>Ga0180015_1000016_pt1 | contig 49834 bp, 47 predicted proteins | sample KR13_S2_MetaG_FD_116508 | JGI IMG/M metagenome (GOLD analysis project Ga0180015, IMG submission 116508) | Groundwater microbial communities from the Olkiluoto Island deep subsurface site, Finland - KR13_S2_MetaG | ecosystem: Environmental > Aquatic > Deep subsurface > Groundwater | place...
CCAGACGTTGTCCAAGGTGTCGGCCACGTTCACGCTCTGACGGGTGTTGGGGTCGAGCTCAAGTGACGGGCCTTCTATCGCCCCTGAGGGTGTCATGTAGGTGAGGGTTACGTCGGCGGTGCTCCCTCCCGGGTTCTGCACCAGGACCCAGGTCTCGAAGTTGCCCTCTTCGCTTATCCCGGTACACCCTTCCGCCAGGAACCATGTCTTGGCCGCCGCGCTGACCCCGATGGAGTCGTGCGCCGCCTGCCGGTACACCTCGGGGGTGTTCCAGTACATCGACCTCTCGGCGATGACCGGCTGGTTGGAGGTCACCTTGGTGGATACGCTCCAGACGTTGTCTAAGGTGTCGGCCACGTTCACGCTCTGACGGGTGTTGGGGTCGAGCTCGGGGACCGGGCCGTCCACGGGCTCCTCCCCGGTCATGTAAGTTATCTCCACGTCGGCTGATTGATCTCCCGGGTTCTGCACCAGGACCCAGGTCTCGAAGTTGCCCTCTTCGCTTATCCCGGTGGAACCCTCAGCCAGGTACCAATTGTACAGTGTGGGCTCGGGGGAAGTGATAGTGAAATCGACCGCGTTGGAGCGACCCTCCGGCGTTGTCACCGTCACGCCACCGGATTGCGCTCCCTCGGGGACGTAGACCTCGATCCTGTCGTCAGACCAGGAGGCGCAATCGGTCGTGTCGATCCCCGCGAACGACACATGGGAGCCCGCTCTGGATCCCAGGTTGACGCCGGACAGCGTTACCAGGTCCCCGGTGCTTCCCGAGTCCGGGTCTATGCCGGTGAGGAACGGGGAGATACTGCGGTATATCTTGCCGTCATCAGTTCCCACGAAGACGGCGCCCAACTGGCCGCCTGATGCCGATACGCTCCGGTAGGTCTTGGAGGGCAGGTCGCCGCTGATGTCGGACCAACTGGTCCCGCAGTCGTAGCTGGCAAATATCCCGCTGTCGGTGGCGGCGTAGGCGATATACGGGGAGAGGCCGCTTACCGCGAGGGAGAAGACCCGGGTTCCCGGGGGAAAACCGGTGGCGGACGCGGTCCAGCTCAAGCCGCCGTCGTTGGACCGGTATAGAGCGTCGACCGCGAGGGTATCGGTTGCGGCGAGGACCGGCCCGCCGTAGGGGAATACGGATATCGAGGTCACGTGCACCGCGTTGGGGAAAACGCCGCATACGACCCAGTTCTGCCCCCCGTCGTCGCTCCTGAAGACCGGTGCCGTCAGAGGCGCCTGCTCCGCGGCGTAGAAGACGTCGGCGGTGTCGGGATCTCCCGCCACCGCCTCCGAGTTCACAAGGGGGCTGGCCACAGAGATCCAGCTCGAGGCCCTGTCATTGGAGTACCAGGTGGCCGCAAGGCTGGTGGTGGCGACCAGGCTATCCGGGTCCGATCCGGTATCAAAGCTGAACCCCGGTGAGGCGAACGTCGAGGTCAGCGACCACGACCCGCCACCGTTACTGCTCCTGTAGGTGTCAACGTTGGAGTCCAGCGCGAAGAACTCGCCCGGAATCGACTTGCTTTCCGCCAGCGCCAGGAACGGGGTCCCGGACGTGGAGGGCGTTGGGGTCCATGTCGTGCCGCCGTTCTGGCTGGAGTACAGGTTGTTGGATACGGATACGACGGCAGTGACGCGCTCGGTGGTTCCCGCCTGTACCTGGATATCGATGATGCCACCCGCCACGCCGGGGATGCTTCTCTCCACCCAGTGCGCCTGTTCATAAGCGGCCTGCCCGACAGGCGTGACCGTGGCGCAGGCGGCAACCAGGATGGCTAAAGCCATCAGAACGGTGACGGCTCGATGTCCCGTTGATTTCATCTGGTCGGGCTCCAATCAGAATATATGCTCGTAGCTGTAATCCGTGACCACCCACTGCCCGCCCCGCTTCTCGGCGGTAAGGAAGAAATATGTTATCTGTCCGGCGCGATCGGGGTCGGTGTGAGCCGTGACCATTCCCTCGAGCTTCCCTGTCGCACCGGTGCGCTCGTTGTTCATGGAGAACTCCACCCACCATACGTCCTCGCAGTTCCCCCTCTCCGCGTAGGCGTAGTCGAACATCACCTTCCTTGCTGCCGCGATGTCCTGCTGCCGGGCCGCCTCGTCGGCGACCGCCGCCCTGCGGACGTTGCACTCGTTAATCACCGCCTCCGCGCCGGCGAAGGCGTCGCTTGCCTCCTTCTCGGTTGTGGCCGACTCCAGGTCGCTCTCGATCGTATCCAGCAGTTGCGTCAGGTCGGCCGTTTCGATCCCCTCCGCGGCGGCCTGTGACACCGCGCTACGGGCCTCCTCGATCTTCCCGGACGCGGCCTCCTTCACGTTCTCGAGTTTCAGTTCCTCCCCTTCGCCTTCCTCGACGTAGAACTCGAGCGACTTTCTATCGGTTACCTTCTTGTCACCCCGGGAGATGTCGAGGTCGGCGGTGGCCTTGAAAGTCTCGCCCTCGCTCAACGTCATGTAGAAATCGTACTCATACTCCTGCAAGTCGTTGCTGGATCTTGGCTTGAATGAGTCATTCAACGTCTCCTCGCCATTGCCGTCCACGACGATTACCTCGAGGGAAGCTTCTCCGTCCTCCTTGAAATGGGATCGATAGGTTACTTTTAAGACGAGGTCAACATCCAGTGGCACATCTTTCAGGTCAAGGGTCTCGCCGTCGGCGCGTACGAGTTCGACGCTCTCGATCTCGGCAATGAGCTTATTGCTCTCAATAACCCTCCAGTAGACAAACCCGGCGGCCGCGCCTACAACTGCCAGCAGCGCTACCACCACGCAGATGATGATTATGGTCGACTTCTTCATTCCGCCCCCGGTCGCCGCCGGGGCGGGCGCGGGTGCCACCGCCGGTGGGATGGGAGGCTGGGCGAATGCCCGGGTGGGCTCAGGGGTAGTGGAAGGAGGCTTTCCAGGGGGAGGCACCCGGTCCATCGGGATGGTCGGGTCGCCGAGGGGCGCGCCGCAGTTGGTGCAGAACTTCATCGCCCCGGCGTTGTCAGAGCCACATCTTGAGCACTTCATATGGTTACCTCAAAGCAAGATTACCGTTATTCTCTTTCGAGAGCATAATACAGCATGGCCGGTGGCAAATCACGACCGGTCAGTGGGTCTTTCTGGCCCTTGCCACCGCCTCGCGGTGAGCACGCCACTCCAGGGTGTCATCGAGCGGCTTCAGGGAACTTCTCTCGCCGCGGCGCGCGAGCCCCCTCTCGATGAGGAAGTCCGCCAGGCCCGGGTTCTTGGGGAGCAGTGACCCATGCAGGTACGTCCCGACCGCGCCAAGGTGGACCGCCCCCTCGGTCCTGTCCTCCCCGTTGTTGCCCGACCCCACGGTGACCATTCCAAGCGGGGCGGATTCCTTCCCCAGGTACGTCTTTCCGGAGTGGTTCTCGAAGCCGACTACCGTGCCGAACCTTCCGCCCAGGGCGGACTTCGCGACCACGTTGCCGATCATGCGGTTTTCGCCCGCGACCGTGTAGGCGTCGAAGACGTTGATACCGGGAAGTTTTTCACCATCGAACGGGCGGTAGTACTTCCCGAACAACTGGTATCCACCGCAGATGACGAGCGCCGCGGCCCCGCGTTCTATCTCACGCCTGATGGCGTCGCCCTTGTTCTCCAGCAGGTCATGGCAGACAAGTACCTGCTCGCGGTCCTGGCCACCTCCCATGAAGAAGATATCGTACCTGTCGGGCTTCACTTTCTCCGAGAGGCCAAGCCCCTCCACGTCCACCGGGATGCCACGCCAGCGGCAGCGCCGGACGAGGGCCGTAACGTTCCCCCGGTCCCCGTAGATGTTCATCATTTCAGGATACAGGTAGCAGATCCTGATGTCCATTCAACCCTCCCAGAAAGGGGTCACCAGTCCCCTTTCGGTCAGTATCTTTCTAAGCTCGAGCATTGCGGTGTAAGTGGGTATCACGAAAAGGGTGTCCCCCGGCTCCACCGCCTCCAGGCCGATATCCAGCGCTCTTTCCAGATCGGGCTCGGTCACCAGGGACCCCTGTCCGAGCTCGGCGTACTTGACCCTGAGGGCCATGTCCCAAGCCCTAATGCCCGAGCACACCACCTCCCGCAGTTGCCCCGAGAGCATCTCGAGGTCTACGTCCCAGATCCAGGACACGTCCCGGCCGTCGGCGATGTTGTCGTTCAGCGCAAGGAGTATGTTCTTCCACACCCGCTCTCCCGCCAGCGTTCGCAGGACCTCGCCCATGCCCGCGGGGTTCTTGGCGAGTATCATCAAGAGGTCGCGGTCGCCTACCCGCACCTTCTCCACGCGGCCGAACGCAGCAGTGAACTTCTCAACCGCGTGCCCGATGATCTCCACGTCGATCTCCAGGGCGGTTCCCACGGCAAACGCGGCGAGGACATTGTAGACGTTGTAGAGCCCGGGGAGGGGGATGAACAGGCTGATGCTTCCACCGGGGTGGGAGATGGTGCAGCGTGTTCCCTCCAACCCCATGACCCCGAGTTCGGTTGCCGCGACCTGCGCTTCAGGCCGCGCCAGGCCGCACTTTGTGCAGCTATACCGCCCGAGGTGCCCGAACAGGTGATACTCGTAGGATAGTGGGGAACCGCACTCGGAGCAGTGCTTGCTGTCGGCGGCGTGCTGCATCAAGCGCGAGGAGCAGGAATCGGTGTCTATCCCGTAGTAGACGACCGCCTGGTCCAGGCCGCGCCCCACCGACGCGACCAGGGGGTCGTCCGCGTTGAGGGCCACCGTGGCATCCCGTTCCAGCGTGCTGATCGCCTCTTTCATCCGGGAGGCCAGCGTGTCCAGCTCACCGTAGCGGTCGAGTTGGTCGCGGAACAGGTTGTTGATGAGCACCAGGCGCGGGGAGGTGTCGGCCACCGCGTCCGGAAGCGCCGCCTCATCGACCTCGAAGAGCCCGATGCGTCCCGTCAACGTGCCCGCGAGGTCGGAGTCCCTTATCAGCGCCGAAGCCAGACCGGCCATCAGGTTGGCGCCGGTGCGGTTGTGTACCGGTGTGATTCCCGCGCCCTCCAGGATCGAGGCAAGCAGGGTCGTGGTGGTGGTCTTCCCGTTGGTGCCGGTGATGAGCACGCAGCCCAGGGGCAGCCCGTCTACCATTGACCGCACGAACGCAGGGTCGATCTTGCGGGCTACACGGCCGGGCAGCGTGGACCCTCCCCCGAACCTGAGGATGCGGCTCGCGGATCCCAGTGCCTTTCCGATGAGCAGGGCCGATCTCCCTTTAGTACCCATGACCCCAGTGTATCAAAAGAAGGTCAAGCAAACCCGCCAACCAAGCGGGGTCTGGCCCAAGCTGTTGTGTGGCCACCGGGTGGGGTCAGTGCCTTATAGCGGTGGTTAACGATTATGCGTACGGATACAAGGCCTGAACCCTCCCTCGTACACAATCGTCGGTCAGACAAAGCCGCTATACCCGGGCTGTTGCTGTTGCAACCCTCACCCAAGCCGACGTCTGTCATGCAACAGCCCCGGGGCGTGCAAAACGCAACAATGGTGCCAGGCACCACTGGTGCAAAATCCTCGTTATGCAACAGTCCGGGGCCCTCCAAACAAACGACGGTTACACAGGATATAATCAAGTCCACTGTGATACGGAGAAACGATGGACAGCATGGAACCGCCTGAGAAAAAATGCGTTTTCTGTGGGGCTGCTCTCGATGGGGTCGCCGCGGATGAGAGCGGGGAGCACCGGTGCCGGCGATGCGGGACCACCGGCCGCTTCGAGGGGGAAAACCTCGTTGCCATGTTCATCCCCCGGTACGCCGCGCGGCTGATGGAGTTGGAGGCGCTGGAGCGGGAGATCAGCGGCGAGATAGACCTGGAGGGAATGAAAGGCCAGTACAGGGACATGGGTTTTATCAGAAAGAAGCATCTCGAGCGACAGAGGGTGCTTTCCGAGTACGCTTTCCTTTCCCATTTCCGGCCCTTCACGGAGAAGTGGTGAAGGCCGGAAACCTGATGGTTGTTGACCTGCAAACCGTAATACTTTATATTCTCGGCTGGATGGTCAAACTATTGAGCAAATCGAGAGGTCGCAGGGGAAGTCCGCCGGTACGGGCGGGCGGGAAAGTGAAGGCGAGGAGGGCGTTGAGACATGGGCAATTTCTACCTCTTGAGCGCGGAGGAGCAAAAGGAGGCGTCGTTTCGCAGGCTGGCGAAGTATATTCAGGACGTTATCTACCCTTACCACCCGTACTACCGGAAGCTTTTCGATGAAAAGGGCATAGATCCCTACAAGATACGGACTCCCGAGGACCTGCTGCGCGTTCCGCTGACCTACAAGGCGGATTACCGTGAGGACCCTATCTCGTTCATACTGCAGCCGACGTTTCCCGGGCAGGAAGCCCGCTACGATACCGCGCGGATTGGGAGCAAGTTCGTGGCCAAGTACTTCCTGCAGAGCGTGTTCAACTACCCGCGCGATTACGCGGCACAGTACCGCGTCAACTTCAAGGAGTCGTTCAAGTACCGGAAGATCGGGCGCCGCGTTGCCCTGGAGTGGATGCCCATTCACTTTCACGCCTCGGCTGGCTCGACCGGTGACCCCACCCCCGCGACGTACACCTACCGCGACCTCCACCTGAACGTGAAGGAGGTCGCCTCGGCGATCTACTGCGGCAGGAACGTGAAGTGGAACCTGCGGGGCTTGAACCTTTTCCCCGGCGCGCCCCACCTGGCGTTCTTCCAGGTCATAATGGGTAAGTGGCTGGGGGGCTGCAGCGGGTTCGACACGTTTGGTGGCTCGGTCATACCGACCGACAGGCAGATACAACTGTTCGTCGAAGGCAAGTTCGATTCTGTCATCGCCATCCCTTCGTACCTGGTGTACTGGCTTCGCAAGGCGGTGGAGATGGTCAAGGCGGGTGAGATCGAGCCGCTGAGCACTTTGTTTATCGCTCTCACCGCCGCCGAGCCGCTTACCGACTCCCTGCGCAGGCACATCAAAGAACTGGTGCTGGCCGCAGGGGGAAGGGAAGACTTCCACCTGGTACAGGGGTACGGCATGACCGAGATGAAGATAGCCTTCTACGAGTGCACCGACGGAAGCAATATCCACCTTAACCCCAAGTACTTCTACTGGGAGGTCGTCGATCCCGAGACCGGGGAGCATGTGCCCGAGGGTGAGCCGGGGGTGCTGGTGTTCAGCCACATAGACTGGCGCGGCACCTCTTTCCTCCGTTACCACACCGGCGACCTCATCGCCGGGGGGGTCCGCTGGGAGAGATGCGATAACTGTGGCCTGACCTACCCGATCATGTACCCGCCGATAATGCGGGCCAGGAAGGACTTCACCAAGCTCAAGGGGACCAGGGTATCCCTCATGGACCTGGTTACCAGTGTCCGTGACACCCCCGGCGTTTACCAGTTCCAGGTAACGCTGGACAAGGAGGTGGAGGGCGACGAGTTCTCGAGAGACAAGCTCAAAGTCCGCGTGGCGATTGACGACGGTTACCAGGCGGAAAGCGTCATCTACGATGTGAAGACCAACGTGAAGAGGGTCACCGAGGTTACTCCTGACGAGATACTGGTAGAGAACGACCGGGAGAAGCTGGAGCTCGAACTGTTCGAGCGGACAGGCATCAAGGCGGATTACGTGATAGAGAACAGGCCGGTTCACCTGTAGGAACGGTTGAACACCGCTTGAGGGCGGACACCGAAGAGATGATACTGGAGGCTTGACATGAACGACAGGGTGGCGGTGGTGGGAGTAGGAAACACCCCGTTCAAGGCGCGCCACATCGATAAGACGTTCCCCCGGCTCGCCTACGAGTCGGTAAAGGCGGCGCTCGGGGACGCGGGGGCCGCGAAGGACGACATAGACAGCGTGGTCTACAGCATCTACAACGACTTCTTCGAGCACTGTGCGATGCCGGACCTGCACGTCCACTATCAACTGGGGATGGCCCGCAAGCCCGGGGTCCGAATCACCTGCGGAGGCGCTACCGGGGGTTACGCGGTGAGGGCGGCGATTACTGAGGTGGCCAGCGGCCTGCACGACGTGGTCATGGTGGTGGGGGTGGAGAAGGTCGCCGACGTGGCCAACGTCTTCGACATGGTCAAGTCGATAACGTTCGCCGCCGACCCGTTCTTCGAGGCTCAACTGGGGGCTTCCCCCGCCGGCTCTTACGGAGGGGCCATCCTCTGGCACATGGAGCATTACGGGACCACGGTGGAGGACATGGCCCGGGTGGTGGTCAAGAACAAGGGCAACGCGATGAACAACCCGGATGCCCAGTCCCCCATGGAGGTAACGGTCCAGGACGTGCTAAAGAGCCCGATGATAGTCCACCCCCTGAAGATACTGGACCACTGCCTGAGCAGCGAGGGGGCGGCCACCATAATACTCGCGAACGAGAAGGCGGCGGAGAGGTTCTCGAAAGACCCGGTATGGATAACCGGGCTGGGAGCCGCCAATGAATCGGCCCGTCAGGCGGAGCGGGACGACCCCGGGGAGTCCCTGTTTCCCGCGGTGAGGGCCTCGGCGCTTGCCGCCTACAAGATGGCAGGTGTCACCGATCCTCCTTCCGCCATACACGTCGGCGAGGTGTACGACTCGTTCTCCGGGGTGGAGATAATACTCTACGAGGAGTTCGGCCTGTGCGGGTGGGGGGAAGGGGTGCACTTCCTGCGCGATGGGCGGGCGGACATGGGGGGCAGCAACCCCGTGAACCCTTCAGGGGGCCTGATCGGCGGGGAGCACGCCATAGGGGCCACCGGTGTGTACCAGGTGGCGGAGGTCGTCAGGCAGATAAGAGGAGAGGCCGGCGCCCGGCAGGTGCCGAACGTTACCCGGGGCATCGCCCAGAGCATGGGGGGAGCCCGGGGCGCCTACTCAGTGACTTTCGTGGTGGAGGGGTGATGCAGGATGGCCGATGACAGGGACCCTCGCTTCGTGCCGATAAAGGTGCAGGACGGCTTCGTGGTTATGCCTGACCGCTGGAAGGTGGATTTCTGGGCGTCGATGGGCGAGTTGTCCCGTTTCTTTATCGAGATAAAGGAGAACGCCCGGCTCATGGGGATGAAATGCCCCCGGTGCGGCTCGGTCTACTTCTGGCCCCGCTCATGGTGCCACGACTGCTACGTGGACACCAAGTGGGTGGAGATGAGCGGGAAAGGCAAGGTGACGGTGTTCGGGCAGGTGGAGGTATCGCTGAACGATATCCAGAAAGAGGTGCCGTTCATCCAGGGGGGCGTGCACCTGGAGGGGGCCCGCTACGCGACGCCTATCGGAATAAAGAAGGTCGCCTTCGAGAACCTATACACTGGCATGCCGGTGCGTGCCGAGTTCCTCCCCCCCGGGGAGAGGACCGGCAGGATACGCGACTTCTACTTTGTTCCAGACGAGTAATGTGATAGATATATGGAGGTTTTGGCTAGCGCAGGGCAGCAGGATCCCTGTAAGAAATGGAGGTAACGGATGGATTTCAGTATTTCCGAGGAACAGAAACTGTTCAAGCAGTCGGTAACCGAGTTCGCCCGGAACGAGATACAACCCGGGGCCACTGAGCGGGACGCGGAGGCCAGGTTCGACCGCGACGTTTGGGACAAGGCGGCCGAGTTCGGGCTGATGGGCCTGCCGTTCCCCGAGGAGTTGGGGGGGAGCGACGCCAGCGTGTTTGACACCTGCCTGGCCGGGGAGGCCCTGGGATACGGCTCCGCCGATATGGGGTTCTGCCTCTCCTGGGGGGCCCACGTGGCGATAGGCGGAGTGCCGATCTGGCAACTGGGGAACGATGAGCAGCAGAAGAAGTACATCCCCAGGATAGCCAGCGGCGAGTGGATAGCCGGCCTGGGGCTGACCGAGCCGGAGGCAGGCAGCGACGCGGCCGGCATCAAGACCACCGCCGAAAAGAAGGACGGGTACTACGTACTGAACGGAACCAAGACGTTCATAACCAACGGGCAGGTTGGGAACGTGTTCGTGGTGCTCGCGGTCACCGACAAGGAGAAGGGGCCTGGCGGAATAAGCGGGTTCATCGTGGAGAAGGACTTCCCCGGTTTCTCGGTGGGTAACGAGATACACAAGATGGGGCACCGCTCCTCGCCCACCTCCGAGCTCATATTCGACAACTGCGAGGTCCCGGCTGAGAACCTTCTGGGAGTAGAGAACGAAGGCTTCATGGGGGTCGCCCTGACCACCCTGGAGTGGGAGAGGTCGGTTCTGCTGGCGGCCGGTGTCGGCGGCATGGAGCTCCAGCTGGAGCAGTGTATCGACTACGCCAAGGAGCGCCACCAGTTCGGGCGCCCCATCGCCTCGTTCCAGGCAATGCAGTTCAAGCTGGCAGACCTGAAGGTGTGGCTGGAGACCAGCCGCCTGATCGTCTACAAGGTGGCCTGGAACAAGGACCAGGGGATCATGGACCCGATGCTGGCCTCGATTGCCAAGCTGTTCGTCTCCGAGGTCGGGGTGCAGGCGGCCGACCAGGCAACCCAGGTCTTCGGCGGTTACGGGTACACCAAGGATTACCCGATAGAGCGGTCTATCCGCGACGCCAAGCTGGGGACACTGGGCGGCGGGACCTCCGAGATCCAGCGCTGGATTATCGGGCGTCTGCTGATCGGCAAGTAAGGGAAACACGGTGAAAGAGGGCCGGCCGTCGGCCCTACCCGTCAAGGACTGGCAATAATGGGGGGTGGACTTGTGAGTCCGCCCTCCTTTATATTCAGGAAGAGTATTCAGGCAGAGCTTCGCGATACGCTAACAAGGAGCGGGCGGCGCTCGAGGGATGGCATTATGGAGAAGATCGAACGTCTGATAAACCTTACGGCATACCTCCTGGAGACGGCCAGGCCGGTCACCTTCGAGCAGTTACAACGTACGGTGTACGTGGACGCGTCCGGTAACGAACAAGCGCTCCATCGCATGTTCGAGCGGGACAAGGACGAGCTCCGCGAGATGGACATCGAGGTGAGGACCGAGACGCTGGAGGCCAGCGGCGAGACCGGGTACACGATTCTCCGAGACGAATACTACCTGCCCCACCTGGAGCTGTCACCCGCCGAGAAGGTCGCCCTCACCATGGTGTCACGGCTGTTCCTCGGTTCGGGCACCCCGTTCAGCGGACCGGCCCACTCCGCCCTGCTCAAGTTCGCCTTCGACGAGAAGGGAGACGTTGACGTTGACCCGGTGCCTCATGTCCACTGGGTGGGTGTGCCGCGCGACCGGCGGTTGCTGGAAGTCATACTCGACGGACTTACCGAGCGTAAGGATCTCAAATTCTCCTACCGGTCGTTAGGCTCGAGCGAGCCGGTCTGGCGGGAGGTGTCACCTTACGGCCTGTTCAACAGGCGCGGGTCGTGGTACCTGGTGGGCCTGTGCCACCTGCGCCGCGAGATACGGTCGTTCAAGCTGGACCGGGTGACCTCCGACATCGAGGTCAACAGGAAGAAGCCACATAAGCCGGATTTCGAGGTGCCCGACTCGTTCGACCTGTGCAGCGAAACGCGCTGGGAGTGGCCTGGGGAGCACAGCGGGGAGACCGTGACGGCACAGGTGAGGTTCGAGCCGCGCCTGGCGTTCGGCTTCTCCGGCGGCGGTGCACGTGTTGAGGGCAGCCAGAGGCGTGAGGACGGCTCGGTGGATGTGACCTACGTGGTGGGGGACCCGGAGGAGTTCGTTGATTGGGTGCTGGAGTTCGGCGCCGGCGCGAGGATACTCGCGCCATCGGGGTTGGTTGACCTGATAACCGAACGTATCCGGGGGGTGCTCGGAGACGGGGATGGTAATGCTTAACAGGATAGGCTGCCGGCTAAACCGGATACTCCTGATGGTGCCGCTCATCCTGCGGGAGGAGGGGGCGTCCCTTGAGGAGCTGTGTGATGCCCTGGGCGCCGAAAGGGAGGAGGTTCTCGCCGACCTGGATGTCCTCTTCCTTTGCGGCCTGCCGGAGTACGGGCCGGGCGACCTGATAGACAGGCGAATCGTGAACGATCGGGTCTACTTGAGCATGGCCGACTACTTCAAGAGGCCCCTGACTATAACCACCGATGAGGCGCTTGCCCTCATCGTGGCCGGAGAGGCGCTGGTGGGCGCCGGGTTCTTCGAGCCGGGCGGCCCGGCGGGTTCCGCACTGAAGAAGGTGAGGGAGATCGTTGCCGGACATAGCAGGGGCAGTATTGAGGAGGTGGCGCAACACATAGACGTGGAACTCGGCTCCAATCCCGGCCGGTGGTGGGAAGTGATCGAGGAAGGCCTCGAGAGAGGAAAGGACCTCCGGCTCCAGTACTACAGCTTCTCCCGTGGTGAGGTGTCAAGCCGGGATGTCGAGCCCCTGTCCCTGGTAAGCTCGTACGGGCACTGGTATCTGCTGGCGTGGTGCCGACGCGCGGAGGGCCGGCGGATGTTCCGGTTGGACAGGATGATGTCGGTAGAGATTGTAGACCCCCCCGGTGACGGGAGGGGCGACGACGGGCTGGAGATGCCCGAAGTGGTGGCGGAGATGAAGCCCGGCAGGAGCGCGCATTCCGTTAAACTACGGTTTTCCGGCAAGGAGGGCCGCCGCCTGCTGGAGGAGTGGCCCACCGCCAAGTTCACCGACCACGACGATGGGACAGTGACGATCACGCTCAGGACCAGGAACCTGTCGTGGCTCTCGAGGTACCTGATCAGGTTCGGAGACCGCCTGGAGATTGAGTCCCCCAGGGAGTTGAAGAGACTCGTCAGGGATACCGCCTCGAGGTTGCTGGAGGTGTACTGCTAACGAGGATGATGAAGAAGCAGGACTCGTGTCGCGCGCGGTTCAAGGTCGCGGGCGCAAAGATGCCTTCGATCGAGGAGAGGTAGTGGCCGTAAAGGTAATCTCAGACGTCCACGGCGAGTACAACGCGCTGGCACGGGAGCTGGAGCCCGACGACACCGCGGTAATGCTGGGCGACTATATTAACCTACTTGACTTCCGCAACCTCGGTGGAATCCTGTCCGAGGTGTTCACCAGAGAGGAGATAATGGAAGCCCTGTCGCTACTGGCCAGGGGGCGCAAGGAGCTTGCCAGGCACCAGATACGCGAGGTTACCGGGGGCACGCCGGAGAAGCTCCGCCGGGTCAGGGAGCTGGTAGGGGAGAGCTATCGGGAGTTCTTTGACTCGGTGCCATGCAAGAGCTTCATGCTGTATGGAAACACCGACGATCCCGGCTTGATGAGGGAGGCCGCGGGCGATAACGTGGAGATTATCGAAGCGGGTGTCATTTCGGTTGAGGGAGAACGTTTTGGGTTAGTGTCAGGCTTGCCGCACGGTCCCTGGACGGTGGGCCTGCCCGGCGAGGTGGAACCCGAGGAGTACGCCCGCAGGGTGGAGTCACTGGGGCCGGTCGATGTACTGTGCACCCATTACCCGCCGGCGGTTCCCGAACTCACCTGGGATATTCTGGCCGACCGCGACGAGGAGGGCAGCGAGAAACTGTTGGAGTACATCGACCGTTGCCGGCCCACCTGCCATTACTTCGGGCATGTGCACAACCCCCGCGTCTCGTCGTTCACCCGCGGACAGACGCGTCTCGTCAACGCGGGTTTCTTCAAAGGTAACCAGACAACACTCATCCACAGGCCGTAGCATGAGAAATGACGCACTGGAATGACGCACTGGTGCCTGTCACCAGTGCGTCATTTTGCATTTGCGGTGCAGATGCCGATGTCTATACACAGGAGGTGAATGTCAGTTGAGAAGGGCCACAGTCTATCTGGCCGCGCTTCTGACAGCGCTGTTCGTTGTTGCCTCTCTTGCGCCGGTGGGAGGTTCGGGGGCGGTGGACGTATGGGTGGCTCCAGACTGCTTGAAGGTGAAGCGGGACGATCCGGCACAGGGCGGCTGTCACATCTGGTCGCCGGAGAGCAACAAGATCACCTTGAAAGGAGCCAGGAATGAGTACCTGGCGTTCCAGCTCATCGTCCACGCGTCCTACTCGTTAAGCGGGGTGGGCGTGTCGGCGAGCGACTTGGTCGGCCCCTCGGCGACGATATCCTCGAACGACATCTCGCTTTTTCGCGAGCATTACCTCCAGGTTACCGAGCCTTCCACGTCGATGTACGGCGACCCCTCCAGCGACGGCACCGGTTGGTACCCGGACCCGCTGGTTCCGTTCGACGCGCCCTCGGGGGTGCCCCGTTCCCGGTCCCGGCCGGGCAAAACCAGGGGGTGTGGGTGGACGTGTTCATCCCAGGTGGGACGCCTTCGGGGACTTATGCTGGCTCTTTAAGCGTTTCAGCCGATGGGCAACCGGCGGTGAGCATCAATCTGGAGGTCCAGGTGTGGGATTTCACCTTACCCGATGAGACCCACTTCAAGACCTGGTTTTACTTCGGTCAGGACGAACTGGCGAACGGTCACCACGTTGTCAAGTACTCGGACGAGTACCTGGAACTGGAGAGGAAGTACAACCGGATGGCGAGGGCACACCGCATCAACATCGACTCCCCGTCGTACTGGGAGTACTCCGGGACCGGGTCGGGGGTGACCATCGACTGGTCGAACTATGACCGGCTTGCCGCCCGCATACTCGACGGAGACATCTTCGACGACGGAATCGGCAGGGACCCGATATGCCTGCCGATAGGGCGTGACTTCCCTTACCCGGATGACCATGGCGGCCTGTATAGCGCCGAGTTCGCCGAGACTTTGAAAAAGACGCTTCAGCTCGTAAGGCAGCACTTCGATGAGCGGGGATGGTCCGACAGGGCTTTCCTGTGGATAGTGGACGAGCCCAACGACAAGGAGTCGTACGACGAGGTCCGGCGCTACGGGCAGATAATCCACGATTCCGGCGCCGGCATACCTCTTATGGTCACGGAATCGCCGGTCCCCGACGACCCGTCATGGGGCTCCCTGGCGGGGTACGTGGATATCTGGTGCTCGGGGGGCACCGCCTATCCCGGCCCGATGGGCGAAAGGAGGGCTGCCGGGGACCGGACCTGGTCGTACAACGGGGGAAGGCCGTACGCGGGTAGCCAGCTTATCGACACGCCGGGCCTGGCGACGCGGACCTGGCCGTGGCTGGGCTACAAGTACGACGTGGAGTGCTGGCTGTACTGGCACAGCATGTACTGGAAGGACATCTACAACGACTCCGCCGCTGACAACGACGTCTGGACCGACCCACTCACGTTCGACCAGAGGCGGGCCGGCGTGGGCTGGCCCGACTGGGGGAACGGGGACGGCACCATCTTCTACCCCGGCTACGACAGGGGCGTGAACGGACCTGTCTCCTCGCAGCGCATGAAGGTGCTCCGGCGGGGCCTCCAGGAGTACGAGTACATGTGGCTGCTGGGCCGGCAGGGTAATGCCTCCATTGCACAGGATGCGGTGGACTCGGTGGTCGACTACGGTTTCGGCGACGCCGAGGGAAAGGCGGTCGGCTGGAGCGCCGATCCCGACGAGTGGGAGGTGGCCCGCGAGGAGATGGGCTCCCGGATAAGCGCCGACTTCGAGGTAGTATCGACCTGGTACCTGGCCGAGGGCACCACCCGGGAAGGCTTCGAGGAGTGGATATCAATCATGAACCCGGCGGACACCGCGGCACGGATATCAGTTGAGTACATGCCGGCCTCGGGAGAGAACAGGGTCCAGGAGATCACCGTGGGTGCCCGCAGCCGCTACACCGTTGACGTCAAAGCGTTCCTGGGGCCGGACCAGGACGCAAGCGCTCGTGTTACCTCCGATAAGGACGTGGTGGTGGAGCGACCCATGTACTTCAACTATCACGGAATGTGGGACGGGGGCCACACCGCGGTGGGTTACTATTGACGCTTGCCGCCCTGGGCTGTCGCATAATGAGCCACTGGTACCTGTCACCAGTGCGTCATTTTCGCACCTGGGCTGTTGCATATTGGGGAATGGTTTGTGTGGATGTTGCAACGGCAACAGCCCGGGGATGGCGTACCTTGTCTTACCACCGTTTGTGTGACGCATGGGGTCAGGCCTTCTAGCCATCACTTTGTCTTACCACCGTTTGGTTGCGAGGGAGGGGTCAGGTGTTCTTGCCATAACGCTCATATCCCTGACACCGCTCTAACACCTGACCCCACCTGCTGGCCTTATCGCCATCACTTGAAGGCACAGACCCCACCTGGTGGCGGTCTTGTGTAACCGCCGCTTGTTAGGGGGTTCCGTTATTCGGTTACTTTATAGACGATGTCGTGTTCGTGGGCGCGCTCTTCGACCTTGATGCCCACCGAGTCGCCAGGGCCCGCTTTCTCCACGCTGTCGTGCTCGATTTGCATCGAGTCAACGATCTCGGTGAAGTCGGAGGTGTGACCCTTGATGTGAATGGTGTCACCAACAGCAAGCTCCCCGGTAAGCTCCAGCGCCGCGACGTTGATATGGTTGAAGTAATGGGAAACGCGGCCAATCTCCTGTTCCGGCATTCGATCCCCCTCCCTTGCGCGCGATTGCTTTTTCTACCAAGTAATCTATCACTTTATCGGAGTAACTTTCAACACGGCCCGGGGCGGCTGTCGTATGCCGGTGATAACATGGAAGGAAAGAAAGCCGATGGGCTTGGAGGGAGACAGTAATGGCGCGAAAGACGGGGAGCTCCGACCTGCCCCTCCACTACGGGAGGGCGCCCGCCTGGCTCTTTCAAACGGCTTCAGGAGCTCTCCGGCGGGCGGGATTGACCTCCCGGCCCGGCCGGCGGCTCATCCGCGGTGGCGATCCCCTTGATCACGAACTCGAACTCGCTTTTTTTCCCCAGCAGGTGGACCGGGTAGTAAGAAGCCGCGAGGCAGGCGAAAGCGAGGGCCACCGCGATCAGGGTGCGGGCCGCGCCGACCAGGTACCAGACCGGGTAGTATCCGATGAGGAAGCCGATGATGAAGCCCCCGAAAGGGACAAGGAAGAGGACCGCGGAGGCCTCCATGACCCTCCTTCCCGAGACCTCCAGGAAGACCGGGTCACCCTTGTCGGCTTTCACCTTGTTCAGGGCGTTGACCTCGATGCGCTTGTCATCAGACACTGAGCTGAAACCGCACTGGTGGCAATCTCCGCAGGCGTTCGACTCTATAAGCACCCGGGCCACTTCTCCGGTTCCATCTACGACCGTTCCGGTGCACCTCACTTGACACCGTTCTTGATCTCAATCACGTACCGCTCCTTCATGCCCGGTGTCATCACTACGCTGCCATCTCTTTCCACCATCAGCGCCTCATACCCGTCCTGCCCGCCCACCAGGGCGAACCCCTTGTCTTTTCCCAGGACGAAGACGGCGGTAGAGAGGATGTCCGCGTTCATGGGGTCGCTCCCTGCCACGGTGTCGCTTTCTACCCCCCGGGACTGGTAGCCGGTGCGTGGGTCGAACAGGTGGCAGTACCTTGTCCCATCCCGGGTGAAGAACCGTTCGTGATCCCCGGAAGAGGATACGTAGGAGTCCTCCAGTTTCAGCTTGCCCAGCAGGTCGCACGCTTCCCCCCGTGGGTCCCTTATCCCGATGACCCACGGCTCGCCGTCGGAGCGGCGGCCTACCGCACCGACTGTCCCGCCGAAGTTGACCAGGGCGCTATTTACGCCGCGGCCCTTGAGCATGTCGCACATGGCTCCCACCGCGTACCCCTTGGCCACGCCGCCCAGGTCTATCTGCATCCCCGGTTCGGCCAGCATGACGGTGTCGTTCGCTTCGTCTATGAGCACCTTGCGGTAATCGACCAGTGATCGGGCCGCCTCGACCTCCTCCGGTTTGGGCACCTGGTACTCACGATCATAGAATCCCCACAGTTCGGCAATCGGCGCCACCGTGACGTCGAAGGCCCCGTCACTTAACCGGGAGAACTCGAGAGACCTTTGCAGTATCTCCATCGTCTCCGGGTGCACCTCCACCGGCGTATTCCCGGCGTTGGCGTTAATCAACGACACGTCACTATCGGGGACAAACCGGCTGGTGATCGACTCGATCTCTTCGGTCAGCGCCACGCACTCTTCCACGTTTGCCTCTGACAGTTCCCTGCCCTGTCCCTGGATACTAATCTGAAGCGTCGTATCCATCGCGAACAGGGTCGGTGAGCGGTAGGTGTCTTTCGGCCCGCCCGAGTTTCCCCCCGAGAGAAGCACGACCAGTATCACTGTACCTGCGGCCAGGGCGGTCACCACGATGATTTTCAGTATTCCTTTTACTTGTTTCATAATAGATCTTTATTTGATATTATACTGTTCGGCCTGCCTGCGGTGTTCTTTCCAGCGGGCGCCTTGTTATGTTAGTGCCTCACCGAAGGCTAATCCGGGGAGATTGACTGGGATGGGATGGGTCCGGAACCTACAACGCGAACTCTTCACCAAAGGCGGAGTTCACCCACCCTCCAACAAGATTGCCGCCACCATGAAGATATTTCCCGGTCCTTACCCGGAAACTGTTGTCATACCGCTCAGCCAGCATATCGGCGCGCCGTGCGAACCACTGGTGGAGATACATGACCGGGTGCTCATAGGGCAGAAGATAGGCGACTCGGAGGCGTACGTGTCCGCGCCTGTTCACTCCAGCGTCTCCGGGGAGGTGACCGGGATAATCGAGTATCACCATCCCACCGGTGTCGAAGTTCTCTCGGTACAGATACTGTCGGACGGGATGAACGAGGTGCACCCGAGCGTAGAGCCCCTGGGAGACCCGATGGAGATGACTCCCCAGGAGATACGGAAGCATATCCGCAGGGGGGGGATAGTGGGCCTTGGAGGCGCCACATTCCCAACACACGTCAAGCTGGCCCCGCCGGAGGACAAGCAGATCGAGCTGGTCATCATCAACGGAGCCGAGTGCGAGCCGTACCTGACCGGCGATCATCGCATGATGGTAGAGCGCGGCGAAGACATCATCGAGGGGGCCCGGGTAATCCAGAGGGCTGTAGGGGCCGAGCGGATAGTGGTGGCCATCGAGCGGAACAAGCCGGACGCCATAAGCGTGATGAAAGAGATCGGAGACGAGTACGGCTTTGAGGTCGCGGTGCTGCCCGCTCGATATCCCATGGGTGCCGAGAAGACGCTGATAAAGGGTATAACCGGCAGGGAGGTGCCCTCGGGGGGCCTCCCCATGGATGTCGGGGTGCTGGTGGACAACGTGGGGACCGCGGCGGCCATCTACGACCTGTTCTACGAGGGGATGCCGCTGGTGGACAGGGTGTTGACGGTGGCCGGGGACGGGGTGGCGGGGCACGCCAACTTGAGGATAAAGGTGGGGACGCTGGTTCGTGACGTCATCGACTTCTGCGGAGGCCTTGTCGGTGAGCCCGGCAAGGTTATCCTGGGGGGGCCGATGATGGGGCTCGCCCAGTACAGTACCTCGGTACCGGTCATCAAAGGGACGTCCGGTATCGTGGTCCTGCGGGGGGAGACGGTGTGGAAGCGGGAGCCGGGTCACTTTGTCTGCATCCGGTGCGTGCTTTGCGTGCGGCGCTGCCCCATGAACCTGATGCCGTACCTGATAGGGTCTTACTCCGACGCGGGCATGTGGGAGGAGTTGGAGACTCTTAATATCAACGACTGCGTGGAGTGCGGCTGCTGCGCCTACAAGTGCCCCACCAAGAACCCCCTGGTTCAGCTGATAAAGGTTGGCAAGGAAGGGATGGCCCGCCAGCAGAAGAAGATGGAGGAACTCACCGAGGCCCTGGACAAGGAGTAACGGATGCCGCGGGAGAAGCCCGGTGGAAAGGGAAGCAAAGGCAAGGACAGGAAGCCCGAGCTTCTTCACATCGGTGTATCCCCCCACGTAAGGGGACGTAACACAACCACAAGCATCATGGGGTGGGTGATAGTCGCGCTCCTGCCGCTGACCGCGTACAGCATCTACATCGGCGGTCTCTCCACCGTTGTGGTGATACTGATGAGCGTGACCGGTGCGGTGGTGACCGAGGCGGCAATACAGAGGATGCGTCACGTGAAGGTCTCCATCGGGGACCTGAGTGCCGTTGTAACCGGACTCCTACTGGCGCTGACGCTGCCTCCAGAGCTGCCGTTCTGGATGCCCCTGGCCGGCGGCGTGGTGGCGATAGCGCTGGGGAAGCAGGTCTTTGGCGGGCTCGGCCACAACATCTTCAACCCCGCCCTGGTGGGGCGCGCGGTGCTCTTCATCTCTTACTCCAAGTACATGTCCACCTCCTGGCTCACCGACCCCCGGGCGCTGATGGTCAAGACCCAGGCGATAGAGTCCATCAACGCGGTGACCGGCGCCACACCGCTGGCCACGATGGGACATGTGCGTGAAGGGGAACTCACCATCCAGGCGTCCCGCTACTACGGCCCGTTGCTGTTCGGCAACCCCTGGGGCTGCATCGGTGAGGTTTCCGCCATATTGATCGTGGTGGGGCTGGTTGTGCTTCTCATCAAGGGGCTGGTTGATTGGAGAATCCCGGTGGGCTACGTGGGCACGGTGATGCTACTGTCGTGGGCGCTGGGGATGGACCCGCTGTTCGCGATGCTGTCGGGAGGCCTGCTGCTGGGCGCGTGCTTCATGGCCACCGATTACGTCACTAACCCGATGACCCCCTGGGGGAAACTCGTCTTCTCTGTCGGCTGCGGGTGCATAACGGTAGTGCTGCGCTTCTACTCCAACCTGCCGGAGGGGGTAATGTTCGCGATACTGGTGATGAACGGGTTTACCCCGCTCATCGACCGGTACTTGAGGCCGCGGGCTTTCGGCCATAAAGGTCTGGTGAAGCAGGTATGATGAAGCGCGTGGTGCACCTGGGGGTTACATTGATGCTGGTGGGGCTGGTCGCCTCGGTGTGCCTGGGGTTGACTTACTCTATTACCAGGGACAAGATCGCCGAGCAGAAGAAGCTGGAGGAGGCCAAGGCATGCGTTGAGGCGATGCCGGGGATAAATAAGCCCGAGGAGCTCAAGGAGGACAAGGAGCTCGAAAAGAAGGTGCGTGAGCACATCCCTGACGTGGAGAAGGTATTCACCTGTGACCGGGGATACATAATCATCCTCAAGGTCAAGGGATACGGAGGGCCGATCCGAATGGCGGTGGGGATAGGGAAGGACGGGGAAGCCAAGGGAATCTCCATTATTTCCCATAACGAGACCCCCGGCCTCGGGGCGAACGTGGAGAAGGAGGAGTTCCTGGGCCAGTTCATCGGGAAGGCGATTTCCGACCCGCTGGAGGTCGGTGAGGATATACAGGCGATCACCGGGGCCACCATCACCAGCAAGGCGGCCACCAAGGAGGTCAAGGAAGCCCTGGAGGCGTTCGAGGAGATAGAGCAAGCGCAGTAATCGGGGGACAGATGGACGATGGGACAACACTCTGGGACGAGTTCAAGAAGGGCGTAATAACCGAGAACGCCCTGTTGAAACTGATGGTCGGCCTGTGCTCGGCGCTGGCGGTGAGCAACCGGGTGGAGAACGGCGTCTTCATGGGGGTGGCCGCAACGTTCGTGTTGGTCTGCTCCAACGTACTGATATCGTTGATCCGCAAACACATCCCCGACCAGATAAGGATACCGATCTACATCGTGATTATCGCGTCATTCGTAACGATAGTGGACCTGGTCATGAAGGCGTACGTTCCCGCGGTCTATGAACGCCTCGGGGTCTGGATCCCCCTGATAGTGGTGAACTGCATGATCCTGGCGAGGGCGGAGGGTTACGCGTCCAAGAACAAGGTTGCCTACGCCGCGGTGGACGGACTTGGCATCGGGGTTGGCTACACGTTGGTCCTGCTGGTAATGGGATTTGTGCGCGAACTCCTGGGGACCGGGAAGATACTCCTGTTCGACAGGACGATCGTGAGCCTGGGCTCGTTCAACCCACCGTTGATCTTCGTGATGTTTCCCGGTGCCTTCCTTGTGTTCGGATTAATGATAGCCCTTCTCAACCGTTACGAAACGAGGAAGAAACAATGAGCGAGCCGTACCGGTACTTCCTGATATTCCTGGGCGCGATGGTGGTCTACAACATCGTGCTTATCCGTTTCATCGCTCTGTGCCCGTTCTTCGGTGTCTCCAACCAGGTCGAGACCTCCATCGGGATGGCGATGTCGGTACTTTTCGTGATGACAATGGCTACCACGGTTTGCTGGCTCGCCTGGAATTACATTCTCGAGCCGCTTCACGTGGGGGAGTTTCTCTACATACCGGTCTTCATCCTGATAATCGCCACGTTGGTGCAGTTCCTGGAGATGGTGCTCAAGAAGGTAAGCCCTCCGTTGTACCGGGCCATGGGCATATTCCTTCCCCTCATAACCACGAACTGCGCGGTCCTGGCTGTGGCGACCGAGGCGGTGAAGCCCGGCTTCCTGAAATTGAACGTCGCCTACCATTTCAGCCTGCCCGAGGCGCTCATCTACACTATTGGCGTAGCCATCGGCTTCGGGGTCATAATCGTGGTTTTCGCCTGCATCCGTGAAAGGTTGGAAACAAGCCCGGTGCCACACATGTTCCGCGGGGCGCCGATCGCGTTCATGACCGCCGCCCTGCTGTCTCTCGCATTTATGGGTTTCGCCAACTTACTGGACCTGTAGGGAGGATTTCGCGTTGGACTGGTCGATCGTAGGAAAAGCGGCGCTGGTCCTATCGGGCCTGTCGCTGGTGTTCGGGGCGTTACTTGCGATTGCTTCCATCAAGTTCGCGGTGGAGACCGATCCCAGGGTGGACCAGGTGCTGGAGGTGCTGATGGGCACCAACTGCGGGGCCTGCGGGTACCCCGGGTGCCAGGTAGCGGCGGAGGCGGTCGTCGAAGGCAAGGCGCCGGTTGACGTCTGCCTGGCGGGGGGGCCCGGGACCGCGGAGGCGGTGGCGGAAGTGATGGGGGTTGAGGCGAAGACTCGAGAGATGGGGGTTGCCCTGGTTCACTGCAAGGGAGGCCTCGCCGAGTCACCCCCCAGGGCTAGATACCAGGGAATTGACTCCTGCGCGGCGGCGGACAAGATCGCCGGCGGAGGCAAGGCCTGTGACTATGGTTGCCTGGGTCTGGGCACCTGCAAGGACGTCTGCCCGGTCAATGCGATAAGGATCACCAGGGATCACAGGCGCTGGGTCAACAGGGGACGTTGTACCGGTTGCGAACTCTGCATTGAAGTATGTCCGAGAAACCTCATAGAGATCGTTCCCAGGAAACAGAATGTGCTTGTCATGTGTACGAACAAGGACAAGGGGCGAAAGGCCAGGGAGGTCTGCACGGTCTGTTGTATCGCCTGCAAGAAATGCGAGAAGGTCTGTGAGTTCGAGGCTATCACCGTGAAGGACAACCGCGTCTTCATCGATTACGAGAAGTGCACCCAGTGCGGCAAGTGCATCGATGTCTGCCCCAACAACGTGATAGTGCGCGTCGTTCCCCGGAAGAGCCGTAGCACGAAGCCGAAAGCCGACGCGGACGCCTGATCCGTGACCACCGGTGCCCGTATTTCTCTTTCCACCTTTCTAAAGGGTATGCAACTTGCCTGGAAGAAGAGTTTACCCGGAATGTATTGCTTTACCAGTGTCCCGTCTCATAAGTACGGTGACGCACCGAGAGCGTCGATGCGCCGCTTCCGGCAAGGCGCGCGACCGATGCGTACTTCTGTAGTACGCCGAGGGAGCGGAACGCAGCCAGAGTGGATGCAGCGGCGTTCGAATGCCATTGTATTTATGAGACGGGACACCAGGAAGGGCGGCGCGATAGCGGTTGCCCTGATGCTGTTACTCGCGGCGTCGGTGCTTGCTTCCTCCTGCGGAAAAGCGCGGGAGAAAGAAAAGGAACCTTATCCCGTGGCGGCGTTGATCGCCCAGGCGGGTGGTGATCTGGACATACGCACCGGGAACCGCGACTGTCGGCTCTCCGGGTGCGCCGGCGCGTCACTCTTCTCACACGACACGGTCAGCACCGGTCCCGACTCGAGTTTGACCCTCATCTTGCTGGATGGAACCATGCTGTACTTCGGCGGGGGAGCAGATTTTCACCTCGTAACGGGGCAGGAAGGAGGGGGCGGCGTGGAGGTAACCCGCGGGGAACTCTGGCTGGAGAGCGGCAAGGAAGGTAACCCTCCCGTGCTGACCACCCCCGCCGTCACCGTTACCTGTTCACGGTCCGCTGAGAACGATTTCGGGATAAACGTGGAGCCCGGCGGCGCCACGACGGTTGATGTCGCGGGCGGTTCCGCTACGGTGTGCGGCGAGGCGGGCACCGTAACGGTGGAGAAGGGAGAAACGTCTATCTGCGGGCCTGGCGAGGTGCCTTCGAAAGAGAAGGTGCCGGAGTGCGTCGGTTCCGGAGCCGGGGGGTTCTCGTCTTTCGTGGACATGCTGACGGATCCTTACTTCTCCGACGAGGCGACCAGGGACAATACGGAGAGCGAAGCTATGGCGAGGATCGATGTTGCGCCGATGGACGCCTGGGCCCATCTCAACCTTGGGAGGGCGTTTCTGGACGCGGACAGGATGGGCGAAGCCGGGAAAGAGTTCGAGGCCGCGCTGTCGCTGGACCCGCAGTTCGCCCAGGCGCACTCGGGAATCGGCAAGCTGGAATTGATGGAAGGCAACTGGAGCCAGGCGATGGACGCGTACTCGAGCGCCCGAAGGGCGGACCGCCTGTCGCTGGAGGCGGTCTTCGGGATGGGGCAGTCGGCGTTAGGAGAGGGCGATCTGGGCGAGGCCGAGAAATGGTATAAAGAGGCGCTCAGTATTGAGCAGGAGGACGATAGCACCTGGGTGGCCCTGGGTATTGTCAAGTTCCTCAATCATGATTCCGAGACCGCGCTGGACGACTGGAAGAAAGCGGTCTCGATCGACCCGCTGAAAACCAGGGCTTACGCCCCCATGGCGTACCTGTACTCACTTGAGCAGGAGGCGGACCTGGCAGAGTCGTACTTCAAGAAGGCCCTCGAGGTGGACCCGGGTGATTGTCAGGCCTGGAACTCGCTGGGAATCCAGTATATCCGCCTGGGCCGACTGGAAAAGGCAACCGACTGTTTCAGGAACCAGCAGGAGGCCGGTGGCAAGTCAGCCGGGTATCAGAACCTGGGAGTTGTAGACCGGACAAGGGGAGAGAAGCGCAAGGCGCTGGGCAACTGGGACAAGGCACGTGACCTGGCCCCGGACCGCCTCTCGGTGCACGTCAACCTGGGGGAGGTCCACCTGTTGCTGGGTGAGGACCAGCAGGCGCTGGAGTTGTTCACAAGGGCCGTCCAGATCGATCCGGGGTACTGGTACCCGCACCAGTGGCTCGCTATGACGTATCTGGCGGGAGGGATGTTCGCGGAGGCGCAATCCGAGAGCCGGGAGAGCATCTCGTTGAACCCACTGGACTGGGCTTCGCACGTTATATTGGGGCTGGCCCTCGCCGGGCAGTCGGGGCAGGTTACCGGTGAGGCGGCGGCGGAACTGGAGAAAGGGCGGAAGCTCGCGGGGGATGAGCTTTTCCCCTCCGGCCACGTGCTCATCGGTATGAGTTACCAGTGCGAGGGGGAGTACACCAGGGCGCTGGAGCAGTACCGCAAGGCCATCGAACTGGACGCCGCGGATACCGAAGCGCTCATGAGCGTGGCCCGCGTGCTGATCTTGCAGGGGGACAGCGCGGGTGCGGTTGCGGAGCTCTCCCGGGCGGTCCAGCAGGAACCTGACAACCCCGCGCTCCGGTGCATGCTGGCGCGGTCCCTGCTCGAGGAGGGTGACCCCGATGGCGCGCTGGATGAGTTAGAGGACGCGATGCTGATTCCAGGGCTCTCGGTCGATACAGTGACGGAGGTACTGGTGCTGCGGGGTAACGCCTATGACCAGCAGGAGGAGTTTGAGGCCGCCATCGCTGAGTACACCCGGGCCGTAGCCGGAAATCCCGCAAGAGGCGACGCCTGGTTTTACCTGGCCGGTGACCTGGAGAGGGCCGGCAGGGTGGCGGAGGCGCTCGACGCCTACGCCAAAGCGCTCGAGCTATGCGGTGGGAACGAGCAGTGGCGGGAGTTCGCTTCCCAGGCCGCCGACAAATTGAACCAGCTCTAACACCGCTAACCAAACGGGGTCTGGCCCAAGCTGGTGTCGTTCGTTGCCCCACCCAAACGGGGACTGGCCGCGTAGTTGTCGTTTGATCGTAAATAAAAGCCGATGTCCGTAATGCAACGAAGGGGCCTGTCCCCACCCCAATACACGATAACGCCGGGCAAGATGCAACAGCGGGCCTGACCCCAGTCTTACAAGCGATAACATGAGACAACGATCGTCATCCCCGGGCTGGTGTCGTTGAAACCCCCAAGCAAACCCAAGCCCCATTATGCAACAGCCCCGGTGCGATACCCCTACCATCTTGCGTTTTAGAGAACGAACTTGATCGTGATCGCCGTGGAGATGAACAGTACCGTCAATATGGTCTCCAGCACTCCTATCTTGAGAGGGTGCAGGCGGGTGCGGTTCTTGCCGCCGTCATAGACCCGAGCGTCCATCGCTAACGCAAGGTCATCGGCGTCATGGAAGACCTTTACGAAAATCGGGACAAGCACCGGTACGATGTCTTTGACTCTGCGAAAGATGTTGGCGGATTCGAAGTCGGCTCCCCTGGCCATCTGGGCCTTGACCAGTTTGCGGCTCTGTTCCAGTATGCCGGGTATGAACATGAGGGTTATGCTCACCACTGTTGTAACCCGGCTCACCGGGACCTTCAGGTATGCAAGGGGACGCAGCAGGGATTGAAGTCCGTCGGCAAGGTCCAGCGGGGCGGTGCTCATGGTTAGCGCCGTCAGGAGGAGTACCAGGAGGAGTACCCGGGCCGAGAGCGTGATGCCGTTGGACAGGCCGGTATCGGTAACGCTCAGGAAGCCCCAGTGCCACATGACCTCGCCGGGGGTCAGGAACGCCTGCAAGAGGAACGTTATCAGCACGATCACCCACACCGTCTCCAGTGACCTCAAGACCGGCAGAAGGGGAAGGCGGGTCGCCGCCAGCACGACCAGGAGAAGCACGCTGAACGACAGGAGTTCCCAGCCGGTGCCATAAAGGAAGACCATGACTACGCAGGCGACCACCATCACCAGTTTCAGCCGTGGGTCCATCCGGTTCAATGGGGTCTCAACTGCAAGGTACTGGCCGATGGCGATATCATTACCTGTCATCTCTTACCTCCCGGCGCCGGACAAGCGCCTTTGCCAGGCAGGAAGGGTCCGAGGGATCCTCCACGGGGATACCGGCGTGGAGGAGTTCCTTCGCGAGGACTCCCCACTGGGGCAACCGTACGCCCAGGGCAAGCATGTCAGTATTGCCCAATACCAGGTCGGCCTTGCTTTCGATGCCGACCAGGCGGCTTTCCGACAGCAGGGCGAACCGGGAGGCGAGCGGCCAGGCGCCGGAGAGGTCATGAGTTACCAGTACTATCGTGGCTAACTTGTTCTCGACATAGCTCGAGAGTGCGCTGATGAGGTGCTCTCGGCCGTCGTGGTCCAGGCCGATGAAAGGTTCATCCAGAACCAGTATCTCCGGGTTCATGGCAAGGACCCCGGCCAGCGCCACTCGTCTTTTCTCTCCTTCGGACAAAGAGAACGGTGATCTTCCGCCCGTGTCCTGTAGTGGCAATCCCACAAGCCTGGCGGCGTCAATTACCCGAGCGGCGAGATCATCGCCACGGAGCCCCTGGTTTCTCGGCCCGAATTCGATGTCCTTCCGGACAGTATCGGCGAAGAGTTGGTCCTCAGGTGACTGGAAAAGGAGTCCCACATTTCTGTGGAGGTTTAGAAGCCGGCTCCCACTCCTTGCCGGTTTTCCGTCATAGAGCACCGACCCGGACGTTGGTGTAAGAAGACCGGCACAAATCTGGGCAAGCGTAGATTTTCCCGAGCCGTTGCTCCCCGCAATACAGAAAACCTCACCGGGACGGGTTTCCAGGTTGATCCCGGAGAGCGCCATGGCGTCCTGAAACGGGTACGAGTAAGAAACGTCTTTCAGGCTCAGGCGCGAGACCATAGCAGCAGCTCCTCCGCGGTCAGGATATACCCACCTGTATGGTGGCCGAGCGCGGCAAGCTCCTCGGCGACCATGGTGGCGGGAAGCGGGTCCAGCCCGAGGTTTCGCACCCGGGTGGGGTCGGACAGGAGCTCGCCCGGTGGGCCGGTACCGGCGATTCGTCCGCTTTCCAGGATGACGACTTGATCGGCTATCGCGGCCTCCTCGAGGAAGTGGGTCACATGGACGATTCCCACACCCCGTTCTTGGAGGTCCGCGAACAGCTTCAAGACACCGGCTCGCGATCTCACATCAAGCATCGAGGTGGACTCGTCACTTATCAGGAATGACGGTTCCATTGCGATGGCCCCGGCGACCGCTACCAACTGCTTCTGGCCCAGGGAGAGCTGTTGCGGCTGCCGCCGGGCAATGTCTTCAATGCCAGCGAGTTCGAGTGCCTCGTCAACCCGTTTTCTTATCACAAGGGGTGAGAGCCCGAGGTTCTCAGGGCCGAACGCGACCTCTTCCTCTACCGTGGATCCCACCATGCGCGTGTCCGGTGTCTGGAACACGATGGCCACCTGCTTTCGTATCTCGGACGCGTTGGTGGGCACCGAGGTGTCGAGGCCGCAGGAGAGGACCCTGCCTTCCCCGGGCGTGATGAGGCCGTTCAGGCACAACGCCAGGGTTGACTTGCCGGACCCGTTCCTTCCCAGCACGGCGTGGAACTCGCCCTGCCGGAAACGGTGGCTGACGCCGTAGAGGGCGGGCCGGCTCATGCCGGGGTACGTGTAGGTGAGATTCTCCGCTGCTATCTCGTGGGGTTCGTCGTGCATCGGTTAGCCCGTCGCCGGGAACATGCCCTGGAGCGAAACCGTCACTCGACGGGAGGCGAACCCGACGAAAAGCCCGGTGGGAACGGAGAGCAACACCAGGTAGGGGAGATAGAAAAACAGTGCGGCGTGCTGGATAAGCAGGAAAGCGGCGGCCAACTGTACCACGTTGTGAGTGACCGCTCCGGCAACGCTCACCCCCACGATGCTGATGTAACGATCCAGCAGGAGGTAGATGACGATCATCACCAGCGTGCTTGCGATGCCGCCGGAGAAGCTCAAGAACAACCCTACCACGCTTCCCCGCAGGAGGCCGCCGAGGATGGACCGGAGGACAGTCACCTCTATGGCCATCCCGGGGCCGAAGGCGTAGAGCGCCACGACGGTGGCGATATTGGCCAGTCCCAACTTCGCCCCTGGCACCGGTAAAAGCGGTGGGAACGTGCTTTCTATTATGCTCAGGACCAGCCCTATCGAAACCAGGAGGGCGAGGTTGGTAACCCTGCGGCTTGTTGACAAAGCGTGATCACCTACTCCGTTATCGCATCCACGCTGCCGGGCTTTGCCCCGTCGATGATACGTATGACAACACGGTTGGGAAGACATACGATGCTCTGGCCGGTGAAGTCTATCCGGCCCATGCCCACGCAAAGTTTGTCGCGGCAGGCGCTCTCGGTCATCCAGACCTTGCCGTCCTCAACCGCCACGGTGCTGGGCCCCAGCGTGCCCTGAACGGTCAGCGTCCTGTATCCCTGCTTGTCGCTGAGTTCCAGTCGCCGGACCTCCTTGCCGTTCACCTCGATTATCGCCAGGGACCCCTTCTCACCCGCGCTGGCTCGAGAGACCAGTACCACCCCGGCAATCGCGGCGGCTATGACCAGGAGTACCAGAACGATGTCGCCGGCCTTGATCTTTCCCGGTACTGACTTCGCTATTTGCTCCATCCAGATTCATCCTCGAGTGCTTCACACAGCGGCACCACCGTTGTTGCGCCGCGTTTCATTGGATTTGAACGCAGCAGATATTCTATCATCAAAGTCGGCGGGGCCGAGGCTCATGGAGGGGACCCCAACCTCGGTCCTCCCACCCAGAACCCCCCCATCCCAACCTTCCCCCGCGAGGGGGGAAGGGGCAGAGGGGGAGGATGCCTTAATCTACAGGTGTTCTGGGACTCACGGTAACCCGATGCGGCGATGAAAGAGAACCGGCTCCTGTCAGGCCGAAGGGTTCTCAGTGCCCCGTTTCATGGATACGGTTAAGCACCGAGAGCGTGGCGCCGCTCCGGCAAGGCGCGCGACCGAGACGTACTCCCGTAGTACGCCGAGGGAGCGGAACGCGGCCGGTGTGGACGGGAGCGGCGTTCGAATGACAGCGTATTTATGGAGCGGGGTCCTTAGGCCGTATTTCCTTCAGGTTGACCCCCAGGACTTCCACCGTATCCCTGTCCTTTGGATACTCGAGGATAACGGTCTTGATGCTGTCCTCGCGATCCGCGTCCAGGCCGTGACGGTCGAGATAGCCGCAGACCTTGGCCTTCATCCTGAGGGTAGCGCAGGTGGCTCCATCAAAGTTCGTGTTGGGGAACAGGACCGCGAACGTAGTACCTTCCAGGCGGGCGGCTTCGTCCGCGCCCCGGATGTTTCCCCTGATGATCGAGTTGCCGATATCCTTTATCACCTTGTTGCGTATTTTCTTCTTCATCGGGCTGATCATATCTTCGTTAATAGTGATGTTTGCCAGCGAGAACTTCGTGCCGTAGCGGTCGAACTCGCTGACGTACTTATCGATGAGCTTCGCCATGTACCTGGAGTTATACAGACTGGTGATATCGTCCACGAAGTCGTGGTGCTCCAGTTTGATAAACAGGTACTTGAGCCTGACGTTCAGTTCGCCGGCTATGAAAGCGACAAACGCGAACACCGCCGCCCTGAGCAGGAATATCTGTAGCGCGGTGCTTTGATCGATATCGGTGGAGAATACGAGTGCCACCACCGCGTATATCGCGGTAGCCGCGACGAACGAGAGAGCGGCGCCCTTCCGGCCGTAATGGAGACCACCAAACAGGCATACCAGTATCATGCACTGCCCGACGATGTCGGAAACCCGGTTGGTGCTCGATATAGCGGCTACGATGGTTGCAGCTACGGCACAGACCCCAACGATCATCGCCAGTAGCTCAAATCTGGAGTATTTCAACCTGACGCCTCCAATCTATAACCAGGAAGCAATATCATAATTCATGACCTGATTCATTGCACCAGACTTCGCCGGTGGCAGAGTCGTAGTTAACGCGATAGTCGTTGTTGCCCGAGGGGCACATCCAGTCGAATGAACCTTTGATGTAAACGGGTGCGAGATCCTCGAGGTTAACGGGGTAATCGCCGTCATGAGTGGATGTATAAAGGATAATGCCGTCAGTCATAGTTCGGAGGTTGGCCTTACACGCCGATTCACGTGCCTTTCGCCGGGAGATTGTCATGGTCATCACAACGATTCCCACAAGGACTCCTAAAATCAACAAGGTTACCATTAACTCGACGATGGTAAACCCGCGATTGCTCCTCGCTTTCCTTCCGTGCCACTTAATCAAGCAACTGCTCCAATCCGAATATGAATCAATAAAAAACGCTCATTATTGAATAGACGTTCACAGGCTACTTCCCAGATCGCATGCCCGCTTTGTTATTATGTTATATGCATATGCTTCCTGAACAGTATAGCGCCGTCAACTAATATAACACAGGAGTACTCTTGGCGACACTGGAGGAGAGGCCAGACGTGGGAGAGGCGCGGCATCATTCCCGACCCATCACTGTTGGTGGACTGCGGGTCTGGACCGCGGTGACCTCGAGATTCCGGCTCGATGGCGGTTCCATGTTCGGCGTTGTTCCAAGGGAGCTCTGGGAGAAAAAGACAACGCCCGATAAGCGGAACCGCATACGGCTGAACACCAACTCGCTGGTCATCGAGACCGGTGGGCGTATTGTCCTGGTGGAAACGGGAATGGGCCGGAAGTACGCCGATCGTCTCAGGGATATCTACTGCCTTGGCGATGAGGGAGCGATAGGCGCGCTGGAGGGTTTGGGGTTCGGGCCGGAGGATATTGACACCGTGATACTGACCCATCTGCACCTGGACCACGCCGGCGGCTCCACAGAGCGGGACGGCGAGCGGGTGGTTGCCGCCTTCCCCCGCGCCCGTTTCATTATCCAGAAGGAGGAATGGGACTCGGCGGTGGACCCACACCCGTTGGCCCGGGCGTCTTACTCGCGGCCTGATTTCATGCCTCTCTACGAGAGTGGCCAGGTGGAACTGGTCACCGGGGAGGAGGAGGTGGCGCCGGGAGTATGGGTAGAGCACACGGGGGGCCATACCAGGGGGCACCAGGTTGTCCATTTGAACTCCGGTGGTGAGGAAGCGGTCTACCCGGGAGACCTGGTGCCCACCAGTGCTCACCTGAAGGTCAACTGGCTGATGGCGTGGGACATGTATCCGGAGGTGACCTGTGAACGCAAGAAGCGCTTGCTGGAAACGGCGGCCCGTCGAGGTACGCTCGTACTGTTCACTCACGATCCTCATCTCGCGGCGGCCGGGGTGGTGGAGGAGCGGGCGGGAGTTTTCGGGGTGGATAAGGAAAGGTCTGTGAACGCGGAGAGTTGAAGCCATGTGTCCCGTCTCATAGGTACGGTGATGCACCGAGAGCGTCGAAGCGCCGCGCCGGCAAGGCGCGCGACTGAGTCGTACTCACTGAGTACGACGCAGGGAGCGGAACGCAGCAGGAGCGGATGCAGCGGCGTTCGAATGCCATTGTATCTATGAGATGGGGCACCAGGTAGGACGTGTTTCGCTAGAGGCGGGAGTGGGATGGCTACTGAGCGCGCGGAGCACCGGGAAGAGGAACACGCGGCCTTAAAAGACAGGCAGAGGGCCGTGGGAATTACCACGACCATCCCCGTGGAGGCCGTCTTCGCCGCCGGCCTGATCCCGGTGGACCTCAATAACCTGTTCGTGTTCCACCACCGGAGGGAGGAGATGATTGATTACGCTCTCGCCCGTGGGTTCCCGCAGAACTCCTGCGCGTGGACCAAGGGGGTATTCGCCGCCGCGGCCTCGGGGGACGGCCCGAGCCGGGTAATCGGCGTCGTGCGCGGCGATTGCTCGGGCACCGAGGTCCTGCTGGAGGCCCTCGAGCTTCAGGGGGTTGAGGTAATCGGTTTCTCTTACCCGTACCCGCCTGGTGCCGCGGACCTCAGGCGGGAGATCGGAAGGTTGCTGGACAGCTTGAATGCGACGTGGGAGGAGGCGGAAAGGTGGAGGGAAAGGCTCGAAGGCCCGCGGCGTGGACTACGTGAAGTTGATCGGTTGTGCTTTGAGGACAACAGGGTGACCGGGGCGGAGAACCACAGGTGGCTGGTAAGCTCCAGCGACTTCGGGGGCGACCCGGACAGGTTCTCTGACGAACTGAAGGAGTTCCTCGAATCGGCGAGGGCACGGAGACCCCTGGAGCTGAAGGGCGGAATCCCTTTCCAGCGGGAGGTGAGGCTGGGTTACATAGGGGTGCCTCCCATAGACCCGGTGATCTTCCCCATGGCGGAGTCCATGGGTGCAAGGTTCGTCTTCCACGAGGTCCAGCGGCAGTTCTCGATGCCCCATAACTGTGGAGACATCGTTGAGCAGTACCTGGCGTATACCTACCCCTATACCATCGCGGGGAGATCGGTCGACATCAACCGCGAGTCGGATATCCGCCGCCTCGACGGCCTGGTCCATTACGTACAGAGTTTCTGCCATCGGAACCTGGAGGACGTAGTTTTCTCGCGGATGCTGGCAAGGCCGGTCCTGACGGTCGAGTGTGATTGCCCCGGTGGAATCGGCGCGCAGGCCGCCGCCAGATTGGAGAACTTCATACAGGTGCTCGGGGAGAACCTTTGAGCATTGAACGCGGGTGGCTACTGCTATAATGATTAGTGCTTCGTTCCATAGATTCAGGGTGAAGCAATGGAGGCTTCAGCGTGATAATCAGTGTAGGGGTAAGAAAGCGGTTTAGTGCCGCGCACCGACTCGAGGGGCACCCCGGGAAATGCTCGAGGTTGCACGGGCATACCTGGTCTGTGCTGGCGGTCTTCTCCGGGGAGGAAGTCGGGTCCGACGGGATGCTGCTTGACTTTGACGATGCCGGCGAGGCACTGCAGGAGGTAGTGGACGACTTCGATCACACCTTCCTTAATGACGTGGAGCCGTTCGGTTCATTGCCGCCGACGGCGGAGAACGTGGCCCGGGTCATCTTCGACAGGCTCAGGGAGAAAGCCCGACAAGCATCCGGGGAGAATGCGGAACTGGCGGCGGTCACCGTCTGGGAATCCCCGGAAAACAGCGCGAGTGCGATGACGGTACCGCACGTGCCTCCGTTGTCCTAGCCCCCCGCGCTGGCGGCAACCGGCGAGGTGGAGTTAAGATAGCAGTTACCTCGCGAAGGCGGTTGCCGCCGTTCAGTCAGTTAGAGGAAGAGTATTGAGAGTTAGGGGCGTAAGTTGAAAGGCAAGTATCTAAAGGGGAAGACGATCGAGTACGATGGTTCGCAGTTGTCCCCGCTATGGGCATACATCAAAGCGGACGTCCAGGGTGATAGTATCGTGTTCTTCAGGGGGCCGTGCAGCATCAGCGAAGAGTACATGGTGGACATTGACGACAGAAAGAAGAATTCTATTATCTCCTCCCCGGAGATGCTCCACTTCATTGTGGAGCAGTTCGGTTGTGGTATAGACAGGATAGTGCTCATCGGGCGGCTGCTGATTTCGGTCGTGGTGGAAACGCTGCGGTACTCAACCTTCGACGACGTGGAGATTGAGCGCGAGTTCGACAACATATTCGCTTACCTGCCGGAAGAAGACGAACGTGGCAAGTTGAGCGTGTCGGTGGCAACCGTCAGCCCCGTTTCCGGCTTGATACACCTGGGGCTTAACATTACCAGCAAGGGAACACCGGTACGGACGATCGGGCTGGAGGAGTTGGGGGTTGAGGATGTCGATAAGTTTGCCATGGAGGTGGCCAGGCGCTTCATCGAGGAGATGAAGGACCTCGAGGCAGACGCCAGTAAGGTACGTCCCGTAACCGAGAGTCGTTTCTAAGAGGATGGCGGCACGCGGCAATATCGAGGGGATTTTCGATTCAATCCAGGGCGAGGGCCCCCTGGCGGGATGCAGGCAGGTGTTTCTGCGTTTCGGAGGTTGTAACCTGTCATGCTCCTACTGTGACTCTCCGCAGGCGAGGCATCCCGCTGCCACATGCAGGGTCGAAAGCAAGCCGGCGACCGGTAAATGCGAGTACCTGCCAAACCCCCTGTCAATCAAGGACATTATTTCCAACGTGGGGATGCTGTGGCTTCCCGGGCACCACTCGGTGAGTATTACCGGTGGCGAGCCGCTGGTGCAGGCGGGGTTTCTGCGGTGCCTGTTGCCGAAACTGGTCACGGACGGACACAAGATCTACCTGGAGACAAACAGTACCCTTCCCGGTGAACTGCCGGGCATCATAGAGCACGTGTGGTACGTGGCCGCCGACATCAAGCTCTCATCGTGCACTGGCGGGGAGGAAAGGTTCGAGGACAACCGGAAGTTCCTGAAACTCCTGGGCGGCACCAGCTTTTGCGTTAAGTTCATTGTGACCCAATCGGTGGACACAGACGAGTTCCTCCAGGGGGTTGAGGTTGTAAAGAGCGCCGGGAGAGAGGACGCCGTGGTGGTCATCCAGCCGGTCACCGGAACGCGTGGAGAGGTGGAACCCGGTCCTGGGTTCCTGCTGGAACTCCAGAGGAAGGCCCTGGAGTTGTTCCCGGACGTCAGGGTCATCCCACAACTCCACCACCCGCTCAACCTTGCGTAAGTACCGTGAGCACTAGGCCCTATCCATTCGTCGCTTGTGCCGTGCGAGCATCATCAGCACCGTTACCAACGCCGCCTGTATGACGGTGGAGGCCACCAGGCCGGTCTGCAGGTGGGGTAGCGTACCGTCGTGGGACGGGAACACGTACTGCTCGGGTTCCACGTTCTCAACCAGGTTCACAAGAAGCTCAGTGTCGGGAAGCGCCCCGCCGATCGCACCCCACAGTAACGCGTGCCTTCCGTCTATCCCGCGGATCGTTTTACTCCCGGCTATGAACGTCAGCGTGAGCACCCCCAGCAGCGCGTCGATGACGTAGCCGAGTTCGGAGTCGGGGTCGTAGTGCGGTATCGTGTCGAGGACGATGTGGCTACCCACACCCACGAGTGCCGCCTGAACCGGACGGTCTATGAGATAACCCAGTGCCGCGCCGGTTACTATATGCGTGGTCCAGTGCAACGGCTCTCCTTCAGAAAAACGCGCCAATGGTGCCAGGCACCATTGGCGCAAAACGCAACATTATCCCTTCGGGATAAGCGACAGCACGTACTCCCAGGTCTCGAGTGTCTTGTCCAGGGCATCGTCGTCGTGCTGCATGCAGGTGTACATGCGGGTGCCCGCCAGGGAGTTGAGGCCCTGGTTCATGGCCACCATCTGGTAATCCTCGCAGATCTTCTTCCTGGTGATTATCTGGTTCAATGGGTCGGGACCGGTGAGGCTGACCTGGAAGAACGAGGAGGTTTCGTAGTGCATGATCGGGCCGTAATTGTAGACGAAGAACGGCAGATCTTCCCGCGTGGAAAAGAGGTCGTTCATGGCCTTTGTAAGCCGGTTCGCGTACGCGGTCGCCTTTCCTACGGCGTCGTTCTCCTCCATCAGCCGGATGGCGTGGTAGCAGGCGCCGGTGGATATAGGGTTGCCCGCCAGGGTGCCTCCCAGGTAAGGTTTTTGCCCCATGCCCCGGATGATGACGTCCATGACATCCTTGCGGCCGGCGACCGCTCCCGTTGATGGGTAACCGTGGGTGATGATCTTTCCCAGCACGGTGATGTCGGGCATGACGTTGAAGTACTTCTGGGCACCGCCCATGTCAACTCTGAAACCGGACACCACCTCGTCGAAGATCAGCAGGGAGTCGTTGGAGTCACACATCTCCCTCACCGTTCTGTTCCAGTCGGGGTGGACCGGGTGGGTGCCGGACTCGCCGCCGATCGGCTCTACGATGACCGCCGCTACCCCGCCCTGGGCGCCGGCTTCTTCGAACGCTTTCTCGAGCGCGTCGACATCGTTGGGGGGCACATCCATGGTGTGGGCGTAGCACTCCGGGGGAATGCCCTTGCAGTTGAGGGGGCCGGTGCCGGGGATGTGAAGGGAGGTGACCAGCTGGTCCGACCAGCCGTGATAACTTCCGCCGACCTTGATTATCTTGACCTTCTCGGTGAACGTCCGGGCAATGCGGATAGCGGCCATGTCCGCCTCGGTTCCCGACTGAAGGAAGCGGACCGATTCTACCGCCGGCATGTGCTCGATGATCTTCTCCGCCGCCAGGACCTCGAACTCGCTGGTCAGGCCGGTGGCCGGTCCCTTCTCCTGGATGATCCTGATTATCTCGTCGTCCAGGGGGTCGAAGTGATGGCCCAGGATGATCGGTGCCCCGCACAGCAGGTAGTCCACATACTCGTTTCCATCAATATCCCATATCTTGTAGCCCTTGACCCGGTCCATTGTGAGGGGATACGGGTCGGAGGTGCTCAGGTTATGCTCGACCCCGCCGGGGATGACCTCTTTGGCCCTTTCGAATATCTCGAGCGACTTACGGTGGGTGTCACGGAACCGCTCACGCTCCTCGGTCAAAGTATCCTCGGGGATCGGGTGAACGTCGGTGGAAACTATGTTCTCCAGCCGGGACATTATCTCCTTGTACTCCATCTGCGCTACCGCCTCCTTTGTTTCAGACGCCCTTACGATGATTCTCGTAGCTGACTGGACGCTAGTGGAGATTATACTACTTAGTTGACGGGCAAGTATGGCCGCCCGGTACGCAATGTGGGATATAATAGTCTTGTTGAAAAGACCGTTCTACCGAAAGGTCAACGCGTTGTCGGAGAAGAAATACATCATTGCCCACGACGTTGGGACAGGCGGCAGCAAGGCCGCTATCACAGACCTGTCAGGCAACATCCTGGTCAGCAAGTTCAGCCCATACACCACCAGTTACCCACGCGAGCACTGGGCCGAGCAGGACCCTGATAATTGGTGGAACGCCGTTACCGGCACCACCAGGGATGTCATGGAGGAGTCAGGCGTTGATCCCGGTGACGTCGGCGGCGTTATCTTCGCCACGCAGATGATCGGGGTACTACCGGTGGACCGGGGAGGGAATATCCTGCGGCCCGCGATAATCTGGCTGGACGGACGGGCCCAGGAGCAGGCCGACAAGATAATCCGGCGCCTGACCAAGACCCTCCTGCTGGCGGTCGCCGGCGGGGTGCCCACCGGGAAGGACGTCATCCCCAAGCTCATGTGGCTCAGGCAGAACGAGCCTGACGTCTATAACAACACCTACAAGATCCTGGAGGTGGACAGTTACCTGGTGAGCCGTGCCTGCGGGGAGTTCGTCTACGACTACGCGGCCGCGTCTACGACCGGCATGTTCAACTTCAAGAAGAAGGACTGGGACCTGATGTTGTTTAAGCTCTTCCGGCTTGACCCGCAGAAGATGCCCAGGGTGGCCGCGTCGTTTGAGGAGGTGGGAGAGCTGATGGAGGCCGCCGCCGGGGAGATGGGCCTTCCACCCGGCGTTCCGGTCTTCTGCGGCACAGGGGACATTCCCAGTGCCACCGTAGGTTCGGGGGCGGTGCTGGATGGGCAGGGGCACGTGTACGTGGGGTCGTCCGGGTGGATAGCGGTAACTGCGCCAAAGGCGGTCAACGACGGGCGAAAGGGGATAGTGAGCATCGCCTCGGCGGACCCGGCACGCTATCTCCTGCTGGCCGAGACCGAGAGCGCGGGAGCATGCTTCAAGTGGTTCGCCGAGAACCTGGTTCCAGACGACGTGGAGTTCGGCCCTGACAGGGACGTCTACGATTACCTGAACATGGTGGCGGCCGAGGCGGAGCCCGGCAGTAACGGGCTGTTGTTCTGTCCCTGGATGTACGGGGAGAGGTCTCCCATTCCCGACACAACGGTGCGGGGCGGCTACCTGAACCTGAGCCTCGATCACAAGCGGGGCGACGTGGCCAGGGCGGTGTTCGAGGGGGTCGCCCTCCACGCAAAGTGGATGCTGGAGGGCCTCGAGGGGTGTGGGTTTGACGACGTCGTCCTGAGGGCCATCGGGGGGGGCGCCAAGAGCGACCTGTGGATGCAGATATACGCCGACGTCCTTGGGGTCACTATCGAGCGGGTCTCGGAGCCGCAGGAATCAGGGGCGAGGGGCGCCGCGCTGATAGCCGCCCTGGGCATGGGAGCGTTCAGGGGATTTGCAGCCCTTCGTGACGCGGTGGATGTATCGGTAGTCTTCACCCCTCGCCCGGAGTACAGGGAGGTGTACGACGAGGCGTTCGAGAACCTCACCGAGGCTTACCGAAGACTCCGGAAGTTTTACCGGCGCGTAAACGCCAGCGAGCAGTAATAGATACTCTCGCGGCGGTTTAATATATATTCATACTGGAAACCGCAAGCGACAAGGAGGATTCAAATGGCAGCGAAGAAGAAGCCCGCGAAGAAGAAAGAAACGCCCAAACCGCCCCCGCTGGGAAAGTACGACGCCGAGCCGTACGCCCTGCCCGAGGGCATTGACATGGAGACACATGTTATCGCGACGTACTACACCGCATGGCCAAGTGAGTTGGACGTGGAGGCCCTGTCCCCGGTTCTCGCCATCGAGCAGTCAACCGGGACGTGGCTGCCGTGCCCCGATGAAACACCGGAGGTAAGGGCCAAGCACGTGGCCAAGGTGATAGGGGTTTACGAGGTGCCGGACTTCGAGTGGATGGTCCCCGGGGACGTGACCGAGCGGCAGTACGTGGTGCAGATCGCCTTTCCGGGGGTCAACATCGAGTCCCAGATACCGATGCTGTTGACCGCGTGCCTGGGCAACATAAGCATGGGCGGTAAGATAAAGCTGCTGGACATGCGGATGCCAAAGTCACTGCTGGACGGCTTCCAGGGTCCACGGTTCGGGATCGATGGGGTCTACAAGGCGCTTGGTATCCCCAAGAACAAGAGGCGCCCGCTGCTGAATAACATGATCAAGCCGTGCAGCGGCTATCCACTCGAGGTGGGGAGACGGCTGTTCTACGAGGCCGCCGTCGGCGGATGCGACATCGTCAAGGACGACGAGCTGATAGCAGACATGGCCTACAACCGTGTAGTGGGGCGGGTCAAGGCTTACATGAAGATGGAGAAGCGGGTCTTCGAGGAGACCGGCGAACACACGCTCTACACAGCCAACATCACCGACCGCCTTCCCAAGATGTTCGATAATGCCCACGCGGCGGTGGATGCCGGAGCGAACGCCCTGATGGTAAACTACATCGCGGTCGGCCCCGAGGCGATGCGGGGATTGGCCGAGGACAGCTCCATCAACGTCCCGATACTGGCCCACATGGACTGCGCCGGGGCGCTGTACATGGCACCTGAGTACGGCATGTCGTCGATGCTGGTGCTGGGGAAGATCCCACGCCTCTGCGGCGCGGACTTCGTGGTGATTCCGTTCGCGATGGGGGGCAAGGCACCGTACCTGCCGGCGCGGTTCAGGCAGGTGGCACGTGCGTTGACCTACCCGTTCGGCGACCTCAAGCCCACGATGCCGATGCCCTCGGGTGGGATAACACCGGTCAATGTGCCTGACGTGGTTCGCGAGTTGGGCAACGAGGTGATGATCGGCTCCGGCGGGGGGATACACGCCCATCCGGAGGGCTCGAAGGCAGGCGCCAGGGCGTTCAGGCAGGCGATCGACGCGTCGATGAAGGGTGTGTCTCTCGAGGAAGCGGCCAAGGAGAACCGCGAGCTCGGGATATCGCTTGGGATCTGGGGGGTCAAGACCGAGTTCAAGACCTGACCGGGCACCTGCAGGTTCCAGCGGTTAACGCGGATGCTGTGCTTGCTGTATCATTAAGCGAGTCCGGGAACGGCGTATAATGAGTACGATGAAAAAGGTCTTGCTTCTGAACGCAACTTTTGAGCCCCTGTGCGCGGTAAGCGTCCGGCGCGCGATAGTGCTCCAGTTCAAGGGCAAGGTGGCGGTGCTGGAGGGGGACGGTGGGGCTTATCACTCAGAGAGACTTATCGTCGCGATACCCTCAGTGATCCGGCTCAACTACTACGTGAAGGTTCCGTATTACGGGCGGGCGAACCTGTCGCGGCGGGCGGTGTTCGCAAGGGACGCGTGGAAATGCCAGTACTGTGGGGGCCTGGCGGAGACGGTTGATCACCTGGTGCCCAGGAGTCGGGGGGGCGCGCACTCCTGGGAGAATGTTGTTGCCGCCTGCAAGAAGTGCAACAGCAGGAAGAGGGACCGGTTGCCGGTGGAGGCCGGACTGAAGCTCGCCAGGAAGCCCGGGGCTCCCAGGGGGCCGGCTACCGTGAGCCTGGAACTTGGAGTTGTTCGCCCGGAGTGGGAGCGGTATCTCGAGTACTGCAGGCAGCCCGGTTCGCGGGAGTGATGTGCCCTTAGTGCCTCGCTGGATAGATACGGTTAAGCACCGAGAGCGTGGCGGCGCTCGAATGCTACTGTATTTTTTAGAGCGGGGTACCTGGAAGCGCTTGTAGCTCAGGGGACAGAGCAGTGGCCTCCGGAGCCACGTGTCGGGGGTTCGAATCCCTCCAAGCGCGCCAACCGAGTATTGTCGGTAAGGATGAGAAACTCTGATGGGTTTGGGTAGACGGGAAGCGGAAGCGATAGTCAGGGGGGGGCAATGGACTTTGGAACTTTCGTTGGGAAGTGGAAAGACAAGGAAGTGGTGGTTTACTGTGGGCCGATAAAGTACAGGGGGACGCTTATCGGGGTTCTGGAGGACGGATTCCTGGTGTTGAAGAGCGCGGCGGTAGTGAACTCCTCGGTTGGTGAAACCTCTGAGTACGCGGACTGCGTGCTGAACGTGGCGGGAGTTTCCGGCATCGTGCACCAGGAGGAAGTGGGAAGGGGAACCGAGAAACCCGGGGAGTTTTGAGAGGAGGGCGTAATGGTAACCAGGAGAGCGCTTGTTCCGGTACTGTTCCTGATGGTGATCTTCGTTGCGACGGCGGTCCTGGCCGGGTGCGAGACCCCCATGGAAGAAGCGGTAGAGCAGGTCGAGGTAATTGAGAGGAAGGCCGATACGACGGCCCGGGAGGCCAACCTGCGGATGATAGACTCCGCGGTCCAGATGTATTACACGGAGGAAGGCGTTTACCCTTCAAATATCAGCCAACTCGTCCCGTCGTACTTCAGCGAGATACCCACCGACTCAGCGGGGGGAACGTACTACCTGGTGAAAGAAGGCGCCACCGTGAAGGCGGCGGTGAAGTAGCCCGGCATCGTGGAATCCTATTCGCCAGCTTAGATGTTTGTCGTTTCTATTGCTCGTGTGCGCTTGCTCGCGGGTCGCCTGGATATCGTTACACCGGGCTGTATTTGAAGTTGAGCTTCCGTATGCTTGGAGTCACTGGTTCCAAATCCAGCCCGGACCACAAGCTTAGATGTTTGTCGTTTCTATTGCTGGTGTGCGTTTGCTCGTGGACCGTTTGGACATCGTTACACCGGGCTGTATTTGAAGTTGAGCTTCCGTATGATTGGAGTCACTGGTTCCAAATCCAGCCCGGACTACGCATCTGGTCAGAGAGTGCTGATATGAAGTTGGTCGTCATGGACGGTCACGGTCGCGGAGGCCCCCTCCTCCAGCGTCCCGTCCAGCAGCATCCCCGAGAGTGGAGATTCCAGCTCGTTCTGTATGACCCGCCTGGCGGGGCGGGCCCCCATCGCGGGGTCGTATCCTTTGTGCGCAAGGTAGGTGATCGCTTCCGGTTGCACCTCCAGGGAGATGGATTTCTCGGAGAGCCGCCGGGCAAGCAGGCCGACCTGCCCCTTGACTATCATTTCAACCTGCTCGAACGTGAGAGGCCTGAACAGGGCCACCGCGTCCATCCGGTTTACGAACTCGGGTGAGGTCGCCGAGATAAGCAGGGCCGTGATCTCTTCCTTTGCCTTCTCGTGGTCGGACGCGAGCCGGGGGTCGAAGAAAAGGTTCGAGCCCACGTTGGTGGTTAGTATGACGATCGTGTTCTTGAAGTTCACCACGCTGCCCTGTCCGTCGGTCAGCCGGCCCGCGTCGGCGATCTGAAGGACGAGGTTCAGGACCCTCGGGTGTGCTTTCTCCATCTCGTCGAGCAGTACGATCGAGTAAGGCCTGAACTTCACCTTCTCGGTCAGCTGGCCGCCCTGCTCGAAGCCAACGTAGCCGGGCGGGGCGCCTATCAGCCGTGCAACCGACTCCGCTTCCACGTACTCGGACATGTCCAGCTGGATCAAGGCGGTGTCGTCGTTGAAGAGAAAGCCGGCCAGTACCCGGGCGAGCTCGGTCTTGCCGACACCGGTCGGCCCCGCGAAAATAAAGACACCGTTGGGCCGGGAAGGGTCCTTGAGACCCGCTCGGGAGCGCCTGACCACGTCGGAGACAATTGCCACCGCCTCGTCCTGGTTGATGATTCTCTCGTGGATTATCGATTCCATGTTGAGCAGGCGCTCGCGCTCCGATTCCACCAGCTTGGTAAGTGGTATGCCGGTCCAGGATGAGATCACCTTGGCGATGTCGTCGGCTATGACCGCCCGCGACTGTCCGGTCTCGTCGTTCTCTATCGCCACCATGCTGCATGCCTCGTCTATCAGGTCTATGGCCTTGTCGGGCAGGAACCGTTCGGTCAGGTACTGGCTGGAGAGCGTGACCGCCGCGGCGATCGACTCCTCGGAGACAACCACCTCGTGGTGAGACTCGAACCGGCCCCTGATACCCTGCAGTATGGATATAGCCTGCTCCACGGTGGGCTCGCCTACCAGGACCGGCTGGAACCGCCGGGACAGGGCAGCGTCCTTTTCGATGTACTTGCTGTACTCTGAAAGAGTTGTCGCCCCGATAAGGTGCAACTCACCGCGGGCAAGCGCCGGCTTGAGGATGTTGCCGGCGTCCATGCTCCCCTCGCTCGCTCCGGCTCCCACCAGGGTGTGTATCTCGTCGATGAAGAGCAAGCAGCCAGCCCCCCTGCCCTTGACCTCGTCCACCAGGTTCTTCATGCGCTTCTCGAACTGGCCGCGCATCTCCGTTCCGGCGATCATCGCGGTGAGATCCACCTCGTAGAGCGAGGAGCCGCGCAACCGGCGGGGGACCTCGTCCCTGGCGATACTCTGGGCCAGCGCTTCCACCACCGCGGTCTTTCCCACCCCCGCCTTTCCCAGTAGCAGGGGGTTGTTCTTCTGCAGGCGGGAGAGTATCCTGACCACACGGGCGACCTCTGCCTCCCGTCCCACCACCGGCATCAACTTGCCGTTCCGGGCCATCAGTGTCAAGTCGCGGGCGTAAGCGGAGAGGGCACTTTTCTCCCGGGTCTTTGTCGCTGTCCGGCCATCGGCCCCAAGCAGCATCTCCTCCGGGGTCGCCTCGGTGATGGATGTGACGGAGCGGGACTCCCTTTCCCTCCGGCTGCCGACAAGCGATATGGTTATATCCTTTTCCAGCGCGTTGAAGTTGACTCTGCGCGCTTTCATCCAGTTGGTGGCGCTCACCTTGTCCATCTCCAGCAGGGCCAGCACCAGGTGCTGCGGTTCGATGAAAGTGTCGGAGAGGCCCACCGCCTTGTTCTGGGCCATCTCCAGGACCGACAGGGTGTCGGGCGAGAGCTGCACCGGCTGGTTTGTGCCATCTATCTCCGACACCGACGGGGGGATTGTCGTTTGCAGGTCATCCAGGTTTACGCCGTGGCTTTTGAGTATCTCGCCGGAGGGGTTCTTCGCAAGTGACAGGATACCCACCAGGAGCGGGCCGGTCCCCACCGACTGGAGACCCAGCCCCCTGGTGACCTTCTCCGCCGTTTTCAGTACCTCCTGGGTTTCCGAGGAGAATCCGGCGAACAGGCCGTAACGCTGGGTGGGGAACTGGTGCTGGCTGAAGACTTCGGGCGACAACTGGCTCCCGGGAGCCGCTCTGCGGGTCGCGGTCCTTTGCGGCATCACGTTGGAGAAACGGTGGGCGCACATACCGCAGAGCATTACCACCCGTTGCTCCCCGTCGGGCTTGCTCACGGTCATCCGCATCGAGGCCGGACGCTTGTGACAGTTCTCACATAACAATAGTATCCCTCAGGATTCCCTGGCGAAGTTCATCTTCAAGTTGTCGAGCGTCCCAGAGAGCGGCTTGAGGGCATCCTCCGGCAGCGACCGGCCCAGTACTTCCAGCAAGGCGTCTATGCTGTCGATGGCGAGCTGGGCCTGCTCCATGTCGCGGTACTTCTCGTTCACTTCCTTGGGTATGCCCATCCGTTGGTAAGCGAGGCTGGAGAGGGATACTATCATGTCCAGGACCACATCGGCGACGGTTATCTTTTCCATCGCCTCCTCGATTCTCTTGCGGAGCTCCTCGTCGGACACCTCATCGGCGGGGGCTTCCCCACCAGCGCCGCTTACGCCCCCGGCCTCCGCCGCAGGTTTGTCCGCCGCTTCCCGCTTCTGGGAACCGGGGTCGCCGTAAGGGGTCCACAGGCGCGACGAGGTCTGCTTGGCCTCATCCTTTTCCTCTTCCTGCTTATCGTTCTCACCCAAAGAAACCACCTCTTCCGGTACGTTCTCCCGGCACTAAATATAGCACAAACCGGCTGGAGGGGAAGCCACCAGGCCGGGTGTGCAGTCCGGCGCCGCTGGTGGTAGAATGTTGATGTAAAAAGAATAGCGTCTGTGCAGCGGGAGCTCGTAGGAGCGGGCTGAGAGGGCGGGCGGAACCCGTCGACCGGTGGAACCTGATTTTCTGTGTCCCGTTCCATGGATACGGTTAAGCACCGAGAGCGTCGAAGCGCCGCTCCGGCAAGGCGCGCGACCGAGTCGTACTCCTGGAGTACGTCGAGGGAGCGGAACGCAGCCGGAGTGGACGGGAGCGGCGTTCGAATGCCAGCGTATCTATGGAACGGGGCACCTAGGTAATGCTAGCGTAGGGAGTGCTACAGGGCCGGACCTTTCAGCCGAGCCACCGGTGGCCCGGCTTTTTTCAATCCACCTCCCCGGAGGGCGACAGGAGTGTCGCCCCTCAAGGTTGGAGGGGCGGGCAGCATGAGATAGAGGAGGTATGAGGAGATGCCGCTTTCGGAGATCGAGATAACAAGGAGAATAGTGGAAGGGTTCAGCCGGGAGTTCCTGGACTCCCTCGAGCTCGACGTGGCGATAGTCGGGGCCGGCCCGTCCGGGTTGGTCGCGGCCTACTACCTGGCGCGCGAAGGGTTGAAGGTGAGCGTGTTCGAGAGGGACCTGTTCGTTGGGGGCGGCATGTGGGGCGGTGGCATGCTGTTCACCAGGATTGTGGTCCAGGAGGAAGCGGTCGAGATACTTGACGACTTAAGCATCAAGCTCATCGACACCGGTGACGGCTACCTGACAGGCGACCCCGTGGAGGTGGTTTCCAGGTGCACCGTGGCGGCGATTGACGCCGGGGCAAAGGTGTGGGTGGGGATGTCGGTCGAAGACGTCATAATCAGGGAGGACGACGTTGTCACCGGGGTGGTTCTGAACTGGAGAGCGGTTGAGCTGTCCGGCATGCACGTGGACCCACTGGCGGTCAGCGCCAAGGTGGTAATCGACGCATCCGGGCACGACTGCGACATCGTGCGGACGTTCGAGCGCAAGGTCCCGGGCTGCCGCATCGAGACCGCCGGAGGGGCGGTAGTGGGGGAGAAGCCGATGTGGGCCGAGGTAGGCGAGAAAGAGATAGTCGACAATACCCGCGAGGTCTACCCCGGCATGATGGTCTGCGGCATGGCGGCCAACGCCGCCTTCGGCTCGCCCCGCATGGGAGCCATCTTCGGGGGTATGTTCCTGTCCGGGAGGAAGGCCGCCGGGCTCGCCGTACGCAAGGTGCGCGGTGAGGCCTGACGGCGGTAGATGGGGGAGACCCAGAGGGGGCGGAGGCGCGTTGACTGAGCAGAGAGGGCCCGGCCGGGTGGGACTTATGAGGATGATGGTGATAACGTCACGCGACGCTAAACGCGGCCGCGGGCATGAGGACGTGGCGCGGGCGGCGCTTGACGCCGGCTGCCGGGCCGTGCAGTTGCGCGACAAGAGGATGTCCGACCGTGACTTCGCGGAAGTGGCGCTCCGGATAAGGGGGGCATGCCGGGAGCGGGGAGCGTTGTTCCTGGTAAACGACAGGGTTGACGTGGCCTGCGCGGTGCACTCCGACGGGGTGCACCTCGGGGTTGATGATATCGACGTGGCTATCGCCCGGAAGCTGTTGCCCCCCGGCTCCCTGGTGGGTTTCTCGCCCGAGAGCGTTTCCGGGGCGGGGGAGGCGGTCAGGAGCGGGGCCGACTACCTGGGGGTGGGACCGGTGTTCCGTTCTCCGTCAAAGGCGGACGCCGGGGAGCCGATAGGAGTTGACGGGCTTTCCGCGTACTGCCGGGAGGGGCTCGCGCCGGTAATAGGGGTGGGGGGAATAAACGCGTCCAACGCGGCCGGTGTGCTGGAGGCGGGCGCGGCGGGGGCCGCGGTGGGTTCGGCGGTCGCCCGGGCGAACGACATGGAGGCCGCGGCGCGCGAGGTACTGGAAAGCCTCGACCCAGCTGCGGTTACGTGATAGGAACCGGGGGTACTCAAGATGGGTGAACGGCGTACGTTGATAGAGAGGCTAAAGCGGGGCGATATTCCCGATGTGCTACGGCGGGCGGCGGAGGGCGAGCCGCTGGATGTAGAGGAGGTCGCCGGCGAGATAGTCGAAGGGACCGCGGTGTTCACATTGAACTCGCTCAGGGAGTTATCCCGCCCCTGCGTTATCGGAAAAGGGCTTCGCACCAAGGTGAACGCCAACATAGGCACGTCGATGGACTCCGCCGATACCGAGGTAGAGCTCGATAAGCTAAACACCGCCGTCGAGGCGGGCGCGGATACGGTGATGGATCTCTCCACCGGCGGCGACATCGACGGGGTAAGGCGGAAGATAATGGCCGAGAGTGCGGTACCGGTGGGTACCGTGCCGATATACCAGGCGGCTATCGAGTCACAGGACAGACACGGCAGCATCGTCGAGATGACGTCTGACGAGATGTTCGGGGCAATAGAGCGGCATGCCGCTGACGGGGTTGATTTTGTCACCGTGCACTGTGGGGTTACCACCCGGGCGCTGGAATGCCTTGAGGCATGCGGGAGGATAGCCGACATCGTGAGCCGCGGAGGTGCTTTCCTGTCCGGGTGGATACTGTTCAACGAGAAGGAGAACCCACTGTACGCCGACTTCGACCGGCTGCTGGACATCGCCGTTCGCTACGACCTGACATTGAGCCTGGGGGACGGGTTCCGCCCGGGGGCGGTCGCCGACGCGACCGATGACGCCCAGGTCCAGGAGCTTCTCGTGCTGGGGGAACTGGTGTCCCGCTGCCGGGAGGCGGGGGTCCAGGCGATGGTGGAGGGCCCCGGGCATATCCCGGTGGGACAGGTGGCCCTTAACGTCGAGATGGCCAAGCGTATCTGTCGGGGAGCGCCGTTCTATGTGCTGGGCCCGCTGGTGACCGACATTGCCCCCGGCTACGACCACCTGGTTGCCAGCATGGGAGGTGCCCTGGCGGCGGCCTCCGGCGCGGATTACCTGTGCTACGTGACCCCCAGAGAGCACCTGGGGCTGCCCGGGGTGGAGGACGTCCGGGAGGGCGTGGTGGTGACCAGGATAGCGGCGCACGCCGGTGACCTTGCCAAGAACCCGGAGTTCTTCATGGAGTGGGACAACCGCATGTCCCGTGCCCGCAAGGCGCTCAAGTGGGACGATCAGGTGGAGCTGGCGATAGACCCGAAGCGGGCCGGTGCCATACTCTCGGAGTGCGGTGTGGAGGAGGACAGCGGCTGTACCATGTGCGGCGAGTTCTGCGCGATAAAGTTCATTGATAAGTACCTGGGCGTCAAGAGGGAAAGACACGAGACGCATTAGGGGGGAAGAGGTTTGCGCCAACCGATGAACGAACGGGAAACCGTGAGGTTTGTCCGGGAGATACTGGGCTCTCCCGGACCCGACGTCCTGGTTCCTATCGGTGATGACTCGACCGAGTTCCGGTTTCCGTCGCCCGACGTACTCCTGACGGTTGATTCGCTGTACGAGGGTGTGCACTTCGACCTGGACATCTGTGGCCTTTCGGACGTGGGGTACAGGGCCGCCACCGCCGGCATCAGCGATATAGCGGCTATGGGGGGAGAGCCGTTGTGTGCCCTTCTGTCAATCGCCTTCAGCCGGGCGCCGACCAGGGCCGAGGTCCTGGAGTTGCTGGGGGGGGTCCGGGAGGTTACGGTCGTAAACGGGTGCGAACTGGTGGGGGGCGACGTCTGCCGCTCGCCCGGTGGCCTGGCCTTGACGGTAACGGTGGCAGGCAGCCCCCCGGAGGGCGGCCCGGTGCTCCGGGGCGGCGCGCGCGAGGGTGACCTGGTGGGGATGACCGGATACGCCGGAGACTCAGCCGCCGGGCTCTTCATCCTGCAACGTGGGGATGGCGACGCCGGGGAGAGGTTCCCGGGCCTCGTAGGCGCCCACTTGAGACCGAAACCGAGGGTACTTGCCGGGAAAATCCTGGCGGGGACCGGGGTAACCGCCATGGAGGACGTAAGCGACGGCATTGCCCCGGATATCTGCGACATCTGCTCCGAGAGCGGGCTCGGATGCGAGATACAGGCGGATCTCATCCCCTTGAGCGACAAGCTCAGGGAACTGGCGGCGGAGACCTCTGTCGACCCGTTGAGGTGGGCACTTTCGGGGGGGGAGGATTACGAGCTCCTTTTCACCGCGCCCCCGGGGCGCTTCGAGGGAATCCTTGAAACGCTGAGAAGGTTGGAGATACCGGCCTCACGCATAGGGGTGATGGTAGCGGGGGAGGAGTGCCGCATGGTAATCGCGGAGGGGGAGACGGTCAAGCTGGAGGGGATGGGTTATGAACACTTCGCCTGAACCGAACCGGGGCGGGCGCGGGCCGGGGATGCCGGAGGAGGTACCTTCCCTGGCGCTGAGCGTGGCCGGGCTCGACCCCTGTGGCGGCGCGGGGATGATCGCCGACCTCAGGACATTCGACGCCTGCGGGGTGTACGGGATGGGGGTTGCCGCAACCGTCACCTA
>Ga0180015_1000017_pt1 | contig 48287 bp, 45 predicted proteins | sample KR13_S2_MetaG_FD_116508 | JGI IMG/M metagenome (GOLD analysis project Ga0180015, IMG submission 116508) | Groundwater microbial communities from the Olkiluoto Island deep subsurface site, Finland - KR13_S2_MetaG | ecosystem: Environmental > Aquatic > Deep subsurface > Groundwater | place...
GAGAGTTACAGGGCTCGCTCGACAAGTGCTACACAGACAGGTATTTGCGCCTTTGCCGCCAGTTCTACGATACCTATCCCCAGATTCGGAAATCACTGATTTCCAAATTCGGGCTTTTGGAAAAGGAAAAGGGGAAATCGACGATTTCCGAATTGCCACCGCTTCCGGGAGCCGACGCCGCACCGATCGTGCCGAAAGCATCCGCGCGATTGATTGTACCCGGATACAAGCTTGTCGAGCGACTGTCCTTTACGCACATCATCGAATTGATCAAACTTGACGATCCCCTCAAGCGCGCGTTCTACGAAATCGAGTGCATGCGCGGCAACTGGTCGGTCCGTGAACTCAAACGGCAGATCGGCAGCCTCTACTATGAGCGCTCGGGCCTGTCCCGGAATAAGGAGAAGCTGGCTGAACTGGCGCAGGCCGGAGCCGATCAGGCCGAACCGAAGCTTGCTATCCGGGACCCGTACATCTTCGAGTTCCTCGGAATCAAGCCCCGCGAGGTCATGCGTGAGTCCGATTTGGAGGACGCGCTTCTGGACAAGCTGGAGGAGTTTCTCCTGGAAATGGGGCACGGCTTCTGTTTCGAGGCGCGGCAGAAGCGCATCCTGATCAGCGACACCCACGGTTTCGTGGATCTGGTCTTCTACCACCGCATCCTCAAATGCCACGTTCTGGTGGAGCTGAAGATCGAGGCCTTCACCCACGAGAACCTCGGACAGCTCAACACCTATGTCAGCTGGTACCGAAAGAACATGATGGCGGACGGCGACAACCCGCCTGTCGGCATCCTGCTCTGTACCCAGAAAGATCATGCCCTTGTTGAATACGCCCTGGCGGGAATGGACAACAGGCTGTTCGTCTCCAAGTACCAGCTCGAACTGCCCAGGAAGGAAGAGATCCAGCGCTTCCTGGAAGAGAAAATGCGGGAGATGGGCGATGACATGTAGGAATAAAACGGCTGAGATTGCCGTCACGCTGTATGAGCAGCTCGCCAAGCTAGACAAGCTAATCAGGGCCAACCTGGAGGAGTTAGGCTATGGCGGGTGAGTGGAAAGAGACAAAGCTTGGAAATGTGTTGTCGTTCTCGAACGGCAAGTCCAGTCCTGAACGAGCTAATGACCTGCCGTATCCCGTCTATGGCTCAAACGGGACCATCGGCTTCGCTAATGAGACGAACGCTGGTCCCAACACCATCGTGATTGGGCGTGTTGGCAGCTATTGTGGCTCGTTGCTCTTCAGTGACCGGAAGTGCTGGGTGACCGACAACGCGATTCGAGCGAGTGCGCTCGACGAAAACGATGCTCGGTTTCTCTTCTACCTTCTACAGACACTTCATCTGAATAACTGGCGAGGTGGGTCTGGGCAGCCGCTCCTCAATCAAACCATACTTGCTTCAATTCCCGCATCCACTCCTGAGTCAACGGAGCAACGTGCCATCGCTCACATCCTCGGTGCCCTGGATGACAAGATCGAGTTGAACCGGCGGATGAACGAAACCCTGGAAGCTATAGCCCGCGCCATATTCAAGTCATGGTTTGTTGATTTTGACCCGGTCAGAGCGAAGTCCGACGGCCGCCAGCCGATGGGAATTGACGCCGATACCGCCGCCCTCTTCCCCGACTCGTTTGAGGATTCACTCATCGGGAAGATTCCAAAAGGATGGCAAGTTCAACAAATAGGTGATGTGGTTCGTGTCGTTGGTGGTAGCACGCCAAGCACCAAGAACAGAAGCTATTGGGGAGGATCTGTGCGATTTGCCACCCCAAGAGATATGTCTGGTCTTGAAAGCCCGCTGTTGTTGGAGACCTCACGAAAGATAACCGAAGAAGGACTTGCGAGAATTAGTTCAGGACTTCTACCTGTTGGGACAGTCTTGCTATCTTCTCGGGCACCTGTTGGCTATTTGGCTATTGCCGAAGTACCCGTGTCGGTAAACCAGGGCATTGTTGCAATGGTCTGCGAGGATGAACCCTCTTGTTTCTATGTGCTGAACTGGGCCAAGGAAAACCTCCCGACGATCATCGGGCTCGCCAATGGAACAACTTTCGCTGAGATAAGCAAGAGTACCTTTCGGCAGATTGAGCTTTTTTTGCCCTCGAAATCGTTGTCGGACAGGTTTCAGAAGACCGTGGTACCCTTCTACAACAAGATACGAAACAACTTGTTCGAGAATGAGACACTAAAGAATTTGCGAGATTCTCTATTGCCCAAGCTCATCTCCGGTGAGATACGCATAAAGGACGCCGAGAAGTTCCTGGGGGATATCCCGTGAAGGTTCTTTTTCTCGATGAATCCGGGGACCACAACTTGTTGGCGATCGATCCTCAATACCCAATCTTCGTTCTCGGAGGCGTGATACTGGATAAGGAATACGCGGAAGGTGAACTGACCAGGCGAATGAACATCTTCAAGCAAAAGCTCTTTGGCACGGAGGACGTTATCCTGCACACCGCCGATATCACGCGCAACCGCAGCGGGTTCGAGCGGATGAAAGAGCCTGCTTTCCGCGAATACTTCTACGAGGAACTGAATGAACTTATGTCCGGCTTGGACTACAGGGTTGTCGCTTGCGCAATACGCAAGGATGAACACCTTGCGAAGTACGGCCTCTCGGCGCTCGATCCTTACATGTTAAGCTTCGACATACTGGTAGAGAGATTGTGCTTCGAGGTAGGCAGGGTGAGCAGGGGCGGGCTGATCGTTGCCGAAGAGCGAGATCCTACACTTGACCGCGAGCTTGAGTTGGCGTATTTGAACCTGAAAATCCAGGGGACGCGATACATAAAGGCAAAGGACATTATAGACCGCATTGCGGGACTGGTATTGCGGTCGAAAAGTGAGAATGTCGCCGGCCTGCAGCTTGCCGACCTAGTGGTAACGCCCATCGGGCGTCATGTGCTCGGCAAACGGGACAAAGAAGACTGGCGCATCGTGGAAAAGAAGCTTCGGCGAAGTCGGGATGGCCGGGTTGAGGGAGCGGGGTTGGTGATTTTGCCTAGATAAGCAAGGCCAGCCCCCGCTACGCAGTGACCAGCCTCTGTTATAAATGTACCAAGAGGGTGTATGGATGTCAATGGGTTCGATGACTGAATCAATGGTTGAAGAAGCCGCCCTCTCCTGGCTCGAGGCCCTCGGCTATAACGTCCAGTTCGGCCCGGACATGGTCCCTGGAGAGCTTTTCTCCGAGAGGGGGAGCTACCAGGATGTTATCCTTGAGCGTCGTCTCACAGACGCCATCGCGCGTCTGAATCCGCAACTTCCACCGGAGGCCCAGGAAGAAGCGCTCCGCAAGGTTAAACGCCCCGAATCGCCATCGCTCACTTCCAACAACCGGACATTCCACCAGATGCTAGTTGAAGGGGTGAACGTTGAGTATCGCACGTCAGATGGCTCGATAGCGGGAGACCAGGTCAGACTGGTTGACTTCGACAACCCCGATAACAACGACTGGTTGGTCGTGAACCAGTTCACGGTCGTCGAAGGAGAGCACGAGCGTCGCCCTGACATCGTCCTGTTTGTGAATGGTATCCCACTGGCTGTTATCGAACTCAAGAACCCCGCCGATGAGAACGCAACCATCTGGTCCGCGTTCAACCAGCTCCAAACGTACAAGAAGCAGATATCCTCGCTTTTCACCTTCAATGAAATCCTGGTGATATCGGATGGTCTACAGGCGCGCCTCGGCTCCCTCACCGCTAACAAGGAGTGGTTCCTTCCCTGGCGCACAATCGAGGGGGAGGAGGTGGCATCAGCGGCCGTTCCCCAGCTCGAAGTACTCGTGAAGGGCGTCTTTGAGAAGAACCGGTTCCTCGAACTCCTGAGGTACTGCATCGTGTTCGAGGATGACGTTGAACTGGCGAAGAAGATTGCAGGGTATCACCAATTCCACGCCGCTAGGGAGGCGATCGATGCGTCAATACTTGCTTCGCGACCCGATGGGGATAAGCGCTGCGGTGTCGTCTGGCACACACAGGGCTCCGGCAAGAGCCTCACAATGGCTTTCTATGCAGGCCGGATAATTCTCCACCACGCGATGGAGAATCCAACACTGGTGGTGATAACCGACAGAAACGACTTGGACGACCAGCTCTTCGGGACGTTCTCCAGTTGTCACGAGCTCTTGCGTCAGAAGCCGGTCCAGGCGGAAAGCAGGGCGGACCTCCGCAAGCTGCTCAGCGTCGCATCCGGCGGGGTAATCTTTACCACCATCCAGAAGTTCTTCCCCGAGGAGTCCGGGGATAAGCACCCGCAGCTATCCGACAGGCGTAACATCCTGGTAATTGCTGACGAGGCACACCGCAGCCAGTACGACTTCATCGACGGGTTTGCGCGGCACATGAGGGACGCCCTACCGAATGCTTCGTTCATCGGTTTCACCGGGACGCCAATAGAGCTCACCGACAAGAACACCCGGGCTGTCTTCGGCGACTATATAAGCATCTACGACATCCAGCGGGCGGTGGAGGACGGCGCTACTGTGCCCATCTATTACGAAAGCAGAATGGTCAAGCTCGACCTGGATCAATCCGAACAGAGTTTGCTCGATGAGGAGTTTGATCTGGTCACCGAGGAAGTAGAAGAGTACCGAAGGGAGAAGCTCAAGACAAAATGGGCGGCCCTGGAGGCGGTGGTCGGTGAGGACAAGCGGGTCGCGATGATAGCCGCCGACCTGGTGGACCACTTCGATAAACGACTTGAAGCCATGGACGGCAAGGCGATGGTCGTTTGCATGAGTCGCCGCATCTGTGTCGACCTCTACGACGAGATAGTGAAGCTCAGGCCTAAGTGGGATACGGATGATGATTCCACGGGTGTCATCAAGGTAGTTATGACGGGCTCGGCGTCGGACGCTCTCGAATGGCAGCGGCACATAAGGAACAAGCCACGCCGCGAAGCTCTACGGCAACGTTTCAGGGATCCCGCTGATCCTTTCAAGGTTGTCATCGTCCGTGACATGTGGCTAACCGGGTTTGACGCACCGTGCCTTCATACCATGTACGTCGATAAACTCATGCGTGGACACGGCCTGATGCAGTCTATTGCTCGTGTAAACCGTGTCTTCAAGGACAAACCCGGTGGTTTGGTTGTCGATTACCTGGGCCTTGCCAACCAGTTAAGGGAAGCGACCATTCAGTACACCGAGAGCGGTGGTGAGGGACGGGCGACCATCGACAAGGACGAAGCGGTAGCGGTGATGCTGGAGAAATATGAAGTCTGCCTGGGGCTGTTCCACGGATTCGATTGGTCGGTCTGGGTCTCGGGCTCCCCGGAGGACCGGCTGCACCTCCTGCCCGCCGCTCAGGAACACATCCTTGCTCAGGAAGAAGGCAAAGAGAGACTCCTGGCTGTCGTCACCCAACTGTCGCAGGCTTTCGCGCTTGCCGTTCCTCGTAAAGAAGCCCTCGAAATTCGAGATGACCTCGCCTTCTTCCAGGCCGTCCGTTCCGCCATCGCGAAGTCCTCTGGAGCCGAAAGGCCAGAAGAGGACCTGGATCACGCTATCAAACAGCTTGTTTCGAAAGCTGTCGCTCCCGACGAAGTAATTGATATCTTTGCTGCAGCCGGGCTCAAGAGACCTGACATCTCAATTCTCTCCGACGAGTTCCTTGATGAAGTTCGTGACCTACCGCAGCGAAACCTCGCCGTCGAGCTTCTTCAGAAGTTACTAAACGATGAGATCCGCACAAGGAAGAAGAGAAACATCGTACAGGCGCGATCTTTCGCGGAAATGCTCGAAAAGTCCATCCGCGCATACCAGAATCGCAGCATCGAGACGGCGGCCTTGATTGAAGAACTCATCAAACTGGCGAAAGAAATGCGCGAGGCGGACCGTCGTGGTGAGGACCTGGGTCTCTCGGAAGAAGAGCTTGCTTTCTACGACGCCTTGGAAACCAACGACAGTGCCGTCGCGGTCCTTGGTGACGAGACTCTACGTAAGATCGCAAAGGAGATCGTCCAGACTGTCAGAAACAATGTGACAATTGACTGGACTGTCAGGGAAAACGTAAGAGCAAGAATGCGGGTAATGGTCAAACGGGTGCTTCGAAAGTACGGATATCCACCAGACAAGCAGGAAGCGGCAACCAGGACCGTTTTGGAGCAGGCGGAACTGCTCTGCTCTGATCTGTCCACTTGATACTTGGGTTCCATAGCCTGTCACAGTGCTTGGCTATAATCATATTGGCGTCCAGGTTAACCGACAAAGGAACGAGCATTGCGACCTCTCTAGATGGCATCGCGTAGTTGTTATGAGAGCTTACCGATATATGGGAATGGAGGTCCCTGACTACTGCGAATAGATATAACACCAAGTTACTGACACCGAAGTTGAGGATATACTCATGAGCTACTCAGAACAATTCGACGAGATCGGCTACTGGTCAGAGATGAAGATCGAGATAATAAGCGATTACCTTAAGGAATACTCGAAGATCGTCTCAGCGCAGGACCGCTTCGACCACTACTACATTGACGCCTTCAGCGGTAGCGGACAGCACCGGTCCAAGACCACGGGAGAATTAGTCCAGGGTAGCCCGCTGAGGGTGCTCGATATAAAACCAGAGTTCAAGGAGTACTTCTTCATTGACCTTAATCCCGTGAAGGCAGAGAACCTCAGGCGCGAATGCGCCGGAAAAGAAAACGTTCATGTATTTCCGGGCGACTGCAACGAGGTCTTGCTGAGGCAGATATTCCCCCAGATTACCTGGGAAGGCTACAAGAGGGCATTCTGCCTGCTGGATCCCTATGGAATGCACTACAAATGGGAGGTTGTCGAGAAGGCAGCGAGGATGAAGACGATAGAGGTCATACTCAACTTCCCCACAATGGATATGAATATGAACGCCCTGTGGAAGAACCCGGAGGGCTTGCCCGAGAGCCAAATCCAGAGGATGGATGCCTTCCGGGGAGATGATTCCTGGCAGAAGGCTTTTTATCAGACCACACTGTTTGATAACATGCCTGGGAAGGCTGCGGACAACAAGCAGGTTGTGGATGCATACGTCGAAAGGCTCAAGAAGAAAGCCGGGTTCGAGTATGTCACTGCGGGTTTTCCCGTGAAGGCGCAAAACCGTGATTTGTACTACTTGGTCTTTGCCGGGCCCAATGAAAAGGGGAAGAATATAGCGGAATACATCTTCAACAAGTACAGAAGTAGAGGAGCAATATAGATGGCGACGACGACCATAGAATGGACGGAAGCAACCTGGAACCCGGTGACCGGCTGCTCGAAGGTCAGCAGCGGTTGCCAGAACTGCTATGCCGAGAGAATGGCCCGAAGGCTAAAGGCGATGGGCCAGCCGAAATACGGAAACGGCTTCAAGGTCACCGTACACCCCCAGGCGTTGCCACTGCCACTATCCTGGCGCAAGCCACGGACGGTCTTCGTTAATTCCATGAGCGATCTCTTTCACGAGGAAGTCCCTGATGAGTTCATACTCCGGGTGTTCGAGGTGATGCGCCAGGCCAATTGGCACACCTTCCAAATACTCACCAAGAGGGCAGACCGGCTGGAATATATGGGCCGGTCAATAAACTGGCCAGCGAACGTGTGGATGGGCGTTACTGTTGAGGATGCTACCTGTGCGGAACGCCTCAGGCCACTCAAGTCAAGCGGCGCTGGGGTTAAGTTCATCTCGTTTGAACCGCTCCTGGCCTCGATCCCGGAGCCCGACCTGGCAGGGATCGATTGGGCCATAGTTGGTGGGGAATCCGGGCCGTCCGCACGGGCGATGGAAAAGCAATGGGTTCTGGAACTGCGTGATGCCTGTGTTCACCAAGGTGTTCCTTTCTTTTTCAAGCAGTGGGGAGGAGCGCGCAAGAAGAAGGCAGGCCGATTGCTCGAAGGACGCGAGTGGAATCAACTGCCAACACTGCGTTTTGCCACATAGACCTCGCGAACGGTTTCTATCACTTCTGAGCGACAATCTACCTTTTTCTACCCAACCAGCAGAAGCCACCGTTACTCAGGAAGACGATTTTCCTCACTATCAAGCACAATCAGCACCTATGGTAACCCACCAGAACACACCTGAATCGGACTCATAATCCGCGTGTCGCTCCCTTCACGCATGCATCTTCCGGCTCTGCTTCGTCGAAACGCCCAGAACCTTTCGTCGTCGCCATATGCGTCGACAGTGATCTTCTCGATCAACTCATCAAGAGCGGTTAGGTCGTTGTCGCTGTGGTCTCTCGGGCTCATCGTCCACCCTCCACGGACAGGGGCTTTTCAGAGAAAAAGCCAAAGGCGTTTCGCTGGGATCACGGGGCTACCCTCTTGATTCCGTCTATCCTTTCGTAATCCTCGTCGTAAGTGTAGATCTCATTGAGCCCACTGCTCTTCATGTAACACGCATTGAACGCATCAGCGAAAGGAAGATTGAGATCGCAGTAACATTCAAGGGCTGCGGCAAACACGTCCTTGTGTTCGAGCGAGAGGCCCCTGAGGTCGAGTATGGTAAGCACCTTCTCTCTTAGCTCGCTCTTCGGCACCTTGTAGTACGACTGGAGGGTGAACACAACCTCGAATATCACCATCGGGCTTGTTACCACGCGTTCCCTGCCACTTTCAACCTTTCGAAGCAGTGTAAGGACGGCGGCGGCCTTTTTCTCGTCATCACGAGTCAGGTAACGAAGAATCGCGTCGGTTTCCAGGAAGCGCATTTCTTTACTTCCTCACCGCGACGTCACTGGCGACGCCCTTCTCAAAGGCTTCTCGGGCCTTCTTGAAGTCCTCCGGCTTCTTCCCGGCCTTAACCGAACCGAAGTGTTTATTCAGATTGGACACAACCGGCTCCACTACAGCGGTCTTCCCCTCCACCCTGAAGCGCACCTCGTCACCCGGCTTCACCCCTATGGCCTCTCGCACGCTCTTGGGTATGGTAACCTGGGATTTCTTGGTCAAGATCGACCTGTCGGTTATCTTCGGCATGGTATTACCTTTCTCATGAGACATACATTACCTATGGTATTACTATAGCATTAAGTGGTACCAACAACAACCAGGAATCGGATGACAGGCTGTTGCCTGTTCGTTTCCTGGTGCATGATGTTGCAGCGGTGTATGGTTACCATGGAGGCGAAACGGCTCGACCCGCGGCTTTCCAGGGAGTGTGCAGCAGTTTCCGCTGAACTTCTTACTCGAGGAATACTCGAGCGATCCCGCGCGACAAGCGCAATGGGTGGCGCTCACTGGCGGTAGAGTCATTATTGGGCACCGCAAGACTTCGCTACGGTCGTCGAGGGCGGATGCACTGACGATCTCTGGATGCGGCTTGCTGAACTGCGAGAGGAGGAGCAGTCCGAGGACTCACTTAATATCTACATCGCGCAGGTGGACCCGCTTATCAACCAGAAGAACAAAGAATCCTACCGCGAGGCCGTTGGACTTCTATCGAAAGATACGCGCTCTCATGAAGCGGATAGGCCGCGAGGCGGAGTTCGCGCAACACCTCGAGACCGTGCGGGCGACCCACAGGCGGAAGCGCAACCTAATGAAGCCGCTCGAATAAGAGAAGCGGCTATGATGAATCAGGTTCGATCCATGGGCCGGATTCCTTGAAAGCACCATTATTCAAGCGCTTCTCAGCCACCCCGCCCCAGCCGCAGGTTCTACATCGAAGTACATCTCGTAGAGGTTGCCCGCGTGTTTTCGGTGGTTGAATGGGGGCGTCACACTTTCTAGAGCGCTACTTCTTCTTCAGGAGGTTGTACTCTTGCAGCGGAAGTGACATCTTCATGTCCAGGAAGTCTTTGTCGTGGTGGAAAAGCTTCAGGTCATAATTGATTGCGACAGTGGCGATTATCAGGTCCACCAGCTTGAACCTGACTCCATCTTTCCAGAGCTTGTACGCGTTCTGGTGGGCAGAGTTCCACACCTCCCTGTCAACCAAGCTCTTCAGGGGTACGGCAGAGAAGGCACTCTTGAACTTTCTGACGTCCTCTTCGCTCTTGATCCCAACGAAGAGTTCCATGTAGATGATTTCAGTGTAGCACGCCAGTTCACGGTCGATGAGGCGCTCAACCTCGCTTGCGACGTCCGGCATACCACGGTACTCAGGGTCGAAGTATGTGATCCAGGCGTTGGTATCGATGAGCACAAGGTCACTCATTTGCCCTCATCTTCTCAAGTTCTTCGGGGGTGAGGGAGACGATTCCAGAACCCTTTAACGCGAGCAGTTCCTTGATGTGCTGCCTCCTGACAACCTCCTCAAGGGCCTTGTTGACGGTCCCCCTGATGGTGCTTTCCCCCGTGGCTTTCTTCGCCTCTTTCAGAAGCTTGTCTTCAATCACGACAGTAGTTCTTGCCATATTGATCCCTCCCTGTAATACATACGTAATATCCGTAAGTATATGTATATAGTATATGCATCAATGATTATTGTCAAGGCATAACAAGCAGGGGTCCGCTGTCATGATATTGTCAGTCCGAGTACCCGCCACTGAAGGTAGAACACGTGGTATATAGCGTTAAATAGCCACTTCAGGGGTTTCGCCCCAGCCGCAGGTTCGCCACCTCGAAGTACATCTCATAGAGGTGGAGGCCTTTGCTGACGGCGATGGTCTCGCCGGGCTTGACGCCGTGGCCTATCTCGTCGGCCATGTACTCCTTGAGGAGTTGGATGCCGGCCAGGTTGGAGGGGAAGCCGCCCCAGAGGTCCCAGGAGCGGAAGTAGAGGATGAAGTGCAGCTTCTTCTCATCGGGGTAGATGCGGGTGTCTATCTGGCGGAGGCAGGGGGGGTCTTCGAGGTAGATATTCCTGGGGTCACAGACCGCCATGCACGCCTGGTTGGTGCCGAACCCGTCCTCCGTGTACATTCGGATGACCTCGCCTATCTGCGGCTCCAGGTATTGGCCGTAGACATAATCTTCCCGCTCCGCCTTGGAATGGGCGCTGACCAGCTTGTCCATGTACGAGTTCACGAACTCCATGTCGGTGGGGGGAGGGAGGGAGGAGCCCTCGGGCATGGTGGGGACCAGGGGGCGCGTCTCGGGGAACCTGATCCTCACCACCGCGAACTCGAACTCCCGCCGCTTCTGGCCCTCGTAGGAGCCGCGGTCGATGGTGTACTCCCTGCCCGTCTCCATTACCTGGTAGATGCACTGGAACCAGGCGTCGGGTATGTCCCGTGCCTCGATGCTTGTTATCTCCAACTGCCACCTCCGGTTTCAATCTGTTTGGTCGTGTCTATTATAGGCAAACCGGGGATGCGCACTGAAGTGCGCACTCAAGCGGGGAAAGTTTCATGTCGTTCGCCCGGCCTCCATGATGTCCTCCACCTGCCCGGCCAGCCAGTCCGCCGCGGTGTTTCCCCGTACTACCCGTACGAGCTCCGAAGCGCGCCGGGCCCGCTCGCCTTCATTCATCAGGAGCGCCTCGTTTAAGGCCCCGGCCCCGCCCTCGACGTCCAGCGGGCTTATCGGGATGACGCCACCCTCGAGTTCGTCGAAGGAGCCGGCGTTTTCCGATAGAAGCAACACGCCGTTCCGCTTGTTGAGGACAGCCCCCTCCTTGCTTACCAGGTTCATGCCGTCGAACAGGGGGTTGACCATGAGTACGTCGTACTCGCACAGGCCCGCCAGCGACCGTGGGTAGTTATCTTCTATCTCCAGGACCACCGGCTGCCACGATTTCGTGGCAAACTCCTCGTTCAAGGCCTCTACCTCCGCCTCGATGTCGGCGATATACCTTCGGTACACCGCGAGGCCGAGGCGCGACGGGTAGAGGAACGCCAGGAAGACAACCTTCCCCCACCACTCGTGGTACCGGTTCAGGAACTCGCGATACAGCTTGAAGCCCCGCAGGATGTTCTTGGACAGCTCGACGCGGTCTACCCTGAGGATCATCTTACGCCCGCCGACCGCGTGGCGTATCTCCTTCCGGTGGCGAGATACCTCGTCGGTTCCGGCCTCCCGGGCCAGGCCCTGGTAGTCGATCGATATCGGGTGGTGGCGCACCAGCACCCGCCGCTCCCCGACCCGCACGGTCCCGCGGGCCAGGTCGACTGGGTGGTCGGTCAACTGCCTGCAGCACCACAGGAAGTTGGTGGCGTACCGGTCGGTGTGGAAGGAGACGACGTCGCACGACAGCAGGCCCTCGACCAGCTCGTTTCTCATGTAAGGGGGAAGGAGCCTCAGGTAATCGGGCTGGCACCATGGGGAGTGGGTGAAGTGGTGGATGAGCGCATCCGGCATTCGCTCCCTTATGTGGCGGGCGCAGAGGTACAGGTGGTAATCCTGGAGCATCAGCAGCGGCTTACCCGGGGACTCGGAGGCGGCCTTTACCAACTCCCCGGCGAACAGCTCGTTGACCGGCTGGTACCCCTCGGCCCAGGCGCGGTGGGTGTGCTCGTTAACGTCGGGCCAGAAAGGGATATCCCAAAGGTAATGCTGCATGAACCAGAGCAGCAGGTTGCTGATGACGTCGTAGTACCGGTGGTAAGCACGTCCCTCGATGGGGATGAGGCGGACGCTGTAGGTGGGGTCCTCGGGGGGGAAGGCGAACGCCCCGCCCCCGGAATCGTGCGCTACCGTCTCGTCCTCGGGGGTCATCGCGCTGGCCACCCACGTCGCGTTGACCCCCCGCAGGGCCGCTTCCAGGGCGGAAACCATGCCCCCGGCTCCGCGGTGGGGTGTCATCGTACCGTCTTCGTCGGTACGGAACTCCACCGGCCCGCGGTTGGAGGCGAAGATGAGGGAGTGCCCCTCCAGTAGTTGGTGCATGTCAACCGACTTCTTGTCCGCGGCAGGCTTCATCATACTGGTTACCTTGTCCTTGACCACGACTGGAGCTGCGGCTCTATCATGGCCGCTTTGCGTCTGCGATTCCGGTGCCTACCAGGTCTCCCGGTGGACCAGCTCGTCCAGCTCTTTACGCGGTATCGGTTTCGGCTCCTTGGCCGGATACCCCAGCGGGGTCATGCCCACGATGCGGAACTGGTCGGGGACGCCCAGGGCCTGGCGGACCCTGTCCTCATCGTACCAGCCGACGAACACAGTGCCGAGCCCCATGTCAGCGGCCTCGAGCATGATGTGGTCCATCACTATGCCGACATCCACCATGTAATACTCTTTCCCGTTTTCCACGCCTGAAAGTGCCGGGTCCGCGCAAACGACTATAAGGACCGGCGCCTGCGCGATTCCCTTACGTGCGGGGTTCCCCTCCAGGATATCGGCAATCTCCTGGCGCTTCTCCGCGTCCTTCACGACCAGGAACTGCCACGTTTGCTGGTTTTTCCACGAGGGAGCGCATCGCGCCGCCTCCAGGACCTGTGTGATCTGCTCTTCGGTGACCTCCCGGTCCTCATACTTCCTTATGCTTCGCCTTTTCCTGATGGCATCTACCGCCACTTCAATCACCCCTTAGCGTGAAGGCCTTCGTGTCTGACAATATTGTATCAAAGTACCGGGGGCCTGAGCGGCAACGCCCCCCAGGTTACCGGATTGAACTTGTTAGTACCTCGTTCCATGAATACGCTGGCATTCGAACGCCGCTCCCGTCCACACCGGCCGCGTTCCGCTCCCTCGAAGTACTACAGAAGTACGACTCGGTCGCGCGCCTTGCCGGAGCGGCGCCACGTTCTCGGTGCGCAACCGTATTCATGGAACGAGGCACTTAGTACTATGACCGGGTTGGCCAAATCTCGTTTTCATATTAAGTCATCGTGTCGATATTGACGATTATCCCGTCAGAGAGGGTCGATGGTTCACAGAGTGAATGAGTGCCGTGAAAGAGTCGAGGGCCGGGTACTAATATATTAGAGGAGGTGCGAACGGATATCACTGGCGGGCTTGATTGTTAATTGTGAAGGTACAGCAGGAAAGTAAAGGAGAAAAAGGAAGATGAGTTCAACAAGAGCAAGAGTGTCGCTATCATGTTTTCTTATTATGACTGTCGCCTGCGCGATGCTGCTGGTGGTGGCCCCGCCCCCGGCGGAGGCCTGCGGTTACAGTAACTGGTATCTTCCCGAGGGTTGCACCAGCGGGAACTTCGACACCTACATACTGCTTCAGAACCCCACCGATGGGGAGAAGGAGGCGAGCATCCGCTTCCTTGCCGAGGATAGCGTAACCGAACCGCTCGAGGTTGATCTGCCGGAGAACTCGCGCACAACGGTCAAGATAGACGACCAGCCGGGCCTCTCCGATACCTCGGTCGCCACGCTGGTCGAGGCCACCGGTGGGATTATCGTCGAGCGGGCCATGTACTTTAATTACGAGGGCACAAGGGCGGGCGGCAGTAACTCCATCGGTGCCATGCAGACCTCGAGGTACTGGTACCTGGCCGAGGGTTACACCGGCGGCGAGTTTGACACCTACGTGCTGGTGATGAACCCCAACGAGGTCCCGGTGGACATCGAGGCCAGGTTCATCACCCCGAAGGAAGAGGAGGGCGCCGGCCGTGAGGCAAACCCGTACGAGCCAGACCCCGAGCCCGACCCGGACCAGCCATACATTACCAAGACATACACGATCCAGCCGATGCGGAGGTTGACCATACACGTGGACGACATCACGGGACTCGGTGACACCGAGGTCAGCACCGAGATCAGGTCGGTTGCCTCCGGCAGCGGCGACGAAGAGGTGCCCGGTGTGGTCGCCGAGCGCGCGGTCTATTTCAAGTACATGGGCATCGACGGCGGGCACTGCTCGATCGGGGCGCCAAGGACGTCTAACACCTGGTATCTCCCCGAAGGCAGGACCACCGGCGAGTTCGACACCTACGTACTGGTGATGAACCCCAACTCGAGCCCGACCGGGGTGAAGGCCACGTTCATGGTGCCATCGGACGGCGCAGGCCGTGATGCCAACCCATACGAGCCCGAGCCGGAGCCCGAGCCCGACCCCGACCCGGACGAGCTGGTGGTCCGGGAGTATGTGTTGGAGCCGTACGAGCGTTTCACCATTGAGGTGGACAAGATCACCGGGCTGGAGGAGAACGACGTGGCCACCATGATCGAAACCTTCGCTGTCGAGGCGGACGGGGACGGCGGAGCCGGTTGCTGCAACCCGGTGGTAGTGGAGCGAGCGGTCTACTTCGCAAGGGGCAACGACGGCGACGGCCACAACACGGTGGGAGCGACCACCAAGCATGAGTACTGGATGCTGGCGGAAGGTTACACCGCCGGCAGCTTCGACACCTATGTACTCATTCAGAACCCGAACGCCTACGACGTTACGGTGGACGCCGAGTTCATGACGCCGGAAGGCGACCCGATAAATAAGGAGTACAAGGTAGCGGCAAAGAGCCGAAAGACCATACTGGTTGACGATATAGAGGGTCTTGAGAGCACCGAGGTGTCTACCAAGCTGCGGGTGCGTGGCGAGGCCGAGTACGAGGCGGCCTGCAGTTACGGCATAATCGCCGAGCGGGCCATGTACTTCGAGTACAACGGCATCATGGGAGGACATTGCTCCCTCGGTGTCGGGGAGTAGCGATTGCCTGCGCAGTGAGACAGTGAGAGCCCCCGCTTCCGGGGGCTCCTTCACAACCACGATGATACTGTAACGGCGACATGCGATAGACTGTTAACCCGTTGTCAGGGTGTACAGGTTTGCGGCTGGAGGAAGCCAGTGTCGGAAAAGAAACGTTCTCTTCTGCGTTGTAGGGAATGCGGCCTTCCACGGTTCGTCAGCTTTTTCATGAAGTGGAACGCGGATGGCACCATCACGCAGTTCATGCGCCGCGACTTCAGGGTGGTGATACTGCACCTCGGGTTCATCGATAGCCTGTTCGCCAACATCGAGTCGAGAGTGGGCCTTTCCATCGAGCACATCGCCTTCGAGGCGCAGAGGAACGCGAGCAAGGCCACGATGGATTCGTTCTACGACAAGATGCCCGGGATGAGGCCTATGACCCGGATCGGCTTTGTCAAGCGCATGGGGGTTGCGCAGTTCAACAAGGTGGGTGCTTTCACCGGGCAGTGTCTCTCAGAAACGGTGGAGTACGTACCCGGCAAGTACGCCACCGCCCGGATAAGGAACCCGTTTCACCTGAACATGATGGCCGCCAACGTGGTAGGGGCGTTTGAGTCCCTGGAGGGCGTCCCATTCAGCCATACCTGGGAGGAAGAGGCAAGGGACACTTACCTGATAAGGATCAAGCGCGCCGACGAGAAGCCGGAGATCGCCGGGAGGATGATGATCGAGTACCCGCCCATAATCCCTGGTGACCTGAAGCTGGAGCGGTGCCCGCGGTGCCACGCCCCCACGGCGTTGTCGCACCTGAGGTGGATGGAGAATGACGGCATCATTCTGGATACCCGCAGCGGGACCCGGGTGGTGATGCTCGACGGCTACATGGTCGCGGCGGTTTTCCGCGAGATGGCCCGAGAGCTTGGCGATGAGGTAAACGAGTTGCTGGTAGACGCTCAGAGGGAGTGGACCGTAGACCATGTGGAACAGTTGGATTACCTGGGGGGCGACGGGCCGCTTTCACCCGAAGAGCGCAGGGAGGCCTACGGTATATACCTGGACATGCTTCCACTGTACGGGCAGGGCAACCCGGTGGCGTTAGAGGTAGGGGATTCGACGATCGATGTTACGGTTGAGAATCCTTATGAGAAGCACATTCTGGCCGGCACGCTCCAGGGCCTGTACGAGGCCCTGGAGAGAAGCGGGAGCAAGGTCACCTGGAAGGAGCCGAAGCCAGGCGTTATTTCCTTCACCGTGAAAGGTGTCTGAACAAAACCGCTAAACAAGCGGTGCCTGGCCCAGGCTGGTGTCGTTCGATTCTTCACTCAAGTCCATCTCCGTAATGCAACAGCGGGCCTGACCCCTTTCTGTCAGACAAGCGACGGCAAGACAAGAACGCCAACCACAGGCATGTGCCGTTCAAGTCTTCGCTCAAACCCAGGCCCCACAATGCATATGCCTAGTGGCAAGACCCCTCCCTCCCTCCCTCCCCAAAACGCACCCTAGGGGCCTGGCCCCAGACGTGCAAAACGCACCCTAGGGGCCTGGCCCCAGACGTGCATTATGTATCAGCCCGGGACAACCTTGCGTTTGGTGCCTGTCACCATCTTGCGTTTGTCACCATCTTGCGTTTCTTGCGTGTCACCATTTTGCGTTTCTTGCGTTGGTGCCTGTCACCATTGGCGCAAAAGGCGGTCACGATGCCGGTAAGATGCCGGCGCTACAAGGGAGACGGTATGCAACAGCCCGGGGCCAAAAAAACGAAACAATTGTCCTGCCCGGACCGTCTCCAACGTATAGAAGTACACGGAAACGGTAGAAAATATCCCCCTGGAACGGTATAATACAGAAGAGCCGGGGGACTGGACGAGAAGTCAGTCTATCGGCTCTCGTGCCGTATTGGGAGTTGCGTTAGGCCCACGGAGGTGGACTTTTTAATGTTGAAGAAGAGCAGGTTGGTCCCGGCCGTGACGATCGTGGCACTGGTGTTGACGCTGGTGGCGCCCGCGCTCGCGCTTGCCGGAAGCCCGCGGCCGCCAACGGACCTGGTCGTGAACACGCCGGATTCCAGCGCGGGAGGATGCCTGAAGCTTGCCTGGCGAGTGGAGGACCCGGGAGATATCGGGGAGTACCGGATATACCGCTCGGCCGAGCCCGACTCCGGGTTCCGGCGGGTGTTTTCCGGCGACGTTGACATGACCCGACCGACCAGGATGGACCACGTCGATACCGGGCTCGATGACGGCTCCACCTATTACTACAAGGTCACGCTGGTGGGGAAGGACGGGAAGGAGTCCGACGCCACCGACGTGGCGAAAGCGGAACTGCCGGAGAGACCGCGGGGGACGGAAGGAGGGCAGTACGCCAAGCGAATAGTCCTCTCATCGTTAGACCAGAGGGCCTACTTCCTGGAGAACGAGGTGTGCGTTAAGTCGCACCTCATCTCAACGGGCACCGCTTCCCATCCTACTCCGCACGGCTTGTTTTCCGTCCTCTACCACGAGTACCTGTTGATATCGGAGAAGTACGGCGATGCCTACTGCTACTGGTGGATGGGCTTCTACACCGACACAGGGATGCACGCCCTCCCTTATAATCCCAGCAGCGGGACCTACACCGGGGCCAACCAGCTCGGGCAGCCGGCGTCCCACGGGTGCGTCCGGCAGGCGGTGGCGGACGCGGAATGGGCCTACAAGTGGGCCCCGGATGGAACCAGGATAGATGTCATAGGATGGCACTTCGACCCGACAGAGCCCAAGCCACCGACACCACCGATAACCGGCGGGCACTCCAGCCGGGGAGTAAGCGAGGTCGCCAACGAATGGTACTTCGCCGAGGGGTGCACCTCCGGCGAGTTTAACGAGTACCTCCTGATGATGAACCCTAACGCGGTACCGGCATCCGTGGAGGCGACGTACATGCTGCCGGATGGCTCCGTGCTGCTCGACAGGTACACGGTACCGCCGTTCTCGCGGTTCACGGTCCACGTGGACGACGTTCCAGGGCTCGAGAGCACCGAGGTCTCGGTGCGGCTGGTCTCCGACCAGGTGATAGCGGCGGAGAGGTCTATGTACTTTGACTACAACGAGAGGACCGGTGGAAGCAACTCCATCGGGGTGAACGCTCCCAAGACCACCTGGTACCTTGCCGAGGGGTACACCGGCGGTCAGTTTGACGAGTTCATTCTGGTGCAGAACCCCGGTATCTACGACGGCACCGTGCGGGTTCAGTACATGCGCTCCGACGGCCAGAACTTCACAGTCGAGAACACCATCAAGGCCCACTCCCGGCTGTCACTGCACGTGGATGACATACCGGGACTTCAGGATGCGGAGGTTTCGGCGAAGCTGACATGCGACGAGCCGGTTGTGGCCGAGAGGGCACAGTACTTCGATTACTACGGGAAGCAGGACGGGAACACCAGCGTGGCGATTGATTCACCATCGAAGACCTGGTACGTCGCCGAGGGGTACACAGGGGGCGACTTCGACGAGTACGTGCTGATACAGAACCCCAACGACGAGGCGGTGACCGCCGAGGTGACGTTTATGCGCTCAGACGGGCGGAACTTCTACTACGAGTACGGCCTGCTGCCCAACTCGCGTTTTTCCATCCACGTTGATGACCTTCCCGACCTCGAGTCGGCGGAGGTTTCCACGTACGTGAACGCCGACTCCGGGGTGATAGTGGAGCGGTCGATGTACTTCAACAGCTACGGGAGACCTGGAGGGGCCGATGCCCCGGGGGTGCCGGAGCCGGCGAGGTCCTGGTCGCTTGCCGAGGGGTACACCGGTGGTGAGTACGACACTTACGTGCTCATCATGAACCCGAACAATGAGGAGGTCACCGTCGCCGTGAACTACCTGCTGCCGGGGGTGGGCATCCATGTCGCCAGCTACGACGTCGGGCCCAACAGCCGCTACACCATTCACGTGGACGAGATAGAGGGGCTGACCGACACCGAGCTATCCACAACCCTTGGCTGCGACTTGCCGATAATCTGTGAAAGAGCCATGTACTTTTCCATACCGCGGGACTGACGGTGGAGAGGACTGAACCCGGGATTACTCATGAAAATCGACGGCCGCGGCAGGTTATACCTGTGCGCAACACCGATAGGCAACCTGCAGGACATTACCCTCAGGGCGATTGAAACCCTTCGCCGTGTGGACCTCGTGGCCGCCGAGGATACCCGGAGGACCCGCAAGCTGTTCTCCCGGCACGACATCCACACTCCGATGATGAGTTACCGGGAGGAGAACCGGCTGAAGGCCGGCCACAAGGTAATCGAATGCCTGGAGGGGGGTGGGGACGTTGCCCTGGTTTCAGACGCCGGGGTACCGGGAATATCCGACCCGGGCACCCACCTGGTGTCGATGTGCCTGGAGAGGGACATCGAGGTGGAAGCGCTTCCCGGCCCCAACGCAGCACTGACCGCTCTGGTGATATCCGGTCTGCCCACCGGCAGGTTTATCTTCGAGGGGTTCCTGCCCAGGAAGAAAGGGCCCAGGTGCAGGGCGCTTGAGGAGCTCCAGGAGGAGGAAAGGACCATGGTCTTCTACGAGAGCCCGGCCCGGATCGCCCGAACGCTGGCGGATATCGAGGATGTGCTGGGAGACCGCAGGGTGGCACTGGCCCGGGAGCTTACCAAAAAGTTCGAGGAGGTCATCCGGGGAAACGTATCCGGGGTGAGGGAGCGCATCGGGGAGGAGCCGGTAAGGGGAGAGCTTGTGCTGGTGGTGGAAGGGTCGACCGGCGAGAGGGGCGTAACCGAGGAGGAGGCACTCGGTGAGGTCGAGCGCCTTCGCTCGAGTGGCATGTCGCTCAAGGATGCCGTCAGCGCGGTCGCGGTAAAAGGATCAGGCCTGTCCCGGAGCAAGATCTACAACCTGGCGCTCAAGCGATTGGGATAGACTTTATCCGTTCCAGGCAATCACCACAGATGTTTTTCCTGGAATAGACGGCGGCGACGTTCGGCCCGCCGCAGAACACGCAACCGTCCCGGTGCGGCGACATCGTTATGGTACCGGCTTCCACGTCAACATCCAGGGGGTCACCAGGCTTCAGCCCCAGCATCTGGCGATACCCCTTGGGCACCACCACCCGTCCAAGGTTGTCGATTTTTTTTATCAACTCGTGTCTCCTTTCAGACGTCGGTGCCACCGACCGTAAGCTCGGCGATCCTGAACGTCGGCCCGCCGGTGGTAACCGGGACGCCCTGGCCTTCTTTTCCGCAGGTCCCTTCCTCGAACGACAGGTCGTTGCCGACGGCGTCGATTACCTCCAGAGTGCGCGGCCCGTTTCCAATGAGTACCGCGCCTCGCAAAGGTTCCCCGATCCGGCCTCGCTCTATCAGGTATCCTTCTGAGACCGAGAAGACATACTCCCCGGTGACCGGGTCCACCTGCCCTCCACCCATCTTGCGGGCGTACAACCCATGGGCGGTGGATGCGATGATATCGGCCGGGTCGGCGTCGCCTGCCTTGATGAAGGTGTTGCTCATTCGCGGGACCGGGGGGAACCGGAAAGACTGGCGCCTCCCGTTCCCGGTGCTCGCCCTTCCGTCCTTCATCGCCTCGTGGGTGTCGTACAGGTAGCTTCGCAGGATGCCTTCCTCGATCAACACGGTTTCCCCGGATGGTGTTCCTTCGTCGTCGAAGATGTAGGAACCCCAGAGCCCGGGAAGGGTCGGGTTGTCGGACGCGGAAACGAGGGGGGCCGCGACTATCTTCCCCAGCTTTCCCTCATAGATGGAGGCGCCTTTGTGCACGTGGTCGACCTCGAGCCCGTGGCCGCAGGCCTCGTGAAGGAGAACTCCCCCGGTACCGGAGTTGATTACTACCGCCATCTTTCCCGCGGGGGACGGCCGGGCGTCGAGCATAGTCAGGGCGCGGCGCCCCGCCACCAGCGCGACCCGGGCGGGGTCGTGCTCGCGGTAGAACTCGGGACCCATCAGGGCGCCGGGAGCTTCCTGGCCAACCTGGATGACGCCGTCGCGGCCCGCGACCACCTGGACCACCAGGCGTGTCCGCTGGCACTGGCTCGAGCGCAGTTCCCCCAGGCTGTTGGCCAACAACCCCTCCTCGAACACGCTCATGTGTATGGCGGTCACCTGTCGTATCTCGCCGCTGAGCCCACGCGCGGCCTCGTCGCAGCTTGCGAGGTGATCCACAACCTCATGGATGCCGTAGGTTCCCTCGCCCGGCTCCCGGACCGGGTCCGGCGGCTCTCGCCGGGACGGGACCGCCTCGAGCACAGGGCCTTCGGCGGCGTGTCGGAGCGCATCGGCTGCGGTCCGGGCCGCCAGCCGCAGGTGCTCGGCGTCCAGGATGTCGGTATGGGCGTAGGCCGCCAGGTCGCCCTGGATGACCCTTACTCCGCCGCCGCTCTCGAGGCCGGTCGACACGTCGTCAAGCTTTCCATCCTCGAAGCGGACGACCATGATGGTGTGACGCTGGCACAGGACGTCAGAATAGACGCCGCCGGTCGCCAGTGCCAGTTGCGTTACCTCCTGCGCCAGATCGGGCTCTATCAGCATTGACGACGACACCTCTCTATCCGCTGCTCGAGGTTGACCGGGGCCTCGACCGGCACGGCGGCGCCGCAGGCCGGGGTTCATGACGGTCCGGTAGTTGAGGCTATTACAACAAATGCCGGTGCGCAACCAGTTCTTTCCAATTTCCAGGTGTTATGATAGGTGAGTCCGCGTATGGGTTTAACGGTATGCGAGGAGATAGTTGTAGGTGAAACGACTGGTAAGATCGTACAGGGCCATTCGCGTGGCCGTGTCCCTCTCATTCCTGCCGCTGCTGATGAGAGAAGCCCTGTTGCTGCACATGGGTCATGAGAAAGGCAGTATACACCAGGATGTTCCGGGTTTCATCATCTGGTTGATGTCGCGCTACGAGCACTTGATGATGCGCACCCTCAACTACCTGGCGATGCGTGACTGGATGTACCGGCGCGATCTCAACAGGCGCATCATGGATTTCCTTAGCCGTCGGATGATGTCGTTTGTCAACGGCGAGGTGCTCACCCTGGACGAGGTGCGCGAGTTGCTTGGTTCCATATTCGAGGGCGGCTACACCGTCGCCATTGGCACCTGTCCCTGCCGCAGGGCCTTGAACATGCTATCGGACGACGTGCCCAACAACACGGACATGGTCATCGGCCTCTGGGCCGAGGAGTACCTCAGGCATTACCCCGGGCTTTACCACCGGATAGATAAAGCCGAGGCCGAGGAGTTGGTAGAGAGCTTCGACCGCTACGGGTATGTTCACCAGTTGTACGGGTTTCGCTCTCAGGAGGGGTCCGCGTACGTTCTGTGTAACTGCAATAAGGATGTGTGCATACCGCTAAGGACCCAGAAGGAGAGGGGCTACCAGTCGTTTCGGAAGGGCAGGTCGCTGGCGATGCTTGACGAGGAGGCCTGCCTGGGGGTCGAGGAGTGCGGCGCATGCCTTACGAGGTGCCCGTTCGATGCCCGGGTCGTGGAGGGGGGGAAGGGCGCGGTCAAGGAGGACATGTGCTTCGGGTGCGGCCTGTGCGTGACGACGTGCAAAGGCAAAGCAACAACGCTTGAGCGGAAGAAAGGCGCGAAACTCATCTACGCCAGGCGCCTTGTTTCGTAGGATACGGGGAGCATCGAGATAATATCTCGGAGACGGCTTGAGGAATAGTCCGTTGCATCAAACAGACTCGGAGGATGCCCGATGGCCGAAGGAAAAGAGCCCGGCGCGCAGGTGCCGGATTTCGGGGAGCAGTACGATGTTGTGGTTGTGGGTGCGGGAATAGGGGGCCTGGTAAGCGGCGCGTTGCTTGCCGGTGAAGGCCTCAAAGTGCTGGTGGTTGAGAGGGGGAAGAGGCCGGGCGGCTACGTCACCGCCTACGAAAGGAAGGGCTATCGGTTCCAGGTGCCGCACCTGGTGGCGGGATGCGGGCCGGACGGGGATATCACCAGGGTGGCGAACCACCTCGGCCTGAAGGTGGAGTTTGCCAGGGTCGATCCGTACCAGCGTTGCATCTACCCCGACCACGATATCCAGGTCAGGTGCGACGTTGAGGCATTCAAGAACACGCTGAAAGACAACTTCCAGACCCAGACAGAGAACATCAACCAGTTCTTCAAGGCGGTGAGCAGTGTCCAGAAGGGCCTCGACATCCGAATGATGCGAAGGCCTATGGGCGCAGGCTCGATGCTGAAGTACCCGGTTTACCCACTGTTGCACCCGCGCTTCTTCCGGTACATGGTGGGGCGCTCGACGTTCCAGGACATGCTCGACAGGTTCTTTACCGACGAGAAACTGAAAGCGGTCCTCTCGACGTCGTGGTACTGGATGGGTACGCCGCCCTGGGAGATATCGCCGCTGGGAATGATAGGGATGATGGGCGCGTTTAGAGGCGGGGCTTACTTTCCGGTGGGAGGGTATGACGAACTCTCCAACGGGTTCACGGCGGCGCTTATCGAGAACGGCGGTGAGTTGCTGCTGGACCACGAGGTTACCTCGGTCAATGCCGAGCACGGCAGGGTAAGCGAGGTCGAGATGCACCCCAGGGCTATAGTAAAAACCACGGTGGTCATCAGCGACTGCGACACCAGGCGGACGTTCTTCCGCCTGGTCAACAGGGAAAATCTAACCGAAGCGTTCCTGAAAAAGTTAGAGAAACGGCAACTCTCCACGTCGGGACTGGTGGTACACCTGGGCATGGCAAAGAAGATCGAGGACGAATCATTCGCCTGCGGTTCCGTCCTGGTGCAGCCTTCTTACGACTTGAGGGAGGCCTTCGAGGAGATATCCGTTACCGACCGTTACCCTGACCCCGGGAAGATCGGTTTCATGGTCACCGTCCCGTCAATGGTGGACCCCACCCTCGCGCCGGAGGGAAAGACGTGCCTGGACCTGCTGGTCCCGGGGGTGCCATACGACTTCATGGGACGATGGGGCGTCGAGAGCGGCGGGGTCAGGGGCGAGCGCTACCGCTCCATCAAGGAGAAGTACGCCGAGGTGGTCGTGGAAGCGGCAACGATGGCGTTCCCCGGCCTGGTAAGCGACGTGGAGGCGTACGATGTCTCCACGCCTATCACCTATGAGCGACACACGATGTCCATAGATGGTTGCTGGTACGACGATGCCCTCATTCCCGGGCAGGTCCTTGGCCGCCGTTACGGGCCCAGGACATCGTTGCGCGGCCTTTACATAACCGGCTCCAAATCAGCCCTGGGCGGCGGCATCTGCAGCAGTATAATGTCAGGGGTCCTCGCCGCCGACTCGGTGCTAAAGGGCAAGCTGGGAGCGCTGATCTCGGCCCCCCACTGACCGGAACCCGCTCCCGCGTTTTGCACGGCTGGTGCACGTCTGGGGCCAGGCCCCTTGGGTGCGTTTTGCACGTCTGGGGCCAGGCCCCTTGGGTGCGTTTTGGAGCCTAACTCCCGATTCCGCCCTCGTAAGTGACCAGCAGGACACCGCCCACGTCACGCTGCTTTGACCAACCGTGTCAGAGTAGCCGATAGAGTAGCATATGGGAAGAACCAACGGGCACTGGGCGTAAACAACCACCCGGGCCGCTCGTTATACAGGTTAAAATCACGGAGATTTCAGTTTCCATTTGACTTAACGGAGGGCGACCCCTAGAATAGGCGCACAATGAAGATAACGGGCAAGGCTACAGAACTAAACTTTTGGTGGTTCCCCACATAGGGGTTCCACGTAGCCGCGCCTGACAACAGACAGAGAGCGAGCCGTGAACCTCGAGGGTTGAGGGTCACGGTTTTTTACGCCGTGACGTGGGTCACGGCCTTTTCATTTATCGAGAACCAGGAGGATGCAAATGTCGGAGAGGACAGTGAGTCGCGTAAGCGACAGGGAAACAGGGCTGGCGGTCTCGCCCGGGCGACAGGAGTTTCTTTCACTTGCCGGGGCGTACGACCTCGCCATGGTGACCACCGAGATGTCCTGTGACCTGGAGACCCCCATCTCCACGTTCATCAAGCTCAAGGGTGACCGGCCGTGCTTTCTGCTGGAGAGCGCAGAGAGGGGCCGGAGCTGGGGGCGGTACTCGATCCTGGGCTTCAACCCCGCCAGGACCGTGAGGACGATGGACGGGTCCCTGCTGGTGTCGGACGGCAGGGGGGAGAAGAAGTTGCCCGGCAACCCGGTGGAAAACCTGTTTCGCCTGGTGGATGGCAGCCGCGTCTTCCTGCCGGACGAGTCGGCCCCGTTCGGGGGCGGAGCGGTCGGCTACTTCGCCTACGACGTGATCCCTTATATCGAGAAGGTGGCGTTATCGGGTGAGGCGACCGGGCTCCCTGAGATGATGTTCATCTTCCCGCGACAGGTTGTGGTGTTCGACCACCTGCGTTCCCGGGTCCTGCTGGGGGTCCTGTCAGAGGTTCCCGGCGACCCGGACGAGGGCGCCCGGAGCCACCGGGAGGCCGCAGATGAGCTTGCCATGATGGTGGCGAGGCTCGAGACACCGCTTCCCGCGGGTCTCGGACAGGCGATAGGGCGGCCCGGAGGAAGCGATTTCTCCGGTGCCTGCTGCAACATGTCACGGGAGAGCTACGAGCAGGCGGTCGAGGAGGCGCGTGAGCACATAATGGCCGGTGACGCGTTTCAGATAGTGATCTCGCAGCGGTTTACGCTGCCGTTCCAGGGAGACCCCCTGGCGATCTACCGCTTCCTCCGCTCGGAGAACCCGTCCCCCTACATGTTCTACCTGGAGCTGCCGGAGATGTGCCTGGTCGGTTCATCGCCGGAGCCGATGGTGACCAACCGGGGCGGGACGGCGGTCATAAAGCCCATAGCGGGCACCAGGCCCAGGGGCGCAGACGAACAGGAGGACGCGCGGCTGGCCGGGGAGCTGAAGGAGGACCCCAAGGAGAGGGCTGAGCACGTCATGCTGGTGGACCTGGCCAGAAACGACCTCGGGCGCGTCTGCCGTGCCGGGACGGTGGAGGTCACCAGCCTCATGGAGGTGGAGATGTACTCCCACGTGATGCACATGGTAAGCAGGGTGGAAGGCGAGCTGAAGGAAGGCATGGGCAACCACGAGCTTTTCAAGGCGTCGTTTCCCGCCGGGACCGTGTCGGGGGCGCCCAAGGTGAGGGCGTGCCAGATAATCGACGAGATGGAGACCGAGAGGAGAGGCCCTTACGCGGGCGCCGTCGGCTACCTGAGCTACACCGGGGACATGGATACCTGCATCGCCATAAGGACGGTGGTGGTCGAAGGCGGAAAGGCGTGGGTGCAGGCCGGGGCGGGCATCGTCGCCGACTCGGTTCCCTCCCGGGAGTGGGAGGAGACCCGGAGCAAGGCCCGCGCTCTCATCAGGGCGGTAAAGGCGGCCGGGGGTGAAGGCCCATGAGGCCGAGTGTGCTTATACTGGACAACTACGATTCGTTCACCTACAACCTGGCCCAGTACACCGAAGAGCTTGGTGCCCGGGTCACGGTGGTAAGGAACGATGAGGTGACGGTGCCCGACCTGCGCCGGATGAACCCCAGCCACATCATCGTGTCGCCGGGTCCGGGAAGGCCCGAGGATGCGGGGGTGTCGTGTGACGTCGTCAGGGGCCTCTGCGGCGAGGTCCCCATCCTGGGGGTCTGCCTGGGGCACCAGGTCATAGGCCACGTCATGGGGGCGACGATCAGGCGGGAGGCCCCGGTGCACGGGAAGACGTCGATGATCTTCCACGACTCCCACACCGTCTACTCCGGGCTGCCCAACCCGTTCGAGGCGACTCGGTATCACTCCCTGGTGGTGGACAGGGAACACCTGCCCTCGTGCCTGGAGGTGTCCGGGTACACGGAGGACGGGCAGGTTATGGGCATAAGACACAGGGAACTGCCGCTGGAGGGGGTCCAGTTCCACCCGGAGTCGATACTCACCGAGGGTGGACACCGCATCGTCCGGAACTTTCTCGAGATGAAGGTACCTAAAGGAGGCCTGCAATGATAACTGAAACGATTACGAGGCTGACCGAGGGACGGGACCTCAGCCGGGATGAGGCGAGGCGGACGGTGAGGGAGATGCTGGGGGGGGACGTGAGTGACGCCGCTATCTCGGGGCTGCTGATCGCGCTGAAGATGAAGGGCGAAACTTGCGATGAGATAACCGGTTTCGCGGAAGGGATGAGGGAGTTGGCGATCTCGATCCGGCCCGACTCGGGGAACCTGGTCGATACATGCGGCACCGGCGGTGACCGCAAGGGCACCTTTAACATATCGACCGCCGCGGGATTTATTGCCGCCGCCGCCGGGGTGACGGTGGCCAAGCACGGGAACAGGAGCGTCTCCTCTCGTTGCGGGAGCGCCGATGTCCTGGAGGAGCTGGGGGTTGAGATCGCGATGGATCCCGAGAGGGTCCGCGAGTGCATCGACACCGTCGGCATCGCCTTCCTTTTCGCACCCACGTTCCATCCCGCGATGAGGCGGGTGGTGGAGGCCAGGAGATCGCTCGGGGTGCCCACGGTATTCAACATCGTCGGACCCCTGGTCAACCCGGCGGGGGCGCGAGCCCAGGTCCTGGGCGTCAGCAGGCAGGAGCTGGTTTCCCTTGTGGGCGAGGCCCTGGTTGGGCTGGGTGTTGATCGGGCGTTCGTGGTGCACGGGAGCGACGGGATGGACGAGTTCACGCTGGCGGGGGAGACCGCGGTCTGCGAGGTGGCGGATGGTCGGCTCTCACGGTACACGGTAGCTCCGGAGGACCTGGGGCTTGACCGCTGCCGGCCCGGTGACATCGAGGGGGGGGACGCGGCGTTGAACGCGACCATAATCAGGGACGTGCTCTCAGGTGCCGCGGGCCCGAGCCTGGACATAAGCGTCGCCAACGCCGCGTTCGCGGTGGTGGCGGGAGGAAAGGCGGATTCCCTGGAGGACGGGGTCAGGCTCGCCCGGGAGGCCGTAGAGTCAGGGGGGGCCGCGCGGCGCCTCGAGGAGATTGTGGAGTTTTCACGCGATGGAGGTGGAAAAGATGTTCCTGGATGACGCCGTGGAGGCGGCCAGGGAGGAGGCCCGGGAAAGGATGGAGAGGTTCCCGGTGGAACTCATGGAGCGGATAGTGATGGATACGCCCGCGCCGCCGGATTTCAAGACGGCTGTAGCGTCGCGGGGGGATGGAGTGCGGATAATCGCGGAGGTAAAGAGGAGTTCCCCGTCGGTGGGGGTCATCCGGGAGGGCATCAGCGTTGCCGAAACCGTCTCCCTGTACGGCGCGGGCGGCGCTTCCGCGGTGTCGGTGCTTACCTGCGGCTTCAAGTTCAACGGTTCCATGGGGGACCTGGCGGACGCGGCACTGGCGGTGACGATACCGGTGATGAGGAAGGACTTCATCACCGAGCCCTACCAGGTGCTGGAGTCGCGGGCCCGGGGGGCGGCGGCGGTACTCATCATCGCCGCGGCGCTGGGCGCGAAGCGGATCCGGGAACTCGTCCGGTACGCCGCCGGGATGGGAATGGAATGCCTGGTCGAGGTGCACTCCGCCGATGAGGTCGAGAAAGCCCTGGAGGGGGGAGCGGAGATCATCGGGATAAACAACCGGGACCTGGGCACGCTCGAGGTGGACCTCGCCACGACCGAGAAGGTACTGCCGTATATCCCGGCCGGCACCGTGGTGGTGAGCGAGAGCGGGGTCACCGGAAGGAAGCAGGTGAAGCGCCTGGAGGAGATGGGGGTTGACGCTGTTCTTGTCGGGGAGGCATTGATGAGGGCCGAGGACCCGGAGGCGAAGATCCGGGAACTGCTGGGGGAGGTGGATAAGCCGTGTGGATCAAGATCTGTGGGATAAAAAGGCTGGAGGACGCCGTAGCCGCCTACCGGTTCGGCGCCGACGCGATCGGGTTCATCTTCGCCGACAGCCCCCGGAGGGTCACGCCGGAGCGTGCCAGGGAGATCTCCCGCTGTATGCCTTACGGGCTTTCCCGGGTAGGCGTATTCGTGGACAGCACCCCCGATGAGGTCAGGGAGACGGCGGAGTACTGTGGCCTGGACCTGGTACAATTGCACGGGAACGAGGATGAGGAGTACTGTGAGTCACTGGGGGATGGGGTAATAAAGGCGTTGCGGGTCAATGAGGAAACCGACGTGCTTCAGGCCTGGGGGTTCGGCAACCGACCCCTGCTGCTGGATGGCTACTGCTCGGGGGGCAACGGCGCTCAGAAGAGATATACGTGCCTGTTGGCGTTGTTGAAACCGGGGCGAGAGGTGATCGTGGCGGGGGGCCTGGACCCCGGGAACGTGGCGAAGGCGGTCTCCACGCTCCGACCGTGGGGGGTGGACGTGGCCAGCGGTGTCGAGTTGTCACCAGGGGTAAAGGACCATGCGCTCATGTACAGCTTCATTGAAAGGGCGCGCAAGGCGGAGTACGAGGTGAATGAGAGCTGAAGAACGAAACAGGGCGGGCTGGAAAGATGACGGGAGAACGTGGCTACTGCGGGGAGTTTGGCGGGCAGTTTGTTCCCGAGCCATTGATGTGGGCGTTGGCGGAACTCGAGGAAGCTTATAGTGACGCGATCGCCTCACCGGAGTTCGTGGAGCGGCTGGACCGGCTACGCAGGGAGTACGCCGGCCGTCCCACGCCACTCTACCTGGCTGAGAACATGACAAGGAAGGTGGGGGGAGCCAGGATATACCTCAAGAGAGAAGACCTCTGCCATACCGGGTCCCACAAGATAAACAACACCCTGGGCCAGTGCCTGCTTGCTTCCCGGATGGGGAAGAGGCGGGTGATCGCCGAGACCGGGGCCGGCCAGCACGGGGTGGCGTGCGCCACCGCGGCCGCCTTGATGGACCTGGAGTGCGCTGTCTATATGGGAGAGGTGGACATCGCCAGGCAGGAGTCAAACGTGTTCCGCATGGAGCTTCTCGGTGCCGAGGTGATACCGGTCTCAACCGGCAGCAGGACGCTCAAGGACGCCATCAACGAGAGTTTGAGGGACTGGGTCACCAACGTGATATCGACGCATTACTGCATTGGCTCCGTGGTGGGGCCGCATCCGTTCCCGGTGATGGTGAGCGAGTTCCAGAGCGTGATCGGGCGAGAGGCCGAACAGCAGGCGTTGGCCGCGGAGGGACGTCTGCCGGGCAAGGTTGTCGCCTGCGTGGGTGGGGGAAGCAACGCTATCGGGATATTCCGGCCGTTTATCGGTCAAGGCCCCGAGCTCATCGGTGTGGAGGCCGGGGGCATCGGGGATGGGGCGGGGGAGCACGGGGGCACGCTCTGCCTGGGCGAGGTCGGCGTGTTGCACGGGGCCAGGAGTTACCTCTTGCAGGACGGCGACGGGCAGGTGAACGAGACCCACTCCATCTCCGCCGGGCTCGATTACCCGGGGGTGGGGCCGGAGCACTCTTACCTGAAGGAGAGCGGCCTGGTCAGCTACACCACCATCTCCGACCGGGAGGCGCTCGAGGCCGCGCGCTTTCTGACGCGGTCCGAGGGGATACTCCCCGCCCTGGAAAGTGCCCACGCGGTTGCCTGCGCCATGGAGGTCGCCGGGGAGATGAGTGCCGATGAGTATATCATGGTCTGCCTCTCAGGGCGGGGGGACAAGGACATCGACATCATAAGGGGGGGGGTTGAGGTGAGCGGGCGGCTGAGCTCGATGTTCGAGGAGATGAACGGGAAAAGGGTGGCGCTTATCACCTACGCCACCGGCTTCTTCCCCGACCGGGAAGGGAGCGCGGTCATCATCCGGGCAATGCTGGATGGCGGGGCCGACGCGGTGGAGATAGGCCTCCCCTTCTCGGACCCGGTCATGGACGGGCCGGTAATACAGGAAACATCCGGGGCGGCGCTCCAGGCCGGCTCCACCACCGCGGGCATCCTCGACCTGGCATCCACGGTGCGGGGCTCGACTGATAAGCCGGTGATGATAATGAGCTACTACAACCCGGTGTTCCACTACGGCCTGGCGTCTTTCGCCTCCGACGCGATGGCCGCCGGCGTGGACGGTGTAGTGATACCCGACCTTCCCGCGGAGGAGATGGGCCCGTGGAAGCGGGAGTGCGACGCCGCCGGCCTGGAGACGGTGGCGTTCTGCGCGGTAACTACGAGCGATGAGAGAATAGAGCTTATCTCGCGGATGTCCACCGGGTTCATGTACTGCATATCTACCCTGGGGACCACCGGGGCCAGGGAGAGAGTGCCCGATGAGTTGCCCCGGTTCCTGGGGCGGGCCCGGGACCACGCGTCGTGTCCCATTGTCGTCGGGGTAGGCATATCGACCCCCGGCCAATGCCGGGAGGTCGGCGCGCTGGCCCACGGCGTGATAGTGGGAAGCGCTCTCATGCGGCTGGCCCTCAACGGGGACACCGCCGGAATCTCGTCCGCGGTTCGCCGGTTCGCGGAATCGCTGCGCTAAGCACCCCGCCGCGATCCACAACGCCAAAACGCACTCTGGGGGCCAGGCCCCTAACGTGCAAAACGCACTCTGGGGGCCAGGCCCCTAGCGTGCATTGCAGGAAACGCGGCAGCAAAGGGAGAAAGGATTGCCTACTGAAGCCTGGTGGTCTGTGGCTGGAACAGTCTCCGCCCATGGTGGGGGAAGTGAAAGACCTTCTCGAACAGGAAAACGACGATGACAAGGATAAGCGACATCGCCGCCGGTAACCCGATGCAGGATATGTAGCCCTTCGGGGTCGCGAGGAAGTCAAGGAAGGACCCGAAGTTCGGCACTCTTGCCGCAACACCGCCCATGACCTCGCCGGTGGGGACCCTTTCGGCGTCGGGTACGGGATTGTTGTCGCCCTTGGTGGTGAAGAAAAGGACCGTTCCGGCGTCCTCTATGGAGACGACGCGGTGGATGACGAACTGCCCCTTCTCCTCGGGGTCCTGGAATACTATGACCTCCCCGACCTCTATATCCCCGGGTTTCAAGTCGCTGATCACGACCGCGTCACCGGTCTTGATCTGGGGGGACATGGAATCGCTGACGACTACCTGGAACGGGTTGAATATCTGCTGTGTGACAAGGAGGAGCGATAATGACATGGCGATTGTAATGAGGGCTACGGCGATAAACCGTAATAAGCTTGCCACTGCTCGCGCCAACGATGATTTATGGCCCATTTTCCCCCTTCCCAATGAGTATCGGTCGCATTCTCCTTCGGGTTTAACGCACCCAGCCGGTTTTCAACCATATTGCGTATCATGCTTAGTCAAGCTGAACAGTGGGCGACTCCCCCAATCGGGGCATTCGATCCGCTCCTCGCCCTGGAGCTTGACGATGAACGCCCGTAGCTTATCGTACGCCTCGGGGGACCCGCAGCCGGCGTCGATGAGTATAGCCCCGTCGCTGTCTGTGAGCAGGAAGCTGTTGGCCGGTGCCGGCCACATATGTGTTTCCGGCCTGTAGGCGTGGATTGTGGACGGGCTCACAGCGGAGAACGGCACCGATTATCACAGCCCGATCATGCGGGCGATAATCATCTTCATAACCTCGTCGGTCCCGCCTCCGATAGGCATCAGGCGGATGTCCCGGTACGCCCGTGCAATATCGTACTCCTCCATGTACCCGTAGCCGCCATATATCTGCAGGCAGGTGTCGATGACGCGACAGGCCATGCGCCCGCAGTACAGCTTGGCCATGGAGACTTCCTTGATGGGGTTCTTGCCGTCCACAAAGAGCTTCAGGGAGTGGTACGTCATCGCGCGGCCGACCTCAACCTCGGTGGCCATGTCGGCGAAATAATGCGCTATCACCTGGAACTTAGAGATGGGCTTGCCGAACGCCTGGCGCTGCTTGGCGTACTCCATCGCCTGCTCCATGGCCAGGTCCGCTCCGGACACCGAACCCAGCGCCAGGGTCAGCCGCTCCCAGGCGAACCCGTCCATTATCTGGTAGAAACCGCGGTTGACCTCGCCCAGAAGGGCGTCCGAGGGGACACGCATGTCGGTAAACGCCAGTTCCCCGGTGCTGGAGGCCCTCCACCCCAGCTTGTCCAGCTTCCGCGAAACCTCAAAACCCGGCGTGTCGGCATCCACCACGAACATGGAGATGCCGTCGTACCTTTTATCGGGGTCGGTCTTGACCGCAATAACCATGAAGTCGCACCTCGCCCCGTTGGTGATGAACGTCTTGGCCCCGTTGATTATCCAGTCGTCCCCGTCTCTTACCGCGCGGGTGGTAATGCCGGCGACGTCGCTTCCCGCGTCCGGCTCGGTTATGCCCAGGGCGCCTATCCACTCGCCCTTCAGCCCGGGGACAAGGTACTTTTCCTTCTGCTCGCTGGTGCCGTGGTGCATTATGTGGGGCATGGCGATTGCGACATGCGCACCGATATCGGCGGCCACGCCCCCCGAGCGAGTGCGGATCAGCTCCTCGTGGAGTACCGCCTCGGCCAGGACGTCGTCTCCACCACCGTACTCCTCCGGGTAGCGCATCCCCAGGTAGTCGAGCTCACCCAATCGCAGAAATACGTCCCGGGGGACCTCGCCGGCCTCCTCCCACTCCTCCGCGTGGGGGGCCATCTCGTTCTCGACGAAATCCCTGATGGATTGGCGGAAAATATCGTGCTCGGGCTGAAACAGGTCGTAGCTCATGGAAACCTCCTCAGAGCTGATACCAGTGTCCCGTCTTATAAATACAATGGCATTCGAACGCCGCTGCATCCGCTCCTGCTGCGTTCCTCTCCCTCGACGTACTCCATGAGTACGACTCGGTCGCGCGCCTTGCCGGAGCGGCGCTTCGACGCTCTCGGTGCGTCACTGTACTTATAAGACGGAACACCAGCTCCGTTCAACACGGAACGGATTATACACCAGCGGGGAATCAATACAGGCTTGAGTCGAACGTTTTGCCCGCTGTGGGCTCACTCCCCGGAATCATCATCCTCACTGGACTCAGATTGCCGAATGGCGCCAATCGTTTCCGTCACGCTTCGTATTATCTTCGGCAGCAGCGTGGGGATGAAAAGGACGATGACGACGACAATTATAATGATGAGCTCCACAGGGCCAAGCCCAAATATTGCTGCAAGCATGGTACCTCCCGGTGCGACGATTACTGACAGTTGAGATATAACACATCGGTATTCGCATGGCAAACAAGACGGTTAAGAATCGGCCCTGCCTGCCGCCTCTGCGGGTTTGTCTCGTCTAGGGCGGAACGCCCTGTACCCGTGGTACGAGAAACCGATGGTCCACAGCCCGATAGGTATGAATATGAACGGCAGGGCCGGCGGAAACAGGATTCCCATGATTACCAGGTACGCGCACCCGGAGATAAACCCGGTCAAGTGGATGAAGAAGTTGAATTTACCTAGCGCCTCTTTTACCGCTCTTTGCTTTTCTTCTTCCCTTGCCTGCTCGAGCCTGCGGATCTCCTCCGCCAGCATGGCATTCTCATCCGTGTCCATAAGTTGCTTTCTCGTCCTGTTGGGGGTCACCTGACAGTAACGTAAAACGGCACAACGCACAAACAGGCGCAAAACGCAGGATTAGCGCCGGTCCTTGTGTTAGTGTAATTCAAGTGAATGCGGCGCCGGAGGAGAGGCGAGGCGGCATGGAAGAGGAGTTGACACCCGGAGAGATCAGGGAACGGTACGGCGACCTGCCGTATATTACACCTTATGAGAAGATCATAGCGCTCACCGACGAGGCCGGGGAGCACGTGGAACTGCACGAGTACCACGCCAGGGGCAGGTGCAGCGGGGGCGCGGCATGGGAGGTGTACCACTACGCCCGGACGAGTCCCCTTGTCATCAACGCGCGAAGGGAGGGAGCCAGGAACATCTTTATCTGCCAAACCGGCAAGGAGGTGCTGGAGCTTACGCCTGGGTTCTCCGGGGCTGGGCTCGAGGAGGTGTGCATCGATGGTGACCAGGTGGCGGTGACCTACGCCGGTCTGGCGGGGGGAGGCGTAGCGGCTACGCTCTGCCGCGGCATGGCTGAGGACGTGCTATCCACCGTCGTGCACCGGCAGGGAGGCGGGTCCGGCCTGGGAAGGGCGACGCTAAGACTCCCGGTGACGAGGAAACTGGTAATAGGCGTGGATGATACCGACGACGCCGAGCGCGGGGCGACCTGGTCGACGGTGAACGAGATAGCGTTCGAACTGGAGGAGGAGCGGGAGTGCCTGTACCTTGGCCACACCATCGTACAACTCTTTCCGGACAACCCTCACAAGACCACCAACTGTTGCTCGACCGCCGTCGTGCTGGGGGTAGGCCCCGGCAGGGCCGACGATGTCAGCGAGCGGTTCAGGGAGATGCTGACCGAGAGGTGCTACAGCGACCAGTGCGGAATGGCGGCCTCCGGTGCGGTCCTTGTTGGAGAGCGACTTCGCGGGTTCACAACCGCCGCCAGGCACAGGATGGTCACTCTCGAGGACGCGCGTGAGGTAGCGGAGAGGTCGGGGGTGAACCTGTTCGAGGTGACGGGGCCTCGCGGGTGTATAGGTGCGCTGGCGGCGGTCGGATCCCATAACGCTCCCGACACGGCGGTTATCCCTTTCGGTGTACCGATGGGAGGCGGAGCGGGAGCGGGCTGATGAGTGCGGCGGTGACATTCGGCGGCGTGATCGACCTCAAGATAGATCTCCAGGCCAGGGGCGCGCGTATCCCCGACTGGCTTCACTCCAGGGCCGGAGGGGCGGGTCCCGCCGACGGCATCACGGTGTTCCTGGACGGCATGCCGGTGACCGTGCCCACCGGCGCCTGGTATGTGCGGCGTTCCCCCTACGAGATGCGGCCCTCGGGGGAGTCATGGGAGCTTCTCCTGGACGGGGCCGCCGTTTGCGGGCTGGATGTAGCCGGTGAGCCGGAGTACTACCGAAAGACCACGCCCGAATCTGTTCCCTATCACAAGGTCGCGCTACGGCACGGACGCGACGGCATCGGCTCCACGGTGGTGCAGGGTTGTGTTCACGGGGAGGGCTCATGCAGGTTCTGCGCGATAACGGTGAGCGCCGCGAGCGGTGTGACCGTTCCCCGGAAGAAGCCGGAGGACGTGGCGCGGGCCGCGTCAGCGGCGCTGCTGGAGGGTTACTCCCACATCGTTCTGACCACCGGGACAACCGGAGACGGGGACCGGGGGGTAGAGCCGTTGCGTCGCTGCGCGGCGGCGGTGAAGGGCGAGGCGGACATGAAGGTGCACGTACAGTTTGAGCCGCCGGGCGACCCGGGACTCATCGACCGTATCGCGGAGGTGGCCGACAGTGTGGCGATTAACGTGGAGAGTTTCGACCGGGATACTCTTACCAGGATGGCGCCGGGGAAGTCCGCGACCGGCCTGGCGGAGTACGAGATAGCCTGGGCGAGGGCGGTGAAGGTCTTCGGCGCCGGGCAGGTGACGAGCTTTGTCATCATCGGGCTGGGGGAGTCGGAGGAAAGCGTCATGGAAGGGTGCCGGCTGCTCACGTCGATGGGCGTCTACCCGTTTCTTGTCCCCTTGAGGCCGCTTGCAGGTACGCTCCTGGAGAAATGGTCTCCCCCCGGGGCGGAAAAGATGAAGGGCGTCTATGAGAGGGCGGCGGCGATCGTGGCGGAGTCCGGGCTTCGGGCGTCAATCTGTGACAGCGGCTGCGTCCACTGCGGTGCATGCACCGCCTTCACCGATATAACCGGCTAACCAGTGACCCCTCCCTCACAAATAAACAGGAGCCACAAAATGACGCACTGGTGCCAGGCACCAGTGCGTCATTTTGTAACTGCCCGGGGAGGTCACGCGGTGAGGGCGCACTCTTTCTTTATCTTCTGCTTGATGCGGCAGAGGGCGTTGTCAACAACCTTTGTTTCGCAGTCAAGCTCTTCGGAGATCTCCTGGTAGCTCTTGCCCTCCAGGTACTCCACGAAGACGCTCCACTCCAGGTCGCTGAGCTTGTCTCTTAGAATCCCGATGACGCCGTCCAGTTCCTCGTCGAAGATGAACAGGTCGAGAGGATCCTCGGATTTTTCAGGGCCCAGGCCCTGAGAGGCGAGACTGTCGAGGAGGTTCTCGTCAGGCACCTGGGTGTCCAGCGACTGGTACGAGCTCAAGGGGTTGTGCTTCTTCCTGGCGTGCGTCTTTACCGCTGTGATTATCTGCCGGGTTATGCACAGGATAGCGAAAGAGCGGAAGGAGCAAAGCTCATCCTCCTTGAAATCCCTTATCGCCTTGAAAAGCCCGATCATGCCTTCCTGAACCGTGTCCTCATGGTCCGCACCGGTCAGGAAGTACGACCGTGCCTTGACGTGAGCAAGGTACTGGTAGCGTTCTATGAGGACGGTTTCTGCTAGAGGATCGGCCGCCCTGGCAGACCTTACCAGGTACTTATCGGAGAGCTCACGGTACTTTCTCAGTGAAGGATTCTGGTTCCTGGTTCTCGCCAAACCCCCTCCTTTGCGGGGCACACGCATCTTGTGCCACTTTTGAAGAGTATAACATAGATGTTGTTACGTTTGTCAAATGAGTTATCTAGGGTTACTTTCTGTTGGGTTCTGTTGTAGTTGTTGCTACTGTAAAACATTGCTGCCTCTTGCCGCAAGTGAACCGAATCGCCGGCCCATTCGACGGTGCAGGTATGATGCCTTCGTGGGTGCACCTTCCAGGTTACGTGATGCCTGCCGCAAAATGGAAAGGCGGGTAGAACCCGCCTTTACTCCGGGTAGACATTCCCCGCGTCTAGGTCATGGTTATCGATTCTACGGGGCACTCCTCGGCGCAGTCCGCACAGCCGGTGCATTCACCTGCGTTAACTATGGCGGCGATATCGTCCACCAGGTCCAGGACCTCGTGCTCGCATACATCCACGCACAGCCCGCAACCGGTGCACTCATCGGCATCAATGACGGGTCTCTTGTCGCTCGGCTCTCCCACGGTCTCACCTCCCGAGTCTCTAATCCAATCCGAATCAAGAACAGTTCCATCCTCCCAGCCTGTCTGCTAGAAAGGCCGGGCAGGAAAGCCAACGGGTTAATGATACATAAAACGGGAGAGAGCGCAACTGAGGCGTACTCCTGTAGTAGTACGTCGAGGGAGCGGAACGCAGTCGGAGTGGACGGGAGCGGCGTTCGAATGCCAGCGTACCTGTGGAGCGGGGTACTATGATCCACTGGTTGCCGCGGGTACTGTGACCGCAATCACCCGGCAGCAGCGCGCAGTGAAGACCTGATGGGAAGAGGTGGGTATTAACGGTCCGTTATATAGGTAAGTGATAATATTGTTATAAATATACTTGACAACATAAGACTCATGTATTAAGATATTGCAGGTTAACTGTTAATAAGAAGGTCTACGGACGCAAGGAGTGATGTAGAAATGGCGAAAGTACTTGGAATCGACCTGGGGACGACCAACTCCTGCATGGCGGTCATGGAGGGCGGAGAACCCACTGTTATCCCCAATACGGAAGGGGGAAGGACGACCCCGTCCGTTGTCGCGTTCTCCAAGACCGGAGAGAGACTGGTAGGTCAGGTCGCCAAGCGGCAGGCAATAACCAACCCGGATCGGACCATCATGTCGATAAAGCGGAAGATGGGAACCAACGAGAAGGTAAAGATAGACGACAAGGAGTACACACCCCAGGAGATCTCCGCGATGATACTGCAGAAGTTGAAGTCGGACGCGGAGGAGTACCTGGGGGAGAAGATAACCCAGGTGGTGGTAACGACCCCCGCCTACTTCGACGACAGCCAGCGCCAGGCCACCAAGGACGCGGGAAAGATCGCGGGCCTGGAGGTGCTGCGCATCATCAACGAGCCCACGGCCGCCTCCCTGGCGTACGGGCTGGACAAGGAGTCGGAGCAGACGATACTGGTCTTCGACCTCGGAGGCGGAACCTTTGACGTAAGCGTGCTGGAGATCGGTGGGGGCGTCTTTGAGGTGAAATCCACCAGCGGGAACACTCACCTCGGCGGTGACGACTGGGACCAGCGGATAATCGATTGGATGGCGGATGACTTCAAGGGGAAGACCGGCATTGACCTCAGGGATGACAGCATGGCCCTCCAGAGGCTCAAGGAGGCCGCGGAGAAGGCGAAGGTCGAGCTATCCACAACCACTACCACCAACATCAACCTGCCGTTCATAACCGCCACCCAGGAGGGACCACAACACCTGGACATGACACTCAGCCGGGCCGAGTTCAACAAGATGACCGCGGAACTTGTAGATAAGTGCGTAGGCCCGTTCAAGCAGGCCATGGAGGACGCCAAGCTCGAGCCGAAGGATATCGAGCACGTCATCCTGGTAGGCGGCGCGACCCGCATGCCCGCCATACAGGACAAGGTTCGCGAGTTGACCGGTGGAAAAGAGCCGCACAAGGGCGTCAACCCCGACGAGGTAGTGGCCGTCGGCGCCGCCATCCAGGCGGGGGTACTCAAGGGCGACGTCAAGGACGTCTTGCTGCTGGACGTAACCCCGCTGTCGCTGGGAATCGAAACGCTGGGCGGCGTGTCCACCAGGCTGATAGAGCGCAATACCACCATACCGACCCGAAAGAGCGAGACGTTCACCACCGCGGCTGATGGTCAGAACAGCGTTGAGGTGCACGTGCTTCAAGGCGAGCGGGAGATGGCCGAGTACAACAAGACGCTGGGCCGCTTCCAACTGGTGGGGATCCCCCTGGCGCCGAGGGGCGTGCCCCAGATCGAGGTCGCGTTCGATATCGACGCCAACGGCATAGTGCACGTAACCGCGACCGACAGGGCGACCGGTAACGAGCAGAAGATAACCATCGAAGCCTCCAGCGGCCTTTCCGAGGAAGAGATGAAGAAGATGGTGGATGACGCGGAGGAGCACGCTGAGGAAGACCGAAGGCGCAGGGAAGAGGCCGAGACCCGCAACAGGGCGGACGAGGTTGTCTATTCCACCGAGAAGTCCCTTCGAGAGCTGGGCGACAAGGTGGATGCTGACGAGAAGGCCAAAATAGAGTCCGCGCTTGACGAGGTCAAAGAGGCCCTGAAGGGCGGCGACGTTCAGAAGATAAAGGCCACCATGGAAAACCTGGTACAGGCCTCCCACAAGCTGGCGGAGGCGGTCTATGCGCAGGCTTCGGCGGGAGCAGGCGGCGCGCCGGGCGGCGCACCGGGCGGAGAGGCGTCCGAGGCGGGGGCCGGCCCGGATGAGGAAGAGGTAATAGACGCCGACTTCGAGGTGATGGACGACGAATAGGCCAGTGTACCGCCTGGAACGTCAGGTGAGAAAGGTCCGACAGTCCCGGGCCATAGAGGAGAAAACATGAGCAAGGGTACGGGTTCGGGAAAACCACCCAAAGATAAGGAGGAGGGCGCGCCCCCCGAGCAGGAGCTCCCCGAGGGCGATGTCGAGGTGGATGTTGAGCCCGGCATAGAGGTAGAGGGCGATGTCGTCGAAACGGGAGACGACGGAAGCGAGACGACTGAAAGCGAGGAACTGCTTGACAGCCTTATGAGGCTCAAGGCGGACTTCGAGAATTACCGAAAGCGCATGATGAGGGAGCAGACCCGCATCGTGGAGACAGCGGAGGCCGACCTGGTCAAAAGGCTGCTTCCGGTGATTGATAACCTGGAGAGGGCGCTCAAGAACGCCGGCGAAGGCGAGCCGCAGGGGCTCCACGAGGGCGTGGAGATGGTCCTGGACCAGATGATAGAGGTGCTGGGGAAGGAAGGCCTCGAGGTTGTCGACCCGCAGGGCGAGCAGTTCGACCCGGAGCATCACGAGGCGATGATGGTTGTGGAGACCGGCGAGTGCACCGAGGACACCGTGATCGACGTGGTCCAGAGGGGATACCGTTTCAGGGGCATACTGCTGCGGCCGGCCATGGTGTCGGTATCCTGCCCGGTCAAGGGATAAGCGGGCCGGTTGCCGCGGAGAGATCAGGGAAGTAGCGGATTTCGGATGTGATGACGGTTGAACGGGAAGGACTATTACAAGATACTCGGCGTTGACAAGAAAGTCGCCGGGGACGAGATAAAGAAGAGCTACCGAAAGCTGGCTCACAAGTACCACCCTGACAAGAATCGGGGCGACAAGGAGTCCGAGGAGAAGTTCAAGAAGATCACCGAGGCCTATGAGGTCTTGAGTGACGACAAGAAGAGGAAACAGTACGACGAAGGCAGGTTGTTTACTCCCTCCGGGGCGTACGGGTCGGGGGGGTTCCGGCCCGGGGACTTCGCGGGGTTTGACGGGTTCGGGAACTTCCAGGGCGCCGGCGGCCAGGATTCCACTTTCGAGGGGAACCTGAACGACATCTTCAACATGTTCGGGGGAGCCGCCGGAGGGCGGCGCGCAGGAAGCAGTGGCCGGCGGGCCAGGGGCCGCAGGGGGAACGATGTCGAGGCAACTGTTCACCTCTCGTTTGACGACGCTCTGGGGGTAGTGTATGTCCCGATAACTTTGACCCGGAATAGTACCTGCCCGGAGTGCAAGGGTACCGGTTCGGCCGCGGGGACGCTGCCCGAGACCTGCACCACCTGCGGGGGCCGGGGGTCGGTGTCCGAGGACCAGGGGTTGTTCGGGCTGAGCAGGCCCTGCCCTGCGTGCGGTGGCAAGGGGTCGATCATTAGAAACCCGTGCTCCAGGTGTGGTGGCGTGGGGATGGTGAGCACCCCCAGGAAGATAAAGGTGCCAATACCGGCGGGAGTAAAAGACGGCTCCCGCATCAAGTTCAAGGGAAAGGGAGAAGACGGCCCCGGCGGGGGGCCGCCGGGCGACCTGTACCTGGTGACCAGGGTTGCGGAGCATCCTTACCTGAGGCGGAAGAACAGTGACATAACAATGGAGCTTCCGCTGACGTTCTCCGAGGCGGCGCTCGGTACCCGGGTTGAGGTCCCTACTATTGACGGCAGGGTCAAGCTCAAGATACCGGCGGGGACCCAGAGCGGCCGGACTTTCCGGCTCAAGGGCAAGGGCGCTCCCCGGCTCAAGGGCAAGGGTAAGGGAGACATGAAAGTCACCGTCCGCGTAGTGGTCCCCGAGAAGCTGGACAGTGATGAACGCAAGCTGATTGAAAGTCTCGAGGAGATAGGACCCAAAGATATCAGAGCCCACCTGAATGCCTGACGGCGGAGATTGCTCGCGTGCCGGGAGATAGCATGAGAGACGGAAAAGAAGAAGGAGTGTACATCATAAGCGTGGCGGCCAGGCTCGCGGAGGTGCACCCGCAGACGCTTCGGCTTTACGAACGCAAGGGCCTTCTGTGCCCGGAGAGGACCCCCAAGAACAGGCGCCGCTACTCGGAATCAGACATCGAGCGCCTGAGGCATATCCAGGTGCTCACCCGGGAGGAGGGGCTTAACCTCTCGGGCGTTCGCAAGGTCCTGAGGATGGAGGACGAGATGTCCCGCCTGCGGAATATCGTGACCGAACTGGAGGCGGAGATGGCCGACGCGCGCAGGCGCCTGGCCGAGGAGATGCGAAATCACAAGAAGCAACGAGCGCTTAAGAAGATGCCCCCCGCCGGGCTCGTTCAGTTTAGAGGGAAAAGGCGCAGGCCGTAAACAAACGGCGGTTACACAGCAAAAGGCGGTTACACAGAATCCCGCGCCACAAACATCTGAAGCCTTCCCCTCCCCGGTCCGTACCGCGATAGAAAACGCGATGACGTTTACACGTTACGGCTGGTCTATAATGTTGTCGGCATGTACTGAAAGGACGGCGGCACGGTAACTCCTGCCTGCGCTAGAGGCAGAGACCCGGGGCGATTCGGAGGAACAGGGATGGCGAAAAGATACGATGTGATAATCGTAGGGGCGGGCCCGGCGGGCATCTTCTGCGCGCTGGAGCTTATCCGCAAGACCGACCTCAAGATTCTCATCATCGACAAAGGCGAGGGGCTGGACAAAAGGAAGTGCCCCGCCCCCTCGGGCCCGTGCCGCCGCTGCAGGCCGTGCGCGAACCTGTGTGGCTGGGGCGGCGCCGGCGCCTTCAGCGACGGCAAGCTGATGCTCTCCCGGGATATCGGGGGATGGCTCGCTGACATTGTACCGGCAACAAAGCTGAATAAGCTGATAGACAGGGTGGATAGGACGTACCTGGAGTTCGGCGCCCCGGAGGAGGTCTTCGGCGATAACGAGGAGAAGGTGCTCGAGATAGCGCGGAGGGCGGTGAAGTCGGACCTGAAACTCTTGCCCTCAAGGGTCCGCCACATGGGGACCGAGGTGTGCCGGACCGTAATCGGTGCCATACACGAGGAGATTGACGGCAGGGCTGACATACTTATGAACACGTCGGTGGAGCGGATAAAGGTCACCGACGGCGTGGTGAAAGGAGTTGACTGCGACGACGGCTCCTCCTTTAGCTGTACGTACCTGGTCCTCGCCCCGGGCCGAAGCGGGGCGGACTGGTTCAGCGGCGTGGCGCGGGAGCTGGATCTCCACCTGGGGAACAACATGGTGGACATAGGTGTGAGGGTCGAGGTCCCGGCGGTGGTGATGGAGCCGCTGACCGACGAGCTCTACGAGCCGAAGCTGGTCTACTACTCCAGGAGCTCCGAGGACCGGGTGAGGACGTTCTGCATGAACCCGGCAGGTGAGGTGACCAGGGAGTACTACGAGGAGGTCCTCACCGTGAACGGCCACTCATACGCCGAGAAGAAGACGGAGAACACCAACTTCGCGCTCCTGGTCGACAAGAGGTTCACCGAGCCGTTCCGGGAGCCTATCACCTACGGAAAGTACATCGCCTGGCTGGCCAACCTGCTGGGGGACGGCATACTGGTCCAGCGCCTGGGCGACCTACTCGCCGGACGACGTTCCGACCCGAAACGCATCGCCCGGAGCACCGTTATGCCCACGCTGACGGACGCTACACCGGGAGACCTGAGCCTGGTACTGCCGTTCAGGTTCCTCTCGGACATCCTGGAGATGTTGAGCGCGCTGGATACTCTCGTGCCGGGGGTCTTTTCCCGGAACACGTTGCTGTACGGGGTCGAGGTGAAGTTCTACGGCTCCCGGTTGAAGGTGACCGGGGGGCTCGAGAGCGAGGTGCGCATGATGTTCGGCGCCGGGGACGGCGTTGGGATAACCAGGGGCCTGGTGCAGGCGTCGGCTTCAGGCGTCCTGGTCGCTGAGAGTATAATCAGGCGGCGGAGCAAAGACGTCTGAGAGTCGTTGAAGTAGGGACTCGTTGTGCGTGATATAGTAAGGCGTCGGTATCGGCAGGGCTCTCGAGCAGGTGGTGCAAGGTGTCTGGAACCGTGGTGTTAGGTGCCCAGTGGGGTGACGAGGGCAAAGGAAAAATAACGGACCTGATGTCGGACAGGATGGATTTCGTTGTCCGCTTCGCCGGTGGGAACAACGCCGGTCACACAATTGTCTGCGGTGATGACGAGTTCAAGCTGCACCTGATACCTTCCGGTATCCTGTACCCTCACATCACCCCCGTCATAGGCGACGGCCTGGTGGTGAACCCACAGGTTCTGTTGGGGGAGATGGACGACCTCGGCACGAGAGGAATCAGCAGCGATAGATTGAAGATCAGCTGCAACGCGCACCTGGTAATGCCTTATCACGTGGCCTTTGACCACCTTGGCGAGATCAGCCTGGGGAGCGCCAAGCTGGGGACCACCCATCGCGGGATAGGCCCGGCTTATGCCGACAAGGCGGACCGGTTGGGGCTTCGCATGCAGGACCTCTTCGACGAGAAGATATTCAGGACCAAGGTAGGGAGCGCCCTGGGCAGGAAGAACCCGATACTTACCAAGGCGTTCGGGCAGGAGCCGTTCGATCTGGACGAGATAACCGATGAGTACATGAAGTACGCCGAGAGGCTGGAGCCTCACATCGGGGATACGTCTCTACTTATTCACAACGCGTTGGATGATGGAAAGAAGGTGCTGTTCGAGGGCGCGCAGGGTGTCCTGCTGGACATCGATCACGGGACCTACCCCTTCGTGACATCCTCGTCGCCGACGATAGGGGGGGTTTTCACCGGCACCGGCATCGGGCCGGGGGCAATTAATCGGATCATCGGGGTAGCGAAGGCGTACTTGTCCAGGGTTGGGTACGGGCCTTTCCCGACCGAGCAGGATAACCGCGACGGGGAGATCATGGTGGAGAAGGGTGTCGAGTTCGGCACCACCACCGGCAGAAAACGGAGGTGCGGCTGGCTGGATGTTGTCCTTCTCCGGTACGCGGTGCGGGTAAACGGCCTTACCGGGCTGGCCCTGACGAAGCTTGACGTCCTGTCGGCGTTCGAGAAGCTGAAGGTCTGCATCGGGTACTCGTACCAGGGGCGGATCTATCACGATTTCCCACCGCACCAGACTATCTTCCACAAGTGTGAGCCGGAGTATCTGGAGCTCGAAGGGTGGAACGTGGATATATCCGGGGTGACCGACAAGGAGGAACTACCCGCCGCGGCGCTCCGCTATATCGAGTTCGTAGAGCAGGCGGCCGGGATCCCGGTGGACGTGGTGTCGGTGGGCCCCAAGAGAAGCCAGACCATCTGGTCCCGGGCGGAACTGAGGCCGCAGGGCGTCGAGGAAGGGATGTACCTGTATCAAGAAGATTTTGATCCGCCGTGTTCCGTGTGAAGCTCGAGAGTGGGATGTCTTCGAACCCCACGCGGTATAGTATCGGAACACAACTGATAGCCGGGGGCTTATGACATGAGAGTCATGATAGTCGGTGGCGGAGGCCGGGAGCACGCGCTGGGCTGGAAGATGGCCCGGAGCCCGCTGGTGGAGGATATTATGTTCGTGCCCGGCAATGGGGCGCACAGGAGATAGGCGAGTGCGTAGAGGCGGACATGGGGAATGACGGCGAACTGACCGGAATCGCGGCACTGCATGGCATCGACCTGACCGTGATTGGTCCGGAGGCGCCACTGGTGGCGGGGATCGTCGACGAGTTCAATGACCGGGGAATGAAGGTTTTCGGGCCGTCAGCGGACGCCGCCCGGATCGAGGGCAGTAAGCACTTCGCCAAGGACCTGATGGAAAAGCACGGGATACCCACCGGGCGGGCACGCCTTTTCACGTCGTTTGAGGACGCCAGGGAGTACGTGGAGAGCACCCCGGCGCCACTGGTGGTGAAAGCGGACGGGCTGGCCGCGGGCAAAGGTGTGATAATCGCGAAGGACACCGATGCCGCGGTAGAGGCGCTCTCGGAGTGCATGGTCAAGCGGGCGTTCGGTGATTCAGGGTCCAGGGTCCTGGTGGAGGAGTACCTGGAGGGACCGGAGGTTTCGATACTGTCGCTCACCGATGGGAAAGGCGTCGTCCACATGGTGCCGTCGCAGGACCACAAGAGGGCTTATGACGGGGACGAAGGCCCCAATACCGGGGGGATGGGTGCCTACTCGCCGGTGCCCCTGCTCGACGGTGATACCGAGGCGGGTATCCAGAGGAGCGTGATGGAGGCGACGGTTGAAGCGATGGCCGGGGAGGGGACTCCATGCCGCGGCGTTCTGTATGGCGGCATCATGCTGACCGGGGACGGCCCCAGGGTGCTGGAGTTCAACGTTCGCTTCGGCGACCCGGAGATCCAGGCAGTGCTCCCCCGGCTTGATAGCGACCTGGTCCCCGGATTGCTGGCGACGATAGACGGGACCATTTCCGACTGCGAGATGGAGTGGTTGCCCGAGTACTGCGTGTGCGTGGTGGTGGCGTCCGGGGGGTACCCCGGGAAGTACGTAACCGGCATACCCATTACCGGACTGAGGGCCGCCTCGTCGGATTCCAACGTCGAGGTGTTCCATGCCGGGACCAGGCTGGAAGACGGCAAGCTGGTGACAGCGGGCGGCAGGGTACTAAACGTGGTGGCGCTGGGGAAGGACTTCGAGAATGCCAGGGGCCTCGCCTACCAGGCGGTGCACATGATCGATTTCGAGGGGATGCAGTATAGAACTGACATCGGGTACAGTGCCGCCGGGCGCGGATAGCCGGGCGGGTAAACAGTACTACTTACGGGTGGTGAGTAATGGGTGATATCAAGGTCCTGGTAATCACCGGGAGCAAGAGTGACATGCCTGTGATGGCCAAGTGCGAGCAGATGCTCGAGAGGTTGGGCTTGCCTTCGAACACGGTGGTGGCCTCCGCGCACCGAAATCCCGGGAAGGTCATCGCCGCGGTGAGGGACGCGGAGGAAAGAGGGGCCGAGGTGGTGATAGCGGGCGCCGGCATGAGCGCGCATCTGCCCGGGGTTGTCGCGTCCTATACCGACCTGCCGGTTATCGGGGTCCCGATCGACTCAGGAATGCCCGGCGGGATTGACGCCCTTTTCTCCATTGTCCAGATGCCTACGGGAATACCGGTCGCCACGGTGGCGATAGGGGGCGCCGGGAACGCGGCGGTCCTGGCGGCAAGGATACTCTCGCTTAAGTACCCGGAGATACGCGAGAGGCACGCTAAGTACAGGAGAGAGTTGGCGGAGGCGTAAAACCCGACTTACAGGAAAGCAGGTGATGCTCCGTGATTGACCGCTACAGCCTGCCCGGGATGAAGGAGATCTGGAGCGAGGAGGCGAAGCTCCAGAACTGGTTGCAGATAGAGGTACTCGCCTGCGAGGCGATGGTCGAGCTGGGCCTGGTGCCTCCGGAGGCCCTCGTGGAAGTCAAGCGGAAAGCGCGGTTTGACGTCGAGAGGGTAAAGGAAATCGAGCAGCGCACCCATCACGACGTTGTGGCGTTCCTGGAGAACCTGGCCGAGAACATAGGGGAGGCAGCAAGGTTCCTTCACTTCGGCATGACGTCCTCCGACATCCTGGATACCGGCCTGGCCATCCAGATGCGCGACGCGGCGGAGATACTGATAGAAGGTACCAGCCGGCTGATGGGGATGCTGAAGAACAAGGCGCTGGAGCACCGCGACACGGTGATGATCGGCAGGACCCACGGCGTTCACGCGGAGCCCCTGACGTTCGGCGTGAAGCTCGCGGTATGGGCTTTCGAGACGCGCCGGAACCTCGATCGATTGATGAAGGCCCGGAATATGGTCAGCTGCGGGAAGATCTCGGGGGCGGTCGGCACCTACGCCA
>Ga0180015_1000018_pt1 | contig 48049 bp, 53 predicted proteins | sample KR13_S2_MetaG_FD_116508 | JGI IMG/M metagenome (GOLD analysis project Ga0180015, IMG submission 116508) | Groundwater microbial communities from the Olkiluoto Island deep subsurface site, Finland - KR13_S2_MetaG | ecosystem: Environmental > Aquatic > Deep subsurface > Groundwater | place...
GGACCGGGACGGTCCGAAGTCACGCCTGTGGAGATTCGGGTGACCTGACTGAGCGATTGGTCGGGGTGACCGTGTCGTTGAAGCAGGAAAAGTTCCCTTCTTCAAAGTAGGGAAGCCCCTTCCTTCGGGGAGGGGTAGTTCACCAATGCGGAACACGTCTTATTATGATACTGTCAGTGAAACAAGATGGCCTTGAGCAGGAGGACCGGCAATGAAACGAAGAGTCTGCGTAATACTGGCGGTTGCCATCCTTGTGATGGCATCGTTGATGGCGTTTCCGGGGTGTGGTGAGAAAAAAACCGGCGGTGACAACGGCGATGTCTCCACGAACGGCACAGGGAAGCCGGAGGTGCTGATGTTCACCCAGGAGGGGTGCCCGCCGTGTGTTCCCGTTCATGAAATCGTGGAAGAGCTGGAGAAGGAGATGTCCGGCAAGGTGGCTTTCAGGGTAATCCATGCCGAGAACGACTCCGACACATTCCGCAAGTACAACGTGCAGGCCACCCCGACGATAATCATCCTCGACAGCTCGGGAAACGTCGTGCAGACGTTAGTCGGTGGAACTGACAAAGAGACACTCGAGTCAGAGCTGGAGAAGCTGCTCTAAGACGCGGGACGAGGTTTGAACGGAGTTCCCCTTCCCCCTGTGGGGTGAGGGTTAGTGCACCAATGGTGCACCAATGGGGCCTGGCCCCAAACGTGCAAAATGCACCAATGGGGCCTGGCCCCAGACGTGCAAAATGTTGAAGTTGGTAACTGGTGTTGCGTTGTTGCCCTGGTGGGGTTAATGAAGGTTGACCCGGGGTACTTGAATATCAATTCCAAATAACTTATCATATATGTTAAGTATTATGGAACAGTTATTAGCACAGCGTCTAGCCGGTGAACTCAGAATAGACATCACCCAGGTAGTGAGGGAGTACTGGGAGGTTGTCTTCCTGAAGGAATTACTTGAATCAGGCCATGGCGACGGTCTCGTGTTCAAGGGAGGGACCGCCTTGAGACTGGTCTACGGTTCACCGCGGTTTTCCGAGGACCTCGATTTCTCCTTGCAAGAGGATACGCTGAAGGGCAATCTCGATGCTCTTGCGTATAACATTACCGCTCCATACCCGAAGGCGGAGATCACGGACGTCGCCGAGAAGCGCTGGACGTACCTGTGCGAGATCAAGATCACCGAGGGATACCTGTCGTACCCGTTCAGGGTCAAGATGGAGATATCAAGGCGGGTGGAGGGTGGATATCAGCACGAACTCAAACTTATTACATCACCAACCATTCCGCTTCAGGTCCTTGCCAGGGTAGCAACACTGGAGCAGCTCTACCGGGACAAGCTGGCATGCGTCAAGGAACGAACCGCTCCCAAGGACATCTTCGACATCTGGTTTATCTGTGGGAAGCTCAAGATCCCCTACCATCCTCCAGAAACCTCGGTGTCCCCGAAGCTGTTGAAGCGGGACCTGGGCAAGTACCTGCCCACCGACTACCGCGGGGTAATAGAGGAGCTGCTTTGAGGGATATTGATCTGGTAAAGGAACTGCAGACAACGGAAAAGGTGTTCTTTACGTTGGCCGATCTCGAGAAGGTAACCGGCCTTGGGAGAAAGAGCATCTATGTCGCGCTGAACAGATGGTTGAAGCGAGGGGTCCTCGAGCGGGCCGGAAGGGGCATATACGTACTCCCCGGTAGCGGTGTCCGGCTGGAGGCAATAGCGGGCCAGCTCTACTTCCCGTGCTACCTGTCCTTCGAGTCGGCCCTGAACCGTGCCGGCGTCCTGAACATGGTGCCCTACTCACTTACGTTCGCAACCACAAGAAAGACCAAGAGGCTCTCTCTTCTTGGCAGGGCGGTGGAATACAGGCAGATCAAGAAAGAGCTGTTTTTCGGGTTTGAGGCCGGTGATCGCCTCTACATCGCCGAGGCAGAGAAAGCGCTGCTGGACCTGGTCTATATGAGCACTCTTGGCAAGGCGTCATTACCGCTGGACGAGATGGACCTCAGGCCTCTCTCAAGGCAGGCCTTACGGGATTACGCGGAACGATTTCCTCCCAGGGTCGCCGGGAAGCTGGATGAGATACTGCAGGGATGAAAACAACGGCGCAAAACGCACCAACGGTGCCTGGCACCAATGGCGCAAAACGCACCAACGGTGCCTGGCACCACTGGCGCAAAATGTTGTAGCGAGTGGTGGCTTCTGCGGGACACAAGCGCGGTCTAATCAACTTTAGAAATCAAGACGACCGTCAACCCGCGCTGGTGGAGCCGGGGGGAATCGAACCCCCATCTCGTCCGCGCGAAGGACGCATCTTCCCATTGGACCACGGCCCCATTCAAGGGGATAATTCTAACCCAAAAGCACGGGCGACTTCAAAACGGCCCGGTCGACGCGATGTCCGTGCGCGTCAAGTTGTATAATTCCCAGATGTGCGTTCATAGGGAAAGCGTGACGTGAACAAAACCAGCGAGGGCCTGTGACCGGAGAAGTAAAGCCCCAGGATGAAGACGAGGAGAGCGGCGTTTCGCCGCTGAGGATCGCGGTGTCGGTCGGTATCGCGGCGGTGCTGCTGTTCGCGGTGGCTTTCTTCGGGTACTACCAGTTCGCGCACAGGGCGGGCCCGCCGATGGACCTGGTGAAGGAGCACCGGATACCGGGCACCGGCGAGACCATCGAGGAAGGCATCGAGGCGTTCCTGGAGGACGGGGGCGTGAAGATAGCCCGCGAGGGGTTCAAGCCGAGATGGGGGGCCGAGGAGACGGAGGACGATGTCTGGGTGGTGTCGTTCGTGTTCGAGGTCGGCAGGGAGGCGCGATGGGTGTCGTGGAGAGTATATGAGGACTCCGGCAAGGTTCAGCCCTCAGGCGAGGTGGCCCGGGAGCTATGGGAGGGCAGGTGAGCGGGAACCCGATCCAAGGACAGGAGCGTGAGGCGGCCGGCGTTAACGATGGGATGGTGGTGGACCTCCATATCCACACCAACCGCTCGTCTTACTGTAGTTCGCTGGGCCCGCAGGAGATGCTTGACCGCGCGAAAGAGCTGGGCCTGGACGCGGTGGCGGTCACCGAGCATAGCGTTACAAGGGGCGCCCAGATAGCGTACGAGATGGGGCTCGAACAGGGGTTCACCGTCTTTCGGGGCATAGAGGTATACACCAAGATGGGCGACGTTATCGTGTTTGGCCTGGGAGGAGACGCTCATTACGACGCCGACTTCCAGGAACTGATGGAGGAGGTACGCGCGAAGGACGCGGTGGCAATCATCGCTCACCCCGCGAGGGGTTACTGGGGGCACCACCGCAGGTACAAGGGAGTCTGCCCCGACGAGGCGCTTCAGGCGGTGCGACTAGTCGAAACCCATAACGGGCAGAACACGCGTGAGGCGAACAGCGCCGCGGCAGAGATACGTGAGGAGCTGTCGGTCCCCGGGACCGGGGGCAGCGACGCCCATAACGTCAGCCACGTGGGCAAGTGCGTGACCGTGTTCGAGAGACGCTTCAGCACCGAGGAGGAGCTGATAGACGAGCTGAAGGCGGGCCGCTGCTTCGGGACATACCTGGCGGACCTCGACGGATACCGGTTGTAGAGGTGGGCCCCGAGCCACCTCGAAGTCCCGGTCCGCACGACTGCCGGGATTGGGGTATAATTGAGTCAGATAGCATCAGGTAATTCAGCTGGTAGCTTGAGGATGGGGGTTTGGGTACACAGACGGGAGGTGTTGGTCGTGACAAGGGGAGCTCACGGACACGAGAAGGTTGGAGAGGAGATACTCCGCGTCAGGTGTTACAACTGCGGCCGCCGCATTGCTTTCGAACAGGGGCAGTACGAGGTCAAGTGCCCGCACTGTGAGGCGCTGGTAAAGAGGCCGAAGAAGAAGTGACCCGTTGCCGGTGTCGTATGCCCCCGTGGCCGGGGGTTGAGTCGGGAGGTAAACGTTGGAACTGGAAGTAACAACCAGGGAAGTTGGAGATCATACCGTGATCAAGCTAAAGGGAGAGGTCGACATATACACCGCGCCTTCCCTGCGCGAGACTATCGTTGACACGGTGGAGAAAGGGCGTTACAAGATAGCGGTCGATCTTGATGAGGTCGTCTTTCTGGACAGCACCGGTCTTGGTGTCCTTGTGGGCGGGCTCAAGAGGGTGAAGCAGCATGATGGCGAGCTCGGCATCATCTGCAACCAGGAGAAGATACTGCGCATCTTCAAGATCACCGGCCTGACCAAGATATTCGTGATGTATGACAGCGTGAGCGAGTTGGAGCCGTAAGCGGGCGGCCCGCGCAGTCTAGTCAGGTAAACGCTCAGGAGGCGGACAAGGGTCCGCCTTTTGTCATAATCCGAGTCGGATCGTACGGATGGCAATGAAAAACAAGATAGAGCCCGACGACTACAGGTGCCGGCGTGAGGCGATGGTGGACCGGCAGATACGCGCGCGGGGGGTGAAGGATCCCCGTGTGTTGGAGGCGATGAGAACGGTCCCCCGTCACCTGTTCGTCCCTGACGCGCATCGCACGCGGTCCTACCATGACACGCCGCTTCCAACCGCCGAGGGCCAGACCATATCCCAACCGTATATCGTTGCCTGGATGACCGAGATGCTTCGGCTGAAGGGGGACGAGGTGGTACTGGAGGTGGGTGCCGGGAGTGGGTACCAGGCGGCGATACTCTGCCTCCTCGCCCGTTTCGTCTACACGATTGAACGCATCGGCTCCCTGGCCGAGTCGGCGCGCAGGAGACTCGAGGGGCTCGGCCTTGCCAACTTCGAGGTAGTCGTTGGTGACGGCACCAGGGGTTTGCCGGAGCATTCCCCCTATCAGGGTATTATAGTGACCGCCGGGGCTCCCAGGGTCCCGCCGCTCCTTGTCGAGCAGCTGGCGGACGGGGGGAGACTGGTGATACCGGTCGGCTCGGCCACGTTGCAGGTGCTTACGGTGATAGATAAGAAAGGCGACAAGATCATAACCAGCGAGGAAGGATCCTGCGTTTTTGTCCCGCTTGTGGGCAAGCATGGTTGGGAGAGTTCCACTTGACCGGCCGTATCCCGTAGAATATCTTGGGTTAGTTCGCTGACGTTAAAGGATGAGGGGTGGAGGATGTTTCCGGTCATAGTGGTTCCGACCTACAACGAGAGTGAAAACCTGGAGAGGCTCGTCAGGCAGATCCTGGGCATGGACTGCGGCGTGTCCCTGCTTGTTGTTGACGACAACTCCCCGGACGGCACCGGCGAGATCGCCGACCGCCTGGCCGAGGAGTTCGAGGAAGTCCACGTGGAGCACAGGGAGGGAAAGCAGGGGCTCGGCAGCGCCTACCGCCACGGCTTCAAGGTCGCGCTGGAGATGGGAGCCGATTGCGTGTTCGAGATGGACGCGGACTTCTCCCACGACCCCAGGTACATCCCCCAGTTCCTGTCCGCCATCAGCGAGCACGACGTGGTTATAGGCTCCAGGTACGTCGAGGGCGGCGGCATCGAGAACTGGGGGCTGATAAGGGAGTTCATCAGCCGTGGCGGGAGCCTGTACGCGCGCCTGTTCACCGGGCTCACGGTGTCGGACGCCACCAGCGGGTTCCGTTGTTACAGGAGCGAGGTCCTGCGGGCGATTGACTTCTCGCGCATTGCCGCCTCCGGGTACGCGTTTCAGGTGGAGATGGCGTACATATGCAAGATACTGGGGTTCGACGTCTTTGAGCTTCCCATTGTGTTCACCGACCGCCAGGTCGGCCAGTCCAAGATGAGCAAGGGCATAGTCTGGGAAGCGATATGGCTGGTCGGCGGGCTCAAGCGCAAGTACCGGGATATCACCGATAAGCCCGTGCCGCCGGAGAAGTAGCCGGGCGAAACGCTCATGGTGTTCCGTCTCATAAGTACGGTGACGCACCGAGAGCGTCGGTGCGCCGCGCCGGCAAGGCGCGCGACTGAGGCGTACTCCTGCAGTACGCCGAGGGAGCGGAACACAGCCGGAGTGGATGCAGCGGCGTTCGAATGCCATTGTATTTATGAGACGGGACACTATTAATGCTGGAGGTTTATATTGGCCGAAGGAATCCACGAGCAACTGAGCTACCTGTTCGAGCCTGAATCAATCGCGGTTATCGGGGCAAGCAACTCGAGGATGAAGTGGGGGTACATCGTTCCCGCCAACATCATCGCCGGGGGTTACGAGGGCGACTTCTTCCCCGTAAACCCGCACGAGACAACAATCCTGGACCATGACGTGTTCAAGTCGGTCAAAGATATCCCCGGCCAGGTGGACCTTGCGGTGGTTACCGTTCCCGCGGTGCACGTAACCCCCGTGGTCCGGGAGTGCGTGGAGAAAGGGGTCAAAACCTGCATCGTGATATCCGGCGGCTTCAGCGAGGCCGGGGGGCACGGGACCGAGATGGAGGACGAGATGCTGGACGTCGTCAGGGGTTCCGGCATGCGCCTTGTCGGCCCCAACACCATGGGGGTGTTCTCCGCGCCGTGCTCGCTGCACGCGCTCATGCCACCGGTGAGGCCGGTCGCCGGGAAGATAGGGTTTGCCGCCCAGAGCGGGAACCTGGGCACCCAGATGCTGAGCCTGGGCAAGGCCCTGGGCGTCGGCTTCTCCCGTTTTGTCTGTATCGGGAACGAGTCCGAGCTCAACTGTACCGATTACCTGGAGTACTTCGCATTAGACCCGGCCACCGAGGTCATCCTGCTGTATATAGAGGGCCTGCGCGACGCCCGGCGCTTCATCGAGGTAGCCTGTAAAACCTCAACCAGAAAGCCGATAGTGGTAATGAAGGCGGGAAAGACCGAGGCGGGGGCGCGGGCGGCGAGGTCCCACAGCGCCGCCCTGGCCGCGGATGAGAGCATCTTCGACGGTGTGATAAGGCAGTCGGGAATGATTGAGGCCGACACCACCGAGGAGATGCTGGACATCGCCAAGGCGTTCGCCGCGATGCCGCCGCCGAGGGGAAAGAGGATCGGTGTTCTTACCTGGGGCGGCGGCTGGGGAGTGGTAACCGCCGACGCGCTGGCCAAGCACGGGCTCGAGCTGGTGCGGTTCCCCGACGAGACCCTCCGGGAACTGGACTCGGTGCTCCCGCCTTACTGGAGCCGGGGCAACCCGGTGGACATGGTAGGAACACTTGACCTCTCCAAGCACTTCGCCTGCATCAAGATAATAGCGCGTTGCCCGGCGGTTGACGCGGTGATAACCCTGGGGACCATGGGCGCCACATCATCGTTCCAGTCGTTTGTTACGGAAAACCCGGGTGTAATGGACGAGGCGACGGGCGGCCGGAGGCCGAAGGTCATCGCTCCGAAGATCCTGGAGCAGTTGCGGGCCAGCGACGAGGCGTTCCGGGCCGAGGTGATACAGCTCATCGAGGACACGCAAAAGCCGATAATAGCGGTCTCGTTTCCCACATCGGGCGCGGTGACCCCCATGCTGGCCAAGCAGAGCAAGGTTGTCATCTACCCGTCGCCGGAACGGGGGGCGAAGACACTTGCCGCGCTATACGAGTACCAGCAGTTCCTCGAGAGGGCACGTGCGCTCGCTTAGCCGGCGGCGGAGGAGCCTGGATGATACTTATGCTGAAGGCGGCTTTCCTGGGCGCGGTCCAGGGGTTGGCGGAGTTTATCCCGGTCAGCTCAAGCGGCCACCTGGTTCTCTTTCCAAAGCTCTTCGGCTGGAGCGACCCCGGTATCGCCTTTGACGTAATGCTCCACCTCGGGACGCTGGCAGCCGTCCTCGTCTACTTCCATTCCGAGTGGGTGGCGGTACTTAAGGGAGTCATTACCAGTCTGCGCGTCCGGCCGTCGGAGTGGGACCTCTTCCAGCGGGTCGCGTGGCTGTTACTCCTGGCCACCATACCGGCCGCGGTTGCGGGGGTCGCGCTGGAGGGCGTGATAGAGAGTAACCTGCGGAGTGTCGCGTCGGTGGGCGCGTTCCTTGCCGCGGGGTCGGCGGCGATGGTGGCCGCTGAGGTGCTGGGGAGGAAGAACCGCGCGTTCGGGGGGCTGAAAACGCGAGACGCCGCGTCCATGGGTGTACTCCAGGTCCTGGCGCTTGCCCCCGGCATGTCTCGCTCGGGCATTACCATGTCGGCGGGGATGATAAGCGGCCTGGACCGCGAGGCGGCGGCGCGCTTCTCGTTCATGATGGCGGCGCCGGTGATCGGTGGGGCGGGGATGTTGGAGGGAATAAAGGTGGTACAGGAGGGCCTGGAGGGGTGTACCGTGGGCATGATGGTGGTGGGGTCTATCACCTCAGCGGTGGTGGGTTTCTTCACCATAAAGTACATGCTCTCCTACCTTCGGCGTGGAACGCTGGCGCCGTTTATCGCCTACGGGTTCACGGTGGCGCTTGTCATACTTCTGGCGCAAATCCTCACCTGAGCGGGGGTCTGGTGTTATAGCGGTGTTTAGAAAGAACCAGATGTCCGCAACACCTGACCCCTCCGGTTAGACAAAGGACGGCCAGACAATAGTTATAGCGGCGTTGTAGAAAGCGCCGGATGTCCGCAACACCTGACCCCACCGGTTAGACAAAGGACGGCCAGACAAGATAAATTGGCTTAGGAACCCGCTGGAAGGGCGTGACGGCATGCACGAACTGTCGGTGGTAGAGAACATGGTGGCGATTGTCTTGCGGCACGCAGCATTGAACAAGGCCGGCAGCGTGACCAGGATAAACATGGTGCTGGGCGAGATGAGCACCGTCATGGAGGAGCCGGTCAGGTTTTACTTCGACATGATAGCAAAGGAGACTGTAGCCGAAGGCGCCGAACTCTCTTTCAGGCGTACACCACTGGTGGCCCGATGCCGGGAGTGCGGAAAGGAGTTCGACGTGGTGGAGTACGATTTCACCTGCACCGGGTGTGGGGGGGAACAGACCGAGATAGTATCGGGCCGGGAGTTCCAGGTGGAGTCCATCGAGATCAGCTAGTGTTCCGTCTCATGAATACGGTGACGCACCGAGAGCGTCGGTGCGCCGCGCCGGCAAGGCGCGCGACTGAGGCGTACTCCCTGAGTACGTCGTAGGGAGCGGAACGCAGCAGGAGCGGATGCAGCGGGGTTCGAATGCCATTGTATTTGTGAGACGGGATACTAGGGGGGACGATAATGGAGATCGAGGTACTCGAGGGAGTGTTCGACGCCAACGAGATAATCGCCGGGAAGAACAGGGCGATCCTCGATGGCTGCGGCGCGTTCATGGTAAACGTCATGGCCAGCCCCGGCGCCGGCAAGACCAGCGTCATCCTGAAGACGCTGGCGGGTGTCGCGGGCGGACTGTCCTGCGTCGTGGTGGAAGGAGATATCGCCGGCAAAATCGACTCAGAGCGCATTGCCGAGACAGGGGTGCCCGCTATCCAGATAAACACCGGTGGCTCGTGCCACCTGGAGGCCCGGCAGGTAAACACCGCGCTGGAGCGGCTCGACCTCGACGGCGTTGACCTGGTCATGGTGGAGAACGTCGGTAACCTGGTCTGCCCCGCCGAGTTTCGGCTGGGGGAGGATCGCAAGGTTATGATACTGAGCGTCGCCGAGGGGCACGATAAGCCGCTCAAGTACCCGCTGATGTTCTCCGAGAGCGACGTTCTGCTGGTGAACAAGATCGACCTGCTGCCGTACACCGACTTCGATATCGATAACCTGAAGGAGACCGTCCGCAAGATGAACCCGCGGATTCGGATATTCGAGATCTCGTGCCGGACCGGTGAGGGCATCGACGAATGGGTGGTCTGGCTCAAGGAGCAGGTGGAGAAAAGGGATAACGACGAGGGGAAGGCGGAGGATTGAACAGGCAGCGCTGGCGGGAACTTATGGATGAGAACAAGGATACACTGCTGGGAATCGTGTATACGCTTGTCGGGATCGTTGCTGTCATAGGGGTTTCTTTCCTGGTTGTCTGGGCGATCGTGTCCATTATCGAGTGACAGGCGTACCGTATGCGTGAAGGCCTCGGCGGTCTGTACACGGGAAGCGCTAAACTCAGGCGGAACGGAGGAGAGGCGTCTTGTTGATTCGCCCCCGCGGTTCGGACATTAAAGTGATCCTGGAGAACGTGGGCAAGGTCATCATGGGCCTCGGCCTGGCGATGCTGTTGCCGCTCGTCCTTTCTCTCTCGCTATCCGAGTGGAAGCCCGCGCTTGACTTCGCGGTGGGGATACTGGCCTGCTTCATCTTCTGGGCTGTAACAAGCATCACCTGCCATACTAAGGAGAAGACGTCGTGGATGACCGGCATGACCACGGTGGCGCTCTCCTGGCTGGTGGCGATGGTCTTCGCCGCCATTCCCCTCTACCTGTCCGGGCACTTCGGGTCGTTCCTGGACGCCTGCTTCGACAGCATGAGCGGCCTGTCCACCACCGGGCTCGCCGTCATCCAGGACCTGGACCACCTCGCCTACGGCACCAACCTCTGGCGGCACCTGGTAATGTTCATGGGCGGGCAGGGGATAGTGGTTGTGGTGCTGACGTTCTTCGTGGCCGGGTCGTCGCGCGCGATGGAGATGTACATGGGGGAGGGGAGAGAGGAGCGTATCCTCCCCAACGTGATATCCACCGCCAGGTTTATCTGGATGGTAAGCCTGGTCTACATGGTCATCGGGACACTCATCCTGTGGGTCACGACCATGAGCGCGGGCCTTCCTCCCGCCAAGGGCTTCTTCAACTCCATCTGCCTTTTCATGGCGGGCTTCAGCACCGGCGGGTTCACGCCCACCAGCCAGGGCATCGTGTTCTACCACAGCATGTGGATGGAGTTGGCCACCATGGTCACAATGTGCTTGGGTATGATGAACTTCGGCTTACATGCCACCATCTGGAGGGGGAACCGCCGAGAGCTGTACCGCAACGTGGAGGTGAAGACGGTGGGGGTCACCCTTCTCGGCCTGGCCACGCTGACCATAGTGGGGCTGGCGTATCTGGGTGTCTACCCGGGGGTGGCGGCCAACTTCAGGCACGGGTTCTACCAGGTGATATCGGCGCACTCCACTACCGGCTTTATGACCGTATACGGCAGGCAGTTCGTTCTCCAGTGGGGGCCGCTGGCGATGTTCGCGGTGATTATCGCGATGGCCATCGGTGCCATGTCGGGCTCCACAGGTGGGGGCATCAAGGCCCTGAGGGTGAACATCGGTGGCAGGTCGATCTGGCGGGACGTGAAGAAGCTGATGTCCCCGCCGGACACGGTGATAGTCCAGAAGTATCACCACATACAGGACCGGATAATCACCGACCGGTTGGTGAACGGCGTGTTCGTTATCACCGCCTGCTACCTGGTCGTGTATCTCGGCGGGGCGCTGGTGATGACCCTCTACGGGTACCCGATTTCCGAGGCGTTGTTCGAGTCCACCAGCGCCTGCGCCACCGTCGGTCTGACCACCGGCATCACCTCGCCGGCGATGCCGGCGGTGGTGAAGGTGCTGTTCATAATACAGATGTGGGCGGGGAGGCTGGAGTTCATGTCGGTGTTCCTGCTCTTTGGTTTCATTATCGCGATGATCAGGGGGAAGTAAGTTGTCGCACCTGGTTGGAAAGCGGCTTACCGCCGCTGTCGTGCTGGTTATCATGGCCGGGGCCGTACTGGCGCTCGCCGGAACCGGCGCGCGCGCCGCAGACTCAGTCAGCAGCGAAGAGCTTATCGAGAACTCCGATTACTACGACCGGAGGACGGTGGTCTACAGGGGCGAGGTCGTCTGCGACGTGCTCGGGCGTGGGGAGTACAGCTGGATAACCGTAAACGATGACCATTACGGTCATAAGCCCGTACGCGAGTACGAGGAACTCAAGGGTGGGAACACCGGCATGGGAGTTTACTGTCGCTCTGACATGCTCGAGGAAGTAACTTGGGTCGGTTCATACCGTACCGCGGGTGACCTCATCAAGGTGACCGGGGTATTCTACAAGGCAAGCCCGCGGCACGGTGGCGACACGATGATTGAGGCCGAGGAGATATCGGTCATCCGCAAGGGGTGGCGGGTGACGGCCAGGCGCGGGCTTGCCGGGGAAGTGGCCGCGTTGATCCTCCTGGTGATAGCGGCCCTGGCCCTGGGGGCCGTTTGGCTTAACCGGGGGGGAAATCATCGGAGGGCTACGACCTCGCGCTCCCGGTGAGGTGGCCGGCCCCGTTTCACTTGAGTTATTGTCCCGTAATTGTATATATTACGTAACGGCGGAGAACCCGACGACCGGGGGCGGACATGGCGGTAGAAGGTATTAAGAAGACCAGGGTGACCGAGGAAGAGGCGGAGCGGATTGTCCGGGAGGCGTCCGAGGGTGCCCTGAAACTGGTGGAGGAAGCAGGGAGCGAGGCCGAAAGAAAGGTGGCCGCCGCCAGGGAGGAGGCCGAGCGGGATGGGTCACGCATTGGCGAGGCGCTCCGGTGTGAGGCCGCTGAAGAGACACGAGCCATAGAAGAGGGCAGCCGGGAGGAGTGCCGGAAGATACGCGCGGAGGCCGGCTCCCGCGTCGACACCGCGGTAAACGCGGTTCTCGATATCATCAAGCAGTAATATTGATGGGTTGCCCCGGGCAACAGCCCGGGGATGGCGGGTGTTGTGCAAAAGGGGCCTGGCCCCTTTTGAACATTGTTTAGTGCGTAAAATACTTGCGAAAGGTGACAGGCACCAAACGCAAGGTTGCTTGGGGAGGGAGGGGTCTCGCCCCGGGGTTGTTGCATAGTGGGGTATTGTTTGGGTAGATGTTCCAACGGCAACAGCCCGGGGATGGCGGTTGTTTGTCTAGCGTTGTCGTGCATAGAGGTGGTGCCAGGCACCTGCGTTGCATTATGGCGAGCGTTTGTGTGAACAGGGTTAACTGCAACACCTGTGCCAGGCACCGTTTGGTTGGCGTGGATGTTGCAACGGCAACAGCCCGGGGATGGCGGCTGATGGATACAGGCAAGGTGTAAAGTAAAAATATGGCAGTCGAGCCGGTAAAGAAGATCACCGTCATCGCCCATAAGGATAACCAGAACCAGGTAGTGGATGCCCTCACCCGGATCGGGACCGTCGACGTCGAGCGGGTTTCGGAACCCGACGTGCTGCCCGCCAAGGAGCTCACCGAGGAGGAGGTCCAGGCCTCGCGCATGTGCTCTTTCGGGATCTCGCAGATAGAGTTCCTGCTCGGTTTTCTAAAGGAGTACCAGCGGGAGAAGTCAGGCTTTATCTCGACAATGATCAAGGACAAGTACTCCATGACGACCGACAAGTTCATGCTCTCCTGGGAACGGGTCGACCTCGACCGGATATACAAGGAGTGCTCCGACCTGGAGCAGCGGTTGATAGACCAGCGGGAACGGAAGGAGCGCCTGCGGCAGGAGAGCAATGAGCTCGAGAACTGGATAAGTCTCGGGGTACCGCTGGACGAGGTCAGAGGGGGCGCCACTTTCGGGGTGATGCCGGTCAGGGTCGCGGGCTCGGACATTGAGGCGTTGACCGGGGAGCTTGGGGCCGGGGCCCCGGAGAGCGAACTGGAGGTGGTGGGAGAGGTCGGCAGAAACGTCAACTGCCTGTTGATCTATCACCTCGGGGCCGAGGAGGAGATCACCTCGGTCCTGTCGGGCTACAGCCACGACACGGTCTCCCTGCCCGGGAGCCCCCTGGAGCCCGACAGGTGGCTGGAGCAGGTGAGCGGGGAGCTGGAGGAGATTGAAAGAGAGCACGAGGAGGTCCTGGACCAGGTCGAAGGGTACCGGGAACATATAGGCGCACTGGAGGTTCTCAAGGAGTACCTGGTCAACCAGCGTACCAAGGTCGAGACAATGACGTCGTTCGGAAACACCCGCTCAACGGTGGTCGTCGAGGGTTGGGCGACCGAAGAAGGTATTGAAAAGACCAGGGAGCGCATGAGGAAGCTATCCGACGAGATCGAGGTGGAGGCGTCCGAGCCCGAGGAAGGCGACAGCCCCCCCGTTTCCCTGAGGAACAGGAAGTGGATAAAGCCGTTCGAGTTCCTCACCCGCCTGTACGGGGTCCCCAACAACCGGGAGTACGACCCAACCTGGCTCATAGCGATATCCTTCATGGTCTTCTTCGGGTTCTGCATCGGGGATGTCGGCTACGGCCTGGTAATCCTCATCGCGTTCCTGCTGATGCGAAAGTACATGCCGCTGGGGGAGAACACTAAGAACCTGCTCCTGGTCATGTGCTACGGCGCGGCGTGCGCGATGGTGGCCGGGGTGATCACCGGCTCCTACTTCGGGATAGAGACCGACACGTTGCCGCAGTTCCTTCAGTCACTGGTGCTGTTCAAGCCGCTGGAGGACCCCCTGCCGCTGATGGGTGTCTGCATGGGACTGGGGCTCATACATATGCTGGCCGGGACGGTGGTGGAGTTCCACGACAACTGGAAGGCGGGCAGCGTCGCCGACGCCCTCATCGACCAGGGCCTGGTCCTTTTCCTGTTCATAGGCACGATTACCGCCGCCGTCCTGGTGATCGCCGGGGTGGTCCCGGTCATGGTCATAGTAGCGGTGGCGGGGACGGCCCTTCTGGGAATGATCGTACTGCTTGGACACGGGGCCAAGAGCACGCCGGGGAAGGTATTCGGGGGGCTCTACGAGACATACAATACGCTTGTGGGCTGGCTGGGCGACACGGTCTCCTACGTCCGGCTTTTCGCGCTGGGGCTGGCCACGTTCGTCATCGGCTCGGTGATCAACACCATGTCGGGGATGGTCAGGGGCATGGCCCCGGTCATCGGAATACTGATAATGTTGCTGGTGCTCGTGGTGGGCCACACCTTCAACGTGGTGATCAACCTGCTGGGCGCGTTCGTCCACCCGCTCCGGTTGGAGTACGTGGAGTTCTTCAGCAAGTTCTACGAGGACGGGGGGCGGGATTTCAAGCCCCTTCAGATAGAGTCCAAGACGGTGATAATCGAGGACAAAGGGTCATCTTGAGGAGGCCCTTGAAAGGAGGTCCCAAGTGGTAGGTGCTTTAGCAGCAGCAGGAGCCGACGTGCTCCAGACCAGCACGTGCGCCGGCCTGACCGGCTGGCAGTGGGCGATCCTGGGCGCGGCCCTCGCCTTCGTGGGAGGGGGAATGGGGTCCGCGATGGGGATTACCTACGTGAGTAATGTGGCGAGCGGAATCCTGGTGGAGGATCCCGACAAGTTCGGTTCCCTCCTGCCGTTGATCGCCATACCGGGGACCCAGGGGATATACGGGTTGATCACAGCGATACTGGTCACATTCCAGTTCGATCTTCCCAAGCTCTCGGGCCACACTGGGATGATGGTCTTCTTCGCCTGCCTGCCGGTAGCGTTTGTATGCTGCATATCGGCGGTGTTCCAGGGACTCACTGCGGCCAGCGCCGCCGGCATGGTGGCACGGCGCACCGAGGAGCTGGGGAAGGCACTGGTACTGCCGGCGCTGGTGGAGACTTACGCGGTGTTCTCGCTTATCCTGACCATCTTCCTGTTCACCAAGATCAAGTAGGGCGACTGAAACCAGGGAGACGGTATGCCACTGGATAAGCTGATTGAGCGCATACTGGGCGACGCCCGCCGCGAAGCCCGGAGTATAAGTGACGAGGCGGCCAGTCAGGCCGAAGAGATAGGCGCCGAGGCGGAGCGTGAGGCCCAGCGGACGTATGAGAAGGGCGTCGAGTCCGCCAGGCACGCCGCCGAGGACGAGAAGAGGCAGCGGGTTACCATGTCCTCCCTGGAAGCCCGCAAGGCGGTCCTGGCCGAGAAGCAGGTGCTGATAGAGGAGGTTGCCGGCCGTGCCCTGGAGAAGATAGCCGACCTGCCGGAGGAGCAGTACGCCGAGATGATGGTCAGGCGGCTTCTGGACGTGGTCGGGGAACAGGACGGGGAGCTGATCATGTCCCCCGCCGACCGCGACCGCGTGGGACCGGACATCGTGTCCAGGGTCAACAGTGCCCTGGAGCGGAGTTCGAAGAAAGGGAGGGTCACCTTGTCCAGCAAGACGCGCGACATCGCCGGTGGGTTCATCTTCCGCTCCGGGGGCGTCGAGGTGAACAGCAGTCTGGAGTCGGAGGTCGGCTCGCGCAAGGAAGAGCTGGAGTCGAAGATAGTGGAGATACTGTTCGGGGAGCCGGAGTAGCTGTACAGGAGGGATCGCGGGGTCTTAGTGCTTCGTTCCATAGACATGGTTGCGCACCGAGAGCGTCGAAGCGCCGCTCCGGCAAGGCGCGTGACCGAAGACGTACTCTTGGAGTACTTCGAGGGAGCGGAACGAAGCCGGAGTGGATGCAGCGGCGTTCGAATGCCAGCGTGTTTATGGAACGAGGTACTTACGGTATGGATGTTGAGCCGGACATGGCACGAGCGATGAAGACGTACAGGAAGGTCACCCGCTACGGGCACGCCGTGGGGCGCATCATGGTGCACGAGGCGGCGCTGCTGGACTGGCAGCGGATCGTGAGACTGCTGGAGTCGGAGTTCAGCGAGTGCCTGGAAATACTTCGGGAGACCGAGTACGGACCGTACCTGGAGGACTCCGTGGTGTCCGGGGACGTCGAGAAGGGGCTACAGCGGTTCCTGGTGGAGCAGTACGCCTTTCTCGACGACATCTGCGCCGGGACTTACGTAGCCCGATTCCTGCACATCAAGTACGACTTCCACAACCTCAAGGTGATCTTCAAGGAGAAGTACTTCGGGGGCTCCGCGAATGAGATGCTGTCCGGGCTTGGCCGGCTGGACGTGGAGTTGCTCGAGGCCGCGATAGAAGATGGGCAGGTGGGCCACCTTCCCCGGTACTGGGACAGGGTTGTCGAGGAGGTCCGCGCCGCGGTGGAGGCGGACGAGGAGGACCCGGGCACGGTGGACGCGGTGGCCGACCGGCTGTATCTGGAGAGGCGCCTGGAGCTGGCCCGGATGGAAAAGAGCCGGTTTCTGGTCAGCTACGCCCGTGCGGCCATAGACGTCGCCAACCTGAGGGTACTACTTAGAGGGCGGAGGCTCGAAAAAGAACAGGGGTATTACCGCCTGGCGCTTGCGAACGGCGGACGGCTGGAGCGAAGTATGCTACTCGACCTCGCGGGGGACGCCTACGAGCGCCTCGCCGCCCGGTTGATCTCCACCCGGTACGGACGGATGCTCACGGAGGTGCTGCGCACCGAGGACAAGGAGGTGCGCCTCACCTCGCTGGACCGGTACTCCGACGAGTACCTTCTGGAGAAACTGAGGGCCATGGACAGGATACGGGTGGGTCCCGAGAGGATAGTGAATTACATCATCACCAGGGAGAACGAGGTGGTGCTGATCCGGATACTCTTGCAGGGGAAGCTGCACCGGTTGACCCCGGCGGTCATAGAAGAGGTTATCAACCCGGCGTACCTCGCCGAGAGAGGTTGACGGTTGATGAAGGTAGCCATGATAGGCGGGAAGACCTCGACCATCGGGTTCAAGGCCCTCGGCGTGGAAACGTTCGCCGTCGACAAGCCCGAGGACTCGCCGGAGGTGTGGAGCGGTATCAGACCCGCGGAGTACGCGATCATATTCATGACCGAGCCGATCTACGAGATTCTTCGCCGGGAGGTGGATGAACTGCGCGGTGAGAAACTGCCGGTGGTAACCGTCATACCGGCGGTGGTCGGCAGCATGGAAGTGGGGATGGAGGAGACACGGGCACTGGTGGAGAAGGCGGTCGGCGCCGATGTACTGTTCCGCCAGTAGGCAGGGCGGACAGGGATAACCAACGATGACTGGAGGGGGAGCGCGAGCATGGCAGAGGAGCAGGGCAAAGGGAGAATAATCAAGGTGTCGGGCCCCCTGGTGGTGGCAGCCGGCCTGGACGATCCCAGGATGTACGACCTGGTGCGGGTGGGCCGGGAGAGGCTAATGGGCGAGGTCATCGAACTGCGAGGCGACGAGGCGTCGGTCCAGGTCTATGAGGAGACGGGGGGATTGGGTCCCGGGGACCCCGTGTTCACCACCGGGATGCCCCTGTCGGTCGAGCTTGGCCCGGGACTGATCGAGTCCATCTACGATGGCGTACAGCGCCCCTTGAACCTCCTCTTTGACAAGGCCGGCAACTATATCACGCGCGGCATGGAGATGCCGGGCCTGAGCCGTGACAAGAAGTGGGAGTTCGTTCCCATCGTCAAGGCCGGCGACGAGGTGGTGGAAGGCGACATCCTGGGGACGGTCCAGGAGTCACCGGTCCTGGAGCACCGGATAATGGTACCCGCGGGCGTCGGCGGCAGGGTGCAGGATATAAAGGGCGGCTCCTACACGGTGACCGATGTCATAGCCACCGTGGGTGAGGGGTCCGACGCCGCCCAGGTCACCATGATGCAGAAGTGGCCGGTGCGACGGGGGCGCCCCTTCAAGAAGAAGCTCGCTCCCTATGCTCCGCTGACTACAGGGCAGAGGGTCATCGACACGTTTTTCCCGGTCGCCAAGGGGGGTACCGCCTGCGTGCCGGGACCTTTCGGGAGCGGGAAGACGGTCATACAGCACCAGATAGCCAAGTGGGCTGACGCCGACGTCATCCTGTTCATCGGGTGCGGCGAGCGCGGTAACGAGATGACCGAGGTGCTGATCGAGTTTCCCGAGCTTATCGACCCTCACTCCGGCGAGCCGTTGATGAAAAGGACAGTCCTCATAGCCAACACCAGCAATATGCCGGTGGCCGCCCGGGAGGCGTCGGTATACACAGGGATAACCATCGCCGAGTACTTCCGGGACATGGGCTATCAGGTCGCCCTTCAAGCCGACTCCACCAGCCGATGGGCCGAGGCGATGAGGGAGATCAGCGGCAGGTTGGAGGAGATGCCCGGCGAGGAGGGTTATCCCGCCTACCTGGGCACCCGCATAGCGGCCTTCTACGAGCGGGCGGGCCTGGTGCAGTGCAAATGCTCCGGGGAGAGGGTCGGGTCGGTGACGGTGGTGGGGGCGGTGTCCCCTCCCGGCGGCGACCTGTCAGAACCGGTAACTCAGGCAACGCTGCGGGTGGTGAAGGTGTTCTGGGGCCTGGAGGACAAGCTGGCGTTCCGCCGGCACTTCCCGGCCATAAACTGGCTCATCAGCTACTCGCTGTACATAAACAAGGTATCCGAGATGTGGGCCGAACTGGTGGACCCGTCGTTCAAAGAACTGCGCGACCTCGCGATGAGCCTCCTCCAGCAGGAGTCGGAGCTGGAGGAGATCGTAAGGTTGATAGGCGTGGAGGCCCTCTCCAGCCGTGAGCGCCTGGTCATGGAAGGCGCGAAAAGCGTGCGCGAGGATTTCCTGCAGCAGAACGCGTTCGACGATGTGGACACGTTCACCTCGCTGGAGAAGCAGTTCCTGCTGCTGAGGCTTATCATGACGTTCTACGAGGAGGCGGGCAAGGCGATCGCCGCCGATGTGGAGATAGGCGACGTGCTGGCGATCCCCGAGTGCGAGGAGATCGCCCACGCCAAGTTCATCTCCGAGGAGAACCTGAATGAGTTCGATGTACTGGAGAGGAAGGTCACGGAAGCGATAGGAGGCCTGATCGAGAGGAAGGCCGAGGAAGAGGCGGAGGAGAAGGTGCCCGAAGGCGCCTGACGCCTGAACCGCGGCGACAGGACCAACTAACTACCTGGGTATGGAGGACGGGAGATGCCGATAAGAGAGTACATGACGGTCAGGGACATAGTGGGGCCGTTGCTCCTGGTGGAGCGGGTCCAGGAGGCGAAATATGACGAGTTGGTGGAGATCGAGTTCCCCGACGGATCGGTGGGCCTCGGCAACGTGCTGGAGGTTGAAGGAGACAAGGCACTGATACAGTCGTTCGAGGGGACCCGCGGCCTTGATGTGAGCAACACCAGGGTCCGTTTCCGCGGTCGGGGCATGGAGCTCGCCGTCTCCAGGGACATCCTGGGCAGGGTGTTTGACGGACTGGGGCGCCCTATGGACGACGGCCCGGAGATAATCCCGGACGAGAGGATAAACATCAACGGCTCCCCCATCAACCCTTTCGCCCGCGATTATCCCACCGACTTCATCCAGACCGGCATGTCGGCGATAGATGGGCTCAACCCACTGGTCCGGGGGCAGAAGCTTCCCATCTTCTCCGGGGCCGGTCTTCCCCACTCCCGGCTGGCCGCCCAGATAGCCCGTCAGAGTACGGTGCTGGGGGCCGAGATGGAGTTCTCGGTGGTCTTCGCCGCCATGGGGATAACGTTCGAGGATGCCGACTTCTTCATGCAGGAGTTCCGCAGCACCGCAGCCATCGAGCGGTCGGTCCTGTTCATCAACCTGGCCGACGACCCGGCGGTGGAGCGTATAGCCACACCAAGGGTGGCACTGACCGCCGCCGAGTACCTGGCGTTCGAGCTGGGCATGCAGGTGCTGGTTATCCTCACCGACATGACTTACTACTGCGAGGCGCTTCGCGAGGTCTCGGCGGCCCGCAAGGAGGTGCCGGGCAGGAGGGGCTACCCCGGGTACCTGTACACCGACCTGGCCACAATCTACGAGAGGGCGGGCCGTATCAAGGGGGAGTCGGGCTCAATCACCCAGATACCCATATTGAGCATGCCGGAGGACGACAAGACACACCCGATACCGGACCTCACCGGGTACATAACCGAGGGCCAGATAATACTCAGCCGGGAACTGCACAGGGAGGGCATATACCCGCCGATAGACGTCCTGCCGTCTCTCTCCCGCCTGAAGGAGAACGGGATAGGCGAGGGCAAGACCCGCGAGGACCACTCCGACCTGTCCAACCAGCTTTTCAGCGCTTACGCCCGGGGCAAGGAGGCCAAAGAGCTCGCGGTCATCCTGGGTGAGGCGGCGCTGACCGAGGAGGACAAGCTGTACGCAAGGTTCTCCGACGAGTTCGAGGACAGGTTCGTGCGCCAGGGCGAGTTCGAGGACCGGACCATCGAGGAGACCCTGGCCCTGGGCTGGGAACTGCTCAAGATACTGCCACGCGCCGAGGTGAAGCGTGTGAAGAAGGACCAGATAGAGAAGTACATGGAGTAACAGTCTCACTGGAGAGATTCCCTCCCCCCTGTGGGGGGAGGGTTAGGGTGGGGGGCATGAAAGGAGGCACAACCTCTTGGCGGACCGACTCAGTGTGAACCCGAACCGAATGGAACTTCTAAAGCTGCGGCGCAGGATGAAAATCGCCCGGCGCGGTCACAAACTGCTGAAGGACAAGTTCGACGAGCTGATGAAGCGGTTCATGGCGCTGGTAAAGGAAGTCCGCGACCTGCGACGTGAGGTCGAGGGCGACCTGGGGGAAGCCCACAAGCTATTCGCACTGGCCCGTTCGCAGACCGCCACCTTCCAGCTCGACGAGTCCCTGTCGTTTCCCGGCGGGACCGTGGACGTATCGGTGAAGGAGATCAACTTGATGTCGGTTATCGTCCCGGAGTTCGAGCTTTCCGCCGAAGGGGGATACGACTGCTACGGCCTGGGGCTGACCCCCTCCATCTACGACGACTCGCTGCGGAAGTTCAGGGACCTGCTGCCACGACTGGTGGAGCTTGCCGAGAAGGAGGAAAGGGTACGGAACCTGGCGATCGAGATCGAGAAGACCCGGCGCAGGGTAAACGCCCTGGAGTACGTACTGATACCCCAACTCGAGGAAACGATACGATACATCACCATGAAGCTCGACGAGATGGAGCGCTCCAACCTCACCCAACTCATGAAGATAAAAGAGATGGTTGCCGAGACCAACTGATTTCCCGCCCCCCGGCCTCCGACCTCCGGCTTGTAGCGCCGGCGTGCGGCTGGGCCGCCCGGCGGCCTCCGACCTCCGGCTTGTAGCGCCGGCGACCCGCCGGCATCGGGTGTTGCGGTGGCTACTTCATCTCCAGGAAGTGAACGATGCCGGCGCTGGGGCTGGTCACGAACTTGACCGGGTCCATCACCCAGGCCTCAGTCCTGGTAAGAAGGGTGGTTGTGCCGCTGCGGGGAGGGGCGCAAAAACCGATTATCGTAACGTCAATCCCGTGGAAAAGCGCTTTCTCCACGTAGCAGGTAAGAAGTGTCGGCTCGCCGACTGTCACGTAGGAGATCATCGATTCCAGCACGGCGGGGTCCTGTCCAAGGCCTTCAAACTCGCTGGTGACCTTGTCGACAAAGGAAGGGCCGAGGCCGATGGCGTTTCCCATGGTATATCTCTGCCCGAAGGTTTCCTTTACCTCGAGGTTCTCGAACATCTCGCGCAGGGATTCCTCGGTGTAATCTGTTGAAGTCGCTTTCACAACCGGCGTGGGCGCCGGCCCGTGTAAGTTGCCGGTATCATCCCGCAACGATTGCTCTCCCTCGGTCGGCATGTACGCCAGGTCCGATTCCTCGGTCGCAACCTTTTCCTCTGTAACGGCGGGAGTGGGGCCTTCCGCATCCTTGCCGAAATCGACTACCAGCACTCCGACAACCACCACGCTGAGGAGTATCAACGCGACGCAGGCGCCGGCCGCAAGAGCCGCCGGCGATCGCAGCCAGCCGGGAAGAAGCGCCTTCCGGGGAGCCCCGGACGCCTCGACGGCACCGAGAATGCGTACGGAAGCAGCGTCTGAGAGTTCTACCGGCCGAAGCGACGAGAGAGCCGCGCTCGAGGTCTCGAGCTTCTCTGCCAGGACCCGGCACCGGGCGCAACCGCCAAGGTGCTCCCGGACCTCGTCTTCCCGCTTCTGGTCCAGGTCACCATCGACGTACCCGACCAGTAGTTTTTTGACCTTTCCACAACTCACTTTTATATCCTCCACAACCGGTTAGACGGAGCTCTTACCTCCAGTGTTCCTTATGTGGCTCCAGAATCTCGGCGAGCTTTATTCGGGCCCTGAATATCCTCGATTTCACCGTCCCCACCGGGAGGTGCAACATCCGGGCGATCTCCTGGTACTGAAACCCCTCGAGCTCGTGAAGAACCAGTGGTGTCCTCAGGTTAACCGGCAGTTCCAGTAGCGCGTCTTGCACCATCGCTTGCGCTTCCGAGGACAGCGCGCGGGTTTCCGGCTCACCGGTGTTTTCACGGTCACCGGGGGGATCGACGGGGTCACTATCCACCATCTGGTCGTCGTGGCTGACCAGGTTGGGGGTTCGCTTCTTCTTCCTTAAGAAGTCGCGGGAGCGATTGGTCGCCACACGGTAGAGCCAGGTTGAAAACGAGGAGCGGCCCTCGAACGAGCCAATCTTGCGAAGCACCTGGACGAATATCTCCTGGCAGAGGTCCTCGGCGTCGGACGTGTTCCCGGTCATCCGGTACGAGAGGGAAAAAACCTTGTGCCGGTAACGGCTATACAACTCCTCGAAGGCGCCCTGGTCGCCCGCGGTTACCCGCTTTACCAGGAGTCCGTCTTCCTCTTGGCTTGAAACCTCAATCGCTTCGTTCATGGGAGGCATTATAGCATTGACGTGCCCCGGGCTGTTGCATAACACTTCCCTTGTAGCGCCGGCATCTTGCCGGCATCGGTGACACACCGGTGCCAGGCACCGGGGTGTCATTCGCCCCGGACTGTTGCATAACAGACACCGCTTGGGTGGATGTTGCAACGGCAACAGCCCGGGGGTGGCGGGTCTTGTTCAACCGCCGCTTGTTTACGAGGGAGGTGCCAGGTGTTTCTGGGGAGTACGTTAGATCTCGGAGGGCTATCTAACACCTGGGCACCACTGGGTGGCCGTTTGCCTGCGGGGAAAGCGTTGCGCTACTATTTATCAGTACATGTCGGGCTGGTTCTTTTTTTGGAGGGCAATGACGGACCGCATGCTGATGACGGGAAACGAGGCAGTCGCCCTTGGCGCTTACCACGCCGGAGTGGTGTTCGCTTCCGCGTACCCGGGGACCCCTTCCACCGAGATACTGGAGGAGTTCGCGAGGTTGGAGGGCGTCTACGCAGAGTGGGCCCCCAACGAGAAGGTGGCGCTGGAGGCGGCGGTGGGGGCATGCCTGGGCGGTGTGCGGTCGCTTGTCGCGATGAAGCACGTGGGGCTCAACGTGGCGGCCGACCCCTGGTTCACCTTACCGTACATCGGAGTTTCCGGGGGCATTCTCATTGTTGACGCGGACGACCCCGGGATGCACTCCAGCCAGAACGAGCAGGATAACCGCTACTACGCGAAGGCGGCCAAGGTCCCCATGCTGGAGCCCTCCGACAGCCAGGAGGCATACGACCTCACCAGGGAGGCGTACCGCCTGAGCGAGCTTTTTGATACGCCGGTGATGCTGCGCATGACCACCAGGGTATGCCACTCCCGCAGCATCGTTGGGCCCCGGGAGCCGGAGCGGGTGGAGCCGGTCCCGTACGTGAAGGACGAGGTCAAGAGGGTGATGATCCCGGGGCACGCCAGGCTCCGGCACCCGGTGATGGTGGAGAGGCTTGGCCTGCTGGAGGAGGAGAGCAACGAGTTCCCCTACCAGCGCGCCGAACGCCTGCCGGGGGACGCGGTCGTGATTACAAGCGGTATAGCTTACCAGTACGTTCGTGAGGCGTTCCCCGGGGTGAGCGTGCTGAAGCTGACCATGACAAACCCACTGCCGCGCCGGTTAATACGGGAGTTTTGCGGGGGATTCAAGGATATCTACGTGGTGGAGGAACTGGAGCCGTATCTGGAGGAGGCTGTCGCCGCCATGGGGTTCTTCCCCGTGGGCAAGGAGAAGGTGCCCCGCGTCGGCGAGTTGAACGTGGACCTGGTCCGCTCCGCTTTTAGGGAGCTTGCCGGGGCGGAAGGGGCGCGTGACGAGCCGCCGGCGGAGCGGGAGGACCTGCCCGAGCTTCCGGCCCGGCCCCCGATACTGTGTGCCGGGTGTCCGCACCGGGGGATAATGTATACCCTGGCGCGCCTGAAGGCGATAATCTCCGGCGATATCGGGTGCTACACGTTGAGCGTGTTGCCGCCTCTCTCGGCGCACGACTGCCAGGTGTGCATGGGGGCCAGCATCACCATGGCCCACGGGTTGGAGAAGGCCCTGGAACTGACCGGGGCCGCCGCCGGGGAGGATGGAGCGGCAAAAAACCGGGTCGTCGCGGTGATTGGCGATTCGACGTTCTTCCACTCCGGGGTTACCGGCCTGATGGAGATGGCTTACAACGACGGCCGCTTCACGGTGGTGATCCTGGACAACCGCACCACCGCGATGACCGGTTTTCAGCACCACCCCGGGACGGGGTTCACCCTTCAGGAGAGGGAAACCGGCACTGTTGACATCGAGATGCTGGCGCGCTCGCTGGGCATAGAGTCGGTCCGCGTTGTCGATCCCTACAACCTGGAGGAGTGCCGCCGGGTTCTTACCGAGGAGATGAATCGGGACGCCCCTTCGGTGGTGATATCCAGGCGCCCGTGCGTGCTGCGGATAAGGGGGGAGTGGGGGACGCCATACACCGTCTCTCCCGAGGAGTGCACCGACTGTGGCGTCTGCCTCGGACTCGGGTGCCCGGCGCTGGTGGAGCGGGAAGGAAACGTCGTAATATTACCCGACGCCTGCACCGGTTGCGGCATCTGCGCGCAGGTCTGTCCGGCGGAAGCTATCGTTAAGTAGTAGTGGAGGACACGTGAAAGGGAACGCGGGAACAGGAGAAGATGGACCGTGGGGCACCCGGTCAGTGATGCTGACGGGAGTCGGGGGTCATGGGACCATTCTTGCCGCCAACCTCCTGGCCCGCGTGCTGATGGGTCACGGTTACGACGTGAAGACCAGCGAGGTTCATGGCATGGCCCAGCGGGGGGGCAGCGTGATCAGCATGGTGCGATTCGGGGAATCCGTGGCAAGCCCCCTTATCCCCCGGGGTGAGGCCGAGGCGGTACTGGCCACGGAGCTACTGGAGGCCCTGCGGACCCTCGATTACCTCCGTGCCGGGGGCAGGATGATCGTCTCCGGGGCCAGGGTTGACCCGTTGACGGTCCTTCAGGGAGCGTCGGTGTACCCGCAAGGGGCAGCGGAACTCCTGCTGAGACTCTCGCCTGACAACGTGGTGGTCGACGCCCCCGGGATTGCCGCGGAGGCGGGGGACGCCAGGGCGGCCAACACAGTCCTGTTGGGCATACTCAGCGTAACGCTGCCGGTCGGCTGTGAGGAGTGGGTCGCGACGATGGAGGAGGTCGTGCCCCCCCGGGCACTCGAAGCCAACAGGAACGCTTTCCTGGCCGGCAGGGAGATCGCATCCGGCTGAACGGCTTATAGAGGATGGACCCCTAATGAGGATATGGGACGAGAGGATGGAGACGCTCTCCGGCGAGGAGTTGGAGGAGCTACAAGTGGAGAGACTGCGCCGGACGCTGGAGCGTGTCTGGGGAGCGCGGACCGCTTACCGCTCTCGCATGGAGGAGGCGGGGCTGTCCCCCGACAGGGTAGCCGGCATCCAGGACCTGGCTGAACTGCCGTTTTCTGAGAAGCAGGATTTTCGCGACGGTTACCCGCTGGGCATGCTTGCCGTCCCGCTGGGGGAGGTGCTGCGGCTGCACGCCTCATCCGGCACCACCGGGACCCGCACCATTGTCGGCTACACCGCCGGTGACCTCCAGGTGTGGGCCGAGCTTGTGGCCCGCTTAGCGACGGCCGCCGGTGTCACGCCGTCCGACGTGGCGCAGATAGCTTTATCCTACGGCCTGTTTACCGGGGGGTTCGGTCTGCATTACGGCCTGGAGAGAATCGGCGCGACGGTAATCCCGGCATCGGGGGGGAACACGGAACTGCAGCTGTCGCTCATCGGCGAACTCGGGCCAACCGTCCTGGTATCGACGCCAACGTACGCCCTGCACCTAACGGAGGCGGCCCGGGACAGGGGCATCGACCTCCGGGCCGGCGGCCTCCGGCTGGGCCTGTTTGGGGCCGAGCCATGGAGTGAGGGTATCCGGGAGCGGATCGAGGCCGACATGGGGATACTGGCGACCGACAACTACGGGCTGTCCGAGGTGCTGGGGCCGGGGGTCGCGGGCGAGTGCGAGTTCAAGGACGGGATGCACATTGCGGAGGACCACTTCATAGCTGAGGTCATCGACCCGGCCACCGGGAAGCCGCTTGGCGAAGGCAAACCGGGAGAACTGGTGCTGACGACGCTCACCCGGGAGGCGGTCCCGGTGGTGAGGTTCCGCACCGGTGACCTCACAACGATGACCAGGGAGCGGTGCCGGTGCGGGAGGAAGAACGCCAGGATGTCCAGGGTGCTGGGCAGGGTCGACGATATGCTTATCATAAGGGGCGTGAACGTCTATCCCTCGCAGGTGGAGCGGGCCCTGCTCCAGGTGGAGGGGGTCGAGCCGCATTACCTGATAGTGGTTGACCGGCGCGGTGAACTTGATACCCTTGAGGTATGGGTCGAGGTCTCCGAGAGCGTATTCAGTGACGATACAAGGTTGATGAAGGAGTTCGAGCGAACGGTGGAGTCGCACCTCAAGACCGCGCTCAACGTAAGGGCGATCGTCAGACTCAAGGAGCCGAAGGCACTGGAGCGGTCGGTCGGCAAGGCAAGGAGGGTAGTGGACAGGCGCGATATCTAGTGCCCCGTTCCATAGATACGCTGGCATTCGAACGCCGCTCCCGTCCACACCGGCTGCGTTCCGCTCCCTGCGACGTACTCAGTGAGTACGCCTCAGTCGCGCGCCTTGCAGGCGCGGCGCACCGACGCTCTCGGTGCGTCACCGTACTTATGAGACGGAACACAAGTAGCGGGCTCGGAGCCCCCGGACCAAGACATGGCATAATAGGCCAGCAGTGGAATAACAAGAGATGCTAACCGGAGTCGCAGGGAGTGATACCGTATGTCAGTTGAGAGAGCATATTCCGTCCCCTGGTACAGGCGCGCCGCCGGCGCGGTTTCCCGGTTTTTCCGCTCGCCGCTTCAGAGCGTCTACGCGCCACCGATGACCCAGCCGGGCGACTGGTTCGGGGCATCGGGGGTCGTACTATTCGCCATCTCCATCTTTGCGCTGCCGTGGATAACGGTAGGCGCGGAGGCCATGGGTTACAAGGTCTACGAAACTAACTACGGCCTGTTCGTGAGCCCGTGGGTGTGGGTCATGGTGGCGGTACTGGTTGTAGCGGTTGCCGGCCTCTGGTTTGTCCAGACCAGGGGGGCGGTCGTGCTCGGCGCCGGGATCTTCTGCCTTATATTCAGCGTCGTCTTCTACATCGGCGCCTGGAAGAAAATAAACGCGATAATCGGGGACGTCGTTTCCCTGGCCCGTAAGGTGCCGCTCGTCGGTGAACTCCTGGGGGATGTTATCCTGGGGCTTACCAAGAATATGCTGACGGTGCACGTGGCGCCGGGGTACTGGCTTCTGATACCGGCAGGCATCCTGCTGGTGGTGGGGGGGGCTATCCGGATGGCCCACCAGCCCGGCTGGGATGGTGGCACTAAGCAGTAGATGAAACGCCGGGGTTGACAATGAACGGAATCCAGGGGTCGGACGAGGAGCTCATCCGGGAACTGGCTCGCAGGAAGAGTGTGGGCGAGAACACCGGGTGGTTAAGGGAGAACCTCGCTCCGATACGCGTCATATACACCGACCTGGACGGGACGATGGTCGGCCCTCTGGGGTGCTTCTTCCGTGACAGCGAGTGGGAACTGACGCTCCGCCCGGCCCGGGCCCTCCTTGCGGCGCTGGCCAGAAATGTTGATGTCATGCTGGTATCGGGCAGGCACAAGGCGCAACTGAGGGAGACCGCGCGCCTCCTGGGATGTGTCAATTATGTCGCCGAACTGGGGACCGAGCTGGTGTACAACCTGGGGTTGGAGATCATCATGAACATCGGAAACCTGGAGGTCACCGGTGATTCGGTCTACGACACAATAGTGGAGACCGGGGTGGTGGACTCTCTGTTGGGCGAGTACCCGCGCCGCCTGGAGATGCACGCCCCGTGGTCGGACGTTCGCGACTGCACGCCGCTGCTCCGGGGGATGGTGGACCTGGAGGAAGTGCGCGCGCTGCTGGACGCCGGAGGGTTTAGCGGGTTCGAACTGGTGGACAACGGTGTGATCCCCCGGAAGAGCCCGACCCTGGATGTGCCGGTGACCCGCGCCTATCACCTGGTTCCGCTGGGGGTAAGCAAGGAGCAGGCGGTTCGCAAAGACCGGGAGCACCGCGGCATCAGGAAGGAGGAGACGGTCGCGGTAGGCGACGCCGAGGCCGATCTCCCGTTCGCGCATGAGACCGGGGCTTTCTTCATGGTAAGAAACGGCCTGGACCACAACCCCCACCTGGCCGGGGAGATAGACGAGTTGCCCAACGTCTTCGTGACGGAAGAAAGGATGGGGCTCGGCTGGGCGGAGGTTGTCGAGACCCTGCTCGGCCTGATTTAGGACCCCATACTACCTTATTTCCCCTGGCGCTTCTTGTGCCCTGGAGCGGGGGTGAGCGTGTAGAGGCGGAACGCCACGCTCTCGATGTAATCGCGCCCCTCCAGGGGGTCCTTCAGGTGGTCGGGGATCGCGCTGAGCCCGACCCACGCGCCGCTCACCGCTCCGGCTATTGCCCCCAGAGAACTCGAGTCACCTCCGGCGCTTGCCGCGGTAACGACCGATTCCTCGAAGTTGCTAGAGCGAAGGAACGCGAAGAGGGCTCCTGGCACGGCCTCCATGACATACCCGCTATTGCCGAAGAAGTCGAAGCCGTCCTCCGGGCTGGCTTCCAGGAAGTCGGTCAGGCAGGCAATCTTCCCCGCGAGCCCCGGGTCAATATTCCTGACGAACCCGGCGATCTCCTCGATAAAAGAGGAGCGGTCGCCTACGCCTTCGTCCCGTATTCCCAGGGAGACCGCCAGCGCGACCGCGACCGCGCCGCCGGCCGCGGCCGGGTCGGTGTGGGTCAACCACGCCTGTTCGGTGGCCGCCCTCACCAGGATGTCCGGCTGGTGGTAGTAGCGAAGACCCACGGGTGCCGTCCTGGTGGCCGCGCCGCAACCGGCGGAAGGGACACCGCTCTCGTAGGGGCTTGTCCCCTCGTACAGGTTCCGGCTGGCGGTGGCGCAAGCCGCGCCGATGCCGCGCGCCTCCTTGACGCCGTCATCGGACGCTTTCATCCACCGGCCGAACACCCGCCCCACGTGTTCGCGGTCGCACCGGCCCATCTCCAGTATTGACTGCGCCAGCGCGACGGCCATCTGGGTGTTGCTGGTCACCCGGCCGGCGCCGAAGCGCCCATCCAGGAACGTTGTGACGCGTCCGTACTCCAGGGCTATCTCCTCGGGCGGCAACCCTTCCACCGGCGCCCCCAGCGCGTCCCCTGCCGCGCACCCGACGAGTGCCCCCTTGAACCTGTCCAACAGCCGATCTTCCGCTATCTCCACTGTATCACCCAACGTATCGTAGCGTCGGCAACCTGCCGTCATTCCCCGGTCCCGGTTTCCTCGTAGCGTCGGCAACCTGCCGTCATTCCCCGGTCCCGGTTTCCTCGTAGCGCCGGCAACCTGCCGGCATTCCCCGGTCCCGGTTTCCTCGAAGCGCCGGCAACCTGCCGGTATTCCCCGGTCCCGGCCCCTGATGCGGACTAAAGCCTTAAGGTAATATCTCGATTCTAAACACCGAGAGTATATCACGCGGTTGCTTGCCTGCTTGGGTCCGGCGCCGTGCTAGAATCGAGCAGGCACATTACAGGGAGCAACGCCATGACAGGTGGACAGGCGAAGTGGGAGGTACCGGCGGTCGGCCTGTGGGGATTCTCGCACTGCGCTTTCTACGATTCATGGTACCCCTGGTCGGGCGGGACGTTTCAGCAGAGACTCGAGAGGCTTACCGCGGACCTCGTGGACTCCGGTGCTAACTCGTTCAGACCCCACATCCACTGGCGCCAGGTGGAGCCATTACTGGTGGCATCGCTGAGGACTCCCGGTGACGTTACCGGGGAGATGGTGGAGGAGTACGCGAGAGGTCGTTCCGGAGTGGACTGGGGCAGGTACGACATGATGATCGATTCCCTGGTGGACGCCGGCATCGAGCCGCACGTCGTGCTGGGGGCCGCCTACGATTTCCAGGTGCCCGTCCTGGGGCCGGGCGACGGACGTACGCTTGCCGTGCCCGATAACCTGGGTCGCGACAGGTACCTGGCCCACGTCTGCCTCCACGCCCGGGCGGCGGTGAGGCGTTACCGGGGCAGGGTCAAACTGTGGCAACTGGAGAACGAGTTGAACGTGGCCGGCGAGACGATGCTGTTCTTCCGCTGGAGGAGCGGCAGGTCGTGGCTGGACCGCGGTTTTCTCACCGCGCTTATCGAGGTCCTGTCCCGCGCGGTGCGCCGGGAGGACCCCGCCGCGCTCACCAGCCATAACTTTCATACAGATATCAGGGTCGCCCCCGGCATCTACGACTGGCGCAAGGACGTCACGAGGTGGCTGCCGCTCATTGACGTGGTCGGGGTGGACGGCTACCCGAACTATGTCTTCGGGTGGCCGTCCCGGGGGCACGTAATTGGAAACAAGGTGAGGGAGGCGGTCCGGGTTTCCGGCGGCAGGCCCGTGATGGTGCTGGAATCCGGTTACCCGGTTCGCCCGCGATACCGCGGCTTCTCCGAGGCCCGGCAGGCGGAGTACGCGCCCGATGCGCTCCTGTCGGCGCGGCAGGCCGGTGCCAGAGGATTCTACTACTACGAGATGTGCTCACCGGAAGGGTACCCGGTGGCTGGTCCCTGGAGCGACCGGTTCCTCCAGAGAGTGGAGCCGTGGTGGGGGATGGTCCGCCGCGACGGCTCCCGCCGCCCGGCCTGGTTCGCCTACAAGAGGGCGATGACGGATGCTCGAGAGATGTTGACTTCCCGCAGTTGAGGGCGGCCTCTCAGGCCGCCCGGAGTCAGCCACCCGGAAGACGCGCTGGAGTCACCGGTCAGGTCATTCGAGTTATAATCAAGACATGTATACAAGTGCCGAGGACGTTAAGGAAACGGAGCGGAGACTGGGGTCGCCGGTGGCGGCGGAGATGGCCTTCGAGATAGAGCCGTACGAGTACGACGTGGTGGAGGGCAGCATGCAGGGCGGCCGCGCCCACGACGTCACCATGTTCATCCGTGGTAGCGAAGACCGGGGCCTTGTGGCGGTCATCCGAAAGCCGTTCTTCCCGCCGGGAGCGTTCAGGGCGCCCAGCGGGGCCGCGAAACCGGGTGAATCTCTTGAGCAGGGCGCCTTGCGCGAGTCGCTGGAGGAAACAGGGCTGGAGGTGGAACTGACCCGCTACATAGCACGGATATGCGCGAGGTTCACCAGCGGAGACAGGCCGGTCATCAACTGGACGTCACACGTGTTCGACGCGCTCCGGAGGGCGGGAGAGATAGGGCCGATCGACACCGGGGAGATTGCGGAGGCCCGCTGGTCCACCATCGAGGAGCTGCAGGGGAGAATCCGGCAGGCGCTGCTGGACGCGAACTGGGGGCTTTTTCGTTACCGCGTGGCGCTGACCGACCTTACCGTGGAGCGGATGGAGTTGAATAGATGAGGTACGAGGAGCCGGTATTCCGCCCCCCGTGCGAGGCGGGGAGCCTGATAATACAGACAACCATCGGCTGCCCCCATAACAAGTGCACGTTCTGCGGGATGTACAAGGGCAAGAAATACAGGGTCCGTTCGCGAGAGGAGATAGAGAAGGACATCGAGATGGCGGGCCGGATGTGGCCGGACCCCCCCTCGGTGTTCCTGGCCGACGGCAACAGCATAGCCATGAGGGCCGACGACATGGTCGCGGTCCTTGACCGTGTGAGCGAGACATTCCCCGGCGTGGAGCGGATATCCTGTTACGGGGGAGCCCGTTTTCTGCGGGGGCGAAAGGTTAGCGACCTGGAGCGCTTGAGGGAGCACGGGCTCAAGATAATATACATGGGCCTGGAGAGCGGCGACGACGAGGTCCTGCGGCGGGTCCGCAAGGGGGTCACCGCCGACGATTACGTCCGGGCGGCGGGCAAGGTGAAGGATGCGGGCATAGAGCTTTCCACCTACGTGCTGGCCGGGCTGGGAGGGCGCAAGCGCACTCGCGAGCACGCGAGCGGCTCTGCGCGGACCCTGAACAGGATGAACCCGGAGTTCATCCGGATACGCACGCTGGTGCTGATGCCGGGGGTGCCCCTGTTCGAGCAGTACAGGGAGGGTGAGTTCGAGGAGTGCTCCGGCAGGGAGATAGCGGTGGAGACCCGCCTGCTGCTGGAAAACCTGGAGGTCACCGACGCGATGTTCTTAAGCGACCATGTTTCGAATTACCTGCCGCTATACGGCAAGCTTCCCGGGGACAAGGACGGGATGATGGCCGCCATCGACCGGGTGCTCGACCAGCCGGACCCGTCGATGCTCAAGCCCCGGACCATCCGGTCGCTCTAGCGGCAGCCTCTGTCAGCGCTTCTCGTAATCCGGGCACTCTGTGGCGTTCGGCCTGGCCGGGTTGGTGCACGCCGTGTGGTAGTCGTTAATGCAGGTGTCGCAGAGCAACTTGGGCGAGCCTGTCTTCTTTCTTATCTTGAGCCAGAATTTTGTTAGAGCGTTCATAAGGTTATTATACGAGAAAACGCACAACCTTTTCCCGCGGCGTCCCTTTTGCCGGTGACGATGATAACATATGGCTGGTCTATTCAATAATCCCGTGTGAGGCCCTGAGGTTACCGGTGAGGGGGTTTGGTGAAGGAGAGCGTGGAGCGCGGCTTGGAGGTCATCTTCTTTGACGTGGGGAACACCCTGCTCAGGCCTTACCCGTCGTTCGAGGCGGCCTGCCGGGAGGTTCTGGAGAGGTTCGGCCACCTGGCGACCGACGAGGAGTTGCGCCGGGCGGCGGTGGTTGCCGACAACTACTACGAGTTCCGGTACTGGAGCGACGACTCGTTCTGGGCCAACGAGAGTGACGCGGCAGAGATGTGGGGCGAGATGTACGCCCTCATGCTCGAGGAGATAGGCATCGACGGCGACCGGCACGTTATCGGCAGGGCCATTTACGACTACTTCGGGCACGGCGACCGCTGGCGCCTGTTTCCTGACGTAGAGCCGGTTTTCGAGAGGTTGAAGGAGGAAGGTTACCGGCTTGCCCTTATCTCCAACTGGGACTCACGCCTCGCCAAGCTATGCTTTGACATGGGACTCGACCGATACCTTGACTCGGTGGTGTCGTCCGCAACCATCGGACTCATAAAACCCGACCCTCACATTTTCGACCTTGCGCTTCGGCGCATGGGGGTCGATCCCGGGCGCGCGATACACGTGGGGGACCATTACTACGCGGACATCCTGGGGGCCCGAAGCGCGGGGATATCTCCGGTGATGATAGACAGGTTCGGTGGTGGCCACACCGCTGACGTCCCGGTCATCGTGGACCTGTACGGGTTGTTATCCCTGCTGGGGATGGAGGAGAAATGACGCACTGGTGACAGGCACCAGTGCGTCATTCTGGCTAACCCGCAAACTGGTGGCCCAGTAGCGCGAGGGCGTTCTTCCCCAGTATGGCGGTCCTGGCGTCATCGGTCAGGCCGGCCGCTTCGATCTCGTCCAGGTGGCGCCGCATCTTGAGCAGCGGGTAATCGGTGCCGAACAGTATGCGCCCGGGCCCCACAATGTCCACCGCCGCCTTGTAGATGGCCGGGCGGTAGAGGAACGGGGAGGCGGCGGTATCGTAATATACGGAGGAGGTGACCTTGGCGACCTCCGGCATCAGTTCGTAGAAGAACAGGCCTCCTCCCCAGTGTGCGAGAATCACCACCGTGTCGGGATATTTCTCCAGGAAACGGTATACCGGGGCGGGAGTGGTGGCGGTCTTGCCGGGGTAGAAATGGCCCACGTCCTCGTTGACGTGCAGCAGCATGAAGAGGCCCGCCTCCTCGACCGCCGCGGCTATCCTGCCGGTGGTAACGGCGTTGTCGAGGCGGAAGCCCTGGGCATCAGCGGATATCTCCCCCACGCCGGACAGGCCACCTTCGAAGCACCGTTCCAGTTCGATGTCGCTCGCCTTTCCGGCCACGGGGTTCGTCATGGCGAGCCCGATGAGGCGGTCGGGGTATGCCGCCACCGCCTCAATCATGTAGGTGTTGTGGTTGCGGCACATATCCAGGCTTCTCCAGGGAAAGCCGCAAACGATCGCTTTATCGACTCCGGCGGAGTCCATCTCCTCGATGAGCTCCTGGTAGGTTACCATGCGGGCCTTTGGATTGGAGTAGATGAACTCGAAGGAGGAGTCACGCTTGGCGTACATCTCCCGCCCCTCGATAACCTCGGTAGGGAAGATGTGGGTGTGGGCGTCAATTATCAATCGAATCAGAGCTCCTCATCTCTTGTCGAGGGCGTGCCGGCACCATCAGATTATCACAGAACCGGCGGGGTGGTAACACGGGGTGGTAACACTGTCGCGACAGCCGACGGACGCACCCGGCTTGCGATCCGTGGAAATCCGATAGAATATAATGCACAAAAAAATGACGCTCCCGTTGCGCCCGGAAAGGATTACTCACATGACGGAGTTCAAGCGGCTTTTCGAGTCTATCGAAGTAGGGACGATGCGGATGGATAACCGCGTCCTGATGCCGGCGATGCACATGGGCATGGCCAGGGACGGCTTCCCAGGCGACGGCTTCATCGACTTCTACGAGGAGAGGGCCGCCGCCGGTCCCGGCCCGGGGCTGATAATCATAGGCGGGTGCTATCCGGAGAAGCGCGGGATGGGCGCTCCCAACTTCGTGGGGCTTGACGACGATAAGTTCATCCCCCGGCTGAAGGAGCTCACCGACAGGGTACACCGCCACGGTTCCCGGATAGCGGCCCAGCTATACCACGGCGGACGTTACTCCATCGGTTACGTTATCGGGGAGCAGCCGGTTTCCGCTTCGGCGATTCCCTCCCGATTCACGGGCGAGATGCCCCGCGCGCTCTCGGAGGACGAGATAGGAGAGGTACAGGCGAACTTCGCCGCCGCCGCCGTGCGGGCCCGGGAAGCGGGGTTTGACGCGACAGAGCTCATCTGCGCCGCCGGTTACCTGGTGAACCAGTTCCTCTCACCGTTGACCAACAAGAGGGAGGACCGTTACGGGGGGGACATCTACCACAGGATGACGTTCATGCGCGAGATAATCGCGGCGATAAAGGAGGCTACGGGGGAGGAGTATCCTCTTATCTGCCGACTTTCGGGGTCCGACTTCATGGAGGGCAGCCACACACTCGAGGAGTCGAAGGTGGTAGCCGCTGAGATGGAGAGGTCCGGGGTGGACCTCATCAGCGTCACCGGCGGGTGGCACGAGACCAGGGTCCCACAGATAACCATGAACGTCCCAAGGGGAGCGTACGTGTACCTTGCCGAGGGGATTCGCGACGCGGTCGAGAGCGTGCCGGTCGCCGCCTGCAACAGGATAAACAACCCTGAACTGGCGGAGAGCATCCTGGAGGAGGACCGCGCGGATATCGTAGCCATGGGGCGTGCCTTCATAGCCGACCCCGGCATCCTGCGCAAGGCGCGCGAGGGGAGGCCCGAGGACATCAGGCACTGCATCGCCTGCAACCAGGGGTGTTTCGACCACGTGTTCCTGCTCCAGCCGGTCGCCTGCACGATGAACCCCCGGGTCAACCGCGAGCGGGAGACCGAGGTCCTGCCCGCCGAATCGAAAAAGAAGGTGCTGGTCGCCGGAGGCGGCCCGGGAGGGATGGAGGCGGCGTGGGTAGCCGCCCACAGGGGGCACGATGTTACCCTCTGCGAGGAGAGCGAACGGCCGGGGGGGCAGGGGCTGCTGGCGGCGATACCTCCCGGGCGGGAGGAGTGGGCCGAGATGACCCGCTACCTCGAGCACCAGCTTGACACCGAAGGCGTAGTGGTCAGGCTGAACACGCCGGTCACGCCGGAGCTGGTCGAGGAGCTGGAGCCGGACGTAGTGGTGATGGCGACAGGCGCAAGGCAGATAACCCCGCCTATCGAGGGCGTGGAAAAAGACAAAGTGGTGTTAGCCTGGGACATCCTTGCCGGTATAGTGGAGACAGGGGACACGGTGGTGGTGGTAGGCGGGGGGGCGGTCGGGCTCGAGACCGGCTCTTATCTCGCCGAGAGGGGCAGGGACGTGACGGTGGTGGAGATGCTCGAGGAGTGCGGCAGGGACATTGGTGTGTCCACCCGCTGGACGATACTCCAGGATGCCGCCAGGCTGGGCGTCAGGATGGTGGAGAGCTGCCGGGTGGAGCGGATCACCGCCGAGGGCGTGGTGGCCGACCGGGACGGCAAGCAGGAGTTGCTCGAGGCCGACACGGTGGTGATGGCCGTCGGGTCGCGTCCGGAGAACGGGCTGGAGGAGTTACTGTCCGCGGGCGGCGTGATGGACGGGATTGAGCTGTTCAAGGTGGGGGATTGCGCTGGGGCCCGCAAAGCGATCGAGGCGATACGGGAGGGGTTCGAGGTAGCCCTGAGGATATGAGTACATCTAAGCGAGGGACTTATGGGGCCGGAAAAGATACTGGTGGTTGACGACGAGGAGCATATCGTCGAGTTGGTAGAGTTGTACCTGGGCAAGGATGGCTACGAGGTCGCGACCGCCCTTGACGGTGATTCCGCCATTGAGAAGTTCGGCCTCGAGAATCCCGACCTGGTGATCCTCGACATTATGCTGCCGGGCACTGACGGCCTGGACGTCCTTCGCTGGATAAGGAAGTCCTCCACCGTACCGGTGATAATGCTCACCGCCAGGGAGTCCGAAGTGGACAAGGTAGTGGGCCTGGAACTGGGCGCCGACGATTACCTGACCAAGCCGTTCAGCCCCAGGGAGCTTGTGGCGCGAGTCAAGGCGGTGCTCAGGCGCTCCAGGCCGATGGAGGAAGAGGATGAGGCCGTCATCAGCCGGGAGGGCCTTACCGTTGACGTGAAGCGCCGCCGGGTGGAGGTCGAAGGGGAAGGGGAGGTGGAACTCACCGCCAAGGAGTTCGACCTGCTGTACATCCTGGCCGCGAACCCCGGGATCGTTCTGACACGCGACCGGCTGATGGAGAAGGTCTGGGGGTACGAGTACGTCAGTGATACCAGGACGGTCGACGTCTACATAAGGCACCTGCGCGAGAAGCTGGACGACGACGCCGACAACCCCCGGTTTATCGAGACGGTGAGGGGCGTGGGGTACCGCTTCAAGGGCTGATAGCATGTTCAAGACTCTCAGAGGACGGATTATCGCATCCTACTTCCTGGTCGTCCTGGTCTCCCTGCTCCTGGCCACGCTGGTGTCCGTCTTCTTCCTCTCCCGCTACGTCCATAACAAGGAACGCAGCGACCTCTTGAGGCAGGTCGAAGCCATCGCCGAGGACATCAACGGGATCAGCGGGGAACTGCAGAGGTCACCCTCACCACCCTCCTCCGAGCCACAGCAAGGGTCCGAGCCCGCCGAGGCGAAACGGGTCATCATGAGAATCCTGAACTCGGAGGCGGAGGTGCTGGAGGTCAAGTTAATACTGCTGGCCCCCGACAGGACGGTTATCACCGAGTCCAGGGCCGGCCCGACCTTCGGCGAGAAGATACTGAAGCTGCCCCCGGGTATCCTGTCTGGAAAAGGCCCCAGGATAACCGAGAAGTTCTTCGAGAAACTGGCCGGTAACTACGTTTTCGCCACCGCCCCGACCAGGGTCGACAGGGAATCGGAAGGTCACCTCATCGCCATAAAGCCGGTCCATGAACTGGGGTCGGCCACTTCCACGCTGATATGGTACGTGGTGTTCGCCGGGCTTATCGCCCTTGGAATATCGATGCTGTTGGCCCTTTACCTCTCCAGCGCCATCAGCAAGCCCGTCAAGGCGGTCACCAGGGCCGCCGGGAGGATGGCGGAGGGAGATTACGGGCAGGAGGTGGTGGTGAGAGGCGGCGACGAGATCGCCGAACTGGCGCGGGACTTCAACCTGATGGCCGAGAGGGGGAGGACCGCCTACGAGCTGCAGCGCGACTTCGTCGGAGATGTGTCGCACGAGCTGCGCACCCCCCTTACCAGCATCGAGGGCTTCAGCCAGGCGATCCTGGACGGGGTGATCCAGGGCGAGGAGAAGCAGAGGCGTTCGTTGGAGATAATCAACGAGGAGAGCAAGCGGCTGGTGAGAGTGCTGCGTGACCTGCTCCTGCTCTCCGAGATAGACGCCGGCGAACTGTACCCCGAGAAGAAGGACGTGGACCTGGTGGACCTGCTGCGCAAGCTGAGCAGCATGTACGAGGTCAGGGCCGGCCGGGAGGGGATTGAGCTCCGGGTGGACACGCCGGAGGGAGTCTTAAACGCGGATACAGACCCCGACCGGCTGGAAAGGATCCTGACCAACCTGCTCGACAACGCGATAAAGTACAGTGGAGGAGGGACGGTCGTCCTGTCCGCCACCGGTGGGGAGGGCCTCGTCCGGATATCGGTAGCCGACACCGGGCAGGGGATAGAGCCGGAACTGCTTCCCCGCCTGTTCAAGAGGTTCTACAGGGTGGAGAAGTCGCGGGCCACCCGGCACGGTGGGGCGGGGCTTGGTCTCTCAATCTGCAAGGAACTGGTGGAGACGCTGGGGGGAACGATAGAGGTGCGTAGCCTCCCCGGCCAGGGAACGACCTTCACGGTGACATTGCCCCGGGCTGTTGCATAAGGGGGCTTTTGCGCCAATGGTGCCTGGCACCATTGCGTCATTTTGTGGGTATTGTTAGTTAGTTAGGAAAGGATCACGCCCTGGGGCTGTTGCATAACAGACACCGCTTGGGTGGATGTTCCAACAGCCCGGGGATGACGTATCTTGTGTGACCGTTGCTTGTGTGACGCGCGGGTTCAGGCCTTCTAGCCATCACGTATGATCTTGGCCGCCGCTTAAAGGCACAGACCCCACCGGGTGGCGGTTCGGAAAGGCGCTGACCCCACTGCTTGGCGGTCTTGATATAATTATCCGTGTAGTATGCAGATGGGAGTAAGGATGCGACCGAGTTGGGATAAGTATTTCCTGGAGATAGCGACCGTGGTGGCCCAGCGGTCAACCTGTCTGCGACGGCACGTGGGCGCGCTCATCGTCAAGGACAAGCGCATCCTGACCACCGGGTACAACGGCGCCCCCAAGGGGCTCGCTCATTGCCTTGACATCGGGTGCCTCCGGGACGATGCCGGCGCCGAATCGGGGAAGACCCATGAGCTCTGCCGGGGGCTTCACGCCGAACAGAACGCAATCATACAGGCCGCTCTCCACGGCGTATCTATCGATGGGGGGGTCCTGTACAGCACCCACCAGCCGTGCGTGCTCTGCACCAAGATGATAATCAACGCCGGCCTCTGGGCGATATACTACCTGGAGCCTTATCCGGACCCCCTGGCCAGGAGGTTGCTGGAGGAGGCCGGCATACTTTCAGAGAAGATGACAATGGAGCGATGATTCGGTCAGGTAGGCCGAACCGATCGCCTTGATAATATGGGAATGTACTTCATAGCATTCGGAGCCGCGCTGGTTAGCGTACTGGCCCTTACCCCGGTCGCTCGCTCCCTGGCATTGCGCCTGGGCGCGGTGGATGTCCCCGAGGACAGGAAGGTCCACGAGAAGACGACCCCCACGTTGGGCGGCGTGGCGATCTACGCGAGCATAATGATAGGCATCGGGGTCTACTTGCTGGTGGCGGAGTACAACATCTCAAGCGACATGCTGGGGATAATCCTGGGCGCCACCGTCATCTTCGCCTTCGGGGTGGTCGACGACATCCGGGGTCTGTCGCCCCTCTCGAAGGTGTTCGGCCAGGTCCTGGGGGCTGGGGTGCTTGTGGTAATGGGGGTCCAGATTCAGAATATCCACATCCCCGGGGCCGCGGTGATCTCCCTTTCCCCTGAACTGTCGGTGGTCGTGTCACTGGTCTGGGTAATAGCATTCATAAACATCATAAACCTGATAGACGGGCTCGACGGTCTCGCCGCCGGTATAACATGCATAGCCGCCGGTTCCATGTTCTACTTCGCCACCCAGACGGGCGCCGGCAGCGCTTTCGTGGACGCGGCCTTGATATCCATAGTGATAGCCGGTGCGACATTGGGGTTCCTGCGCTACAACTTCCACCCGGCGAGCGTTTTCATGGGTGACTCCGGGAGCATGCTGCTCGGCTTCCTGCTGGGCGCGATTACCATTCAGGGCGTCCTCAAGAGCGTCGCCGCGGCGGCCCTGGTGGTGCCCCTCATGGCGATGGCGATACCGATCCTGGATACGGGCATGGCGATCGCAAGGAGGATCCGCAGGGGCAACCCGATAACCCACGCGGATAAAGAGCATATACACCACCGGCTGCTCAACATGGGACACTCCCAGAAGCAGGCGGTACTGCTGCTTTACTTCTGGACCGCGCTCCTGTGCGGGACCAGCCTGGCCCTCAAGTTCATCACGAGCAACAAGATCCTGTGGGTGACGCTGGCTCTGGCGATTGGCGGGTTTGCCATGACCGCACTGCCCCCCATCATCAGGGGGGACAACGGTAAAGGCAGGCACCGCGTGTCCCGGCGGAAGCGAGAGGATAAGGCGTGACACGGGAGTTTGAGGGCGCTTTAGCAAAGGCGATGGCGATATCCGGGGCAATAGTGATCCCCGCCGGCCTGGTGCTGGCGTGGATCCTGGGCCGTGGGAGCGCCCTGGTCGGAGGACTGGTGGGGTTCACCGTGGCGGCGTTGCACTCGGTGGTGCTGGTCGTTACCTTGAAGTGGGCACTGAAAAAGCCGCCCGAGACGCTGCCCTCGATACTCATGACCAGTTACTTCGGGCGCCTCATCACGCTGGCAGTGGTGCTGTACGGGCTTCACTTCATAGCAGCCCTTAACATGATAGCGCTGCTCCTGTGCTTTCTGGCCCTCTACATAACCCACACAGGGGTGGAGGTATTCTACGCCTGGAAGGCGTTCGGCTTTGGAAAGAAACCATAACCCCCCGTTAACCAAACGGTGCCTGGCTCATGTGTTGCGTTCGATTCTCCACATAAACCGCTCTTCATAATGCAACGCCCGTGCCAGGCATCACGCTTATAAGCGATAACGCTAGACAAACAAACGCCATCCCCGGGCTGTAACCGACACCAGGTGGGTCAGTGCCTTTAAGCGGTGGCCGAGAGTAAGCGTTACGGCTAGAAGGCCTGACCCTCCCCCGTATACAATCATCGGTGAGACAGACTTGTCACCCCCGGGCTGTTGCCGTTGGAAAATCTACCCAAACCACTGCCTTATTATGCAACAGCCCAGGGGCGGGACCCCTCCCCCCTCAAGAAAGAAATGCGCCAGTGGTGCCAGGCACCACTGGCGCATTCCGATGCCGGCAAGATGCCAGCGCTACAAGGGAGACACCATGCAACAGCCCAGGGCGTGACCGGGGGCGATGTTGTCACCATCTATGATAAACTTTCGTTCTTGGAATGGAGGATTACGAAAAGGGGGTTGGAGATGGCGATTAAGAAGGTGTTTGTGGTCGGGGCGGGGCTTATGGGTGGAGGAATTACCCAGGTAGCCGCAACCGCCGGCTACGAGGTCACCATGAGGGACATCAGCCAGGAGGCCCTGGATAAGTCGATGGAGACCATCGAGTGGTCGGTGAACAAGTTCGCCAGCAAGGGGAAGATAACCGAGGACGTGGCCAGGCAGGCGATAGCCAACATAGAGCCCACCACCGAGATGGCGGACGCCGCCGATGCCGACCTGGTCGTCGAGGCGGTATTCGAGAACCTGAAACTGAAGCAAGAGGTGTTCAAAGAGCTGGACGGTATTGTAATGGAAGACACGGTCATTGCCACCAACACGTCCGCGATATCCGTGACCACCATAGCTTCCGCCACCGGCCGCCCGGACCGGGTGGTAGGTACACACTTCTTCAGCCCGGTCCCGATGATGAAGCTCTGCGAGTTGATACGCGGCCTGGAGACATCCGATGAAACCCTGGCGGCGATGGAGGAGTTCGCCAGGTCGATCGGCAAGGAAACGGTGACTGTAGAGAAGGACGTCGCCGGGTTCCTGGCCAACCGGATAGGGCTTACCGCGACCGTCGAGGCGATAAACCTGGTGGCGTCGGGGGTGGCGACGCCACAGGACGTTGACAAGGCGATGCGCCTGGGATTCGGGCACGCCATGGGCCCCTGTGAGACCGCTGACCTGACCGGTATAGACATACTGATGCACGCCTGTGAGGCGATCTACGATGAGACCAGGAACGAGAAGTACTGGCCGCCGGAGCTCATGAGAAGGATGGTGACCGCGGGGCTGAAAGGCCGCAAGACCAAGAAGGGGTTCTACGACTACTCGTCCGGCAAGCAGGAGCCGTACTGGACATTGTGAAAGAGCTGTTCGACGCGATAGTGGTCTGTCGGCCCGGAGGGGCTCTACTTCACCGGCGATACAGCGCGGGGTCTCGGGGTGGCCATGGACTGCGCGTGCTCCGCCGGGATCAATTGCGCCGCGTCTGTCCTTGAGAGGGATATCGGTATAGAATAGTTGATGGACGGTTTGGAAAGCATCTGATGGAGGTGGCGGCGTTGTCCACTGTTGAGTTCGAGGGTGTGCTCGTTCCGAATGTGACTCCTTTTACCGACGGCGAGGTTGATGAGGAGAGCTTGCGCCGCCTGGTCGACCACCTGATAGACAGTGGGGCTTCAGGCATAGTTCCCTGCGGCACCACCGGGGAGAGCGCGACGCTCTCTCACGATGAGCATATCCGGGTGATAGAGGTCGTGGCGGAGCAAGTCGCGGGCCGTGTCCCGGTCGTCGCCGGGATCGGAACCAACGACACCAGGGAAACCATCAGCCTGATAGACAGGGTCGAGGAACTGGACCTGCAGGGGTACCTGGTGGTGTGCCCGTACTATAACCGGCCGAGCCAGGACGGTATCGTCAGGCATTTCCAGGCGGTGTCAGGTGCTACCAGCCGTTCCATACTGGTCTACAACATTCCCATGCGTACCGGCCGCAACATTGACGTGAGCACCGTGGTAAAGCTGTCACGAATCCCCAATATAGTCGGCATAAAGGACGCCAGCGGCGACATCAACCAGACTATGAACATACTGGGGCGCGCAGGCGACAGCTTCAGCGTGCTTTCAGGGGAAGACCACCTGCTGTTCAGCATCGCTTGCCTGGGCGGTCACGGCGGGATAATGGCGAGCGCCCACGTTCTGCCGGGCGAGTTTCTGGCCCTTTACAACGCCGTCAGGGAAGGAAACCTCGACGAGGCCAGGCGCCTGCATTACCATCTGTTACCGCTGGTCAGGGTGATGTTCAAAGAGCCGAACCCTGCACCGGCGAAGGCGGCGATGAAGCTCCTTGGTATTATTGACTCGGACGAGTTGCGCATGCCGTTGATGGAGGTGTCGGCCGCCTGCCGCGAGGACATAGCGGGTGTGCTCCACGGGCTGAAACTTATCTGACAGCGCGTAGCAGGGGGCGATGCGGGTGAAAGAGGCCTCATACTACGACAAGCTCACTGAGGACGGTGTCCGGTGTAACCTCTGCCCCCGGGAGTGCGGGATAGGCGAAGGCAGGAGCGGCTTCTGCGGGGTGCGCTCCAACCACGGCGGCATCCTTTACTCAGAAACATTCAATCACCTGCTGGCCTGTAACATGGACCCGATTGAGAAGAAGCCCCTCTACCACTTTCATCCGGGGAGGTCCATTCTCTCTATCGGCACCAGGGGTTGTAATCAGCGTTGCCTCTTCTGCCAGAACTGGGAGATGCTGGAGGCGGGGTCGCCCGGGACATATGTCACCTCGGACGAAGTGGCGGCGATGGCCGACCGAGGCGATTCCGTGGGGGTGGCTTACACTTATAACGAACCGATAGTTTCCTTCGAGTTCGTGCTGGAGTGCGCGCGCAAGGTACATGAGCGCGGCCTGGTGAACGTCCTGGTGACAAACGGTTCGGTGAACCCGGAACCGCAGGACGAGTTGATGCCCTGGATCGACGCGATGAACATCGACGTGAAATCAATGGATCCCGACTTCTACCGGGACATCTGTAAATCCCGGTTGGAGCCCGTTCTCGAGGCCTGTCGGAAGGCGAAGGCCGCCTGCCATATCGAGATCACCAACCTCCTGATACCCACGTTGAACGACTCCGACGAGCTGATAGGCGAGTTGGTGGATTTCGTGGCCGACCTGGGAAGGGAGACGCCGCTCCACTTCGCCGCGTACCACCCCTGTTACAAGATGACCATCGAGCCAACCCCGATCGAAACATTACTCAGGGCGTACGAGATTGGTCGAAAGAAGCTTGACTACGTTTACCTGGGGAACATCAGGGGCGCGGAGGGAGGCACCAGCCGGTGCCCGGAATGTGGAGCCACCGTGGTCGAGAGGGATAGGTACGAAACCAGCGCCGGTGGACTCGATGGCAACCGTTGCTCCGGTTGTGGTAACGATCTACCCTTTGTAGTATAGTCGTCAGTGTCGTTTCGGCCCTACCAACAGGAGGTTTCGATGGAGTTAACGGTTGGGAAGAAGACAGGCGAGCAGGGCGAGAAAAACCAGCGGGATATCCGGGAGATGGTGCTGAAGATGGTCATCGGCCTGGTGATCAACTTTATCGGTCGGCAGATGCAAAAAAGGCTGAAGTTCAAGCAGGAGCGGAAGAAGGCCGAGCGTAAAGTGGCACGGCTTCAGCGCAAGGGCAGGGAAGTACCGCAGGAGCTCGCCGAGGAGGCGACCCGCGGGCTGAGCAGGCGAGAGAAGAAGAAACTCGCCAAGAAGGCCAAGAAGAAAAAGAAGAAGCGTGGCAGGAAAATACTGTTCCTGCTTCTGGTTATCGCCGGGATCGCGGTGGCGGTGAAGGCGAAAGGCAAGTAGGGACGCGCAGTCACGCGAATCACCCGGTGAATTAGGGAGTCAGGCAGTGGAGATCGAGGTCGAGGAAAAAGAAGGATTCAACGTAGTGTCGCCAGTCGGGGAACTCGATGTCTACACCGTGCCGCTTTTCCGGAAGGTCGTCTTGAAGCTCGAGGGCGATCGAAAGCACGACCTGATACTGGACCTGACCCGGCTTACGTTCATCGACTCAAGTGGTCTCGGCAGCCTGATAGAGATCTATCAGAAGATGAACGCCGCGCAGGGAGAGATAGCGTACGTTATCGATAACCCGAGGATACTGAAGATACTGAAGCTGGTCGAGCTGGATAAAGTATTTCGACTGTTTTCGAACCTGGGGCGTGCTCTCCAGCATGTTGGCGCAACAGGCGGCTACGTGGACGAAGAGTTTTTCTCGGACCATACTTGATGGAACCGACTCATTGCAATGGGAGTAACGAGCGGCTGGCACTCGACCTTTCCTGCCGCGGGAAAGGGGTTTTCCGCTACAAGAAACCGCTTGATGAAATACGCTCAGAGGTGAAAAGGTTCGCGGTTTCCCAGGGGTTCTCCCTGGAGGTGGAAGACATCACCCTGGCGGTCCAGGAAGCATGCAAGAACATAATCCAGCACGCCCGGCCCGTAGACGGCAAAATGCACGTCGAGTGCCGTGTTTCGGACGGTCGGATCCTCATCGAGGTATCGGATAATGGCAGGGGCTTCGATGTGGGGGTGCTGGAGCACGATATCGCATCCCCCATGGCGATCTACGGCAGGGGAATCAAGCTAATGAAAGGGTTGATGGACGAGTTCGGCATAACCAGCGGACGGGAAGGGACCACCGTTCGCATGGAGAAGAAGCGAAGCTGATCTTGACCGTTTACATCGGGACAGCGGGCTTCAGTTACAAGGACTGGAAAGGCAACTTCTATCCCGGAGACATCAAGCCGGCGGCAATGCTCACGGAGTACGCCCGGCAGTTCCCGGTGGTGGAGATAAACTCCACCTACTACGCGGTGCCACCCCCGCAGCGCATGGACAGCATGGCACGGAGGACCCCGGCCGGGTTCCAGTTCACGGTCAAGGCCAACCGGGAGATGACCCACGAGATAGGTGAGGGGGACGCCGTGTTCGACCGGTTCATCGGAGCCCTGCGGCCCCTGGTGGACCATGGAAAGCTGGGCTGTGTGCTGGCCCAGTTCCCCTGGGGCTTCAAGAACACAAAGGAGAACCGGCGATACCTGGAGGTACTTTCCGGGCGGCTCGAGGGGATAGAAACGGTTGTGGAGTTCAGGAACGCTGGGTGGGAGAAAGACGAAACGTATGAGCTGCTGTCGCAGCTGGGGCTCGCGTACTGCTGCGTTGACGAGCCACGAATGAAGGGCCTCGTTTCCCCGCGGGTGGAGGTAACCAGCCGGCTGGGGTACATACGGTTCCACGGCCGTAACTATGAGACCTGGTGGGGCAGGGACCGCAAGTCGTGGGAGCGCTACAACTACCTGTACAAGCGGGAGGAGCTTGCCGAGTGGGTGCCCAGGGTCGAAGAAGTCGCGGAGGGCTCCGATCGGACCTACGTTATCTTCAATAATCACTATAAGGGGCAGGCCCCCACCAACGCCCGGATGTTCGAGAGGATGCTTCGAGGCGTTCTGGGCGACCGCCTGTATAACACCGGGCTCGCGGACCCCGGCAGCGGGCAGCTTTTCGAGTAGCGATACTTCCATTTTCTTGCCTCGAGGGCGGGGTGCTGCTATCATTTTTGGGGCTAACTGACTGAGGGGGAGTGCCCGAGTGGTTAAAGGGGGCGGACTGTAAATCCGTTGGCGAAGCCTACGTAGGTTCAAATCCTACCTCCCCCACCAGCGTTGAATAGGCGGTCGTCTTGCTTGCGGATTAGCGGTGGTCTTGTGTTTTAAAATTGGTTACACGCCTCTTGTGTCACGCGGTCCGTAATCCCGTCCGGAAAAGCGATTACCTACCAGAACGCAACAACGGTGCCAGGCACCAGCCGTCTTTCTCGGGCCTCGATTTGAGCGCCGCGCTGAAATCTGTTAGCCTTACGACACAGCCGTGGCACGTGTTCGTGTCACGGCCTAGTAAACGGATGAGCCCGGTTAGCTCAGTTGGTAGAGCACATCCATGGTAAGGATGGGGTCGTCAGTTCGAATCTGACACCGGGCTCCAGGCGTTGCGCCCCTGCCGAAAGGGGTTTATCTTATATATCGACGGGAGTTTTAGTAGGCGGTGTAGCTCAGCGGTTAGAGCACACGGTTCATACCCGTGAGGCCACTGGTTCGAATCCAGTCACCGCTACCAGGAAGAAAAGTTCCCGGGCGGAGTCCGGTAACCGGGCGGGAGTCGTGCGGCAAGCGAGGAGGCGCTATGGCCAAGGAGAAGTACGAGAGGACGAAGCCCCACATCAACGTGGGCACCATCGGTCACGTCGACCACGGGAAGACGATGCTGACCGCGGCCATCACCAAGGTGCTGAACAA
>Ga0180015_1000020_pt1 | contig 46668 bp, 40 predicted proteins | sample KR13_S2_MetaG_FD_116508 | JGI IMG/M metagenome (GOLD analysis project Ga0180015, IMG submission 116508) | Groundwater microbial communities from the Olkiluoto Island deep subsurface site, Finland - KR13_S2_MetaG | ecosystem: Environmental > Aquatic > Deep subsurface > Groundwater | place...
GTAGAGCCGCCGAATGGATGCTCCCGCGTCAGATCCGCCGCTACGGCGACTGGGCGGTCAAGAACAGGGCCGGCCGCCCAGGCGGCTGGTGCTTCGAGTTCGACAATGACTTTTTCCCCGACACCGACGACACGGCGGCGGTCCTCCTCGCGCTTGACGGCGTGCGGATGGAGGAGAGGGAATCGGAGAAGAAGGCCGCCGTGGAGAAGGGCCGCCAGTGGATCCTCAGCATGCAGTGCCGGGGCGGTGGCTGGGGCACTTTCGACGTGGACAACAACTTACAGCTCATGAACAAGATCCCCTTCGCGGACTACGGCGCCATGCTCGACCCCGATACCGTCGACCTTTCCGGCAAGATCCTCGAGATGCTTGGGAACTCCGGGTACAACAAAGACTCCGATCCGGTGCGCCGCTGTATCGACTTCATCCGGCGCGAGCAGGAGCCCGACGGTTGCTGGTTCGGTCGTTGGGGCGTGAACTACATCTACGGCACCTACACCGTGCTCGGCGGGCTCCGGAAGGTGGGCGAGGATATGGGGGCACCTTACATCCGAAGGGCGGTTAAGTGGCTGGAAGAGCACCAGAACCCCGACGGCGGCTGGGGCGAGAGCCCCGACTCCTACGTGGATGAGTCCCTGCGCGGCCGGGGCGTGAGCACCCCCAGCCAGACAGCGTGGGCGCTCCTCGGTCTCATGAGCGCCGGCGAGACCGACTCCGATACAGTCAAGCGCGGCATCCAGTACCTTCTGGACAGCCAGGAAGAGAACGGGGAGTGGATGGAGGAGGAGCATACAGCCACCGGTTACCCGGGACATTACTACCTGCACTTCCCCATCTACCGTAACTGCTTCCCCCTCATGGCCCTCGGCCGTTACCGCCGCTTTATTGGAAATGGATGAACTGGCATGGGAGTATAGGTATTCCTCGTATCCGCCTCTCGACATCAGCATCTTACCACCTTCTCACCTGTCTCCCATCAGAATGCCGACTCCAGTGATTACCCTGGAGTGACTTCCACTTGTTTGCGATAAGTCGCTCCCTTTGCCGGCCTCTAAAGACGGTGGACCGCTTTTCTCACTTTCTGGTGCATGGTTGAGCAGAACAAGGTGTCAAACCTTCGAGTTTGATACGACGGATGCGGGTTATAATCTGGCGAAGCGTAAAGTACAATACAGATGCAAATCGCAAACCCTGGCCACCAACGGCCTACCACTCAGGCTTGTTGATAGCCTGAGAGCAAAGATGTCCAATCAAAGGAGGCGCGTTGCTGCCCGAGGGAATGCATTTTCTGCGCGTGGAGGAGTCCATCTGGCCGGCTTCGGCTAACGTGTTGCTCATACGGGACCATGACGGGGCTATCCTGGTGGACGTGGGATGCGGTAGTGAGAAAGCCTATTCGAGGGTCAAGGATTTCCTATCAGCTCATGGCTTGAGGATGGCGGACGTGCACACGGTAATCCTCACCCATGCCCATCCCGACCATATGGGTGCGATGAAGCATCTTCTCCAGGAGATAAGCCCCCGCGTCTTCCTCCATCCCCTGGAGATACCCCTGGCCGCCGAGCCCTCGCGGCTGAACGACACCTTCGACGTGGGGCTGCCCTACCGGTATGGGATAATACCGACACCGCCGGAGGAGATGGATATCCTCGAGTACTTCAGCGATTCCTGCGCCATGGCCAGCGCCCGGGCCACCGACGAGATCCGCACGGACGTGGAGCTCGTCCTGGGCGAGTTCGCCTTCCAGGTAATCGAGACTCCCGGTCACGCCCAGGGCCTGGTCTCACTCTTCAACCGGGAGAACGGCATACTCTTCACCGCCGATGCGGTGGGGGACATCGTGACCTGGTACTCCCCTTCGTCGGGGGGATTTACCCGGTTCCTGGAGGGCCTGGACCGTCTCTCGAGGCTCCCCGCGACCCTGCTACTCCCCTCCCACGGAAGCCCGAGCAAGGTGCCTTCCAGGGAGATCGAGAGGACCAGGACCAGGGTGCTGCGCCGCGAGGAGAGGGTCATAAAGGAGCTTGTGTCGGGCCCCATTCCCTTCCCCGACCTGGTGACACGGGTGTTCAAGCACCCCTTGATGGCCGTGTTCCCCGGTACCCAGATACTGCAATGCCACCTGGACAAGCTGGAGATGGAGGGAAGGGTAATATGCCGGGGCGAAGATGAGGGATGGATAGTGGAGCTGGTTGGGAAATGATAACCGCGTATTCGGTAACGATAGGAGACGGTGCATATTGAAAAGCAAGATACCGGTTCTGGTCGGTGTGGCGCAGTCGGTCCATCGTGAGAAAACCACAGAACAGGTCGGCCCCATTGAAATGATGGCCGATGTGGGACTGGGAGCGGGAAGGGACGCATCCCTGGACGACCTCAGTAAGGTGGATACGCTCTATGTCATCAACTGCATATCAAGAAACCTGGAGGCGCCGGCCCTTCGAACCAATCTCGGACGCTCGACCTCTATTAACGCGCATATGGCTAGCCCTGGCCCCTGCTCTTCAGGTAATAAAGGATACCGGCCGCGTCAATCGTTGCGATTCCCTTCAGCAGCCTGGTTTCCTCGTCGTTCATCTCGGGGAAATCAGACATGATCCGTTCAGCCAGGTGCCGGGGGCTTCCACCGGACCCCTCTTCTTCCGCCAACGTGATGCATCTCTTCAGCTTCCGGATGTACTGCTCAACAACTTCCCGACACCGGCCCGACGAGCCGTAATGAGGGAACAGAAGGAGGTCAGGTTCGAGTTCCATCAACCGTCGGGCGCTGGAAAGGGAGAGTTCCGCGTCGAACTCCGGGGCGGGCGTGGCGGGAAAGATGTAGCCGCTCTCCGGGAACAGGTGACCAAGCGAATCCCCGCAGAACAAGGCACCGGATCCACGCTCGAGGAACGCGAAGTGCCCGCTGGAGTGACCCGGCGTATGCACTGCCTGTATCGTCCTGCCGCCGCCGGCGTCGAGCTCGTAGCCGTCATTAATCGGGATCACTCTCTCAACTGGGATGGGCCTCATGGTCCCGTAGTGAGGTGCGCTTTTGCCCAGCGACCGGTGCGCGCTCTCCACGAGTTTCTCGGGAGCCACCAGGTGCTTGGCCCTGCGCTCGTAAACCAGAACCCGTGCCCCGGGGAACCGGTCCAGCAGGAACGACGCTCCACCGGCGTGGTCAAGGTGGATATGGGTCAGAAGGATGTAGTGCAACTCTCCTATGCCAAGACCCTCGAGGCCCTCGATGACGTGCCCCACACCCTCGGATGTGCCACAGTCCACCAGGAGGTTCTTCTCCCCGCGCAGCAGGAATACTCCACATTGTTTGGGCAGGCCGGCGAAGAAGCTGTCTATTATGTACAGGTCCCGCGATAACTCTTCAACCTTGTTCATCTTGTACTTCATGTCAATACTGTATCCCCTTGTCGCCTGATTTCGCTTCCCAAATGCCGATTCTAGTAATCACCCCGGGGCGGCTTCCAGCCGTTTGCTGACAACCACTTGCTTCTCATGAACGAAGACAGTGCAGGTAGCTATTCTATATGTGAACCGTTGGCCAGTGTAGAATCACATGTAAGCGCTTGTATCGAACAGGAAATACTGAAGGAATATGAGTAGTGAAGGATTCCAACCTCCGTCCGTTTTTCGAGCCGCAGGGCGTGGCCCTCGTGGGAGCACGCCGCAGTCCCGGATTTGGATACGGGATACCGGTAGTTATGAAACATCTTGGATGGGGGAACCGTCTTCGCCTGGTCAACCCGTCAGGCGGTACATTACACGGGCTGCCCTTGTACAAGCGCGTGGCCGACATACCAGGCCGGGTAGACCTCGCTGTAATAATCGTCCCGGCCCGTGCTGTCCCTGAAGTGCTCACGGAAGTTGCAGCCCGTGGGATACGCCACGCGATCATTGAAAGCGCGGGCTTCGCCGAGGTGGGTGAAAAAGGCCTGAAGCTACAGGACCGATCGAGAAGGGTTGCTCAGAAGCATGGGATCAGAGTTATCGGGCCGAACTGTGTCGGTGTAGTCAATACCGCCAATCGCTTTACAACGGTAGAGATACTGGATGAAGCCCTTGCTCCGGGTCCGACCTCCATAATCGCCCAGAGTGGCGTGTTCGGTACTATCATGCTGGATATGCTCTACCAGTACCGGTTACATATCTCAAAGGCCGTCACTCTTGGCAACCGCATGGACGTCAACGAGTGCGATGCCCTCGCGTTCTTAAAGAGCGACACAAACACCAGGGTTATCATGATGTACCTGGAGGGTGCTGCTGATGGTGTTCGTCTCAGGGATACACTGGCTGAAGTTACCAGGGATAAGCCGGTTCTTGTGTTGAAGAGCGGGCGAACCGAGGCCGGCCGGTCCGCCACGGCATCACACACCGGAAGTCTCTCCGGGGAAAACAAGATATACGATGCCGTGTTCGCCCAGACCGGGACAGTGAGGGCGTCCACCCTGGAAGAACTGGTCGAAATGGCCCGTGTATTCTCCACGCAAACCCGGCCGCCAGGAAACCGCCTGGGTATTGTGACCTCGAGCGGCAGCCTTGGGGTTATGGCAACGGACACGGCCATTTCCAGTGGCTTGTCGCTACCTTCCCTTTCGAGGCATACAGTAGGAAGGGTACGCGAAGGAGCTCCCGGTTGGATGAACGTGAGAAATCCACTGGATGTAGGACCTTCCGGGCAATATGGAGAGGCTTTGGCGGCACTCCTGGAGGATCCGGGAGTCGACATGGTTCTGGCAATCACCGTAGTGCCCTTTGTCGTGTTTAAGGAGATTGGGCGTCAAGGGCTCCCCGGGACATCATATTTCGGTGACATCGCTTCAATTCAGGAACTTGCCCCAAGAAAGCCGCTGGTAGTCTGCGCGGTTGGAAACAACGATTTCGTTTCCCAGATGAGGGAGGCATCAGGACCTGAGGTGCCTGTGTTCATCTCTCCTGAGCCCGCCGTCAGAGCCCTTGCCGCCCTTTACCGTTACTGGGCGTGGAGAGGGGAGGTGTGACGACCTCTTCAGTTACGAATCAATACCAGTAGCGGTGGGATTAGATGCCCTGCGGTTTCTCCGCCAGGTTGAATAGTTAGAGTCCACACCAGTGGTGTAACCTCGTCTCCTTGACCCTGAGGGCACCCTCACACTGCTCGATCCATATCTTGTGAGGCTCAATCACGGGCATCCACCTCATTCATGATTTCCGCGAATGTGGAATCGATGACCACCGTCTCTTGCTCCCCTTCCCACAGCCGCGTGTCACAGCATGTCACAGCAGCCTGTCACAGCATGTCACAGCCGCGTGTCACAGCATGTCACAGCATCTTCTCATCGTATGCCCTCGGCAAGCTGGTAACACCTGGTCGGATCAGTGGGACCAGTGCCTATCTCCACCAGCAACCCCCCGGCCACCATGGCCCTCAGGTCCCTCTGAAGCGTCCGTCTGTTTACATCAGGGCAAAGCCACTCATAGTCTTGTATAGTCAGTTCGCCATGATCAAGCACGTGGCCAAGGGCCAGCGCCTGCCGCCCGGAAAGGCCGTGCTCCCTGGCCAGCACATCCCGGCGGATCGCACGTTCCCCTCGCCGGGTCACCTCCCGCATCTGTATGGCCAGTCCTTCCACAAAGTACTCGAGCCAGCAAGTCATATCCATGTCCCGTTCTCTAACGCCCTGGATCGCCCGATAGAAGACGCTACGATTCCGGTCGTAGTACTCGCTGATGGTAAAGAGCCGCTTGAAATCGTATCCCGCTCGATAGAGACACAGCGTCGAAAGCAATCGCGACGCGCGTCCGTTGCCATCCAGGAAGGGGTGGACATGCACCAGTTGGAACTGGGCGATGCCGCCGACCAGTACCGGGTGGGTTTCTCGTTCGCTATTCAGCCAGTCCACCAGTTCCGACATCAAAGCGGGCACGTCGTTCGCCGGCGGCGGCGTATATATGGTTTCGCCGGTGGCGGAATCGACTACGTAGTTCTGGACCTCGCGGTATGAGCCGGGGGCCGCCATACCGCCACGCACCCCCTCCACCAGTCGCCAGTGAATCTCCCGGATCAGGACTTCGTTGATAGGTGCTTCGCTTTCCAGATACTCCGATACGAACTCGAAAGCCCGGCGGTAGTTCAATAATTCCCGGGCGTCATCGGGATCGGATTCAGGGACGTCCTCACCCGCCCACAGGCGCTCGGCCTGTTCCAGTGTCAGACGTGCTCCCTCGATGTGAGTGGTGTGGTGCGCTTCCAGGACCAACGCCCTCTCGCCCATGGCGCGCACCCAGTCCTCGGAAAGCGTTGCCGCCTCCAGGAATCCCCGCGCCCGCTCGATCCGCGTCAGCGCCGCGGTAATCGCATTGGTAATCGTAAACTCCGGCTGAAAGCCACTTCCCGTCATCAAGCAGCCCCCCTGCGAATATAGATCTCGCCTGTGACCGCCGCCGGAATCAACGCCGAGCGGTATTCCTGGGCTTCTTCAATGCTATCCCTTGTCCTGCCACGTAACCGTTCAATCTTCCAAGTCACCGGTGTCCCTCTGTTCCCCCACGCGCCTTCCCACGATGTGTCTTTCCTCAACCATGAAATCCCTGTGGCGGTTTCAGGCTTCCCCGTCTGGCCATCCTGGCACAGAATCCTTCGAGTTGAACCTTTGCAAGCTTCGAAGGCCTGGTCTGGCCGTTTTCCCAACGGTTCACAGTGGCGAAGCTAACGCCCAGCTCTCGTGCGAGGTCTTCCTGGCTGAGTCCGAGTTGCCTGCGAATATCTTTGACTAACGCGGGATAATCTATCTCTCGATTCACTATCGGCCCTTCTCCAACACCATCAGTTCGGTTCGACCCAGTCGAAATCAACAGCTAGCACGCATATATTATAACACCTGCAAGCCAGAAGTAAGACCGCAACACTGGCCAAGCTCCCGAAGTACGTCGAGGTTCGCGGTCTTATTCAAACACGGATTACATGTTGCTATTCCACTTGCCGATTCCCCCGGTTCGGAAAGATGCCACTTAAGATACACTATCATGATGAATTCAAGAGTTGAGCAAAAGACCGGGAGGTAACGTCATGACCTACGAGACACTTCTGTACGAGACCGAGGGCGAGGTGGGCACCCTCACCTACAACCGCCCAAAGATGGTGAACGCCATCAACCCGCAGATGCTGGAGGAATTGAACGACTTCTGGCAGGAGCGCCAGCGCGACTTCGACACGCGTGTCATCATCGTTCGTGGCGCGGGCGACAAGGGGTTCTGCAGTGGGCTGGACATGAAGGCGGCGGCCGACCTGGAGGACGGTTTCTCTCCGGGCGGGCCGACCCCGGAGAGGATATACAACGCGCAGAACCGGTTCTCGAGCATCATCCGGCTGATGCGCACCTGCCCCCAGCCTGTCATCGCGGCGGTGCACGGACCCGCAATGGGCGCCGGGCTCTCGTTCGCGCTGGCTTCAGATGTGCGGCTTGCCAGCGTCGACAGCATGTTCTGCGCCCAGTACATAAACATCGGTACCGGGGGTGCGGACATGGGGTCCAGTTATTTCCTGTGGAGAATCGTGGGGTGGGGACGGGCGGCGGAGATGTGCATGACCGGGGACAGGGTCCTTGCGGACGAGGCGTACCGCATCGGCCTTGCGAACCACCTCTACTCCAGGGAGGAACTCATGCCCGCCGCCAGGGCGATGGCAGAGAACATGGTATCCAAGACCAGGCTGGGACTGCGGCTCACCAAGGACGCGCTTAACGCGGCGCTCAACGCCTCCAGCCTGGAGGACGCCAACCGGATGGAGGACCGCAACCAGTCGTTCTTCATCGTGGGCGGGCTCTGGCAGGCACAGCAGGAAAGCGAATGACTCCTGCTTAGTGCATGAACAATGGGCAAGCGTCAACGCTTATTTTGATACCGGTTCAAGTGTATTGATGATAGAATTGTTGTAACGGCACAAGAGGAGGAATGAAAATGAAAAGGGCTATTGTTACAGTTTGCATCGCGATGTTGGTGATCGGGTTTCTGTTTGTCGTGGGTTGCGGTACTCCCAGGGTCGACTTGAGCTACAACAACTCCGCCGTAACACCGGTGGTGACGTTCAACCGCTACCAGGCAATCGCCCCTATCTACAACTCCGGCGCCCCGGTGACGATAATCTACGGCGACCAGACGGCCATCGAGAAGAAGGACCCCTACGATTTCACCACCGGAGAACTGGCCGGCGAAGGCCTGGACGGTGTGCTCCAGTCGCTTTATGACAAGGGCTTCTTCGAGCTGGATGAGACGTACACCGGGGAGCCGATGGCCGGGGGCGTCACCGAGACACTCACGGTCAAGCTGTCCGCCAGGACATTCGAGGTTTCCGTACAGGGCGGGCAGGGGCCTTCCGGCTGGGAAAAGATCGTGAGCACGGTGACCGACCTCGATACGTCCGGGTCGGAGGAGTACATCCCGAATACCATCCTGCTGTTCGCCAACGCGGAGCCCGGGGCACCAAGCGCTCCCAACGTCATGGAGTGGCCCGGCATCAGCGAGGACCTCGCACAGGCCTCCTCGGCGGAGTCCGGCGGTCGCAAGCTGGAGGGCGAAGCGGCGAACGTCGCCTGGAAGGCGATCCAGGAGTCGATGAAGAGTGATACGGAGGTTACCTGGAAGGCGAACGGCAATTTCTACACCTACGTCTACGCGGTGCCGGTCTTTCCGGGAATACCGGAGCAGGAGTAGCCGCCGGGCTTTAGAGCCCGAGCTTGGAGTCATCCAGCTCACTATCGCTGAAGTCGTTCGGGTCCACCGAGTTCATATCGCCGTCGAGCTCCTGGATGTAATCATCGACGGACACCTCTTCTCCGCTCGACGTGTCACCGTTATCCGACTCCCCGGTCTTCGTACCTTTGTCCCCGCAGGAAACGGCAAGCAGGGCGACGACTACGAGCACCGCAAGCAGGCAGATCGTAACCAGGTACCTCTTCCTGGTGTGAATTATCTTGAACATAAGCCGTTCCCCCTTTTCACGATACTGCCGGCGCCACCGCGATAGGCGGGGTAGCGGGCGAGTTCGACGAGGACCCCGACGGAGTCTGCTCCTTCAGGTCCTCCAGGTCTTTCCTGATCACGGTCTGGTAGAAGTGGCGTATGTCCAGGATGTCCTCCCGGAACACCCGCAGCAGCGAGCGTGCCTCCTGGATGGTCGCCGCGAACCGGCCGTCGCCGGGTTCGATTTCCGCGGCTTCCTCCAGCTTCTTGATGAACGCCGCGTAGTCCGTGGCGGCCTTCTTGATCTTCAGGTCGAGCTCCCTGTAGTCGCCCCTCACCTTGGTGAGGTCGTACCCTTCCGCCTCCAGGGCGTCGGCTATCTCCTTGAGCGTCGATGACACCCTTTTGTACGTCTCGATGTGCCTGTCCTTGTTGTTGTTGAACCGTGTGATTATCAACTCTATCCTCTTCTGGACGGTATCGGCCCGCTCCTCCTGTATCTCCTCCCGCCTCTCTTTGACCTCGTCCGCCGGGCTCTGCTGGAAGGCGCCGGCGGCCACTACCGTGGTCGTGACCATAATCACCATCACCAGGATTACAGTAAGCGTGGTCCTTCTCATATCTCCCCCTTTCGTCACCGTCTATTATCGCACAACCGAACCCCGCTTGTCGCAATTGGGAGAAGCGGACGTGCGATGTTACAACGCACGGCTGGTGCCTGGCACCATTGTTGCGTTTTGCACGGCTGGTGCCTGGCACCATTGTTGCGTTTTGCATTTGGGGGTCAGGAGGTTGCCAGTTTGCGGCCGGTCTTGCGGGCCTTGGCCAGCAGGTGGTGTCTTCGGGAGATCGGGAACGCGTCCATCACCTGCCAGGCCCCCGACAGGAGTTCGACATCCTTGACGTTGGCGGACTTGAGCATCTCCTTTAGGATCTTGAAACCGGGTTGGGCGTCGCCGAACGGCAACGGGCCAAACGACGTGCCATAGCAGGTCACTACAGCCGCGCCTTTCACGGGGCCCTCGTCGGCCGCCAGGCGCGCCGTAGGTATCCTGCCGATTACCCCCGGTCCTCCCCTCCTCCTGTACAAGGGTCCCATCCGCTCCATGAATACCTTGGTTACCCCGGTCGGCCAACCGTAGTTGATAGCGGTGCCCAGCACCAGCGCGTCGCACCTTGTGATCTTTCGCAGGACCGATGCGACGTCGTCGTCGATGGGGCACTTCCCCAGCTTCAGCTCGGGCCTCTCCCAGCAGGCCTGGCAGTTACGGCAGTACTGCATGCCCAGGTCCGCCAGGTGGATCTTCTCGGTCTTCGCTCCCGCCGAGCTTGCTCCCTCCAGCACGGCGTCGGTCAGGAGGTCCATACTCCCGCCCTGATGATACGTACCCAGTAGAGCCAGCACCTTCATCACGATACCTCCTTGCTACCGTCCAGGCATGTCTTCCCGGGTTTCCCCGAACTTCCTCGCGACCGAGCAGGCCACCCGTGCCGCGTTCCGGGAAGCAATCTTGAGGCCGCCTGAAAGGGATCGCATCTTCTCTATGGCCCCCGGGTGCAGCGCGACAAACTTCGCCCTCCTTGACCAGCACGCCGCCCCGCTCTCGCCGGAGTACCGGATGACCTCCTCCAGCCCTACGATATCCAGGTCCACCGCGTCACTAACGGAGCGCACCACCAGGAAGCCGCACCGGTTCATCGACGCCACGTGGGCCACCGACGCCCCCTCCATCTCCACCGCTATGGCGCCGAACCTTCCACGCAGTTCCTCCCTGAACTCGCGGGAGAGGATTACCTGGTCGCACGATACCACCGGGCCGAACTGGATTGAGGCCCCGCCGTCCAGCGGCGACATCTCTCGCGCCACCTTTCGGGCCGCCCCGATGAGTGACGGGTCGGCTTCATACTCGCGCACGAACACCGCCTCATCTCCATGGTGGCAGGCTGCCCCGGTGTGCCTGAAGCCCTCGCCGTGTACCACTCCCAGGTCCCCCTGGTAGAGCTTCTCCGCTACCACCACGTCCCCTACCCGGAGGTCATCGACAAGCGAGCCGGCGGCCCCGAAGTTGATCAACGCCCGGGGGTGGTATCTCTCGATTGCGAGTTGTGCGGCGGCAGCCGCGGCTACCTTCCCGGTACCGTGGCGAATTACGACAACCGGGACGGACCCCAACGTCCCCATGGCCATCTCGAACTCCCCGGAGCGCTTCCTCTCTACCGGCTCCGCGAGGCATTTGACAGCCGCCTGGAACTCCTCGTTAACGGCACAGGTCAACCCTATCAAGAACTCAACTCCCAGCGCCCGCGGGAACCTACATCAAGCCGTTCAGCGACATCGCGAGCGGCATGTCCCCGGTGAGCTTCAGCTTCCCTCCCATGAAAGCCATGGCGGCCTGTTCGGTCCCTGCCATTATCTCCTGCCAGATCGGGAAATCCACTGTAATCGTCGTCGCAGGCGAGTCGGCGCCGCTAAACTTCGCCTTCACCTCGAAGTCCCCCTCCGGCCGAGTCAGGACCAGGGTGAGCTCCCCCTTGACGCTCTTTACCGTGTCATACCGGCCGCGGTCCGCCATTTTGCCGAAGTCGGTGAACATGTCAAGGGCGTTGCCCAGGGCGCCGGATATGGCCGTCCGCCAGTTTTCCTCGGAGAGGATTACCTCGATGTCCGGGTCGTCCAGTCCGCCCTCGGTGACCTCCAACGACCTGGCGTCGGTGATTGTCAGCCCGTACGGGTTCCCGGCGATGTTGAAGACCACCTTGAAAACGGTACCGTCCATTCCCTCGGGAGACACCTCGCCGGCTTCTTTCTCGAACACCCTGGGCAGCTCCTCGGCGAAGAACACCCTGGTGTCGACATCCCCCGCTACGTCGTCAAAAATGCCCATCGTCATACCCCCTTGTTCTATGATCTAGTACCCCGCTCCATAAATACACTGGCATTCGAACCCCGCTGCATCCACACCGGCTTCGTTCCGCTCCCAAGACGTACTCCAGGAGTACGTCTCGGTCACGCGCCTTGCCGGAGCGGCGCTTCGACGCTCTCGGTGCTCAACCGTATCCATGGAACGGGGCACCTCGGGCTCCTACCCGCAGTTGATATTATCCCTCCGTATGCCGGCCCGCAACCTCGAGCACCACTACTCCAGGACGCCTATCTCGTCCGCGAAGCGCGTGCGCAAATCCTTCTTCATTATCTTGAGGGTCATGCCGTACGGCATCTCCTCGATGGGAATGATACGGACCATCCGCGGAGCTCTGTAGCTGGCTATGTTCTCCCGGCACCAGTCCGCCAACTCCTCCTCGGTAAGTTCACTCCCCTCCTTCAAGCAGACAACCGCCAGCGGCACGTGCCCCATCTTGCGGTGGGGTATCCCGATGACCGCAACCTCCTGAACGTCGGGGTGGTAAAGTATCTCCTCCTCGACCTCGACGCTGAACACGGAGTAACCGCCGCACTTTATCACGTCCTTCACCCGGTCCACGAAGAACACCCTGCCCAACCGGTCCATTCGGACCATGTCCCCGGTGCGGAGCCAGCCGTTCACCAGGGCATTCTCCGTCGCCTCGGGGTTGTTCCAGTACCCGGGGGTGACCCCGGGTCCTTTCACCCAGAGTTCACCCGGCTCGCCGCGCTTCAACCTGACCCCGTTATCGTCGGCGACCTTGGCGCGAATCGGGGGCATCGGGATTCCAATGCATCCCGGCGGCCACTCCAACCAGCTGAAGGCAGGTTTAAGCGTCGCCAACCCTGTGAGCTCCACCATCCCGTAGGCCTCGGCGAACAGCGGCCTGCGCTTGCGGATGAGGCCCGGCCGGGCCGCCAGGTTCCTTATCCTCTCTATGTGGTCGGGGGGCATGGCGTCGGCGGATGAGCCGATCAGGCGCAGCGAGGACAGGTCATACTTCTCCGGGTTCGACGCCAGCATGAACGCGTACATCGCCGGCACCCCGACGAACAGGGTCGCCTTTTGCTCCTCGATCAACTCCAGGCATTTGACCGGATCGAAGTGTCTCATGACATAGCCGCTGACCCCAGCGCACGCCGCCATGACGCAGATCGCAAAACCGAAGACGTGTGCTATGGGCAGCGCGAATATCCCGATATCCTTCTTGCTCATGGGGAGAATCACCGACGCCTTCCTCTGCGCGCCGACAAGCCCCCTGCTGGTCACCATTGCACCCTTGGGAAAGCCGGTGGTCCCCGAGGTATAGAAGATGCCCACCACGTCGTCGGGGTCCATCTTCTCGGCGATGAACTCGTCGGTTGTGCCCTCGAGAAGGAGGTCCAGGGACTCGAACCCGTCAGGCGCCTTCCCGGAGACCCCGGCCATGACCCACTTCCGGACCGTGGGAAGCAGTGACGTGTCCTGGATGTTCGAGTTGAAGACCTCAGGATCGGTGATGAGCACCTTCGCTCCAGAGTCCTCCACGATGTGCTTGATCTCCCTGCCCCGCAGCATATAGTTCATAGGGACCGCGATGGCCCCCAACTGCATCGTGGCCATTATGGCGGTGAGGGCCTCGATGCCGTTTCCCGGGATTATGGCGACCCTGTCCCCCTTCTTCACCCCAAGCTTGTCGCGCAGCACGTTGGCGAAGCGGTTTGAGAATCGCACCCACTCCCCGTAGCTGAAGTACGTCCCGTGGCCCCTGTATATCTCGTAGGGAAGCTGTTCCTCCACCGTGAAACCGGAGGAGTCACCGTATATCTCGGCCAGCAGTTCCATGTGGTCGGCCATTGTCACGTTCCGCCGTAGAGACATCCGCAGTTTCTCGAACATAGCACGCCCTTTCCCCCGGGTCCTGAAGGTGGCGGCCCACCTGGCGGCACGGCCTCTAGAGACTATTATATGACTACCTGTAGAAACGCAACGGGCGGTGATGAGTGACGCTTAATGGCCCGGCCGAAAGTGATATAGTAACTCTCACTCGAAAGCGGCATAGGGCACGCAGGACTAACGTGGAGGTGGCTTCAGTTGATAGAAACAGAGCTTTGCGAAACACTTGGCATGAAGTATCCCATCATGCAGGCGGCGATGGGGCCCTACGACACGATGGACCTCGCCATCGCGGTGACCAACGCGGGCGGGTTCGGGAACGTCAGCCATCCCGCCCCTTCCGAGGAGATGATGGCGGACCTCCTGGCGGGCCGGAACCTCCAGGCGGTCTTCGACAACGTCAAGGAGAAGATGGGCGACGCGCTCAGCAAGGTGAAGAAAGAGGCCGACGGGCACTTCGGCCTTAACCTGAGAGTCGCCCCCGAGCAGCCTGAGGTCCCGGGGCTACTCGACATGATAATAGAGATGAGGGAGAGCGACCCCGAGCTGAAGGACAAGTTAGTCCTGATAATAACCTCGGCTGGCGACCCCGCCCAGCCCCACCTGCAGAAGATAAAGCAGGCGGGAATGACCTGGTTCCACAACGTCCCCTCCGTCTACCACGCCAGGAAGGCGGAACAGGCGGGAGTCGACGGGCTGATCGCCACCGGCTACGAGGCGGGCGGCCACGTCACGTTCTTCCCGGTCCACACCATGGTCCTGGTGCCGGAGGTGGTGAAGGCTGTGAACGTCCCGGTGGTGGGCGGGGGCGGCATCTGTGACGGGAAGGGCCTGGTGGCGGCCCTGGCCTTCGGCACCGTAGGTATATACATGGGCACCCGGTTCATCGCCACCCAGGAGTCCGAGTTCAGCCGGAAGTCGAAGGAGACCATCATCACCGGCGCGGAGCGCTTCGGCAAGGAGAACGCCACCCTGGTTACCCAGGGGTTCTTCGGGCCGCTGAGGCACATGCGCAATAAGTTCTCCGAGGAGTTGGCCCGCCTCAAGGACGGCGGAGCTTCCGAGGTCGAGATGCTCAAGTTCGAGATAAAGGGAAGCCAGCTCGCCTTCGGCCCCACCGAGGACATTGAGAACGGGGCGCTGTGGTGCGGCCAGGTCGCCATACGCCTGGACGACATCCCCACCGCGGCCGAGGTTATCGAGGGAATCATGAGCGAGGCCGAGGAGACCCTCAAGGAGCTTTCCGACAGTTACCTGTGATGCCCCCGGCTGTAGAGAAATGACGCACTGGTGACAGGCACCAGTGCGTCATTTCTCGCCAAAATCATACACCACGGGGGCCCGGCCCTGGGACCGAATCCTTCACTTCAACCACGTAATGGTGACAGAACGGCTCGATATGATATCTTTATAGTGTTTTTGGTTACCTTGATTTCGCGCCCTCAGACGGAGGACGCTTAGGAATGCGGTCGTACGGGAAGAAGTCTGGATCAAAGGGCGGCACAGCACCCGGATGTAATCCGGCTCCCGCCCGGGAGGAGGTCGAGGTCCAATGGCGACAAGAAAAGTGGTGGTCTTGCTGATCGTCACCCTCATGGTCGGCGGCCTGATAGCAACCTGTACCTCTTGCGGCGATACGGGTCCCAAGGAGGTCCTGATCGGACTCACCGCACCGATGTCGGGGGGAGGCGCCCAGTACGGCGCCGATTGCCAGAGGGGCATCGAGATGGCCATCGATGACATCAACAAGGACGGTGGCATAAAGATCGGAGATGATTCCTACGACGTGAAGCTGGTCACCCTGGACGACAGGGCGGAGCCGGAGCAGGGCGTCAGCAACGCCACACGGCTGGCAACCGATGACGGCGCGAAGATAATCTTCTGCCCCGTGGCCACGGTTATTTTCCCGCTGCTCGACATCAACGAGATACCGGGTGAGGAGTTCCTGATACTGGCCTACACCAGCATCGAACCGGTTACCGACGAGGGGAACGAGCTCATAGTGATGCCAACCCCGCCGTTTACCATCTTCACCGAGAAGTTCACCGAGCTTGCCATTAGCCAGGGCTGGACCAAGCTGGCCATGTTGCAGACCACCGGCGCCTTCGGGGACGCCTGGGCGAAAGGCATGGGCCTGGCCTGGCAGACCGCCGGGGGCACCATCACCGAACACGCGCGCGCCGACTACTACACCGAGACTGACTTCGTCCCGTTCCTGAACAAGGCGCTGGCCTCGAACCCCGATGTCCTCCTGATAGGCGGCCCGTCGCAGCCCACCGCCCTGGTCATCGAACAGGCCAAGAGCCTGGGCTTCGAGGGTGCGTTCATAGTTATGGAACAGGCAAAGCTCGACGCTATGGCCGAGCAGATCGGCATAGACAAACTGGAAAACTGCATCGGGGTCGCGCCTGTGCAGGAGCCGTTCCCCGCCACCCCGGTGTTCGCCGAGCGCTACATGGAAGAGTACAACGAGCAGCTCACCTGGGAGACAGCGATCAACTACACCGCCATGATCATGCTGAAGAACGCGATGGAAGCCGCGAGAAGCGTGGAGGACCCGATGGCTATCCGGAAGGCGATCGCCGGGGTCCTCCCCATGTCGGGGGACGAGTTCCCGATCCCCCTGGACAAGGGCATCGAGAACAAGGGCCTGATGCACATGCCCTGCGCCATCACCCTGATCAAGAACGGCGAGTACACGCTGGCCGACGACATTATATACTGGTGGAAGTAGAAAGGCTGACCCGGGCGGCCGTCACCCGGCGACGTTTTTCACCGTAACCGAAGGGCATCTGCTTGAGAGTCGGCATACGGGTGCGCATGCATGCCTGATGTGCCGTGATTGAGAGCGCTCAAAGGCGTTACCAAGTGCTCCGTTTCATAAGTACGGTTGCGCACCGAGAGCGCCTCCGCGCCGCTCCGGCAAGGCGCGTGACCGAGGCGTACTCCTGTAGTACGCCGAGGGAGCGGAACGCAGCCGGTGTGGATGCAGCGGCGCTCGAATGCCAGCGTATTTATGGAGCGGGGTACTAAGACGTGGGATACTTTTTTCAACAGCTTGTGAACGGGATAATGCTGGGGAGCGTTTACTCCCTGGTGGCTCTGGGCCTGACCCTGATATTCGGGATACTGGGGGTGGCCCACTTCGCCCACGGCCACTTCTACATGCTGGGGGCGTTCCTGATGTTCTTCCTGTCGGTCTCCTTCGGCGTTCCATACTGGGCCGCGCTGGCGATATCGGTAGCCTTCTTCTGCCTGGTAGGGGTCGGTGTCGAGTTCATCTACCGCCCGGTCCGTGACAAGTCGGACGTTAGCGCGTTCATCGTCGCCATTGGGATGCTCCTGGTCATCGAGGAGGCGGTACGTGCCGTCTGGGGAACGGGGAACCGCCGTATCACCAACCCCTATCCCCAGGTCCTCAAGTTCGCGGGCATCACCCTGCAGTACCAGCGGCTTATCATCATAGGCGCGGCAATCGTGCTCATCGTGCTCCTGCACCTTTTCATCAAGCGCACACGGATGGGCAGCGCCATAGAGGCGGTAGCCCAGGACCGCGAGGGGGCGGCGCTGGTAGGAATCAGCGTTAACAGGGTCTCGATCCTCACGTTCTCGGTAGCCACCGGCCTTGCCGCGGCGGCGGCCGGACTGGCCGCCCCGCTCGCTTTCATCGCCCCCGACATGGCCAACACCCTTGTCCTCAAGGCGTTCGTGATAATCGTCCTGGGCGGCCTGGGGAGCATAAAGGGGGCGATACTGGGCGGCTACCTGCTGGGGGTCATGGAGGCCCTTGCGATAGCGTACATATCTCCCGCCTATAAGGACGTCTGGGCGTTCGCGGCGCTGATACTGATCCTTGCCATCAGGCCCACCGGGCTCTTCGGGGGGAGGGAATAGATGACAGCGGAGAACCTCCGGAAGTACGGGGTCTTCATAGCGGCGCTTGTGGTTGCCTGCCTCCTTCCCTACATAGGCATCAGCAAGTTCATGCTGAACGTCATTATCTACGCGGGCATCTTCAGCATCGCCACCATGAGCCTGAACATCATAATGGGGTATACGGGACAGGTGTCCCTCGCCCAGGGAGCTTTCTACGGCATCGGCGCTTACGGCCTCGCGCTGCTGACCAACAAGGCCGGTCTCAACTTCTGGGTGGCCATGCTCCTTGCCTGCCTCATCACCGCGCTGGTGGGACTTCTGATAGGACTGCTGGCATTTCGGACAAGGGGACCGTACTTCATAATAGTCACGCTCTGCTTTAACTTCATCGTCTACGTCGTCATAAAGAACTGGGACTGGCTCTCCGGCGGGGTCAGAGGCCAGAAGATCGCCGGGCCCGAGTTCTTCGCCGGAAGAGACGCCCGCTACTACCTGGTGCTGGGCTTCGTGCTCCTCGCGCTGTTCATCACCTGGCGGTTATCCAGGTCCCTCGAGGGGTTGGGCTTCATGGCCGTAAGAGACAACGAGCCGCTGGCCGACGCCCTCGGAATCAACATAACCTACACAAAGATAGTCGCGTTCATGATCAGTTGCTTCCTGGCGGGACTCGCCGGCTGCCTGGGCGCGCTGCACACCGGTTACCTGAGCCCCAGCTCAGCCCACTACATGCTCTCCTTCAACTTTATAATCTACCTTCTGGTGGGTGGCGCGGGGACGCTGTACGGTCCGCTGGTGGGGACCTTCACCGTGTACCTGGCCCTCGAGTTTATGAAAGACATCGGGGAGTACCGCTTCATGATATTCGGAGCAATACTGATCCTTACGGTCATCTACTTCCCGCGGGGAATCGTGGGAGGGCTCAAGTCGCTCCGGAGATGGCTCAAATCGTTCCGGAAAAAGATCGCCGGGAACAAGAAGGCGGAGGAAGGAGCATGATAGGTGCTTCTTGAGATCAAGTCGCTGACAAAGAAGTTCGGAGGGCTCGTCGCGGTGGACGGGGTCGACCTGGAGGTGGAAGCCGGGACGATAATGGGTGTCGTGGGGCCCAACGGGGCCGGTAAGACGACCCTTTTCAACCTGATGTCCGGCCAGTTGAAGCCGACCTCCGGTAAGATCAAGTTTGATGGTGTCGGCATCGACGGACTGAAGCCGTTCAGAATCGCCCGGCTGGGCATTGGGCGCACGTTCCAGAACACGTCCCTTTTCGACCGGCTCCCGCTGACAGTCAACATGGCCATCGCCCGCCGGATGAGGACGCACAGCGGGTTCTTCGACTCGCTCGTTCCCATACGCGAGAGAGAAGAGGAAGCGGACGTCGCCCGAAGGGCATTGGAGATGCTCGAATTCGTTGGGCTCGCCGGGAACGCCGAATCGATTGCCGGCAGCCTGCCCCAGATAGCCAAGAAGCGGCTGGCCATCGGCATGGCTCTTGTGGGAGAGCCGAAGCTGATCCTTCTGGACGAGCCCACCGGAGGGGTCGGCGGCGATGACATCTCGGGGCTGATCGAACTTATCTGCCAGATCAGGGAACGGGGCGTGGCGGTCTGCGTGATCGAACACAAGATGCGAATGGTAATGGGGCTATCCGACCGGATAGTTGTACTGAACTTCGGGAGGAAGATCGCCTGTGGGACCCCCGAGGAGGTCTCCGAGGACCCCGGGGTCATAGAAGCCTACCTGGGGAGCGGGTACAGTGCTTGAGATCAAGGATGTAAGCGTGGACATAGGCGGCTATCATGTGCTGGACCGCGTCTCCCTGGAGGTGTTATCGGGTGAGCTCGTCTGCCTTCTCGGGGCCAACGGCGCGGGTAAATCCACACTCATGCGCACGATAGCCGGGCTCATCAAGCCTTCCGGCGGCACCATTAGCCTCGACGGCGAGGACATCACGGGGCTCAAGGCGGAGAGGATAGTCAGGCGGGGTGTTGCGCTATGCCCGGAGAACCGGCATCTTTTCCCCCGGCTATCGGTCAAGAAGAACCTGTCGCTTGGAGCATACTCGAAGCACTTCAACCTCACTGTAATGGAGGAGTGCTACGATTTCGCCTACGAGCTCTTCCCGGTCCTCCTCGAGCGGGAGGAACAACTCGCGGGCACACTCTCCGGAGGTGAGCAGCAGATGCTGGCCATCGCCCGTGCCCTCATGTCCAGGCCCCAGCTTCTGCTCCTGGACGAGCCGTCACTGGGGCTCGCCCCACTGGTGGTCGAATCGATAAGGGAGAAGATCGTCCAGATAGTCGAGGCGGGGACCACCGTGCTGCTATCCGAGCAGAACGCCAGTATCGCGCTCTCCATATCGAGCCGGGGGTACGTCATGGAGAACGGCAAGGTACTCCTGGAGGGCGACAGCGCGTCGCTTTCCAGCGACCCCGAGGTCAAGAAAGCGTACCTGGGAATCTAGCCCGGACAGCAACAAAACGCAACAATGGGGCCTGGCCCCAAACGTGCAAAACGCAACAATGGGGCCTGGCACCAGCCTTGCACAGGCGCTCCTCCTAATGGCAGCTCAATGGGCTGAAGCCGGGGATGGCCGATTTTTTCCTGCCCTGCTTCAAGGCCTCCAGCGCTATGCGAATAGCCCTCTGGGGCCCGAGGATCCTCGCTATCTCCTCCAGGAGGTCCACCCGGGCGCGTAGCGGGTACCAGACTTCCTCCTTGAAGCGCAACACGTTCGCGAAGTGCCTGGTGAAACGGTCGAACTCGCCCTGGGCCTTGTCCATGTCATTCACCGCGGTTGCCGCCACCTTGCCCGCTACCAGCGCCCCGGAGATGCCGAAGCCCATGAACGGGTCGAAACACCCGGACATCGTTCCGCACATTATCAGGCCTTTTCTCTGAAGGCGGGGGTTGTCCCCGGTAGCCACCGGTACCGCACCGTTGAATTGCCGCCAGTTCTCATCCTGGATGCCCTCGACGCGCAGCATGAACTCGCGGTACCGCTCCAGCCCTTCCCTGCTTACCTCCTGCCCGTAGGAGAACAGGAGGTTGAAGTAGATCCCGTTGCAGAACGATATATAGCCGTACTCGTTGATGCACTCGTCAAGCCACATCCAGGCGTAGTTGTGATACTCCTTCTCTCCCCGGGCCATCCACGCGTACACACGCTGGTACGGGATCCCCAGGTAGTCGTACGCCTCGGGACTCAGCCCACAGGCGATAATCGTCCCTGGGGGGAGCGAGTCAATCTCACCCTCCTCGAGCGGCCGCTCGAACTCGAAGGAGACCCCGGCCTCCCTGCACTTCTCGTAGAGCAGGAAGTCCAGGCTTTCCTCCCGGGAACTGCGCTCTACGTGGTAAGCCATGAACACCGGCATCTCCAGGCGGAAATCGTGCAGGTAGACAGAGAGGGAGCTGACCGGGTGAAACGCGGGGGAGATGTCGATGCCGATGTACTCGGACGTCGCCTCCAGGTCAAGCGGCGTGGTGTGGGTGGATGGGTTGAAGATGTCCCACCCGCCGAACCCCGCCTCCCTCTCGCGCACCACCACGTCGTGCCCCTTGCGTACCAGGTTGTACGCCGCCACCATGCCGGATATCCCGCCGCCGTATATCAGTACCCCTTCAGACGCCATCCGTCCTCACCCCTTAGACTCATCTCGCCCGGACCTGTCACCGCCGTGATTTCCGTGCCGGTTCCCGCCTGGCTACGTCACTCCTCTTCCTTCTCGATTCTCTCATACCCGCAACTCAGGCAGTAATACTTCGTCCCCTCGCACTCATCCGCCGGTGGGACTGCGGGGACGCATAACAATCTGTGTTTGCATATCGGGCAGACGTAGCGAAGAAGCGCTTTCCTCCTGTACTCCTCCGCCTTCCTCTGCTGCTCGAGCTCCATCTCTCGCTTCTTGCCGGACCCGGTGAACAGCTTCTTGACCTCCGCCGCCATCCTGCCGCAAGCGATCTTGATCCAGTTCCCCGTTTTTCCGAGTCTCTCCCTGAGCCTTCCCTTTTTCTTCCTGCTCTCATAAACAATCCATATGACCGCCAGTAGAAAAGTTACTATCAGAAGCGAGTACCATATAAACGTTGCCCAATCCGACGCCTGCACTCTTCCCCTCCTTGGATAGATCATCGCCGTCTTCAGTCCGCCCGGCTTAGTACCTCGCTCCATAAATACGCTGGCATTCGATCGCCGCCGCATCCACACCGGCTGCGTTCCGCTCCCTCGACGTACTACATGAGCCTATTTTATAACGAAAGGGTGACCCCCGGCCTCAATCGTTCCCTTGACCGCCCTTGAGGACGTGAGGTCGAGTACCAGCAGGCGACCACCGGCGGTTTTGCAACTGGAGAAACGCAAGATGGTACCAGGTACAAAACGCAAGTACAAAACGCAAGTATGAAACTCTCCGCCCCGACCGAAGTAGCTATACTGGTAGAGCATAGGTACCGGCCGGCCGGATTCGGCGTGAAATACATAGAGGCAGCGGTCATCTGGTTCTAATACATCGCTATGTGTTCGGTTATGGAGGAAGGCTGAAAAGCATGTCACAGGGTGGTGGTACGGTATGAATCGTGATAAGGCGTTAATCGAAAACCAAGATGAACGCCGGCAGATCGCTCGCCGTGAGTTCCACGGAGAGGATAAACGGACGTGGAGGGGAGGTAAGACCCGCTGGAGACAGCGGGCGCACCCCGAAGAAGCGTCAATCAGGAGAGATGGCGCATTTGTCATCATTCTGAGGAACGGCAACGTGAAAGGGTACGAGCTTTCGGGCGCGAAGGTGGCCTCCACGCTCCACATGGGCCCCTACGAGCAGATAGGGGGCACCTACCAGGAGTTGATGCTCTGGATAAGCGAGCAGGGGTACCGCCCTTCGGTGCCGTGCCGTGAGGTCTACCTGGTCGGCCCCGAGCAGTCCGATGACCCGGCGGAGTACCGGACCGAGGTGCAGTGCCCGATCGTCGAGATCGAGTGATAACGGGCCGCCCAACGGCAAGACAGAAACAGGGACCCGGCCCTCAGGCCGGGTCCTCTCTCTGAATCCTGAAAGAGGCCGCCTTCCCCGAAGGAGTTTGCCCGTAGATGAAGAAGATATCTCCGGGTAAACGGCCCCCACCCTGATAACCGGCCAGCGGGAGGTGGTGATATGTGGATAGCGATTAGGCTCCTCGGGGGCCTGGCCATCTTCATGTTCGGCATGTCTCTCATGAGTGAGGGCTTCCAGAACATCGCCGGCGGGAGGCTCCAGAGGACCCTGGAGGCCCTGACCCGCAACCGCTGGGTTGGGGCCGCGGTCGGGACCGGCGTCACCGCCGTCATCCAGAGCAGCAGCGTCACCACGGTGATGCTGGTGGGCTTCGTGAACGCCGGCCTCATGACCTTCGCCGCATCGGTCGCGGTCATCTTCGGGGCAAACATAGGGACGACCATCACCGCCCAGATAGTCGCCTTCGACATCGGGAACTGGGCGTTGCTCCTGGTGGCAGTCGGGTTCCCCTTCTACTTCTTCTCCACCAGTCGCAAGTTCAAGTTCACCGGAGAGGGGATACTAGGCCTGGGGCTCCTGTTCCTGGGCATGGTCCTTATGAAAGACGCGGTGCACCCCTTGGGGGAGATGGCCTGGTTCCTGAGTCTCATTGACTTCGCCACCCACAACCCGTTCCTGGGGGTGCTTTTCGGCGCGGTGCTTACCGCTATCGTACAGAGCAGCAGCGCCACTACCGGCATGATCATAGCGATGGCGATGTCGGGGGTCATTCCGGGAGGCACGGAAGGGCTCAGGGTGGCCATACCTTTTATCCTGGGGGCCAACGTGGGCACCTGCGTGACCGCAATGCTCGCGGCCGTCGGGACAAACCGCCAGGCGAAGCGAACGGCGGTGGCCCACGTCCTTTTCAACGTGGCCGGTGCTATTGTTTTTCTTCCACTCCTGCCCCTTTTCTACAGGTTTATCTCCAGTGCGTTCGGCGGCGTTTCACTCGCCCGCCAGATCGCCATCTCTCATACCGTGTTCAACGTCACCATGGCCCTTATCATGCTTCCTCTCATCAAACCGTTCGTGAGACTGGTCAAGTACATAGTGCGAGGGGAGGACCCGCTTGAACACAGGAACCCTCTCGCGGTCGAGCCCCACGTGCTTCACAGCCCCTGGGCCGCTCTGGCCCAGGCGGGCCAGGAGGTCTCCTACATGGGGCACCTGGCCGGGGAGATGGTAAGCGATTCCATCGGCCTGGTACGGAAGATGAACCGCTCAACCCGCCAGAACCTGGTACAGAAGGAGAAGATCGTCGACAACCTGGCCGAAGCCACCACGGAGTATCTGTCGAAGCTGTCACGGGAAACCCTGGACGACGAGCAGGCGGAGCGCCTGACCGCCCTTATGCACGCGGTCAACGACATCGAGCGGGTCGGCGACCACGCCGAGAACATCATGTACCTCGCCAGCGCCCGCAACGAGGGGAGGTACGACTTCAGCTACGACGCCTGGGCGGAACTGGACGAGATGTCGGACCGGGTGCAGGAGATGTTCAGCGGGGTAATCGAAGCGTTCGGAGAGAACGACCCCGAGAAGGCGGAGCACTACCAGTACTTCGAGCACGGCGTCGACGAGATGAAGAGGGAGTTCCGCAAGAACCACATCGCCCGTCTCAACGCCGGCACCTGCGCCGCCCCCGCCGGGGCGATTTTCCTCGATATCGTCTCCAACCTGGAGAGGATCGGGGACCTGGCCAACAACGTGGGCTACGTTACCCGCGGCGAGTTGGGCAGTTTGTAACCTCAAGGGTGGTCCCCGCCGCGCCGCAACCGACACCGTGAAACGCATATAATTACCTGGCAGGAGCACTTCGGCCCTGTAGACATGTTTACCGCTACCCCGGGAGGACGGGTTTGCCAACGGCATCCAGCGATACCGAAGAACGCGTGGCGACAGAAGGTCTGTCCGCGGCCGACGTGGCCGAGCGGATAGCCCTTGGCCAGACCAACGCGGTGAAGGAGCCTTCCAGCCGCAGCCTGGCAACCATCATCCGCGCCAACGTGTTTACACGCTTCAACGCGATACTCGGCGTCCTTTTCGTTGTGATCGTCTCGGTCGGTCACCTCCAGGACGCGCTGTTCGGGATCGTCCTGGTGGTGAACACCCTTATCGGCATAGTCCAGGAGCTTCGCGCCAAGAGGACCCTGGACCGCCTTTCGCTTTTAAGCGCCCCTAAGGCAAGGGTCATGCGGGAGGGTGAACTGCACGAGCTTCAGACCGGCGAGGTCGTTCTTGATGACGTGATCGAGCTGCGCCCCGGTGACCAGGTCGTCGCTGACGGTGTCGTCCTCACCGGCTTTGGGTTGGAGATAGATGAATCGCTCCTGACCGGCGAGTCTGTACCTATCAACAAGGCCCCGGGAAACGAGGTCTTCTCGGGAAGCTTCGTGGTGGCGGGGACCGGGAGGTTCAGAGCAACTGATGTCGGGGCCGACGCCTACGCGACGAAGCTCGCCTCCGAGGCCCGGCGCTTCCAGCTGGCAAGCTCCGAGCTGCGTGACGGCATCAACCTGATACTTCGCTACATCACCTGGCTCATGATACCCGTGGGCGGGCTCCTGCTGTTCAGCCAGCTTCGTGCCGACAACGCGTTCGGGGACGCTGTCTCGGGAACGGTAGCGGGGCTGGTGGGCATGGTGCCGGAAGGGCTGGTCCTCCTCACCAGCGTTGCTTTCGCGGTGAGCGTGATAGTGCTGGGCCGCAGGAACGTGCTGGTGCAAGAGCTCCCGGCGGTCGAGGGGCTGGCCAGGGTCGATGTCATTTGCCTGGACAAGACCGGCACCCTTACCTCCGGCGACCTGGAGCTTCACAACATGGAGGACCTCGGCCCACAAGGTGATCTCGCGGATGTGCTCGGTTCTTTTTACGCGGACCGGGGGGGCCGAAACGCCACCCTGGAGGCAATCGCGGCCAGGTACCCACCACGGGCCGGCTGGCGCCGGACCGGCGGGGTCCCGTTCTCCTCCGTCCGGAAATGGAGCGCCGAGAGCTTCGGCCCAAACGGGACCTGGGTGCTGGGTGCGCCGGAAATTTTACTGGAAAAAGTGCCGGCATCCGACGGCACGAGAGACAGGGTCGACGAACTGGCTACCTCGGGGCTCCGGGTGCTGCTTCTGGCCAGGGCCGGCAAGCCCATCGACGGCGAGGAGCTTCCCGACGGGCTGGAGCCGGCGGCCCTGCTCACCTTCGAGGAGAGCGTGCGCCCCGACGCCAGGGAGACCCTTGACTACTTCACCGACCAGGACGTCACCATCAAGGTAATCTCCGGCGACAACCCGGTAACCGTCGCCGCGGTGGCCCGGAGGGCCGGCGTCCCCGACGTGGGGGAGCCGTGCGACGCCCGGCAACTGGCCGAGGGGCCGGAGGAGATCGCCTCCGCCATGGAGGAAAGGACCGTCTTCGGCCGCGTCTCCCCCGACCAGAAGAAGTCGATGGTGGAAGCGCTCCAGTCGAAGGGCCACGTGGTCGCTATGACCGGCGACGGCGTGAACGACGTGCTGGCGCTCAAGAAGGCGGACGTGGGGATAGCGATGGGCTCGGGGGCGGCGGCTACCAGGGCGGTGGCGGAACTGGTCCTGCTCGACGGGAGGTTCGCCACACTTCCCGGGGTTGTGTCAGAGGGCCGCCGGGTCATAGGCAACATGGAGAGGGTGGCAAACCTTTTCATCACCAAGACGGCATACGCGACCCTTCTCTCGATAATCATCGGACTGCTTGGTTGGACGTTCATCCTTCTACCGCGTCACCTTACGGTAATAGGCGCTCTAACCATCGGCATCCCGGCCTTCGTCCTGTCCTTCGAGCCCAACAAGCAGCGCTACCGTCCCGGCTTTGTCAAGCGGGTTCTAAGGTTCACTGTGCCGGTCGGCGCGGTTGCCACCGGCGCCGCACTGGCGGCGGGGAGTCTCGCCCACACCAACCCGGGCATCACCGTCCAGGAATCCCGCACCCTGGCCACGCTGGTGCTGGTGGCGGTGGGCCTGTGGGTCCTTGTCGTCATCTCCCGGCCCCTTGATCTCCTGAGGGGCGCACTCCTGGCGGCGATGGCCTGCGGCCTGGTAATCGTGATGTCGGTCCCCTGGCTTCGCGAGTTCTTCGCGCTGGACCTGCCGGCGTGGCCCTGGGTTGCCCTGACCGCGGTAATCGCCACGGTTGCCTGCGCGGCGGTCGAGACAATCTGGCGTTTCGAGAGATGGTGGCCAGCCCTGCGGTCGAGGACCGGCAAGGCCGCATGATGGATACCGAGGAAGCGTATGCGATGAGCGGCTGGAAATGACGGATTCAAACGGCAAGAACACAGAGCAACCGTACCCCGGGCGCTGGTGGGCGCTCGCCGCTATCTGCATCCCGCTCATCGTCGTAAGCATTGACGGCACTATCCTGAACGTCGCACTGCCCACCATCGCCAGGGACCTGCGGGCAACCTCGGCACAGCTGGTATGGATCAACTCCGCCTACATCATCATCTTCGGAAGCACCATCCTCCTGGGGGGTTCACTGGGAGACAAGTACGGGCGGAAGTGGTTTCTCGAGGTGGGACTCCTGGTCTTCGTTTGCGGGTCTATTTGGGCCGGCCTCTCGACAGCGACCTACTCGCTTATCTCCGCGCGCGGCTTCATGGGCATCGGCGGGGGCATGATAATGCCGGCGACTCTTAGTCTGATAACCAACATATTCCACGAAAGTGAACGCCCCCGGGCAATCGGCGTCTGGGCGGGTATGGCGGGGATCGGTGTCGCCATAGGCCCGCTGGCAGGCGGCCTCATTCTTACACACTTCAGGTGGGGATGGGTCTTCTTCGTCAACATCCCGATAGTAGCGGTCGGGGTCGTCGCGGTCTGGCTGCTGGTCCCCAACTCCAGGGCGGCAGATACGCCACCGATTGACTTCATTGGCGCCACTCTTTCATTCCTTGGGCTGCTTGCCTTCTTCTACGGGTTGATCGTGGGGCCGAGCAAGGGTTGGTCGGACCCGAGCGTAATCACCGGATTCGCCCTGGCGGTCGTGCTGCTGGCGCTCTTCGTGTGGCTCGAACTGCGGGTGCCCAACCCACTCATAGAGGTCCGCTTCTTCAAGATCCCCGCATTCTCTACAGGTGTTATCTCGATAGCGATATGCTTCTTCGCGCTCTTCGGGCTCCTGTACGTGCTTACCCTCTACCTCCAGTCAGTACTTGCCTACTCCCCGATGAAGGCCGGCCTGGCCCTCGTCCCGTTCGCGCTGGTCCTCCTGGCGGGCTCCCCCCTTGTCCCCCGGCTTACCGCTAAGATGGGGGGGCGACTGGTCGTGGCTGTGGGCCTATTTATCGTTGGCGCCGGCATGCTGGTGTTCACCCAGGTATCCACCGCGACCTCCTACCCGCTTGTGTTCGCCGGCCTCATCCTGGTCAGCACCGGGCTCACCCTGTCCCAGGTTCCCTCATCGGACGCCATAATGGGCTCCATCCCCAGGGACAGGGCCGGTGAAGGTTCCGCCATGAACGCCGCCATCCGCCAGATCGGCTCATCACTTGGCATCGCGATAATCGGTGGCGTCTCCCAACTCGGGTACTGCAACGCGCTGGCGAAATCCTCGGCGTTCCAGGCACTGTCGGCGTCGTCAGCAAAAACCGCCGAGGCCGGCATCACGGGAGCGCTCAGCGTGAGCCAGGGGCTCGGCGCCTCGGGCGACGCGCTTGCCGGGGCCGCGAGGTCCGCCTTTGTGAGAGGGTTAGACGTCAGCATGATAATCACGGCGGTGATAGCGCTCATCGGCGCGGTGATTGCCTACCGTTTCATACATAGGCGCCCCGCTCCATAAATACGCTGGCATTCGAGCGGCGCCACGCGCGGTGCTTAACCGTATCTATTAAACGAGGCACCAGGAAACCCGCTTGACGAACGAGTCCCGCCACTGATGCCGCCCTTGAACCCTCTTGCGGGGGTTTCCGCGTGAACAGCGCGTCTGGTATCCTCTAGTCACAGGCCACGTGCTCTATTTCAGGAGGTAGTTCAATGAGCAGAGACCTCTTCTCACCATCTCTATTTAAGCCCAGGTTCGGAAGGGACGGGTCCGCCCCCGCCGACCTCGTCGTGTTGAGCGCGCGCATCGTAACCTGCGAAGCGGATAATCCCCGGGCTGAAGCGCTCGCGGTCAACGACGAGCGGATTACCTACGTGGGGGACAACAGGGGCGCGAAGGAGTACATAGGCCCCGACAGTACGGTAATCAACGCCAGGAGAAGAACGCTTACCCCCGGGTTCATCGACAGCCACTGCCACGTCCTCTGGATAGGCGCGATGCTGGCCCTGATGACTACGGACCTCTATGAGTGCGACTCGGTGGACGAGGTTAAGTCGGTCATGCTCGACTACGCGGGGAAGAACACCGACCTGCCGTTCGTGATGGGCCTGGGCTGGCGGTACGACTACATCCCGGGAGCTCTCCCGGACAAGGAGCTGCTGGACTCGTTTAGAATCGACCGTCCCGTTATCCTGTGGTCGTACGGGGGGCAGTCGGGATGGCTCAATACCGTTGCCCTGGAGCTTATGGCCGAGAGGAACCTCACCGCGCTGGAGAGACTGGTCCCAGCGGTTGATGAGAAGACCGGGGAGCGCACCGGGCTCCTCCTGCACTTCCACTCCTTCAACCCGCTGGAGTTCTTCACCTCCGATGAACTCGGTCCCGATATTCGAAACAGGATGATGGACAGCATCCAGGAAACACTTGACGAGGCCGTCTCTGTGGGCGTTACGACCATGGACGACGTCCAGATATACAGACCGTTTATCCCCATGATCTTCGAGTTCAAGGAACTGGGAGGCCTGGACAAGGTCAGGGTCAGGTGCGCCTACTACGTGGGCCCCCACGTGCTCGAGGACGAGGATGCGTTCAAGGAAGAGATGGGCTGGTGGAAGGAGATGGGCCGGAGGTCGGACGCGCGTCTCGTCCTGGGGAATTCACTCAAGTTCTACATCGACGGGGTCCTCGGGAACTACACCGCGTTCATGCTCGAGCCGTATCCCGACAAGCCCGGCGAGTACGGCGACCCGGTTTGGACCCAGGAGGAGTTCAACAGGGTCATCGAGATCATCGACGGCCTGGGGCTACAGGCGTGCACCCACAGCTGCGGGGACGCTGGAATCCGCAGGATAGTCAACTCCTACGAACACGCGCGTCTGGTGAACGGAAGTCGCGACGCGCGCCACCGCTCGGAGCACTGCGGCATCCCACGTCCCGAGGACGTGGCAAGGATGGGCCGGTTGGGCATCTGCGTGGCCACGCAGCCGGCCCACTTCTACGCTATGGACGAGGCGGGGGAGAAGCTGCTGGGGCCGGAGAGGATCAACTACCTGATGCCCTTCAAGAGCTTCGAGAAGGAGGGGATCCTGCTGTCGTTCGGAAGCGACTGGTGCAACAGCCCGCTGAACCCGGTGTATGGGCTCCTCCTGTCGGCGACCAGAATGAACTTCCGTGGGGAGACCGACTGGGGACCCGGTGAGAGGATTGACCTGGAAGACGCGATCAGGCACTGGACGATAGACTCGGCGAAGGCGCTCCTGATGGAGGACGATATCGGGTCCATAGAGGTAGGTAAGTACGGCGACTTCGTCCTGTTCAATCAGGACCCGCTCAAGCTGGACTCCTGGTGGTTTCTGCTCACCCACGAGCTGGAACTGGGCGCCCTGGACGACTTCGTGGACATGACCGTGGTGGGCGGCGATATCGTCTACGAGAAATAGGCGTTCCTGAAAGCCGTCGGCCTTCGCTATCTCGGGTCCGGGGCCGGAGGTAATAGGCGCAAGTCTGGATATCTCCAACCATCAGTTGAGTGATACTATTGGTGAAGACCGTTGGAAGAGGCAGGGTTGGACGGGAGGGAGGCACGGTTACCCCATGATAACAGAGAACCCCCGTATCCCACTGTTTGACCTCGCGCTCAGCCTGTGCGACGCCATGGACCTGGTGAGCGAGAGGCTTGCCAGCCATCACAAGTGCGTGGCTTACACCGCAGTGAGCATCGCCGACGAGCTCGGCCTTTCAAAGGAACAGAAGAACCAGTTGCTCCTTGCCGGAGTGCTTCATGACAGCGGCGCCCTTTCTGAAAAGGAAAGGGATGATATCGCAACCTTCAATGCTGATAGGCGGCATAGCCACGCGGAACTCGGATACCGGCTTCTGAAGGATTTCAAGCCCTTCCATAACATCGCCAACATCGTGCGGCACCACCATGTCTCCTGGAATGACGGGGCGGGCTCTGAGCACAAGGGTGAAGAAGTGACTATAGGCAGCCATATCCTTCGCCTTGCGGACCGTATAGACGTTCTTCGCCTCGCGGACCGGGTGGATATGCTCGTCGATAAGGAGCACGAGGTCCTCGGGCAGGTTGAGCGCATCCAGAACGAGATTAGAATGAACTCGGGAAAGATGTTTGTCCCGGAGCTTGTGGACGCCTTCATTGACCTGTCCAACAAGGAGTACTACTGGTTCGACATCACCTCCTCGTCACTGAGGTCCGTCCTCGCCAGGAGGGCAAGGAGTGAGACCATTGAGCTGGATATGGAGGGATTGCTCGCGCTCAGCAACATGTTTCGGCAGATCATCGACTTCAGGAGCCGGTACACCGCTACCCATACCAGTGGTGTGGCGGCAAGCGCCGAGGGGCTGGCGGAGCTGTCCGGGTTCTCCGAGCGAGAGTGCAAGATGATCGAGGTCGCGGGAAACCTCCACGACCTCGGCAAGCTGGCGGTGCCCAAGGAGATACTGGAGAAACCCGCGGCGCTGACAAGGCGTGAGTATAACATCGTCAAGTGCCACCCTTTCTACAGCTTCCGTGTCCTCGAGCCGGTGAGCGGCCTCGAGGTAATCAACGAATGGGCATCATTCCACCACGAACGGCTTGACGCAAGGGGTTACCCGTTTCACCACGGGGAAGCCGACCTTTCCGTTGGGTCTCGCATAATGGCTGTAGCCGACATCTTCACCGCTATCACCGAGGACCGCCCCTACAGGCCGGGGATGACCGGCGAGAGGGCGTTGTCCATTCTGAAGGAGATGGCCGGCGAATCGTTGCTTGACCCGGATATCGTCTCCCTCCTTTCGAGCAATTTCGACGATATCAACTCGAGGCGAATAGCCGCTCAAGAGCCGGCGTCGAGGAGATACGAGGACGTCATGGAGATCGCCTGAGGCCCCCCGGCAGCTCAAGACGCCGCCTCCCCGGTGAGGGTCGCAACAACCGTTTGCCGCAGAGCCTTGAATCTGTGATAATCGTTTCGTTCTTTCCAGACGGGGTACTTAGACTGACATGGAGGTTTGGGTGCTTGATGCAAACATCTCCCTCCCCGGGACAACCGGCGAGGATGCGTCGCCGTTCCCGGTCCTTATCATCCCCGGCTACGGCGCCCCTTTGTACCAGACCGGCTGGGTCGGGAAGCAGGTCCAATCGAGGTGTCTCGATACCATCAGCGTGAAACTTCCGTGGCTGGGGGTCGGGGACATGAAAAGGTCCGCCGAGATAGTCGCCGAGCAGGTCGAATCCGTGAAGGGCAGGTACGGCTTCGAGAAGGTTAACCTCCTCGGGTTCAGCCTCGGGGGGCTCATCGCCAGGTATTACCTCCAGGAGTTCGATGGTCACCGCAGCATGGCTCGCGCGGCGTTCCTCGCGCCCCCGCTGGCGGGAGCCTACATGGGCTACCTGGGTTTCTTCACCCCGGCGGGACGCCAGGTCAGGCCCGGCTCCTCCTTCCTTCGAGACCTCGAGGACTCCCGGAAACGCGAATGGGGATCGGAGCGATGCCTCTCTATCTACGTCAGGTGGGACGGTGTGATAGTCCCCAGCGAAAGCGCCCACCTGCCGGCCGGCTACAACCTCAGACTGGCCCGGCCGATATCCCACTGGGGGGTCGTTCTCAGCAGGGGGCTTATACATCGTGCCACCGATTTCCTCAAGGGAAGCCTTCCCGACGGCGTAGAGCCCGGCAGGGAGCTGAAGGCGAGGGGTGCTCCCCGCGTCTACGCGTTGACCCCGCAACCTCCCGCGGGACGGCACTGGATATCCTGGAGCGCGATCTTCTCGCCGTTCAAGGCGCTGGCCGGAAAGGTGAAGGCCCTGACCCGAAAGGCCCGGTAGGCCCCTTCCCTTGACCGACCATAGCGTGCAGTAACTACTCTTGTTTCATTCTCGGGATACCGAAGCTGAACAACGAGCCACCCTCTTTGCCTGGCGAGACCTGAATCCATCCCCCATGTGACTCGACTATGGATTTTTTTTAAGGATACATACTGAAATGCTTGAAGCCACTATTAGATTTAAGCGAGTGGGGCTCCTTGCTTTTGATATGATGAAGCCGGGTAAGAATGCCGAATAACGTTGAGCAAGGAGTTGTGATGAAAGATTTGATCCCTGGATTAAATAACGAAGAATGGATTATTGAAGAAAAGAAATGGGATCCCGAGAAGCAAAACCTACAAGAAACACTCTTATCTACTGGAAATGGCTTTCTTGGCAGCAGGGGGGTGCTGGAAGAGATCCCGGAAGGCTCATATGCTGGAACCTACTTTGCGGGTCTTTATGATAGTTGCAACACGCAGGTTACCGAACTAGTCAATACCCCTAATCCCGTCTACTTCAGGATAACAGCAAATGGGGAAAAACTGGCTGTCGACAAGATGAAAGTATCCTCACACTACCGGGCACTGGATATGCGAAACGGCACCTTGCATCGAAGGACTGTTTTCAAGGACTCAAAAAAACAAAGGTACCAACTTGAAACGTTCAGGTTTTTTAGCCGCGCCAACAGGCACACCGGCATACTTCGCGTGGTAGTAACATCCCTTGATAGCAATGCGGAATTGGAAATAGATGCAAGAGTTGATGACACGGTTACCAATATGGGACAGATGACAGAAGGCGACAAGATGCACTATATAGATATGGAAAAAACCAGGGTAGGCAAGATCAAATATCTTAGTGGCATGACTTTTGAAGACCGCTATTTCATCAGCCATGCCTACCTGGTAAAGGTTTGTAGGGGGAGCAAAGAGACTTCCAGAGCCAATGATACATTTAAGATGAAGGCTGGACAGGGAGAAGCCATCTGCTTTACAAAATATTTTTCCTTTTATTGTACCCATGAAAAGGGTGTAACTGATGGGAACATCAAAGAGAAGACCGTTAACGAATTAAGTCAATTGCTTAGTAGAGGATTTCGCAGGGTATACGCTGACCATGAAAAGAAATGGGATGAAACCTGGAATATTGCAGACATAAAGCTGAAAGAGGGAGCCGAAGAACAAAAGGCTCTTAGATACAATATCTATAACTTGATAATATGTGCGAACCCGCATGATGAACATGCGAGTGTAGGAGCGAAGGCGCTGATCGGCGAGGGCTACAAGGGACATGTTTTTTGGGACATGGAGCTCTTTATGCTCCCATTCTATATTTACACGGACCCCGATGCTGCCAGGGCATTTCTCATGTATCGGTTCAATAATCTGGAAGCCGCCAGGCAGTTAGCCGCGGCAAAAGGTTACCGGGGGGCCTTGTATCCCTGGGAATCTGCTGACAAGGGTATAGAAGTTACCCCCAACTTCACCATAGATCTTGATGGCAGGATTGTTAAGACAATAATCGGGGAAGGGGAGCACATTAACTGTGATATTGCCTATGGGATCTTCAACTACTATGAAGCAACACGGGACAAGAGGTTTCTTCTGAAATACGGCCTGGAAGTGCTCTTTGAAATCTCCCGCTACTGGGCAAGCAGGCTGAAATGGGAGAAAGACGGCAGGGCCTATGGCATACATGATGTCATGGGCTGCGATGAGTTTCATTCGCACATTGACAATAATGCATTTACAAATGTCCTGGTAAGGTTTGTAATGGAGCTAAGTGCCAAATATTACGAGAAATTCAGCAAATCATCCCCCGGGCAACTGCAGGTGCTTGCGGAAAACATTGATTTGAAACCGGAAGAGGTGAAGAAATGGCGACAGCTTGCGAAAAAGATAAAGATGCCACCTGAACGCAGCGATAAGATAATTGAGGAGTTTGACGGTTATTTCAAGTTGAAGCACTACCCGATACCGAGAAGGGGTAGATACTACCTGCCTGAACTACCAGAGCAAGAGCAGGCGTCTGTCCGGGATCTAGGCAAGACCCAATATGTAAAACAAGGAGATACGCTTATCCTCCTTTATCTGCTTTCTGACAAGTACGATCTTGAGACCAAGAAAGCAAATTATGAATACTATGAAGAAAGAACCCTTCATAAGTCGTCACTCAGCCCTTCCACTCATGCCATAATAGCAGCCGAGATCGGGGACTTGGAAACAGCATTTCATTACTTCCAGGCCTGCCTTTATACTGATATATATAACCTGTATGGCAATACAGAGGCAGGTGTACATGCTGCATCCCTTGGCGCTACCTGGCAGGTTATTGTGAATGGTTTTTGTGGCATGCGGATAAGCAGAGACAAACTATCCTTCAATCCAGGTGTACCTCCCGAAATTGGAGGCGTTGACTGTATGATTATTTGGCGAGGGAGCAACCTGCGGATACAGGCCACAAACGACCAGCTCTGCTTGCTCTACGAAGCCGGCAGCAGCAAATCGATTGATGTGTATGTCTACGGCGAGCGCCGGGGGCTCAAGGGAGGCGTGCCCTATACATTTAGGAGAGACGAAATATCAGGAGGTGTCTGGTGTCAGAAAAATCATTGAGTGTAGCTCAAATTCACTGGGGATTTCCTCCAACAATAGGAGGGGTAGAAACCCACTTATCGATCATGTGTCCTGAAATGGTACGACTTGGCCACAAGATATCTGTTCTCACTGCTTCGATCGAGGGGGAAAGCGACAGGGTTGAGTATAAGGGTGTCCAGGTATACCGCTCACCGGTAATGGATCTTAATCGGTTCATTGGGACCAACTCCACTTTTTCAGGGGATGAGGTAGAAAAAGCGTTTGTAAATTTCCTGGATGAGACAAAACCAGACATAATACATGCGCACAATTTGCACTACTTCACCCGGATACATACCGAGGTTCTTGATGCTGAGACCAGGAGGCGAGGCATACCCCTCATGCTGACTGCCCACAACATGTGGGATGAAGGCATTTGCCTGGATCTTACCGCCAGATTTCCCTGGGACCACATCATCGCGGTAAGTCACTTCATCAAGAAGGAGCTCATGGGCGCGGGGGTTGAAGATGAAAAGATCACGGTCGTCCATCACGGTATTGATACTGACAAGTTCAAGAAGGTAAAAGATCTAGAACCCCTGTATCAGAAATACCCCAATTGCAGGGGCAGGAGGGTAATATTCCATCCGGCCAGAATTTCCCTGGGTAAGGGGGGGGATATCAGCGTCAAGGCAGCCGCCCTGGTGAAGAGGCGTTTCCCGGACATCCTGCTGGTACTCGCCGGCTTGGCCCGTAAGATTGACTGGGATGAGGCTATGCCTGGTGACATGGCTTTCATCTCGGAGCTGGTCAAGATACACGGGATGCAGGACAATCTCTACATCGACACGTTCAGTATCGATCAAATGGCGGAGCTCTATAACCTGGCCGAAATATGCGTTTATCCCTCCACTGCCTATGAACCGTTTGGCCTGACCATGCTGGAAGCCCAGGCTTCCGAAAAGCCTATTGTTGTTACCCGTATAGGTGGCATGCCCGAGATTATCCATGACGGGATCAACGGCTACGTGGTGCCTGCACGCGATCACGAAGCTCTTGCTCACAGAATCATTATTCTTTTGCAGGATGACAGGCTTAAACGGCGGTTTGGTACTGTTGGGCGGCAGAATGTGCTTACTCACTTTACTAAACAGATAATGACTAAAAGAGTCTTGGAAATTTATGGAAAAGTTTTAAATAGACAATCAGCAACATCAATATAATGGAGCGGGAAACCCGGCTCCTTCAAACTACACACATCCCTGGCAGGTTTATGTAGGTATAATTTTAGAGCGGGAAAAGCGGCTCGCTTAATCTCCGTACTTCTCGCATCCTGAATGAAATGGAAATAAGTGCAAGCTAGATGTTTCGAATTGAATTACTTGTGTTGCTTTATGTTGCTTTATGTATTATTATTGTTGCGGAGGTGATTAGTTTGAGCGTTAAAGAGGTTCTTTCCGTGAAGGATGCGGCAGAGCTCCTTGAAATCAGTCCGTACACCGTCCGGAAACACGCGAGGCAGGGGTCGATTCCGGGAAGGAAGGTTGGGAGGGAATGGCGCTTCTCACGTGACTCCCTGCTCCAGTGGCTAAGTTGCGGACTGTCGCGCGATGACCTGGCGGCAGTCAGGCGTGGAATCGAAGACATAAGCGCGGGACGAGTTCTCTCCTGGGAGGCACTGAGAGAGGAACTTGGGCGTGAGTGAATGGACGGTATCCGTATCTCACGAAGCGGCTTCGACCCTACGGCGCATTGACCGTACGACTCAGAAAAGGATGAAGAAGGCAATAGACCGCCTTGCCCTGGAGCCAACGCCCGGTCCCGGAAGGGACATACGCCCGATCAAGGGCGTTGAGGGTCTTCTACGACTTCGGGTCGGGGACTGGCGCATACTTTTCATCCTGAACACGCAGAGTCAGGAGATTCACATCGTTGCGGTTCGACCACATGGTCAAGCAGACCGGAGGATATAGGAACTGTTCTAATAGGGCCCGAACGACACCAAACCCCATGCTGTTGCGTTGGGGATAATGGTGGAGCGGGAAACCCGGCTCCTTCAAACTGTACACATTCTGGATTGACAATAGCCCTCAGCAACACCAAATTGCTTTACCAAGGGGAATGGAGCCCCTGTGGTTCTTACTCGCTGGTTCCAGCTTGGATCTTCAATAGCTCCGCGGCTCTTGCCTTATCAGCGGCATTACCGATTACCTCGACAGCCATGTTCTCCCTTGTGCCGATAGTGTTGGTTCCGGCCACGCTTCTCAGCAACTCCTCGGCCTTTGCCGCATCCTCCGTGCTTTTCATTTCTACCAGGTTCACCTGTAGCGTGGCACCGTCTTTCACGAATACTTGATTGATTATCCTCACCGCACCCAACTCGAATATCTCGGTGACAACACTTCCGGGAGCGGCGTTACTGGTATTGACCTCTATCTCCTCTTGGAGGGTCCACCCTTCACCAATTTCTGACGCCCTGAGCTTGACCTTGTCAATAGTTAGATCTCCTCCTCCCTCACCACACCCCGCCGTGAACAGGAGCGAGGCTGACACCAGTATCAATAAGAAGAGAAGCATGATGACAGTGCCGGCAAGATCACTTTCCTTGATGCGCCTGGGTTTCATGACCACGACACCCCCTTCTGATCCTTGAAATCCGTGGCCTTTCTAATAGCCATCCCTTTACAATAACAATACCATGTATTCGTGCCTGCCCACAGGTCTTGCGGAAACAATCCTGGAGGGGGAAAAGCGTCTCGCTTGTTCTCCGAACTTTCGCCGTTAATGTACGGATATGAGATGGAGCGGGAAACGGGTCTCGTTCAAAGTACACACATCCTTTCACCTATCGGAAAAGGTATTTACCATCTTTGACACCGAAAGAGCAACAATGTAGAGTAAGACATAGTAAGAAACAGCGAGGTGCTTATGATGAGCAGAACAACCAAGACAATGACTGTATCCCTTCCTCCCCAAGTGTATGAGGAGGTCGAGAAACTGGCCAGAGAGGAAAACAAGACTAAAAGCGAGTTGTTCAGGGAAATGGTCCGGGTCTACGAGGAGTACCTGGACGAAAGGCGCTGGAGGCGTCTTAAACGTGCGGGAGACGATACTGCAACAAGGCTACAAATAACTTCCGAAGCGGACATCGAGAGAATCGTGCACGAGGCGCGGGGAATCAGGGAGTGATTCTTGCATCGGGTGGTCTTTGACACGAATGTTCTCCTCTCCGCGTTCCTATTCGGCGGCAACCCCAGAGAACTTCTAGAGCAGGCCCGCGAACATCGCCTTGCGCTTGTTACTTCCCCGAGCATCCTCCTTGAGTTCTCCAGGATATTGAAGGGGAAGTTCTCATGGGAAGACAACGACATCGCGGATGCTGTCAAGGCGGTCGGCTTCTGCTCTGAGGTGGTCAAGCCCACCCAAACCCTCAAAGTCATATCCGATGATGCGGATAACCGAATCCTCGAATGTGCGGTTGAATGTAACGCCGACTACATCGCGTCAGGTGACCACCACCTTCTCGAAATCGGAGAGTATAAGGGCATCAGGCTAATGAACCCGAAAGAGTTGATGGACCTGCTCGCTGAGTTACCAGAGTAGAATAATGGAGCGGGAAAAGCGTCTCACTTGATCTCCGTACTTTCTAACTGGACGTGAGAACTTTGGCTGATCACTCTATAATAGATGCCGATAGTTGTGGGCAGGGGTCTTCCACCTCCAGGCTTTACTATTTGCACGGCACACTCAAGAAAGCGCCCGCCGGTTACGGCGGGCGCTCGTCCTCGACCAGGTCGCCGGCTCCTCAGTTCGCGTAGCCGCCTATTGTGTCCGTCCCGGCGCCCCGGTTGTTGTAGTACATAGAGCGCTCGACCATGATGCGCTTGCCGGTATCCAGGCTCTGGACCATTATCGAGGACCTGCCGTCCTTGATGTTCTGGCTCATCTTGAACGTCATGCGGGAACCGGACTTGACCGTCTCCTCGAAGGACACATTCCCAGCCGCGTCCTGGGTGTAGTAGCTGACCCTTACATTGACGTCGCTTTCGTTGGGGTTCTGCACGAGCGTAAAGGTCTCGACGCCGCGGCTTCCGCCCTCCTCACCATCCGGCAGGTAGAAAGTCATGTGGGGCGCCGCCATGCCGATGGAGTCGTGGCACGCCTCACCGGTCCCGTTGTCCCAGTACATGGCCCTCTCGGCGATGATCGGCCTCGAGCCGTGTACCTTGGTGGACAGGTCGATGTTGGGGATCACGTCGTTCACCCTGACGGTCTTCCGCGAGTTCGACGGCATGTTGAATGTCGGCGTGGAAATCGGCCCTTCGGCGGTGTTGTAGGTGATGGTGACGTCCACGGCGGTGTCGTTGGGGTTCTGCACGAGCACGTACGTCGTGAAACCCCATGCGGTAGTGCCCTCGGCCAGGTAGTAGTCCTGCGCCGTCGTGATGGTGCCGATGGAGTCGTGCCCCTCCCTGCGGTTGTTGCGGTACTGCGACCTCTCCGGAATAACCGGCTTGTCGGCGTCGACCTTGATGGAGGCGTCAGCGGCGAAGCCGATGTCCTCGATCATCTTGTAAGTCTTGCGCGAATTGCCGGGCACCTTGTGCTCCACGGTCTTCGGGCCTTGCCCTTCTATCATGTAGGTGACATTGCAGGTGGCCTCGTCGTCGTTCGGGTTCTGGACGAGGAGGAAGGTCTCAAAGCCCCAGTTGCAGCTTCCCTCAGGCAGGTACCAAGTCTGGTTGGGGTACGTCACCCCGACAGAGTTGTGGCTCTCGTATGACTGGGCTCCCTCACCGGTCCAGAACATGGTGCGGTCCACCGCGATGCCCCTCATTTCCTCGCACTCGACCTTGATGGAGAAGTCCTGCTCGCCGATCCTGTCCTTGGGGTTCACGGTTATCTGGGACTTGCCCTTCATCGTGTGCGTCCCCCCGTCTCTCGGCCCGTCGTTGGTCATGTAGGTCATCTTGACGTTCGACTCGTCCTCATTGGGGTTCATGATGGAGATGTAGGTTTCGAAACCCCAGGCCGTGGTGCCCTCCGGCAGGTACCAGACCGGCTCCCCGCTAAGGGCGTTTGTCGCGTTCACCCGCCCGTAGCCGAACTGGTCGTCCTTTCCTTCCTGCCCCAGATCGTCGGCGGAAGACTCGAGTATGTTCTTGAGCTGGTCCACCGTAAGGCCAGGGTTCTTGGAGAGCACGAGCGCCCCCACCCCCGCGGCCATGGGGCACGCCATGGAGGTTCCGTTCTTATAGGCGTAGCTCAACTCCGTCTGTCCGCAGGCCGGGTAGGTTGGAACCGTCGACCAGACCCCGACCCCCGGCGCAGCGAGGTCCACCTGCGAGCCGAAATTGGAGAAGCTGGCCCTCTTGTCCAGGTTGGTCGTGGCTGCCACCGCTATGGCGTTGTCGTATGCGGCGGGTAGCTCCACAGGCCCGTTGGCGTTGCCGGTGGCGGCGAACAGCGCCACTCCCTTCGAGTAGACATAGTTCACCGCATCAAGTCGCGCTTGTGAGGGGTTGGTTCCGCTTATACTCATGCTAATGATATCCGCGCCGTTGTCGGCGGCGAACCTCAGGCCGTCACAAATAGCCGCTAGGTCGCCGCTTCCTCCTGACTGGAGGACCTTGACCGGCATTATCTTCGCTCCCCACGAGGTCCCCACGCCCCCGACCCCGTTGCCCTCGTTCGCGCCCACGATTCCGGCGCAGTGGGTGCCGTGCCCTCCGTCGTCCCGGGGCACGTCGTTGGGGTTCGTCTGGAAAATTATGTCTGTATAGGGGATCGTCTGCCATGTGCCGGCCCCTGGATCGACGAGTTGCATCGAATTGCCGTCCACGTACGGGTCCTGTCCCTGCGCGGACCCGTCGTATGCGTATAGTATGTAGTAGTTGGCAGGATCTGCCCAACCGTTCGTGTTGACGCAGACGTAGTAGGTCGCGCCGTCGGGGACGAGGATGGGGTTGTTCAGCGGCTTGTATATGAGGGTCGGGTTCAAGCCCTCCTGAAGCTCCGAGGGCGTGACCGTGAAGGAGTTGGTCCCCGGCTCCTGCCACGAGCCCGGCTGAGACCTGACGCTGACATTGAGGTTGAACCCGGGGTTTCCTATCCGGGAAACCATTACCCCTACATGCGTGACGTATGTGCCCGAACCCCTGAAGGACTGCTCCCATGCCATGTCGGTAAAGGTCCATTGGTCGTATCCGACGCTGCCATAGGTGTTTGGCTCGTTTATATACGTAATACCGGCGTAGTTGTACCCCGAGACAAGCCTCCCAGCGAACTCGGGGTGGGTGAGGTCGATCCCGGTGTCGACGACCGCAACGGTGACCTCGTTCGTCTTCCCCTGCTCGATATCCCAGCCTTCGACGGCGTCGATGTCCGCGCCGGGCGTCCCCGGCTGATCATTGTGTTCCTCGTTTGGAGCCGTTTGCCCGGTGTTGAGATATCCCCACTGCTTGTTGAAATCGGGGTCGCTTGGAGTGTCTGCCGCATGGTCTATATAATTCGGCTCGGCGTACTCCACATCGCCTCGGGACTCGAATTCCCTCACCGCCTCCTCGACTTCGACGTCGGGCCTGAGCTGCAGCAACTGGACGGGTTCACCCCCGAGGTCTATCTTCTTGAGGGTGGAGACGGCCCCGGCCTCGACTTTCGCCTTTCTCTGTGACTTGGCGGAAATCTCCCTCTTGAACTTGACCACGACCTGGCCGGGCATGTAGTCGAGCTGCCCGGACGGGGACTGGTATGCCTGAAAACCGGCGGGCTCCGATGTCGCGGGCGCCGGGAAAGCCGAAAAGCCTAGCGCCACAAAGGCAATCACGAGCACCGCGGCCGCCTTCAACGAGCTTCCGTGGATGCAACGACGAATGGATGAACGAATCATGTGATCTCCCCCTTTGGAAATATTGCCACCCCGCAGCACCGTTTGTTTCCTTGCCTAGCTTCTTTATACCGACATTTTCCCATATCAACCTCCCAACATCTTAATCTTACCACTTTCAGGTTCGATATCACCCCCTGAAACCTGATTATGGCTGACACCGGGTCGCCCGCTTGCGCCACGTCCACGGAACAGCCCGATTCACTAGTGTCTGAAGATGGTTGACCGCCTTTGCCTATTCATGTGGGCTTCCTCCCGCATGGTCAGGTCGGAGCGGTTGTAAGGGAACGGATACGAACCAGGAGGCTATCGAACAGCTCGCCGGGAACTGCTACTTCCGCCATCTGGAACACTGCCTCTTCTTGATGGAGAACTCGTCAACCGCCAGCAGGCGTGCGGGAGTGTCGGCGGGGGATGGCAACTCCTGGATGAGCGCTTTCTTGTCGATCTCCTTCACCGTCTTCCAGTTGAGGGAATACTGCTCCGCTATAGCCTTTATTGAGCGTACCTCGCGGCAGGACAGCGCCACTTCCGCGGCAAGCCTCTTGGTGTGGGTGGCCCAGGGATCGCGGAAGGAGAGCTGTTCGGTGACCACCCCGCACTCTGGGCAGTCCACCCTCGCCTGCATGAAGCAGAGCCAGGATCGCTTGTAAGGTCCGTAGGGCAGGTCCCTTACCATGCGCAGGCTCTTGTCGTAGTAGGTGTCGAACTCCCTTCCGCAGCGGCAGCGGCAGCGGTCCTCCACCCTTTCTATCTCAATCACCAGTTCCTTGTCTCCACTCTTCTTTCCCTCGCCGAAGTGCAGGGCCACCACTATGTATCCTTGCACTCCCACCAGCTGGTCGATATACTCCTGTTTGACCATCGCCTTCTCCTTTCCAATTGCTGGATAACAATGAAAAGGATAGACGATGGTCGTCTATTCACCCATACTTATTGGCGAAGAAATGTATCCAGCAGCTCCTTGTCCGGTAGCCCTCCGGGAATGTAATCGTACCTCCACCCTACGCCCATTACGAATGGCAGGTCGGGATTGTTCCGCGCGTGATCGAGCACTACTGTTTTTACTTCATCAAGGTTATTGCAGTCGAACAGCTCCCTGGTCATCAAGCCGAGCAGCCCACCGATCCACAGCACGTGACAGTGATTATCAATAAAGCCCGGAACCAGCGTCTTCCTCTTTGCGTTAATGACTCTGGTGTCAGGGCCGATGAAGTCCTTGGCCCCTCTGTTGTCTCCCACATACACGATCCGCTCGCCATCGACCGCCGGCGCCTCCGCCCTTGGATTGTCGACATCACAGGTTATGATGCGAGCGCTCAGTACCACCATGTCGGCAGGTTTGGAGCCATCCCTCCTGAAACTGCGCTTGAATATGGATATTGAGGAAAGACTCGGGCTCAATGGCTTACCTCCTGAATTGATTTGTTTCGCAGGTTCGTCATTTCAGATTAACAAAGACTCGTCTGACAAGAAAGTAGTCACATTCATGTTCCTCCTTGAAGATATGTAAACACCTTTCTGAAAGCTGTAGGATGAAACCCGGATAGACCAGATACAGCTTCATCGGCTTGGGCCTTTTCCGTGTCCCCCGGGACCTCCAAGAACCCTCAAGACATAGACATGGAGCGGGAAACGGGTCTCGAACCCGCGACCTTCAGCTTGGGAAGCTGACGCTCTACCTGCTGAGCTATTCCCGCTCGCTTCTTGCCATGGCAGCAATTATATCCCGGTGGCAGGCCGGTGACAACGGCAACCGTCGTATTCAGAGAGCGGAAAGCCCTTTTCCACAATCGGGGCGGCGGCTCGAGTTGCGAAATCACGTTATGGCCAATTCTCTATAGTACTTATGGTCATTTTCGTGCGATGTTAAGGAAAGCCAGTAGTGGTTTATCCCCCAAACGGGTGTCTTTTTTCTAAAGAAAACCCCCCTTCCATGCCGATATTACTCTCGGGAGTCAAAGGGAGGATAAATGGCTAAACCGAGAATCCTTGTAGTAGAAGATGAACGCGATGTCGCCAAGGTCATCACGATAAACCTCAAGTTGGAGGGCATGGACGTGGTGGAGGCATACGATGGGCCTAGCGCCCTGGAGCAGATAGAGCAGTCGAAGCCCGACTGTATCGTCCTCGACATAATGCTCCCCAAGATAAGCGGCTGGGACATCCTGAAACAAGTCAAGTCCGACCCGGAAACCTCCGACATACCTGTGGTAATGGTCACCGCCAAGGTTTCCGAGCGTGACCAGTTGCGGGGCCTTGGGGCGGGAGCAGACAAGTACATAACCAAGCCTTTCAGCCCTCTTGCGCTGACCGAGTCGATAAAAAGTGTGCTAAAGCCGCAGGTCCGCGACATGGTAGCGCGCGAGCGCAAGGACACCATCGAGCGCCTGCAGCTTTCGACGATTTACAAGATATCGGATATTCTTATCTCCGCCCCGACACTGGACGAACTCCTCAAGGGCATCGCCGAGAAACTGGTTGGCCTTTTCGACCTCCCTTCATGCGCGATGATCCTCAGTGACGAGGAGGAACCGGAGGTCTACACGTTCCGCGAAGCGACGGGCAGGACAGGGCGCGGCAGGAGCGTCAGCAAGAGCACCTTCACGCTAGACATCGATAAGAAGCTCAGGCAGGAGTTCGCCACCAATCGCCGTCCCGCCAGGATCAGCGAACTGGAGGAGTTCGACCTCGACAAGCTATTCCCCGGGTCGCAGACGGCGGAGGACGGCTACATCCTTCCTTTATTCGAGCACAATACCTACCTTGGATCCCTGGTTATAGCCGGCCACCCCGACGTCAACCTGTCACTGGATGAGGAAGACCTGCTGGCCACCATCGGGAACCAGGTCGCGGCCGCCGTCGCCAGGGCTCGGCTGCACGAGAACCTGCGGGAGGACGAGGTCGTCCGCCGGCGACTTCTCCATCAGACCATCACCGCCCAGGAGACAGAGCGCAGGCGCCTGGCGGGAGAGATCCACGATAGTGTCGTACAATCGCTTGTCGGGCTTTCGTACCAGATCCAGGCCGCAAAGAAAAAGATACTCACGGGGTCGGACGAAAACGAGGTCCTCCCGGTGCTCAATCTCCTGGAGGAACAGCTGAACGAGAACATTAAGGAATTGAGGGACCTGCTCATAGGCCTGAGGCCGCCGATGCTGGACGACATGGGGCTGCTCTCCACGGTTGATGCTTATCTCAAGAATTTCGGAATCAAGAACGGCATCCAGACCAGTTTCCAACCCCCGGAGGAGTTGCATCCGCTGTCCAAGGACGCACAAATCAACCTCTACCGGACAATCCAGGAAACTCTTAACAACGTTGAAAAGCACGCCATAGCCTCCCACGTGACCATCGAGATCGAAACGACTCCCCAGAAGCTGTTCATCAGTATCCGCGACGACGGCAAGGGGTTCTCCGTGCGTGAGAGCGGTGGGAAAGAGCGCCGCCTGGGAATAGCATATATGCGCGAGCGGATTGAGCTTCTTGGCGGCAGTTTCAAGATAAAATCGGAATCAGGGCGGGGAACCGTCGTGTCCCTGAGCCTTCCGCTGAAATCTATCCTGGAGGAATAACAATGCCCCCGATAAGAGTGATGATAGTCGACGACCATAACCTCGTCAGGGAAGGCCTGAAAGCGGTGTTCGACCAGGGGCTCGAGATAGATGTCGTTGCCGAGGCCGGTTCAGGTGAAGAGGCCGTAGAAAAATCGGCGGAACTCGAGCCGGACGTGATCCTCATGGATATCAGCATGCCGGGCATGAACGGGATTCAAGCCACTCGGACCATTCGTGAGGCAAACCCGGAGGTCAAGGTGGTAATCCTCACCATGCTCGACCAGGAGGGTTACGTCTATGAGGCCGTAAAGGCCGGCGCTACCGGTTACATGTTGAAGAGCACGTCCTCGGATGACCTCATCGAGGCCATACAGATGGTGTACGACGGCAAAGCCCTGCTGCACCCGGACGCCACCGCCCAGCTCCTGAAGGAGTTCGTAACCCTGGCGGATAACCGCACCAGGGATTACGGCCTGTCTAACAGGGAGATGGAAGTGCTCCAGCTTCTCACCGAGGGCAATACCAACAAGCAGATCGCGAAGGACCTGTGGATCAGTGAGCAAACGGTCAAAACCCACGTAGCACATCTTTTCGATAAGCTCGGAACCTCCGACCGCACCGAAACGGTCGCCCATGCGCTCCGGAGCGGGCTGGTCACCTGAGTGCTCCGCTCCATAAATACGCTCTCGGTGCTTAACCGTATTTATCCAACGGGGCACTATGCCCCGCCGTCATGGTGTGTGGGCCACGGATGGCGGCAAGATGCCGGCGCTACAAGGGAGACCGGACACTCCACGACTTGAGCTCTCTTTCCCCACCCCTACGCATAGCATCTAACTGAATTTCCGGCACGGCAAAATCAGATTTCCCTGTTCTCGGACTGGCGGGACCAGGTTCAGGCCTGATCACAAGCCCGAAACCGCTTA
>Ga0180015_1000022_pt1 | contig 45786 bp, 39 predicted proteins | sample KR13_S2_MetaG_FD_116508 | JGI IMG/M metagenome (GOLD analysis project Ga0180015, IMG submission 116508) | Groundwater microbial communities from the Olkiluoto Island deep subsurface site, Finland - KR13_S2_MetaG | ecosystem: Environmental > Aquatic > Deep subsurface > Groundwater | place...
CCCAAACAATAAAATATCCCCACTGTGTTTCCAGCTCTGGCATGTGTTTAAAATTCATGCCGTAAACACCCACAATGAAAGTGAGCGGTATAAAAACTGCTGAAAACATTGTTAATATTTTCATTATCTCGTTCATCTTGTTGCTAACACTGGACAAATATAAATCCAACATACCGGTTGAAATATCTCGCATCGCCTCTACTGTTTCTATAATCTGAATGACGTGATCGTAGACGTCCTTAAAATACATCTCAACTGATGGAGTTATTAATTGATAATTCTCTCTTAACAAATTATTAATAACATCCCGTGATGGCCAGATTGATTTTCGCAAAACTGCCAATTCCCGCTTAGTGCTATAAATCTCATTTAAAGTTGACTGTTTAGCTTCTTTTATTAACAAATCTTCAATTCGTTCAATATTATCCTCGTATTTTTCCAAGACGACAAAATAATGATCAATAACGGAATCAATAATCGCATAAATTAAAAAATCAGTCTTAAGATTACGAATTGCTTCACCCTTTTTCCTGATTCGCGCATACAAAGTTTCAAAAATATCATCATCACCTTCTTGAAAAGTAATAATATTTTTTTTATTTGCCACAATGCTAACTTGTTCAATATTTACATTGCCACTAGCTTCATCAATATAGGCAACCTTTAGGACAATAAATAAATATTTTTTATGATCTTCAATTTTTGGTCGCTGTGTTGAATTAGCAATATCCTCCAGTGTCAAAGGGTGAATTTCAAACATCTGTCCGATTTCTTTCAAAATCTCAACATCATGAATACCACTGACATTAATCCAATTAGTATTACTTTTTTTGGAGTATTTTGCAATATCACGAACCCTGCCAAGAGCGTGTTCCGAAAAACCGACCTTGTCGTAATTCATAATTTTCATGCGTATAGCCTCAGATCTTTCCTCACCTATATAACTAATAGTATCAGGCGAAGAGCCTGCAGCCTTAGTCGCCCGGCTCACTCGTTTTCTAAAAGTCTTAGACTTAATTGAGTTGTTAGAATTTTTTTTTGAATTCATATTATGGCGTTAATGAGTTATTTACTTCATAAATCATTATGCAAAATATAATTATTAAAATAAAAATAAAGAAACTTCTTAACAATAAAATTATAACACAAAAATACAAAAACTTGAAATATTATAAAATCAATGCTATTTTACAGTCAAGGGACATCAACCCTCGACTATACAAAAAAATGTAAATTTTTAAATAATAAAATTAAGATTATAAAACTTTTAAGCAAATGCCGCATAAAATCAAAAAAACAATATTATTATTTGGGGATATATTTGTCTTATATTTTTCGCTGTATTCAACCTTGTTAATAAGATACCAAGAGAATATTTCAAATGAATGGGATGGTCATGTTTGGTTTTTTAGCACCATCTTTATTTTATGGATTATTATTTTTTATATTTCCAATCTGTACAATTTAAACATCACGATTAACACCCAAAATTTTACTCTGCGCGCCCTACGCGCCGTTGGTATTTCCGCTCTCATGTCCATCCTGTATTTCTACCTCAATGCCAATGTTTCAATTTCTCCAAAAACTAATTTAGCCATTTTTACTATTATCTTTTCGATTATCTTTATTCTATGGCGTCGTCTATATAATTTATTACTCAGTTCTTATTTACCTAAAAATAATATCGGTTTTTTGGGATACAACGAGCAAGTTAAGGAATTAATAAAAATTATCAAAGAAAGACCGCAGTTAGGCTTTGCCGTTTCTTTTGTAATCAAGAAAGAAGAAATTGACAACATAGATATCAAAAAAATCATTCAAGAAAGCCACATCTCCACTGTTATTCTAGCCTCCAATATAGACAGCTCACCAAACTTAAGACACCAACTATTCTCCTCATTGACCTTAAAAATTAATATCATTAATCTGCCAAAATTTTACGAACACATAACTGGCAAAATTCCGATTGAGGCCATTAGCCAAATGTGGTTTTTAGAAAATTTAAGCGAAGGTAGTAAGAAATGGTTTGATACGGTAAAAAGAATTTATGATATCATGTTCTCCTCCACAATTATCGCCGTCTCTTTTCCCTTTTGGTTTATTATTGCTTTAATAATTAAAAAAGGAAGCCTTGGCCCCGTTTTTTTCGTCCAAGAAAGAACCGGTAAAAATAACAAAAACTTTTCGGTTATCAAGTTTCGCACTATGACAGTTAATAACAACAACTACTCCCCAACTATTGGTAATGACAAACGTATTACCAGATTTGGAAATTTCTTGCGCAAAACCAGACTTGATGAATTACCGCAACTTATCAACATTCTCTTAGGTGACATGAGTTTGGTAGGGCCACGCCCAGAAAGACCCGAATATATCGCAGAACTAAAAAAAGAAATTCCCTTTTACGAAGAAAGAATGTTGGTCAAACCGGGACTAACCGGCTCTGACCAAATATCTGGAGAATATCATTCACCTTCCAAGGAAGACACTTTAAAAAAATTACAATACGACCTCTATTATATAAAAAACAGGTCAATCTATCTTGACCTGTCTATTATTCTCAAAACAATCGCAACTGTTTTTAGCAAGGGTGGAATGTAAACCCAAGCCCCACATTTTAAATACCCAGCATTTTTACGTGCTGGGTATTTTTATATACAAGATTATTTTTGTTATTATTTCAAATTGTCCAAAAATTCTTTTGCGTACTGTTCGATCCCTGGGTCAAGTTTAACCGCCGCACCAACGGCCTCGATAGCCTTGTCTTTTTCGCCCCTCTGCACATAAAGCTTGGCTAGATTTATCCAATTCGCCGACGTTGGCTCAAGTGTGACAATTCTTTTAGCTAATTTTTCAACACTTTCCCAGTCATTTTTATCAACATATCGCTTAACTAAACTTCTTACATATCCAACTGGTGACAATAAATCGGCGCCACCGGCAGATTGCACACATTCATCCAAGTATCTATAACCCTCTGTTTCCTTTTTTAAATAAATTAAAGTTTTACCAAGATAACAAGATGAGTCATAATAAGAGGGATGTAAATCATAGGCATAGCGCAAAGTTTCGAGAGCCTTATCTGTTTCTCCTTGTGTCATATAAACCTGCGCCTTCTGATAATAAACCGGCACTCGTCCTGGTGTTGCCTCAATTGATTTATTAATTGCTTCCAAGGCTCGACTAGAATAAAACATAAAACTCTCTGATCCAATCTGATAAATACTGGCGGCAGTATTTAAAACCTGCGCCAAGGCCATTTGATTCAAACTATCATGGGTATTGTAAGCAACATTCTTCTCAGCCAAACTAATTATATAATCCATATACTCTTTCTTTTTTTCAACAGTCAAGCCAGTTAAACTATTAGGGTCTGAAAACATTCGAATCAAACTTGTTCGACTATCACGATCAAGAACAGTGTCATAGCTCAAGGCCTTCTTGTATGCCGCAATTAATAACTCGGGGTTTTTAGCCACCTTCTGGCCATCAATAGTACCAACCAACATCTTCCAGGGTTTAACATTATATTGATAAGCAATTGTCAACATAATAATCCCAGAAATCAACAAGGCATAAATCTCCTTATTGTCAAAAGTTGTGTCTCCACCATCAATATCACTTACACCATTTTCCACATCTTCACCTTTTTTATTTAACCAATAAACATAGCCCAAAGAAATCATTAACATTTGATAAGTTGGAAAAGAATCAAATACGGCTAGATTTTGAATAAAGTAACCAACAAAAAGAGAGGTTAAAATAATAAACTCATGCAAATCAATATAATCTTTTCGATACCCTCTTATTAAATAATAAGCAAGGGCTACAAAAATAGATAAATACGTCAAAAGACCTAAGAAGCCAGTAGTGGACACAATATCGATTATATTATTATGGGCTCGATCAAAATAAGTATCACCTCTTGTAATATCATAAAAGGCCGGATCAAAATATTTATCAAAAATATAAGCATAATTACCATGACCAACGCCCAAGAACGGATGGTTTCTTAAATCCTTGATTCCGCCCCTCCATGAAATAAGGCGAGTTTGAAAAGTCGCCTTTTGAGTACTAATTGCACTGATATTACTAAATGGTGGCGTGTTTTTAACAAAATCACTATTCCTGTTCAAAAAGACAAAAGCTGTTAAAGCAATAAGAAAAACCAGAATTGAAAAAGTAGCAATACGTATTTTTTTATTTTTATACATGACGCCATAAAGAAATGCCATCAACATAAAACTAACACCCAAACCAACAAGCGCGCCAGTGGTTTGCAATTTCACAAATTCAAAATAAAAAATCAAATTCGGCAACAAATACAACCAGCGTAAACTGTTGTCTTTTTTTTCTTTTATAAATAAAAGAATAGTGAAATAAATATTAAAAATTAAATAGCCACTAACATAAGCAGTGTTACCGATATAGCTATAAGCCTGCGCGCCCTCCCCAAGTCCGTTAAGACTGACCAAGACAGCAATCACCAAAGATGTTACATATAACCACTTCCAATCAGTCCACGACTTAAAGGCTGTAATAATAACTAAATAAAGAATGAAAAAATGTAAAATATGAAAAGCACCCAACATTCTCTCAACATCGCCGAACATGCTTAAATTATAATCAACTCCGGTAAAAGATGAGATTATCATTATAGAGAAAAAGGCCATCATGCCGAAAGTGATATATGACTTCTTGGGGCGATACTGCGGATATTTCACAACAAAGGCTACCAAAATAATAAATAAAACTTCCATTAAAATATTAAAAGGAATTTGCTTGGAAGTAATATAAGGGAATAAAAGATTCTTAAAAACGAAAAAAACGAAAAACAACGACACGTAAACGCCAATCTGTAAAATCTTTAAATACATCTTTTGACTCATACTTTTAACTACTACTCTAAAACAAACAACAAATTTTTATTTTAAAATAAAATGAATAATAATAGACAAAAAGCGATTTAACTCTCGCTCTTTTATAAGTTTATAGTTAAATTATAGCAAAAAAAAAGCTAATGTCAAACAATATTTTTTTTATTTTAATTATGTTATACTTTAAATATGAAGATATTATACATTATAACAAAGGGAGAAATTGGCGGAGCACAGCAAGTGGTGCTTAATTTAGCGCGTCAACAAAAAAAAGAAGGACACGACGTAGTTGTCGGCTGGGGCGACGGTGAGTCCCTAAGAAATGAGCTCCAAAAATCAAATATTGCGTATAAAAATTTCGCTTATTTAAAAAGGAGTTATAATCCCCTCTTTGTATTATTTTTTGTTTGGGAAATAAAAAAATATCTAAGCAATAATAATTTTGACCTAGTTCATTTCCACAGCTCCAATACACTGCCTGGAGCCATAGGCGTTAAAATTAGCAACAAAAAATCACCAAAAACTATTTTTACTTTTCACGGTCTTTCCGTTCTCGATCCAAACTATGAAACCAATACCTTAAAAAGGATTATTTTTTGGGTTTATTTTAAATTATTTCTACTTTTTATCGATGAGAATATATTTGTTTGTAATTACAATCTAGAGACGGCCAAAAAAATCAAATTAGTAAAAAATGGAACAGTAATCTACAACTGGATTGATGAAAACGAATTAAAATTACTTCCGCGCGAAGAAGCGCGAAGAAGTATGGCCACGGAATACAAAATTACAAATCTTGATAACAAATTTATTATCGGCTCAATTGGCAGACTGGCCTATCCAAAAAATTACGAATTTTTAATTAACATTTTTCCCAAAATATTAAAATTAAAGCCAAACGCGGTTTGCATAATTTTTGGCGAGGGGCCAGAAAGAGAAAAATATGAAAAGTTAATAAATAAATTTGAGTTATCTGATATTTTTTTTCTACCTGGAGAATTTAAAAACGCTATGGATTATCTAAAAGCTTTTGATTTGTTTGTCTTGCCATCTAAATACGAAGGAATGCCGATGGTTTTACTTGGAGCACTTATTGCTGAAACAAAAATTCTTGCCAGCAATGTTGGTGGCAATAAAGAAATATTATCCGACAATCAACTTTATAACCTTGATGATGAAGAAACTTTTTTAAAATTAATATAAGTCAATCTTAGGACATAAATTCAACCAAACCCTCTGCCACCTTTTTCCAAGTAAAAACATTGTCGCCATAAAATTTAGCGCGTTTGCCCATCTCCTCAATTCTAGAAGGATTGGCACATAAATAAACCATCTTCTCTAAAAGACTGTCCCCATCTCCTGGTTTAGCCAATAAACCATTATCACCCTCTATTACCTGTTCTGCTAAACCAGTAAGGCTGGAAACAATTATTGGTAAACCAAATCCGAGGGACATACTTACGACGCCAGACTGGCTAGCTTTTGTGTATGGTAACACCATAACATCTGCCTTGTTCAAAAAATTCATAATTTGCTCGTCTGTCAACCATTGGTTATAAATCTCAACCCCCAAGGTATTCATGGCCTTAATTTGTTCCGTGTTGATATTCCCTTGTCCGGCAACAATAAGCTTCGCATCGCTAAATTGTTTCTTTACCCCCGTAAAGGCTTCAAGTAAAACTTCAAGTCCCTTGTATTTCTCGATTCTTCCTAGAAATAAAAAAGTAACGCCAGCGGGCGGATATTTAATCGGTGTTCGACGATTGTAAAATTGATAAGACCCTAGTGGTAAATGTTTAACTCTATCTTCTGGAAAAAATTCCTGAAGATTTTTTTTCATAAACTCACTGTGAACTATAATCTTGTCTGCATGTTTAAGAATAAATTTTTGTAAGAACACCATAATGTAATTATCTCTCTCTTTCGGTAAAAAAGGATTTTCATGTACCACATAAATAAAATTAAACCCAATTATTCTTTTTGCTAATACGACAAAAAACAACCAGGGATGAAAATGAGTCGCTACTATATTTTTAGCCTTCAAATAGTTTATCTGCCTAATAACAAAAAACCAACGTGAAGCCAAAAAAGTCCACTTCACAAAATCGCCAACGGTTGATTTATAAGTATCACACCAGACAATTGACCGATAAATAGACTCTTCCTTGTTCCATTTGTCAGCCAACTCATTCTCTCGACTTAAAAAAACACTATGTTTAATTTCCAAGTCAACCAGGGCTGACGACAACTCAAAAGAATCGATTACACCAGCTCCTTTTTTTTGGAGAGAAAGCTGAATTAACATTTTGCTAAATATTCCGTTGGTTCAATCAACGTCAAGGAATAGCCAAGGCCTTCAAGAAACGCCTTGCATTGTACCTCTAACTCATCACTGTGCGTTGACAAGAACACAACCGGACGTTTTGACGCTAAGGTTTTTTTGGCACCATTAAAAGCCAACATTTCCGCACCCTCAACATCCAATTTAATAACATCGGGATAAAGATTTTTACTTTCACAAAAATCATCGATACTAATAGCGCTAACATTATAAGTCCCCTCCTTGCTACTGATAGTATCAAGTACGCCTAGTTCATTCTCTTGAAGAAAAACCTCTCCACTAACATCACTTATGGCGCTATCTACAACTTCCACCTTGTCGGCGTTATTCAGTGACATATGTTTTTTTAAAAATTCGACATTTCGACGTGACGGCTCAAATGCAAAAACCTTGCCCTCCTTCATATATTTATTCGCCAAAAGAGAATAATATCCAACATTAGATCCGATATCAAAAACAACTTTGGCATCCACAACGCTTGAAATAAAAAGTTTTACCTTTTTCTTTTCAAAGCTGCCGAAATAAAAGGAAGGAGCTGACGAAAAATAATCCCATTTATGACCCCGCAATTCCCCAGTTAAAATAGATGAAATCTTACCCCTCTTTTTAAGAGAATTAAATAAACCAATAATAATCTTTTTCATTAATGAAACTAAATAATTTTTCATAATATTTTTTTTAAATTAATTTATATAAATTCTCATATCCCAAATGAAATAGACCGTCAATTATAGAAAGGTTAGGCACAAACTCTTTACCAAATTGCGTATAGACTGGATGATTAAATTTTTGCCAAATAATTTTTAAACCCTCTTTTTCACAGCGTGCCTCATCTAAATAACTGCGAGCACCGCCACCACTAATATAAGTGTCGCAACCAACTGAGCGACAAATTTCAATTATTCCATCAGTACTTTTTTTGGCTCTATCAATAGAAAGCTCACTACTTGATATGATTTTTTTTGCAGGATCAAACTTTTTAAAAATCATTTTCAATAACGCGGTATTTATATCCGTCAATTTTGCCAAATTTTCATCCAAATAAATTTTTTCCAAATCAGCGTAGATTTCCTTGAAAAAAGGTGCCTTGCGATATGTTTGCTGGATTAAGCCAAGGTGTTTTTTTACAAAATCACGATTGGCGATTTTTGCCTCGAGAATTAAATCACCCAGGTGAATCGAAACGGGAATGGTTATCCAGGCACCCTGATCACCGACTTTAATTTGATTTCGGTTGTGATAATCATTCTTGCTGTATTGAGCCGTATCGTATAACACAAAAACATCGGCCTGTTTGAATTTATTAAAAAAGCCCAAGTATGGTAAAAAATTTGGTTGATGGATTGTGCAAATCATATTAAACAATAAGTTGATGAATTTCAAAACCCTCGTAGTGTTTTCCGCCTTGGTAAATCTGAAATCCCAAAAATTCAGCCAAGCCCTTGATAGCACGGTCGGCCATATAAACATTCTCGCCCTGTGACACATGCAGTTGCACGGCTTGCATTTTAATATCTATGTGATTACTAATATCAACAAAAAATTTTGGATTAAAATCACGCGTTGACGATGGCGTTTGGTAAAAAAGAACGGCCGGAACAAAGCGCGCTGCCGATATTGCCGCCCTAGACGCATTACGATGATCCTGGTGCGTGTCATTGGTGGAATTCACGATAACTAATGTAGGTTTAAAATCATTAATCGCCTTTTCGATAATACTGATAGTTGTAACGCCATCTGATATTTTGGTATCTGGCAATTCGCCAAAATATGTTTTGGCTGACAATAACTTAGCTGACGCAATTGCCTCTTTTTTTCTCTTATTCTCCTTACTTTTTTCACCACCAAAACTTAAAACCACAAAACCGATTTTACTACCATTCGCATGATACTTTGCAAGCGTCCCAAAGCATCCAAGCTCAATATCGTCCGGATGCGGACCAATTGCTAAAATTCTATCCATTATTTTATTATCATCTGTAATTTTCATATTTTTTTAAAATTTAATAAATTATTATAATGAATCTTGGCAACTGACTCGCTGTCATGATTATTTAAGATATACTGATAATTTTTTTCCACTATATCATTTTTAAATTTATCATCAGTTAGCAATTTTATCGCTAAACCTGGCATCTCCGCCACACTAGTTTTGAGCGTTTCATAATTATCAAAACTGACAAGCGGTCTCCTTAATGCCATAACTTGCATTGGCAAAAGGCTCAGGGCGCCAATGCTAAAATCACCAAAAACTAAATCCGCACCTCGCAATTTAGCAGCGAGTTCCTCCTTGCTCATATAGCCATGCCAAAAATAAGTCTTAGAATCATTCAGCTTCCGTTTGTATAAATCTGTTAACTCTCCTGATGCGATCAAGTGAAGCGTAGCCTTGGAGAAATGTTTTTTTATTGTATTTTCAAAAATATCAATTGCTACTTCTGGTTTTTTGTCACCATGCAAACGTGCAGCCAAGAAGCATGCCGGCTCACCTTCCAATTTAATTACTCCACCCTCTGGCACAAACAAAGAAGTATCAATCGGATTTGGTAACCAAGTTGGCTTTCTACCACACCACTTTGTAATCGGTTCCACTAAGTCCGGAGTCGAACAATAAAAAATATCGGCTAATTGAATATTTTTCTTAATCTTATTTTCAATTAATTTATCCAAAAATAAACCAAGGCGTTGCTTGGTCGGACTATGTAAATCTTTCAGATAAAGTTCGCCACAAACCCCGATGTCAAAACCATGGATTTCAAATATGGAAATTTGCCCAGGAATTTTTTTAAATAACAAGAAGGCTTCAGCCCTATTTAGATGTATAATACCATAATTTTTCATTTTTCCAAAAAAATAATAAAACCAAATAGTCGCCATATTCAAGGGAACGTATAAAAAAGCGGGTAGACGGACATTGGTTACACGAGGCGTAAAATCAAAGTCAAATTCCTTATCAAGGTAGCGCTCAAAGAGCTGCTTTTGAAAAAAGAAAGAATTAATCATGTATTTAATTTTTTTAGTATTTGTCATTTTTTTTGATATATATAATAAGGAAAGGGATCGCGAAATGGAAAAATATTTTTTACGTTTGGAATAATTGCTATTTTTTCAAAACCAATTTGACGCAATTCCCCATCTATCATCTTTGGTGATGCAAAATATGTTAATAATTTTCCAAAACTTTGATCAACCAATCTATAAGAATTTGATTTTAATAAGCCAATTATGTTTTTCCACGAAATGAGTAAATACCGGCGGTTAACACAAAGACTGTTGTGGGAAGAAAAAATAAAATATCCGCCTGGCTTTAATTTTTTATATATCTGATCAAGCGCTCGTCTTCTTTCAGATAACGGATATAAATAGTCTAGTCCATTATAGGAAAAAAAGGCACAGTCTAGTGACCTATCCTGAATATTTTCATCAGTATCCAAATCTAATACATTCAAAACTTTAAAATAATCAACATATTTTCCCTTGTCAAAATTTTTAGCGCGATTTATTAAACCGTCAACAACGTCAATGCCCAAAATATTTTTATAACCATCTTTCGCTAAAAAAATAGTTGTTCTTCCGGCACCACACCCTATATCAAGAATTTTTGCATCAGGAGATAAATGAATTTGTGTAAAACATTCTTGTTCAGCTGGCATTAAATAATGCTTACCGTCATAAACCATCAATGATCTTTTTACACTATAAGCCTCATTACTGGAAAAGACCTCATAAATATCAGACAAAATAAATTTCCAATATAGTAATAAAGTAATCACCTGTTTTAATATTGTTTTTATTGCCAGTCCAACGCCAAATTTATTTTGAGAAAAATTTAATAGACGATATTTTTTTACATATTTATCATCAGAGAAAATAAACTGAAATCCTAGGGGCATATATAAAATCTTAGCGGCACTAATCATGGTGCCTGCCTCTTCGGTTAACCTACGACAATTGGCCGTTTCGGCTGGTAAAAAAATTGTCGGTTCTTTCCCAAAATGAACATACCGAGGATTATTAACTTCAAACTCATTTTTCAGCTCCTTATTAAGTCGATCCATTAATGACCAAGAAACATCTATCGACCGTCGCAAAAGAAGCTCAACCTCTGCAAGTGTAATATCTGGATAACAATTACGCGCATCGACAATGTCTTTGTTCAAAAGAATTACTTCTTCAAAGTTTGCATACCCAAAAAACTCCACATATCGAAAATCATTTAAATTCTTCAGGATAGTTGCAATATTTTTTTCACGGGCGCGTTTTAACCGATAATAATTGCGCAAAAAACTCACAAAAAACATGCTAGCCATTTTGACTAAGTTAGCCTTCTTTAGGCTTGCCGGTTCGGTGGTTTTTACCATTAACTGTTCGCCAAATATTAATTCCATTTGCGAATATGAATAATATTGAGACTGATGGCCAAACTCCTCCCTGGTCACAATTCGACGAACATCAACTAGTGGACTTAAATAAGAAAACCGCGCATTCAAGTTGATATTGGTTTTTTCCGAAGCAACTATCAGTATATCAATGTCAGACAATTCATTCCCGTCATTAACACCAACCGAATAAACCGCAACCAATTTTAATTCATTGGCCAGGTTTATTATTTTTTCGATTGTTGAATCAAATTTATTCATCTTTTTTGAAAAATAATTTCATAAATTTATTAGCATCCTTGTCAATCCTTGCACGATACGCAGGAATAATTTCTAATAATTTTTGCAAAGTTTCATTTCCTAACATAAACATAAAAGTGGGATTATATAATATATAGCCCGCAAATGGTCCATGCATTGGTAGTTCAGCTGTATAATTATTCACGGCAATAATTTGAGAAAAGGCATTCTCGGGGGAAATCTTTTCAATCACAGCCTCAGCCCCGCGACTTATAATATATAATTTTTTTATTAAGTAACTATCCAAACAATTATCGCCCGCGCCTTCCGTATAAAAATAAACTCTGTCACCGGAAATAACAACGTAGTTTTCCGTAAGTATTTTTGCCCCTGGATTATCTTTCATTAACTGCTTAATCAGAGTGCTTTTGCCAGCCCCTGGTAATCCTAAAAACACATATGCCTCGTTATTAACAGAAATTGCAGCCCCGGACAACACTTCTTTATTTTGGCCTTGTTTTATTTTCATGAAAATTAAGTTTTGAATAATTAACCTGACTACAAATCTATAATAATGTTTTTGCGTATCAAGACCGCGGAAAAATAGCAAATTCGCAAAATGTTTAAATAAATTCTTTTTAAAACGCACTTCACTAGACCAAAGACTGTCTTCAAACTTAATCGTTGCATCAACTTCTTGATACTGAAAAACATAAGAACCTTTTTGCATCCCCGCCTTCTCGCCCAAAAATTCATCAAGTGATTCTGATTTTCTGTCCACCTTAAATCTAAAGCCTTTTTCAAAATTAAAAACTAAATCAATTACCGGCTCACTTACCAAAGTAACTAGCTCGAAACCCTTGAAATACCTTTTTGTAAAATCTAAAAATGCATCATTATTTGAATTAATGCACACATTAATGCCCCAAAAATTTAAAATTAATTTTTCCATATACTTGATATTAATTAATATACAAACTTGCCACACCTTCTTCATCCAAAAGGTTATCTCCGTACTTCTTGGCTTCAGATATTTTTTCATTCAATAATTCACTTCCCTGGCTATTTACTTCGATTAGAGCTTGCAACTCTTGCACATCTTTATATAAAAACACCTGCTTTTCAAATTCTTTAAATACTGGTAAATCAGTCAAAAACACCGGCGTATTTGATACAACGGCTTCCAGCAAAACCAGCGGGGCTGACATGGTATTATTTTCATCCAGTGCCGGCATAATAACAGCATCAACCTCTTGATAAAATTTTACCATATTATCGATATTTCTTCTAAACTCAATATTTTCAATACCTATTTTTTTCACAGAGCTTATTAAATTTTGAACAGCTCCCTCTTCACGCTCGGAAAATTTCCGCAACGCGATAATTATTTTTAAGTCGGAAAGACGTTGGGCTAATTCAATTACAATATTAACTCCAGCTGAAGTATCTGGATTACTAAGGTAGGCAATAGTTTTAATAACCGGCAAATCTTTTGCCGTGGATAAATTTTCTAAAAATATTTTTTTATTAGGTAAAACAGTGGCAACTGTTATTTTACTTGCCTCAACTCCCATTTTAATTAATTGATTCTTCAGATACAAGGTTCTGGTAAAAATATGATCTAATCTTCCATGAAATAGACGAATCCAAAAACCACCGATTCCACTCGTCTCCCTGGTGGAAAAAATCATAACCCTTACGCGAATATTCTTATTAAAAAACACCAACCAACAAAGCGAGAATAAAAAAGACCAATCTAGCGAAAATACCAAAACCAAATCAATTTCATTTTTTTTAAAGAATTTAAGGACACGAAAACCATCACCAATCCAAGTTAAATATTTTATCAATCTTATTTTTCCCGAATTTAAATAATAAAAAATATTAAGGCCAGCGATTGGCTCAAGCGGCTCGCCATATGAACACTGACTAACGACTAACACCTCGGGAACAATTTTGGACAATTCCGTGCTTACAGCCCAAGCGCTTTTCTGAATACCCTCAATAAATGGCTTATGCATCTCTGGGGCAAATATTGCAATTTTTGACATATTATAATTTAAATAATTCTTGAGTTTTATTCATAATCAACTCAGGAGTATATATTTTACTAATAAATTCTCTGCATTTCATATTATGTTCATGCATTATTTGTTCGTTTTTAAGATAATACAAAATATTTTTTGCCAATTTTTCATGGTCATATACAGAATGAAACAAAGCCTTGTCCTTAAATACGCCGGAAAATGACAATGTTGCAGGCAGACAAAGTGCGTTACCAGAAAGAGCTGCCTCATAAGCCGCCAAACACTGCCCCTCGGAGATAGATGAATTTAAATATATTTTTGTTTTTTGCAAATATGGCAATAAGTGGTCATGCGCAACAAAGCCGTGAATTTTTACAACATTGGCAAGGTCATGTTCTTTTATAAGTTTATCAAATTCGGGGTCACGCACCTCACCCACCACATCCAAGCGAATGTCGAGTAATGTTGCTTTAACAATTGCCAGCGCTCGAAGTATGGTGTTGATATTTTTATCAGGGGTCACATTTCCAAGAAAAATTAAACCCGCTCTCGTGCCATCAATATTCTCTCTGGAAAAATGTTGCACATCAATCGCCAACGGCAGTACAACAATCTTCTTCTCGTTAACACCTTGTTTAACTAAAAAATCTTTTTCCTCATCAGAGATAACACGAATTTTTTTAAAAAATTTAAAAACAAAATTCTCAATTCGCTGCTTTAATAATGTTTTTCTCTGAACCGAGTCATGACCCATGAATACCGCTTTTCGGCAAATAAAAGGGACTAAGAATGACTGCCAGGTAAAAGTATTAACATAAATAACTGATAGCCTATTTTTATATAAATATTTTAAAAATTGCCACACATTCGCATAAGCCGTCATCTTAATATCATTATTAACTATACCAACTTTGTGAAAATCGTTTCCAATGTCCGCCCTTGCATCAATCGATAATATTCCCACCTGATATCCCAATAATTTTGCCGCCTTCAAGGCCTGCAAGTGATAATTTTCATTAGCGGACAATGTGCGCATCTGTTGATGATAGCCCCAAATCATAAAGATAAAATCTTGCCGAGTCTTTTTGGCATATATCAAAATGTATGGCGAAAAAAACGATACAGAAGAAATCTTTAAATATAGACTATAAAGTATTTTTTTAAAAAAAGACGCCTGACTCTTATTAGCTTGTTTAATATCTTGATATTGAACAGGTCTCACTTTTACAATTTCAAAACCACGCTGCTTCAAAATTTTGATTGCCTTGAGATAGGAGAAGGTAAAAAAACTATATCCCTGCGCCCTACTCCTCCTATAACCTCTTGAGATAAAAGGATTGAACGAATTTCGCACATCAAAAACAAAATAACCATCATCTTTCAAAACATTATTAGAGCTACGTAGCACTGATTCAATCTCTTTTTTTCCGGTTAGATTGTGAAGTGTATTGCATACCACCAAAAAATCAAACTTGGGAAAGTTATTTTTTTTTAAATAACCCAAAACATCACCACATTCCAGAGATAGCTTTGATGCGGAAATCTCTAATCGTGCCGCTTGAAGCATTTCCTCAGAGGTGTCGACGCCAGTTAATTCTATCTGAGAATTCTTGTCGGAAATTTTTTTTAATATGCGACCATTACCACATCCAAGCTCAACAACTCGCGACCCGGATTGCTTTGATTGGCCAAGAATAAATGAGGCAACATCATTTCTGATAATTTCCTCAAGGTAATTGGCTAAGCCGTAGGTGTTTGCTATTTTACTCCAATACTCTTGCATATTTTTATTTATTAATAATTTTTTTAATTAAATAAAGTGCTACGCGAATAAATTTGAAACGCTTCAAATATCTGTAATAGACATATTTAGTCATACTGCAATTTTCAGTAATTTCTGTCTGGCTAATAGCCCATTTCTGCTTAAAGAAGGCGACATTGGCGAGTGCTGAATCCCTTGCATTCAAATAAATAAGTAATCCTAGATTAAAGAAAATAAAATCTTGGCTTTTTAAAAACTCAATAGCCTGCCAAATCAGTAAATAATTGGGACAATATTTTTTTTCAGAATGAACCGTTGCCGACAATCCAAGAAACGCTGTTTTTTCTTTGCCAAAAAAAGAATTTGCAGTTTTTGGCAAGATTAAAACAAAAGATACAGCTTGATTATTTCGATAAGCCACTAATAAATAATTTTCTGGATCCGCCAATAAAAGATCATAGCCCTTGGAATAAGGTACATACTCATTTTTTAGTAATTGTTTGAGCATGACACGACATTCATCAATAACTCCCACTTCGGCATTGCCATAATAAATTTGGACACTGACATTGTTTTTTTCAGCATACCTAATTTCAGTTCTACACTTAATCCGCTTAAACAATTCAGTCAACTCGCTTCTTAAGTCTATGTAGCCTATGGTGTATTTTAATATAGCCATATTATTGTCTTAAAAGTTTAAACACATATCCGCCCGTAAGGACGAAATTAAATGCTTGACTAATCAAGCTAGCACCAACCGCGCCATACATACCAAAAGAAGGGATTAAAAGTATGCACAGAATTAAATTCGCAATTGCCGCTAAAAGAGTTAGATAAAAATCCTGCTTCTGGCGGTTAAACGAAATCAGAACATGGTCTAATAATGAAACCATAAACATGAATATCAAAATCGGAGAAAGCAATTTGATAATTGAAGCGGATGGTGCGTATTGCGCTCCGAAAAAAAATATAAAATATTTTATCAGAATAATTATTGCCAAAGAAATCAAAGCGCCAGCAATAGCATAAGCCACTAAGCCACGTGCCACCAAAAATTTTAATCTAGGCTTATCGTTTATTCGCTGCGAAAGCATCGGTAATACTACCGAATTAATAAGGCTCGGGAAAATTTGTAATGTTAAAACTATCTTTGTTGCCAACGCATAATAACCAACCTCCTCATAGCCATGAAAATATTTTAAAAATAACTGATCCGTTGAAAAGAAGATATACCCGAGGATGCCAAACAAGGATAATACAAAGCCATTTTTTAATAACTCAATTAGCAATGTCTTATCAAAACTTTTAAACGAGAACTTTATCCACTTACTCGCAAAATACCAGCTTGCTACCATCGTTGCAGTCGAAACTAATAAATAAAAAAATGCTAAATTAAACGCAGAGGGGCTTTTAAAAAAAAGAAAATAGAAAAAAGGAATTGATAATATCGTTTCGATAAAATAAACCCTAGCCTCAAATTCAGCCTTTTGCATCGCTAAAAAAATAGCTGAGAATAATTCTTTTACATGGCCTACAAAAAAAGTTAACGCAATTATCGCGCCTATACCAAACAAGCTTAGTGAGGAGCCGCTGACAAACAGGATGCCAAGAGCGACAATTGTAGAAATAAATAAAATAGAGATCTTGGCAACAAATGAGGTGGTAACAATCTTATTTTTATCCTCAAAATGTTGATAATCTCTAATTAAGAGGATATTAATACCCCAATCAGAAACAATAAAGGCCATACTAACCAAGGCTACGGCATAATTATAAACACCGAATGATTCTGGCCCAAGCTGTTTTGCTGCTAACAAGATGATAAAAAAGCGCAATAATTTACTTGGCAGCACCCCGGCGAAACGCCAAAAAGAATTCTTTAAAAAAATCTGACGATTGCCCTGATTGGAAAATAATAATTGCCTTAAAGTGCTCATAATTATTTACGATACTTAATAACTCTGGCTGGATTGCCAACCGCAACAGCAAACGGCGGAATATCACGTGTCACAACACTGCCAGCACCAATCACCACGCCATCACCGATATTAACATTTTTTAGAATAACTGATTTTGCACCGATCCAGCAATTTTTACCAATAACAATGCTACCCCTGCGACCGCCCTCATCCCCCTTTATATTGATTAATACATTTTTATCAATATCATGATCACCGGTTATCAAATAACAATCTGGGGCAAGGCTCGTATATTCTCCGATAATAATTTCATCTTCAAGACCGGCATTCAAGCTGCAAAATTCATTCACGAAGACATTTTTCCCAATCGTAATTTTTCCTTGCAAGCGCGTCAGGCGACCAATTGTTGAATTTTTACCGATTGTTATCAAGTTACCACGATTAATTTTTGGTAGTCCAAAAATACGAACACCGCCAAGGAAAGGAACATGAACACCCAATAAGCGTAAATACACTATTTTTGGAAGACTAATAAATATATAAATTTGTCCGATTATATAATCCCTTAATCGCATATAATTGAAATATTATGCTATATGAACCTTATAGCGTTTATTAAAATCTACCAATCCTTAATAACATCGATGGCCTTTTTCTTCACATCAAGGTATACTTCAATCGCCTTTTCTTCTACTTTTGGTGATATTAATTTCAGTATTTCCAAACCTAAAATGCGATACTGCTTACCCACCTTATTTGCCTTTAAAATACCGTTTTTCAATAATCTTTTAACAGTGCTATTGCTCACTTTGAGCAATTTTTCCACTTCCTCTGTTGTATAAACGCCGTTAGGCTTAATTTCTTCTGTCATATACAATTATTATACCAAAGTGTCATTGGGTGTCAATAGGTGTCAAAACATCAAACAAGCAAGAATTTAATAATTAAAAAAGAAGGATTAACATCCCTCTTTTTAAATATATATTACTATAGTTTATTTCTTCAAACTCTTAGTCCATTCAATCGTTCGTCCAATTCCCTCTTCAAGATAAATCATTGGCTGCCAATTCAAAATCTTGTTCGCCTTGCTGTAATCCAGGCAGCTGCGTCGCTCTTCTCCTGGCATAGCCACTTTGAATTCCTTGGACACATCTTGTCCTAAGGCTTTTTCAATAGCTGCAATAATATCCAATAAATTATTCTCAATGCCCGTTGAAAAATTTATCTCACCTACATAATCAGATTCCGCTGCTGTCACAAAGGCATTAACCACATCATCAACATAAACATAATCCCGAGTTTGTAAACCGTCGCCGTTAATAAAACTTGTCTTACTATTAACCGCATTATCAATAAAGATGGATACTACGCCCGCCTCCCCACCTTTATATTGACGTGGGCCATAGACATTGGAAAATCGCAAAGAAGTATAATTTTGTCCGTAAATCTTATAATAATAGCTTAAATATTTTTCAAAAGTTAATTTATGAATACCATAAGGCGAAAACGGATAAGTTGGATAAGTTTCCAAAGTTGGGATCTCCTCAGCACCGCCATAAAGAGCGCCACCAGTTGAAGAGAACATTACTTTCTTTACGCCATGACTATAAGCATTATCTAAGATATTTAACGACCCCAAAACATTAACTTTATTATCAAAAACCGGATCTTTCACTGATAGACGCACATCAATCTGCGCCGCTAAATGAAAAACAAAATCAATCCCCCCATCTTCAGATTCTTTATCAAAAATATCTTTAATTTTTACCTCATCACAGATATTAACTTCATAAAACTTAGCCGTCTCATTAACATAACTGCGCATACCGGAATACAGATTGTCAATCACAATCACTTCATGACCAAGCTCGATTAGTCTATCGACCAAAGTCGAACCAATAAAACCGGCGCCGCCAGTTACTACTGACTTAATTCTTTTCTTCATATACAATAATTAATGATTTATTATCGTTTTAGCAATGATCGTGCCCACAACCGCAATCATCATCTTCTTTATGATAATTATGCAAGAAGTCACCATAAACCCCCTTAACCACTTCAATGTCCTTACCGCTACCAAGCAAAAGGCTCAGATTCTTGGATTCGATTGCTTCCAAAATATTCAATCCCAAAACATCTTCCTTTGCCAAATCAGCATACATTTGCCTAAAGGCGGTATAATCTTTCAGGAAACAATGTCCGCCTGCACCACGTCCCAATATGCCTAAAGTTTCATGTACGGGGCTCATGTGCGCTTTACCGATTCTTGGATCAGCTGTGATTGCCTGTTGCACCGGCTCCCAATCACATTCCAGAGACTTTGTTAAGTCATATAAAATATTGGCGTAAATAATCTTGATATAAAGAAAAACGTTAGCACCGTATTTAACTACTTCTGCTTCACGGGCCTTGCATATCAACTTCAGCGGCGCCTCTGGCAAAATCGACAAAACTTCTTCGGCTTTCATACGATATTCATCATTATCAACCGGCATGCCAATAATATTGCGAGTTGGATGAGCAGCATCATAAGCCGCATTTTTTTCTGTCAAAAACTCCGGAGAATGCAAAACAAAGATATCTGGAAAAGTATCTTGCAAATTTTCCGTTGTTCCTGGCAGGATGGTTGATTTAATTACCGCCGTTTTACCACAACCAACCTCTGTTAGCGCATCTCTCACAATCGAATAATCAAAACCCTCAGGTGTTGTCGGGGTCGGCACGGCGATGAAAACGATATCACAATCTGCAATCAGTTCACGATTGCCCTTATATTGATCTTCTAAACCATAGCGCACAACCTCATAACCCCTGGCCTCAAAATCATTAGCATAATTTTTACCAATCCAGCCTTGACCGATAAAACCGATTAATTGTTTAGTCATAAATTTTTATAATAAATATTAATAATTTTTTTTATTACGAAATCACTTCTTCCATATCTTTAATAATCTTTCGGTACCACCCTTTTGGTCTATTTTCATCTTTTATTTGCAAAATAAATTTTTTGCCAGCCAACTTAGCGACCGCGTACCCTGGCAAAGCAATTTCACCTAAGCAATAACATTTTACCTTGTCAGACCAATGAATCCATTTCCTAGTCTGATAAAATATTTTGATAAAATTTAAAAATCTATTTTTAGTTCTGACAACTAAACGAAAATTAGGTATCTCCATTTTATAATCTTTCTTTCCAAAAACAATGCCGCGATACTCACAGTCTTCGGCCGGTTTATAATCAACCACATCCTCCTCGTTGACTAGAATAAAAAAACGTTGTTTATCTCTTTCACCAAATTTCTTTTTTAATTTTTTTTCTCGATGCTCTTTCTCAAAAATAACAAATTTATTCATTAAAAAACTCCAAATCGATAATAAGATTGTACTTACCAACTGCGCCAATAAATAATAAATATGGAATTTGCGCACCGCTTCATGAACAATTACCGCATTCAAGACCAGATTAGTTGTTCCAACAAATAAATATATCGACAACTGTCTGGGAATTTTTTCAATGTTCGCATTTCTAAATGTCCAAAATTTTTGCAAAGAAAAACTAATTGAAAAGGCCACTGCAAATGCTATTGTCGACGACAGTATCAACCCCATTCTCCAAACCCCATGCAATAAATACAATAACCACAGTTCGGCTAAGGTTGCTGTCGTGCCTGATATAGCAAACTTAATATAAATCTTATTCTTATGTAATAAATTTAACAGGTAATCCATATAATAATTAATTTAATAAGTTCACCTGCTTAATAGCGGAAGGAAAGGGATTTGAACCCTTGAAGGCTTTGACACCTTACCCGCTTTCCAAGCGAGCGCACTCGGCCACTATGCGACCCTTCCGTTTTTATTTCTTCAATTTCTCTTCAATTAGACTTCTTAATCCCTTGCGACTCTCTCCAGAACTATCCGTAAAATCCTCAAAAGGAATAGCTCCTGGAACCGGCTCTCCATTAATAAAACTAGCCGGGGTACCATTAACGCCAAATTCTTTTGCCTCAAGCTGTGATAATGTAATTGCTTTTTTATATTTTTCCGTATCTAGGCATTCATTAAACTTAACCTGATCCAGGCCCAATTCTTTGGCATTCTGTTTGTAATTAGTAATACTCAAGGCATTGTCCTGAGAATCTTGGAATAACTGATCATGCATCTCCCAAAACTTCCCCTGCTCGCCGGCGCATTCAGCTGCTACTGCTGCTGGAATCGCGTCGGTATGTGAAAGCAAAGGATAATGACGAAAAGCAATAACAACTTTATTACCAAAAGTCTCCTCAACCTGTTTCAGGCTATTTACAAACTTCAAACAAAAAGGACATTCAAAGTCACTATAAACAATCACTTGAACCGGTGCTTCCAACTCGCCCTTGCGATGATCATTTTCATCAATCGGTCTTACTGTTTTCACGCTCATCTTATTAGCCTTATCGATGGCATCCTTATTTGAGTCTTTATTTTTTTGCGCCTCATCATTAACAATATGTACGTCGGCCGGCTTTTTTGAATTCCTTGAATTAAAGAAATAAAGACCACCAACGATTATAACCAATATAATACAAGCTATCGCTAATATATTTATGATATTAAGTTTTTTCATAAAATAATATTTATTATATTAATGCCTTTTTCTGATGCCAATCTGTTACCTCTTGATATTTTTTACCAAAAGCAAACAAGGTTGTCTCGTCAAATCTTTTACCAATCAACTGGATCCCCACGGGCATTTCATCAACAAAGCCACCCGGAATTGATATCGCTGGTAAACCAGCCAAAGATGCTGGTGACAAGAAAATATCTTCCAAATACATCTTCAAAGGATCATCAGATTGATCACCAATCTTAAAAGCAATATCTGGCTGGGTTGGCGTAATAATAATATCCACTTTTTCCAATTCTCGGTCAAGCTCATCTTTAATCTTGGTTCGCACCTTCTGCGCCTTTAAATAATAGGCGTCAAAATAACCAGCCGATAAAACAAAGGTGCCGAGCATGATACGACGCTTCGCCTCCGGACCAAAGCCCTTACCGCGACTTTGCTTATAAACTTCTAATAAATTCTTCGCCTCAACATCACTAAAACCGTAACGAATACCGTCAAAGCGCGCTAAGTTTGAGCTAACCTCACTTGGAGTAATAATATAATAAACCGGGATGCCATATTTTGCGTGCGGTAAAGTAATCGGCACAATCTCAGCGCCTTGCTCTTTAAACTTCGCAATCGCGTCATTAACTATTTTCAAAATCTTTTCATCTGTGCCTTTAAAAAATTCTTCAGGCACACCAATCTTCTTACGCTTAATATTTGACTGACTCATTTTTGTTGCCGGCGCATCCACGGTTGTAGCATCATGCTCATCAATGCCCTCCATAACACTTAGAACAATTTCCGCATCCGCAACATCTTTAGTAATTGGTCCGGGCACATCAGTGGAACTCGTCATCGACACTAAACCAAAACGAGAACTGCGTCCATAGGTTGGTTTCAATCCAGTGAGATTACAAAAACTAGCTGGACAGCGTACTGATCCACCTGTATCAGTACCCATCGCAAATAAACACATATCGGAGGCCACAACAGCGGCTGGTCCACTTGATGAACCACCGGCTACACGCGTTAAATCCCAAGGATTGTGTGTTGCGCCATAAGCACTATTTTCACCACTCGCACCATGCGCAAATTCATCCATATTCGCCTTACCCAAAAGGACCGCACCCGCTTTTCTCAATTTTTTGATAATTGTCGCATCGTAAGGTGCAATATAATTGTCCAAGATCTTCGATGCTGCCGTGGTGCGCACACCCTTAGTTAAAATATTATCTTTAGCAATGTATGGTATTCCTAATAAAGGCCCGGTTTCGCCTTTAGCCCGACGCTCATCAGCGAGCTCCGCTTCCTTCATTGCCTCTTCTTCACAAAAAGTTAAAACCGCATTCAACTTATCGTTCAATTCACGCATCCGCTCCAAACAATCCCGAGTAATATCAACCGAGCTAATTTCCCCTTGCTCCATTTTCTCCTGTGCCTGTTTAATTGTTAATTTATTTAATTTCATATTACAAAACTCGTTTAACTTTAATTTGCCCTTCTTCAATCTCAGGCGCTAAATTTAAAGCCGCCAAGCGCTCATCAGCCACCCAGACTTTTATTTCATCGCTACGATAAACATTTTCCAAGCCGGTTACCTGCGCTGTCGGCTCTAAGTCGTCAGTATTCACCTCCTGCAATTGATCAATGTAATCCAAAACACCTGACAGTTGGCTGCCATATTTTTCAAACTCCGCCTCGGATAAATCCAAACGCGCCAAGTCGGCAATATGTTGTATTTCCTCTTTTGTTAATTTCATATTAATTTTAAAAATTCTTCTTCACTTAATATCTTCAGCCCCAATTCTAAAGCTTTTTCCAATTTACTACCCGCATCTGTTCCGGCAATCAAAAAATCAGTCTTGGAACTGACAGTTGAGGAGACTTTACCTCCTAATTGTCTTATTTTACCCTTTGCCTCGTCCCTTGTCAAACTGGATAAACCACCGGTCAAAACTACGGTTTTACCCTGGAACACTGTATTTTTTGCTACAATTTTAGCCAATTTTATGGTTACACCATAATTAGCTAATCTATGCAATAAGGCGATATTTTTCTCATCATTAAACCAATTTTTAATACTTTTAGCCACAATCGGACCAATATCATTTAATTTTTCCAAAGATTCCAAGCTTAGGCCATTAAAATAACCATAAAGCTCAACTGGATTTGTTATTCTTTGGTCATTATTAGAAATTGATTGTGTAAGCAATAGAGCGGTTTCCTCACCAATGTGGCCAATTCCCAGACCATAAATAAAGCGCGCCAATTCAATGTCTTTTTTCTTTTCAATTGCCTCAATTAAATTGTCCGCCGATTTCTCTGCAAATCTTTCCAGGGATAACAAGTCACCTTTTTTCAAACTATAAAAGTCTGCAATATCACCCACTAATTTTTCTTTCACTAACTGCTCCACCACTTTTGGACCCAAGCCTTCAATGTCCATCGCCCCTTTGCTCGTCCAATGAGTTAATTTACGCAAGTTAACCGCGTAACAATCCTTATTCAAACATTTATATGCCACCTCGCCTAGTGCCTGTTCGGTCACGCTGCCACAAATTGGACACTTTGTCGGTGCAAAAATTTCTTGTTCACTGCCATCACGTAATTTCTCCAACACCTGTACCACCTTCGGAATTACATCACCCGCTCTTTCCAAAATTACCGTATCGCCAATTTGCAAACCGAGACGTTTAATCTCATCCATATTATGCAAAGTCGAATGACTCACTACTACTCCGCCCACGCGCACCGGATCAAGAATCGCCACTGGTGTTAGCACGCCCGTGCGTCCCACTTGCCACTCCACCTCGCGCACCTTCGTGGTTACCTGTTCAGCCGTAAACTTATAGGCCATCATATAGCGCGGCCCCTTGCCAACAATGCCCAACACTGGCCACAGAGATAAATCATTTACCTTTACCACGACGCCATCGCATTCAAACGGCAGTTTATTACGATTCTTGTCCCAATAATCATGAAACTCTTCAACCTCTTGTAAATCTTTACAGATTTTATTTTGCTTTAAAGTTTTAAAGCCCAAAAGATTGGCCAACTGCAATTCCTGGTCATGGGTTAAAAAATTAATATTCGTAACCAATCCATATACGTGAAAATCCAGTTTGCGCTCAGCCACAATCTTGGAATCCAATTGCCGAATCGTCCCCGCCGCCGCATTACGCGGGTTCGCAAAAACTGTCCCACCTTTTTCTACTTGTCGTTTATTGATTTCCGCAAAAACTTTCGTCGTAATAATGGCTTCACCACGAAACTCTAAAACACCATCTTGGACGATACTTAAAACACTCTCAACGTCATCTTGATCAAAGCCAATCTTTTTCAACTCAGCGGCAGTCGGCATGCGCAAACGGAGCGGAATTGCCTCAATCGTCTTGATATTCTGAGTCACATTTTCCCCCACCTTGCCATCACCCCGCGTTGCCCCCTGCATCAACACACCACCTTCATAAAGAAGGCTAATTGCCAGGCCATCCATTTTTAGTTCACAAAAATATGCACCCAATTTACTTGTTTCAGTTTTTAGCAAAATGTTCAAATTACGCGTTTCCCAATCTTGCATATCTGCGAAATCAAAAGCATCAAACATTGACATCATCGGCGCGTTGTGCGGCACTTTAACAAATTTTTCCAAAGGTGTCGCGCCTACTCGCTGCGTTGGCGAGTCAGGGGTGATAAATTCCGGATATTGTTTTTCAATTGCTTCCAATTCATTTTTCAAACTATCATAAACCGTATCATTTATTTCCGGTGTATCTAAGACATAATAAAAATAACGATGCTTATTCAGCTCGTCTTTCAATTTTTCTAAGCGATTTTTGGCTTCTGCTTTATTCATTTGCTTAATACCTTATTTCTATATTTCTGCCTGTTTTATTATATGAACCAATTGAGGTGATGGTGGTAGTTGGTGTTGTGTAATCATATTCTAAAGAGAATGTTGAATTATTACCAGTCAATGTAATTATTTCACCAATTGAATCGCAACCACTTGTTGAAACTTTAATTTTTTTCTTAACCACATTACATGGAGACCCTGGCACGGTAAAATCAAAACTATTTTTCCTAACTCCCCATAAAATTTTTTCTACACCAGCTTCACCAGCATAAAAAGCCTTAACAGCATCAACTTGTGAGATATTCATGCCTAAATTATTCAAGATAATGGTATTAGAAATTATAACAATAACGATAATACTTGCCAATATCAAAAGCGTCATCGCAATTGCAATCACTCCTTCTTGCTTTTTATAGATATCTTTTAACATTTTTTTTAAATTAGTATGTATACTCTCGTGATGAAACCGTTGTCTGCATTCGAAGATTCATTTTGGGCCCGTTATTCATTTCTGCCTCCACCATTATGGTTATACTAGGCTGAAAAGTTACATCGACGTTGGCAACGGTATCATTATTTACAAATTTTAAACTTATGATGTTTAATTCGTTTGGCGTTATATAGCCCTCACTAGCATCTCTCTTAATGCGCAATCTATCATCAACCAAATCGTAAACAACGCACTGTCCGTAAACATTTTTAAAATATAAAGCAGTAGACATCTCTACGCCATCATTGCTAATATTATTAAAAATTTTAAAATGTCCAGAGACTGGTTTCAGTGCACCGCAATCACTCCCAGCGTATAATCCTTGTGCAGTTCTTAACTCTTTGCCCATTGTCTCAATGGCAAAACGCAAGGACTCCTGGGTAACCTGTGAACTCATTGACTGTCTTTGATAATTAACAATATTTATATAAATACCATTAACCATTAAAGTTACAATCACAAAAACGCCTGTCGCCACAGTTAACTCTAGCAATGATATGCCTTGTTGAAACTTTTTAAATTTTAATGAAATTGTTTTCATTTGCAATCAATATATATTTAATAATCAACGCCAATCATACAATAAAGTCTCAGCAATATAGTCATGATTTTTGCCACTCTGACTCCAGCGAACAGTTGATTTTACATTTATAAACTCAGGGTTCGTACGAGACACCGTAATTAATCTCTTAAAAATAGTGCTGGTGGCGCCAGTGTGCCCATAAAAACCATATTCATCCATCTTTATGTCAGTCGCCGAGCTGCTAAAATCTTGACCCGTTGATTCAAACCCATAAAAATCAATTGTCGACGTAGCTGGTATGCCATCATCAAAACTTACAGGTGGATCTATTAACCAATTAGTGTCACGAACCTCTCTAACCAACTCCAATCCCTCTTGCGCCAACATGGACGCGATTAAATTATTTTTATTCAACGTCTGAGTGAGAACATTTCGCGTCATCAAAGACAAAACACCCATCATGCCGACACTTACTATGCCAATCGCGACCATCACCTCAATAATCGAAAAAGCTGTATTATTATTAATTTGTTTTAAAAAATTTTTCATTTTAATGTATTAATCAACATCAACTAAACCGAAGATGTTCACTTCTATCACTTTAGTATTAGTGTCGTCATAATTTGACAAACCAATCATTGCACTACTTACTGCGCCCGGATTAATAGCAATTTTTGGATCTGGCGGCGCATAAACCAAAGAAATCTGTGCACTTGGGTGAACATCCATTATTTTTACGCCCTTTGGCAGATTAACAACTTGGTAGTCCGTATCACCACTATCTCTTAAGTTGTCCTGATCATTGTCTGCAAAAATTATATACTTACCATTATTATCCTTGTCAAAATAAACCCCCCAATAACCCTTATTAGTGCCGACAATTTTCCCATTCAAGGCATAGCTCTGCGTTTTATGAATATCACTGCTTAAGTTTTGTGCCGCCAAAGACACGGAATTTTTTTTACCTATAGACGCATAATTAACAATTGTTACGGCTGATAGTATGCCAATAATGGCGATAGTTACCATTATCTCCATCAAACTAAAACCTGATTGTTCGTGTGAAAAATTCATAAATAAAATTTGTATCCTCTTAATCTATAGCCTTAGAAACGGTGGCTATTATTTAAAAATTATTTTATTACTAAACTCCAATAAAACCAAAATACCACCTTAATAAAGGATCCCCCCAGAATAAAGTCACAATTGTGGCGACCGATAGAAACACGCCAAAAGGAACATGTGAGCTCCATTTCTTTTTACCAAATACAATTAAACCTATTCCTATAAAAGCCCCGGCGATATATGCCAACATTAAGGCGGTAATAATCTGAGGCCAACCCAGGGCGATGCCCATTAAAAATCCAAGCCGAATGTCGCCACCGCCTATCCATTTTCCTTTCGAAATAATAAATTGTAACAAGAAAAAACCACCCCCTATTATACCCGAAAGCAACAGGCTTTGCCAGCTTATTCCCAGAACTAAATTTAAGACAAAAAGTACAGCAATTGATGGCAAGGTTATCACATCTAAAATAAGATACCAGCGTAAATCATAGATAAAGACAATAATCATTGTCGAAATCAAAAAAAAGTCACGAAATAAAGTTATAAAAAATATATAATTAGGCAATTGTCCTCCCAAGACCGACCCACCGCGGGCGGAAAAATTAAACGCAAGCATGAATAACAAACCCGTAATCAACTCCACAAGCGGATACTGAAAAGATATTCGCATTTTACAACCGCGACATTTTCCGAGTAAAAACAAATAGCTCAAAACTGGGACATTGTCATACCACGCAATTGCCTTTCCGCACTTAGGACATTTGGAACGCTCCATCATACTCTCACCGGTATGCAGACGCCAAATTAAGGCATTTAAAAAAGAGCCGATAATTAAACCGAAAAGAAGTGCAAAAAATGAAAAAATTGAATAATCCATTGATTAATTGTTAATATAATTTCCCAGGCACAGCAATGTGCTTACCCATCGGCACTCGCCCAGCCTTGCCATCCAAGGAATAATACAACTGATAGCTAGTCGCATCAGCTAATCCCGCTTGACATGTATACGGGCCACTGCCCACGCAGGGAAGATAATAATACGGCGCATTTGTCTTGGGGTCTGATGGCACAAAAGATAAATATGGACCACCACACTCCTCGTCTCCGATTACACCACCCGGTTTTACTTCAGTCGGATACTTATTGCAATTAAAATAATATAATTCAAGAGCATTTTGCATCTGCACCACGTCAGTCACTCGAACGGTATCACGATTATTTCTCTGTGAATTATTCAGGGCAATTCCCGCCACCAAAGCAATCAAGCCAACAACGGCAATAAGAAGCAAAATTTCTTTTAAATTTAATTCATGTTTAACAGTCTCTCTAATAATCATATTAATTATACAAATTATTAATTATGTAAACATTATAACATAAAAGAAAGAAAGAAACAAAAAAACGCGTTTACACGCGTTTTTTTAAGACATTCTATTATTATAAATATTTACCTCTTACCTACCTTCTCCCAGATTACCAAAATTGGGCTAGCAATAAAAATCGAGGAATAAGTTCCGACAAAAACACCAATGGCTAGGGCAGACACGAATGATCTAATTGTTTCGCCACCAAAAAGAATAATTGCAGTTAGCGCCAACATCACAATCAATGATGTGTTAATTGATCGGGACAAAGTTTGAACTACAGACATATTAACCGTGCCCTCAAAATCCAAACTGCTTTTTGGTAAATTTTCTCTAATTCTATCGAAAACCACAATGGTATCATTAACTGAATAACCCAAAACTGTAAGAATCGCAGCCACAAAGGGAGTCCCAATTTCCACACCATAAAAATGTCCCAAAAAGGCAAAAACACCTAAGGTAATGAAGACATCATGGAATAAGGCCACGATTGAAGCTACGCCATACTTCCAAGAAGCAACTGGCTTTGACACCTTATTAAAGGCAACAGCCATAAAAATAGCAATTGCCAATAAAACAATAATGCCAGCATTAAAAGATTTTGCTTTTAATTCATTGCCAATTGTCGGTCCAACTGACTCGAAACGAATTTCAGAAACTTGAGCCTTTCCCGCCTCAGCTTCATTGCTAGTTGTCTCGATTACAATATTTTTGTTGTCTGTTTTTATTTCTTCACTCTTTTTTGAAGCTTCTTTCTTATCAACAGTAGCTTCACCTCCAGCCATCTTATTCAATTTCACCATAACTTCTTGATGTTTTTCCTCAGTCACATCTTGAAATCTAATAATCATCCCCTTTTCTCCTATTGGTTGCACGACAAGGCTTCCTAAATTCAAATCACTTACTGAAGATTGAACTTCATTAACAGTCGGTCTGTTAGCTGAAAATTCTACCTCCAAAAGACTTCCTCCGGTAAAATCGATTCCGAATTTTAAGCCCCACATAATCAACATTACTGCTGAAGTAGCGACTAATAAACCAGAAATTGATAACCATATTTTTCTTGTTTTGATAATATTAATCATAAAATATAAATTAAATTTAATAAATTAAAACTATTTCTTCACAGCTCCCACTAGCCATTTATTATTTTCAAACCAGCTAACTGGCAACAAATCGAATAATAATCTAGTAAAAATAATCGCTGAGAACATTGACACAACTACACCCAAGCCTAAAGTAATAGCAAAACCTTTTACTGTACTAGTTGATAGCTGAATCAATACAAAACAAGTAATTAAGGTTGACAGATTTCCGTCACGAATAGACGGCCAAGCGCGATTAAATGATTCACGAATTGCCATGCTTAGCGGTTTGCCACTGCGCATTTCTTCTTTTAATCTTTCAAAGATTAATACATTGGCATCAACTGCAATACCCATTGACAAAACAATACCAGCAATACCAGACAAGGTCATTGTTACCGGCCAAATCTTAAAGATTGCTAAAAGTAAAACACCATAAACAAACAAAGAAATAACTGATAAAATACCCGCAAAACGATAGTATAAAATCATAAAGACCGCAATAAAAATTAGGCCGATAACACCCGCTCGCAAACTTGTCCTCAAGGACTCATTACCAAGAGAAGCGCCCACTGTTTGTTGACCTACTAAGTTAATTGGCACAGGCAAGGCACCAGCATTCAATCTCTGTGCTAATAATTTTGCCTCTTGGATATTAAAGCTACCAGAAATAACCGCTTTTCCACCGGAAATCTTTTCATTTACATTTGGACTACTGATAACATAACCATCCAAAAAGATTGCCACCTGTTTGTTCACATTACGCGCGGTAATATCTTCAAAGAATTTTGCCCCCTGTTCATCAAATTCCAAAGACACTTGTGGTTGATTTGAATTTGGATCAAACTGTACTGAAGCTCTTTTTAAGTTTTTGCCACTTAATTCAGTATTTTTCCAATTCTTATCAGTGCCAGCCACATCTTGTGGCGTCATTGATCTAGTAAAAATACGACTCACTTTATATTCATAAGACTCTCTCTCGCCTTCTTTTAAAATAATGTGGTAGCCGAATTTAGTTTCAACAACAAAGGAAATCTCGCCCACTTTTTGTGCAAATACCGCATCAGAAAAAGGCTCAACCATTGCTGCCTTACCAAACCAACCCAAATCACCGCCATTAGCAGCGCCTGGATCATTGGAGTATTCTTTAGCCAAGCTAGCAAAGTTTTTTGGAGTAGCCTTGGCTTTAATTTCCTTGATTTTTGCATAAGCCGCCTCTTTGCTAATTTCTTTAGTACAACCTTCAGAGCCTGTATAACAAATTAAAATATGTGAAGCTTTTACCTCTTTTTCAATTTGCTTGTCGTCAAAAGGATTTGTCTTTTTTCTTTTTTCTTCTAATTTATAAATATCAAAACCATTGGCCGCACGAACTAGATCACTAGAAGTTTTGCCCACAGTCATATCTTTTACTTTAGCTACAATTCCCGGATCGGTAGATTCGTTAATCCAACCCAAATCACCGCCATTATCCTTGGTGTTTGTGTCTTCACTAAACTCTTTAGCCAAAGCTGCAAAATCACCACCAGAAATTACCTTACCCAAGACACTTTCCGCCCGCTTCTCCGCTTCCTTATTAAAAGTATCAATCTTGTCTTGTCCTGCCTTATCCAATTGAGGCGCCTCAGTACCCTCTTCTTTGAATTCTAATAATGGAGTTTCACCAATCATTTTAATCGCTTGATTAACATCTTTAATGCCGGCTAATTCTACAATCACCCGATAATCGCCACCAGAACTATTGGTCTGCACCAAAGGCTCACTTACGCCGAATGCATTTACTCTTTTTTCGATTACATCACGAACGCCTTCTAGGGCTACAACTTGATCGCCACTAGGAACCTTGGACATGTCAGCTTGATAAACTAAATGCGTACCTCCTTGCAAATCAAGCCCTAGTCGAAAAGGAATCTCCTTGGTCTTCGGCAATTGCACAACGTTGTGAGTTTTACCAGCCACCCAATCAGTCGCTCTATTATAATAAGCGCCAGCATCGATAACGGCTGCAAAAATAACCAATAAGGTTACCAAAATGAAAGATCTCCAAACCTTTCCCCTCTGACTTGGTTGAAATACTTTTTTAATCATAGTGTTAAGTTATATTAATAAATAAATTAATTAAATTCTAAAATAATATAATCCGCCGCAAGGGACGGAAGTTGCTTATCCACACTTAGCCATTTTTTCTAAGTAATAGCTATATTTTAAAGCAACATTAAATAAATTGCAATATTGACAAAGATAAATTTCTATGTTGAAAAATAAAAAACCCGATATTTTCTCAGAATATCGGGTTTGTCAAAATAATGTTGGCTGTCTGCGCTTTCTTTGATAGCGCATAATCACCCTTTTTGGCACTTTTAAGGCCAATTTAGCCATAACAACTGCTTCTTGTACTGCCATATAAAGCTTTTCCCCTTCTTTGGCGTATCTGTAGTCAGACTGAGAAATTTTTTCCCCAAGCGGATAAACAAACCTCTCAGTTTCCTTCAAATATCTCTAAAGCTTCTACTTGGTAAAAGGTTTTTGAGGACCCTGCCTTTCTTCGCCAGGATTTTCTATAACCACCGGCCTCTTTAAATATAGATTTTTAGCCATATTTCTTAAGTTGTGATACCTGTCGGCTAATTTTACTATAATGCTATCAAAATCCCTTATAATCAAACGAAAATGTTCCCTGTCAGACATATCATCTTTCTTGGTCACCCTATGAACAATTGAATATACTTGTTCTGGATAATCCTCTTCAATTTCTTCCAAAATTTTTTCACTGACATCTTCCGGAGCATCATGTAAATAAGCCGCTGCTGAGATTACCGGCTCATCAACCCCAAACCAAATCAAAATTTTAACAACTTTTTCTGGATGAGTTTTTACCGGCTTACCATCCAGCCTAAATGTGTTATTATGCATACCACCAGAACAATCGTGGGCTTTTTCAACTACACCAGTTTTATCCCTAGCCATTGCATCTTTCACGCTGACTTCATCCCATGGTCTTTTTGCAAAATATTTAATTAATTTCATCGGATATTCATGAATATCCTGATTTTTACTAGACATATCCGCGCCTCCGTAGTTTATAGGTTATTTGTCAATGTTCAATATAGACCTCAACCTTACCCAAAAAATAGTATTTTGTCAAGGTTAATTTGTCAAATAAAAAAACCAGTCCCGATGACTCGGGACTGGTTATCAAAATACCTATTAATAACGATATCTATCTGGCTTATACGGCCCTTCGACGGCCACATCAATATATTTCGCCTGTTCATCAGATAATTGCGTCAAAGTCACACCCAATTTATCTAAATGCAGTCTAGCCACCTCTTCATCAAGTCTTTTTGGCAAAGTATAAACACCGATTTCGTAATCCTTTTCCCAAAGTTCGATTTGTGCCAAGACCTGGTTTGTAAATGAAGCGCTCATCACAAAACTAGGATGACCAGTTGCATTACCAAGATTTACTAAACGACCACGAGACAAAAGCACGATTGCGTGTCCGTCTGGGAAAACAAATTTATCAACTTGTGGTTTGATATTAATTTCTTTAATACCATTATACTTTTCTAATTTTTCAACTTGAATTTCATTATCAAAATGTCCGATGTTACAAACAATTGATTCATCTTTCATTTTTTCCATGTGCTCCACGGTAATAATATCACGATTACCTGTTGTTGTTACATAAATATCACCTTCATCCAAAGCTTGTTCCACTGTCTTCACTTCAAAGCCCTCCATTGCCGCTTGCAAAGCACAAATTGGATCAACCTCAGTCACAATCACGCGTGCGCCAAAACCGCGCATACTCTGTGCGCAACCCTTGCCAACATCGCCATAACCACAAATAACGGCGATTTTGCCAGCCACCATCACATCAGTACCTCGCTTGATACCATCGGCCAAACTTTCGCGACAACCGTAAAGATTGTCGAATTTACTTTTGGTTACAGAATCATTCACGTTGATGGCTGGGAATAATAATCTCTTCTTTTCTGACATCTGATAAAGTCTATGAACACCAGTCGTCGTCTCCTCGGATACGCCCTTCACGTCTTTGATTATACCGCTCCAAAAAGTCGGATTCTCTTTATACATCCGAGCCAAAATTTTCATCAACTCTTTTTCGTCTTCACCTTTATCTGAATAATCTTTTTCCAAAATACTGGAATCCTTTTCAATCTCCACGCCCAAGTGCAACATCAAGGTCGCGTCAGAGCCGTCATCTACGATCAAATTTGGACCCTTGCCACCTGGAAACATAAACGCTTGCTCTGTGCACCACCAATATTCTTCCAAAGTTTCACCCTTCCAAGCATAAACAGGCACGCCCGCTTTGGCAATTGCTGCCGCTGCATGATCTTGGGTAGAATAAATATTACAAGAAACCCAACGCACATCTGCGCCCAACTCAACCAATGTTTCAATCAGTACCGCAGTTTGAATAGTCATGTGTAGACTGCCCAAAATACGTGCTCCAGCAAGCGGTTTCTGTTTGCTAAATTTTTCACGCAAAGCCATTAGGCCCGGCATTTCTTTTTCAGCGATAACGATTTCCTTTCGGCCGTAATCAGCCAAACTAATGTCTTTGATTTTAAAATCCTCTGTGTTTGTCATAAATTCTTATATTTAGAAATTAAATTATGATGTTTTTTGTCCATACGCGCGCCCATGCTCGCCACCACCAAGGCGGAGACATGACTAGCAATTTCGCCAGCTTCTTGCAAATTCAAACCATTAACTAGGCCGTGCAAAATACCGGCAGCGTACATATCACCTGCCCCGTTCGTATTTACCATCTCCACCTTGTGCGGTTCAATATTATAAACTTTACCATTTTCTTTAATCAAGCTTCCCTTCGCTCCTAGTTTTACTACCGCAATCTTGCAGTTATCTGCAATATCGTGTAGCGCTTCAGTTGAGTCTTTTTTATCCGTAAATTCAGACGCCTCTTCTTCATTGGCAAAAACAATGTCCACATGCTCACGCACTACGTCCTGAAATAGTTTTTTATTGCGCTGAATCAAGTGTACATCTGAAAGATCGAGAGAAATTAAGACATTGCCTTCCTTCGCAATGCCCACAGCGTGCATCACCGCATCGTAAGTATTAGGATTCTCCAATTGATATGCCTCAATATGTAAGATTTTACTATGTCGAACTACATTTTCATCAACATGTTTTTTGACAAAATTAGCCGACGCACCCAAATGAGTCGCCATCGTTCTTTCTCCATCTGGTGTGATAAAAATGATTGAATGCCCGGTCATATCGCGATCATGACGCAAAAGATGTGATACGATTCCCTCTTTTTCAATTTCTTCGCTATATCTACGACCATGACTATCATCGCCAATCATGCCCAAAAAAGAAGTACGATTGCCCAGGAGATTAACGCCTGAAAGCGTATTAGCCGCAGAGCCACCCGGTGATAATTCATGAGCCACGTGACTAAGTTCATTTAAGATGTTTTTACTTTCCGCTTCGGAAATCAAATTCATCGAACCTTTTTTGATTTTTAAATCATCGAGAACTTTATCTTCGATATTAATTACAATATCAAGTAAGGGACTGCCGATGCCCAAAAGATCCCAATGCTTATTTTTAACTGTTGTGTTTTCAGTTTTCATATTTTTTCATAATAGCATATTTTCATTTATGTGCCAATTTTTTTACTCACAAAAAAAATACAGACTAATTATTTTAGTATGTATTTTTTAAAAAAATTTTTCAAACATTAACGACTCTTGGGCGTCACCCAAAAACCCATATATTTCCCAAACATCAGCTTGGTTTGTGAGTCCAACCCCGGAATTGAGCCAAAAACGATAATACTGACAGGCAGAATTACCCATTGCACCGGAATTAATAATGTTTTCCAAAAACTATAACCATCAGGTCTTTTTGGCAATAATAAAGTCGCGATAATTGAAGATAGCACCAAGCCAGACATGGCAAAGGTCATCAAAGCTCTGGTTACCATTGGTAGATTGGTTGATAAGGTAGTAGAGTTAAAAGCCGCCCCGCCCAAAAACAATGGCATCCAACCAATAACAGCAATAATCAAAGCATTGGTCGCCCAAGAATGAAAACCATACAATTGAGTAAAAATTCGACTAATCATGGTCATCTTTGGATAAGTCTTCCAATTTTTAATAGTATTAAAAATTAAATAAGGTAAATTCTCCACACCCCAACCCCAACGTCTTTGTTGTTTATAAAGACTAGTTGCCGTCGCCTTCAAGGTCTTGTCCATACACGCATCCATTGAGACAGGATAGTTCATCGGCTCGACGCGGTAGTCACCTTTGTAATAACAAAAGCAATGCCAAAAAATACGCGAATCTTCACTCACCATTTTCGTTGACCAAAAACCAATATCCACCAAAGCGCGCCAAGTCATGGAATGCGAGGAATAGGTCGCCAATTTTTCTTGGCGAATCTGTTGCATCATCTGCCAAAAAGTATTAGATGAAGCGGCAATGCGGGCAAAGAAAGGGGCTTGCCAAATATTATTATGATAAACCGGAATCGGCTGATAACTCGCGCGATAGGGATTGGGTACAGTCAAAAATTTGTAAGTCAGGTTGTAGAAATAATCCGGATAAATAACAGTATCAATATCAAAAACGCTCACCAAAATCTTGTCATAATCAATATTATTCTTATCAACATAGTCACGCTTCAAGGCACTCGCCGCCCAGGCCTGGTTCGCACCCTTACCCTTCAGTTCACCCTCAATGCCATCTGGATGAAAGAAGACAAAAAAATCTTTAAACTTGTGCCCGAATTCATTTTTAATTTTCTCCGCATTAATGTGTGCTATTTCGCCGCCCCGCTCCTCAACTGCCAACACCACCACCATTTTATCAACTGGGTAATTACTAAATAACATCGCTGAAAAACTTGTCCGAATTACTTCAATGCTCTCATTATATGTCGGAAAAAAAACCAAGTGAATAACATCATCCCAGGCCATGGTCTTGCCCTCAATATTCACCGCTCCCAATTCATGACACTTCTGCCCCCAATCAATTTTAATATTTTTTTTCAAACGATCATAGGCCACCAATAAATGCACGCCCAGAAACACCACCAAGAGCAACCAGTACACATCGAAAGCGATAATAAAGAAGGCTACAAAAACAGGCTGCCAATAAGACAGCGCTAATAACAAAAACAAAGTCGCCCACGACAAAAAGCCAGGCAAGATTTCCAACCACCGATACAAACGGCGATCATCACCGGTTAACTCTGTTGCTTTTCCAATTTTTAAATAATCCATACAGCTACAATGCTAATCCGCGAATAAATACTAATCTGCGAATAGCGAATAATTATTTTTTATCTTCTTTTAATAAAAAACTTCCTAAAAAATATAATACGTAAAAGAAAACTGTAAACACGAGGAAATTAATAAAATAATTCCATTCCGTCAAATACAATAAAGCATCTTTCATAATTAAGCCGGGAAAATAAAACATCTCCCAACTATTCCAACGATTTACCAGCCCCAATAGGACACCCAAGGATATCAAGGGAATAATACCGACTATAAAAGAATTCGCCACTGTCTTATTAAAAATAAGAATCAGTAAATTTTTCATCTGTCGCAGTAAATGCACAAAAAATATCCAGCCTACTAAAGCATAGGTAAAAAAGACAATAATCATCCAGGCATTTTTTACACATACTCGATAAAAAGAATACGGACAGTAATTCATCAAATGGCGAACATCTGTCATTATATAAGCAGAATTCGGCACAAAAAGCAACCATAGTAGAAACCAAAAGCCAAAAACTACCTTTTGGGTATTTTTTTCAATCTTTGTCAGATTGTAATACCGCACCAAAACTTTAAAAATCAACAATGGTACCAATAATAAAATAATATTCCAAACAATACCAAAAACCGGATATTCATTAATAAATAAATAACCGGGCAAATTTGAATTATAAAAAAAGTCTGAAATTATCTGATCACTACTCATAATTAAAAATCTATTTCATCATCGTCGCCAAAATCAGTTTCTTTACTATTATTTGTGATGACTGGTCTGGGATTTTCTTGAACAACCTTATTTTGATGATTAACAATTGACTTAACTTCTTCACAAATAACTTGCTTTGGCTGATAAGTCGCCGCCGGAAACTCCTCTCTAACAATCCTATTTGTCTGACTAACAACTGTTAAATTTTCTTCCTTAATAGTCCTATTGGACTGTACCGGCTTAGGCTGATTATTGTTCTTTGGTCGATTCCCAAAATTAACCGGCGCCATTTTTAAAGCCTCACCCAAAGAAACCTCCTTAACATTAATAATCGGCTTTATTTCAACTCGACCAGTTTCCTTCAATTTTTTCAATTCTCTTTCTTTCTGTAAACGACGCTCTTCAATTTCTTTATTCTTCTCCTCTCGTACTAGCGATAGACACTCCTTACAATAAATCGGTCGAATACCATCTGGCTGAAAGGAGGTTTGTGTGTTTTTTCCACAACGATTACAACTAACATCAAATTTATAAACCTTGTTTTTGTCGTCATTACTACTACTTCGAACCTCTTCTGTTTGCGTGTTACTTGGACGAACAATTTCAGCCGTCGGCCGACTGTTCAATTCCGGCGCTATTGGTTTTTTGTCAAAATTACTAACCCGATCTGTTGAAGGTTTTTTATCAAAATTATTTGACGGCACAGCTGTTGTTTTTTTCTCAAAATTATTAACCGGCGCCGGTCTTTTAGTCGCATCAACATTGCGCGCCGCCTCGACAAATTTAGCCTGGCGTGGTAGATCGTCATCATCCTCATCATTATGCCATTTGGCAATTTTTTCTTCAACTATCTCTCTCGGTTTTGCATATCTTTCTCGAGAAATCGCGATTACCTTTTCAAAATTACCAGTTTTCTCCTCAGCGCTTAGGGGCGGCAAACCACGCGCCGAAAAAGGATCAGAAGCAACGCCGTCAATCATTAATTTTAAATAAGTTTCATATTTGGGTAAATTCAAAATATCTTCCGCTGTAAAAGTTGGCATAAATTCCGGTTCCAAAAATTCGGCATCGGCCGCACCCACTCGAAAAGCGACAATCGTGCCCACGTTACCAAACACCGCACTCGCCACTTTCTCTGGTAATTGCTCCACGTATTGATGGGCCAAAATCAAATTCAAGCGATATTTACGCGCTTCGGATAAAATATTCGCAAAAGAATCAGTTGCAAAATTCTGAAACTCATCAACGTACAAATAAAAATCACGCCTTTCGCTTTCCGGCATATCTACGCGACTCATCGCCGCCAACTGAATCTTGGTTACAATCATTGATCCTAAAAGTTGGGAATTATCCTCACCAATTCGGCCTTTACTTAAATTCAAAATCAAAATCTTGCCCTCATCCATGATTTTGCGAATATCAATTGTTGATTTCGCCTGACCGATAATATTTCTAATTAAAGAGGTCGATAAAAACTGACCAACCTTATTCTGAATCGGCGACACCGCCTCAGAGGCAAACTTATCATTATAACTAGCGAATTCATTCACCCAAAAAGCCTTCACAACCGGATTTTGAATATTGTCCACCACCTTCTTGCGGAAATTTTTGTCTGACAAAATACGAGTCACCCCCAAAAGCGTCGAACCAGGATAATCCAAAATCGCTAAAATGGCGTTACGCAAAATATATTCCAAGCGAGGACCCCAAGAATCCGCCCACAACTTTTGAAAAACGCCAATCAGGCCAGAGGCAACTAGATGGCGTAAGTGTGGCTCAACTTGCTCCACAATATTAAAAGCAATTGGAAAATCATAATCAGCCGGATTAAAATAAACCACGTCATTGATTCGATCATTGGGAATATATTCCATGATTTTCTCCGCCAAATCACCATGCGGATCTACCACGGCCACGCCATGACCCGCTCGAATATCACTAATAATCATATTCTCCTGAATCGTGGATTTGCCCATACCCGTCTTTCCAATCAAATACATGTGACGACGTCGATCATCACGCTTGATACCAAATTTTCTATTTTCATTTCGATAAGTTGTCTCTGCAAACAATGCAATATCTTTATTCATAAATTTTTACACCGTCATCCCCGCGGAGGCGGGGATCCAGGCACCTCGTACTATAAATCTTAATTAAAACAAATCTTATTTTTATCCAAACGGCAAATTACTTGGTGGTCCACCCCTTTTCTCGACAGGTTTTTCCGCTGGCATCTCAACCGCCTTCTTAGCCGTTGGTGTTTCAAAAATATCTTCCGAGCCAAAATTACTAATATCCACCACGCCACCTTTTCGTACTTCTTTATTTCCTGACTGTGGCGCGAATACCGGCGCTGATGATTTTAGACTCTCGTCAATCTCAGCAAAAATATTTTCACTACTAACCTTCTCGGTAAAAAAATCATTATCAACTGCATTCTCAAACATCGGCAAGGTCATCGGCGGTTCAGACTTACGGCCCGGAGCCTTCTGGATCATCGGCGCCTTCACTACAAGTTCCAATGGGAAGTGCCACAGCGTTGCCAATTCTTCAATATTGAAATAACCAGCCGTTCTGCCCGCAGACATACTGCGATTTTTATAATTTTTCACTATTTTATGCTTCTTTTCGTTTAAGCGATAATTTTTGAAAAAATAATTAGCCGATGTCATCGTCTTTAAAGAGTCTGGTTTCAAACTATTTAAATCCTGTTCAATGAATTGCTTGATATACCCATTAAAACCATTAACCACTTTCGGCTTAACCATGGTATCCTTTTTGCTAACATAAACCATTCTGATTTTTGACTTAAAACCCAGTTTGGCACTTTTCATTTGAATCGCCTCAACTTGCTTCTTTTCTTTGGGCCGCAAATTCATCATCTTTAATAATTCATCTTTCTTCTCTTCCTTCTTGGCGGATTCAAACGTAAAAAACGCATCACCAATAGATGAAATAACAGCCATTAAAAAACCGGCCAACATATCTACAAAATTATCCTTGGCCGCTGTTTTGTCGCCTAGAATTTTTTTAATTTCCTCATCACTCTTCTTTGTCCAGGCATGATCTCCTGGCTCAATAATTATCTGATACCACATCTGTTCTCCTTTTCGCAAACTACTACACAAATCCATCAATGATGCCATTGGATCCTTAAATTGTTCCTCTGGCTTAGTGCCGTCACTAGCCAAAAACTCAGGATAAGTTTTAATCGGATAAGCGCTAGGTGCGGTTTGAATAAACTCAGCCCCCCAAACATCGTATTCAGAGTCTGGGTATTTGGTGGGTATCCCCACAGTGTAATCATCCACATCGGATATTTCCGCATCTGGATATTGTGAGTAAATCGCAGACTCAACTAAGTTACGGAAAGCCAATGGTGTCCTGATTAAGAATTGCGTATAGCCATCAATGCTTACTATTTCCATGCTAAATGACAGTTGAAACTGCCCCTCCCAATATTTTTCAATCAAATTTTTTGAACCATGTGCTCCAGCCAAATAGGTAAAAATATTTTCCACCGCTCGTAAAGATTGAGTATTGCCTCTAGGAATATCAATAGCTAAAAGAATCATTTTTTGAGTTTCAAACCATTTGTCCTCAATATACTCTTTCCATATATCCCAAGCCCCTACCAAAAAAACCATAGCGACTGGAATCCAACCGACATTAACAAGCACTGTCAAAAGCAGCTCGTCGGCTGGCAATGACAAGAATTGAAATATTGGTGATAAATCTAATGAGATATTCACAGTTTCTCCTTTACTAATAATAAAATTATTATAACATATTTTTTATTTTTCTCAAAACGCAAAAGACTCGCAATGACGCGAGTCTTTATAAATATTCACTTTTATAATTTTATAACAAATAAAGTTCCGGATCAACATAAACACCATCCTTAATAAGTTCAAAATGAAGATGCGGACCATTGGAATACTGACCGGCGCCGGAAGTGCCTGGTGTGCCACCACTCTTACCCAGAAGCGCGGAAACATTAACTTGTTGACCGACACTCACACTAATCTGTGACAAATGACCATAAACAGTTCGATATCCATTACCGTGATCGATGGTAACATAACTATAACCAGACAATCCGCCATTAACAGCTGACACAACCGTCCCACTTTGTGCTGCCCGCACATTTGTACTCTGACTGGCAGCAATATCAATACCCTCGTGAGCAAAACTATAAAGATATTTTGGATCATGAAATCCATAATTCACCCGACCCGAAACCGGCCAATGCAAAACAATCTTTGTCGCCCCTGTTTTTTCATTATATGTGTATGAACTAGTATTATTGCTTATTGCTGTAGGCGTAGTTTTGACACTTGTTGTCATTGTTGTCTTGCTACTTGCGCTCCCCCCAGTCACCACAACACTACTAGTGTTATTGCGCGCTTCATATTTACCGCCAAGCACAGAAACAGTTTTTTTCAAACTAGCGCCGCCATTAGTATTATACCCCACTTCTTTTAATACAATCTGATAATAATCACCAGTGTTTAGAATTGGGAGTTTGGCCACAAAGCCAATATTAACCGATTTATTGGAACTGCTTAATGTCTTATTAAGACCAACGGAATAATAATCACTTGAGCCTATTCTCACTTCTTGCAAAACTTCACCAGTCCCATAATCAATAATATACAGGCTATCTAGCCCTGGCGTGTTAACACCCTTTATCAGACTAAAACCAACTTTATTCAAATCCATTTCTTGCGCTGAACTTCTTAAATTAAATGAAGAAATAATTGTTCCCTTAATTTCATTCAATGTTTTTAAGCCAGGCATAGTACTTGCGGAATTAACCACCAAGCTTTGATCAATAATTTTATTGGACTCATTAAGATTAACACTGCTATTTTTCACACCGACGCCATATTCTGCGCTCTCTGCCACTACTTTTTGCAATTGCAAATCAATATCGCTGTTCGTTCCATCCAAGATTTCCCCCGAGACCACAATCATCTTGCTGGAATTCTTACTAATTTTTAAATAATTCGGTTTAAAGATTATTTCCCGACCACTAATTGTCGGCAGCTGTGCAACAACAGTGTTATCAACTTTTAATTTTAAATTATTAAAATACGAATTTTTCAAACTGCCATTATTAACCAAAACAATCTGCTCGATCAAAACATCTTCACGGCCGCTGATTTCTTGCACAGTAAAACGACCAAAAACTTGACCCATGCTTCCCGCTACAATATCATGACTATAACCAATCAAAGACTCTTCAGTAATACTTAATTCACCAAATAAGCCACTACTACGCACAAATTTATAAGTAGCTGATTTCAAAGACGCACTAGTCACTGCCGGTTTATTATTGTCACCAAAAACATTAGAACTAACTAATTCCAAAAACAAATCATTATTAATACAGGTCTCACAATTATTAAGATCAACAAAAATATTTATCTTTGTTTCATTATTATCAATCACAAAAGCCTTGCTTCCCAAATTAAAAGTCAGTTCGCGATCATTAACGCTATTTTTTTCTGCCAAAACCACTCCGTCTTTTTCCAAATACACTTTAGCAATTGCGGAACTATCATACAACCCCTTCAATGATACATTAATGGTGCTAACCTTGTTTTCCCCATTCAAGCTTCGCGCTCGTATTGTGCCGATATTATTATGTGTCGATCCCAAAGCCAAAGAAGTTTTCTTGGCACTATCCAAATTAACAGAAAAGCCGTAGGGATTAACATTAAAATCCTCCTCACCCGTATTGGCATATTGTGACAATTCAAAAGCACTAATTTCCATTACCTGATTCCACCTGTAACCCAAACTTAAAAATTCCGCCTCAGATACTACAATCCTCTTCTTACCATCTCTGATTATATAAACAGTCGGATTATTTTTCACCTTAACCACCTCCGCTGTTTTCCACTGATTCAAATAAGCCGGCGCGATTGTCTTAATCTGGTTTAATTTATTGCCATATGCTAAAAAAACCGCCTCATTTATATAAGCCTTCTTAATCTTTTGCGCGTGATTCAAATAATAAACCACCGGACTATCCGGATATTTTACCTGGGTTATATTCTTATCAATCCCCAGGGCCGCTTCGGCATTTTGCGCACGCAAAAAAAGCACACAAAAAGCACCAACCGCTAAAATTTTCCAGAATCTATTTAAATTGTCTTTTGAAAAAATAAACATAAAAAAGCCGACGGCTTTTTGTATGGTTGGAAATTCATTTTCCACAACCAAAACAAAATCTGTTAAGATTAAATAACATACCAATATAGCATACTTTTACTAAAATGTCAAACAAATGTAAGTAAATATGCTATTTGCAGTAATTATTTAGACAAAGACATTGGATAAATACCTTAATATAAGCAAATTTCCCATAACTATTGACAAATATTCAATAATATGCTAATATAAAAAATCGTACAATGAAATTATCCAAAGTACGTAATATCAGAACATTAACATTTTATTTTGCTTCACTCACCCCAAATGGAGGAATAACCATGACTGAGATTATTGCCACACCGACCACGCAAACCAAGATTACCCTTTTGGAGAAATCAGCCTGGATCAAACTAGTGTCGGGCATCCGGAAAATTATTGCTGGAAATATCAGAATCACAAACGCCGAGATTGAAAAATCAATCGTGGCCAACAACCCGAACTATGCCAGTAAACTGATTGACCTAGCCGCCAATACGGCCAGAAATTTTCACCAGAGCTATTTGGAATACCTGGCAGTAATGCAGCCACTAAGCTACGGCAACGAAGCCATGGAAGCATCCATTCTTGAATATTTGACGGGAAGCCTTCAAATAAAGAGCACCATCGCCAAGGCGGCCATCCTGGAAGCACGAGCCGAGCTCAAGAAAATGGCTTTTGCCATGATGGAAAAAACTGCCAAGAACGAAGTCAAACCCGAAGATGTCCACACCAAGCCGACAAAGATCGCAGCACGGATCAAAGATGACCACTATGATGGCGATCTGACTGAAAGTCTTTTTGGGATGTTGGTCGTCGCCACTGACGCACAGCAAAAGATTCTCTGGCAAGACTGGCAGAAAAAATATCGGGAAGAGCAGAGGCTACGTTCCGAGCAAAGTGCGGCCGACGAAAAAGCCAGGAAAGAGCGGGCTACAGTCACGGCTACTGCCCGTGCGAATGAAGACGAAGCTAAAGCAATCGCCAAGGCCAAAAAAGATGCAGAAAGAGCACAGAGGCTCAATGAGGGTCTGCGCCGACCGCGTGTGAGGATCACAATAGCCGGCCG
>Ga0180015_1000023_pt1 | contig 45373 bp, 37 predicted proteins | sample KR13_S2_MetaG_FD_116508 | JGI IMG/M metagenome (GOLD analysis project Ga0180015, IMG submission 116508) | Groundwater microbial communities from the Olkiluoto Island deep subsurface site, Finland - KR13_S2_MetaG | ecosystem: Environmental > Aquatic > Deep subsurface > Groundwater | place...
AACATCTCCGCATCAATTTATTGCCAACACATTTCAAACTCGGTAAAACCCATCCCTATGAATCATTAGAAAATTCGGCGATTTAAAGAAATAAAGCCCCGATAACTGTAGAAGACGGGTTAAAGTCTGTAACATTGACTGGTATAAAACCCTCGAAACTCAGAACACCGCATCAAGGAGATGGTTATGAAACACGCGATCTTGCTGGCAACGGGGTTGGGAGTGCTGACGTTCATCACGGCCGGCTTTGGAAACGAGATGATTTTAGAGGAGGCAATCGTTCACAACAATCTGCCGGCTGTCTCCAATTACATTGCGAGCGGCATCTCCGTCAACACCATTGAAGGTAATGACGGTCAGACCGCGCTGCATATTGCCGCCGGCAGCAATCGCAAGGAAATGGCCCAATTTCTCATTGCCAAGAAAGCCGACATCAACGCCCGCGACCACCTGGGAATGACCCCTCTGCACTGGGCGGCCTACAAAGGGCATCAGGAAATGGTGGTGCTACTCCTTAAGCACAACGCGGAAATCAACACCGCAGATATCCACGGCTTAACCCCGCTCCACCTGGCCACGACCTACGGCCATGACAATATCATCACCCTCCTGCTCGACTACGGCGCTAACCTGAACGCCCGCACCTATGATCAGGGTATGACTCCGATCCACTGGGCCGCCTTCTGCGGACATACCGAAGGACTCAAGCCGCTCCTCAAGCACGGCGCGGACATCAACACGCGTGACAATGAGGGCAACACGCCGCTGACCTGGGCGGAAGAATACCTGCACGTCAACATGGCCCGCCTGATCGCCCGCAAAGGCGGAAAGCGGCATATCAATTAAATGAATTTTTCGCCGGGCGCAAAATTCATCATGGTGCCTGACTATCATATTCACACTCCGCTCTGCCGTCACGCCGAGGGCAATCCCGCGGAATTCAAAACCCAGGCACGCCGGCTGGGCATCCCCGAAATCGCCTTTACCGATCATGTTCCCAATCCCGACGGCTATGATCCCCGATGCCGGATGTCCATGGAGGAGTGGCCGACTTACCGCAATCTTATTCTTGACCAACAGACGGTGGAACCGCCCCAGGTTTTATTCGGTGTCGAAGCCGATTATTATGAAGGCTGTGAACGATTTCTCCGCCCTTCTCTTTCCAACCAACCGCTGGATCTGGTAATCGGCTCAATTCACTACTTGGGAACCTGGGGTTTCGACAATCCGGAAGAGCGCCAGGTTTGGGACACCGTGGACGTAACGGGCGCCTGGCAAAAGTACTTCGAACTCCTGGGCCGATTCGCGGAAAGCCGGCTGATAGACGTCATCGGTCACCTGGATTTGCCCAAGAAATTCGGATATCGCCCGCCCGAGCACGCCATCCGGGACATGGCTCACCCAGCTCTGGACCGCATAGCCCAGGCCGGCCTGGCCATTGAAATCAACACTTCCGGCCTGCGCAAACCAGTACGGGAAATCTATCCTTCGGCAATGCTATTGGCGTTGGCGCGGGAACGGGACATTCCCATCTGCTTCGGTTCGGACGCCCATAAGCCGGAGGAAGTCGGCGACCGTTTCGAGGAGTCGCTGAAACTGGCCCGGGAGGCCGGGTATACGCAGGCCGTCCGCTTTTCCGCCCACCAAAAAACCGTCTATCCCCTGCCCTGATCGTTGGACGCTTTCCAATAAAGATACACGTTTTTGCGTGTATCTTTATGGTAAGGCAAGGCGTCCCTGCCGAGCCGTTCCTTTTCCGGATGGCTCACCGCGGACGGTTCGACCTAGCCTTGGGGTGCGGCCTTCGGCCGCACAAGGATCTCTGTGGCAATCCCCTGAATCCGGCTACCGCTCAGGTGTCGGAAACGTCGAACTCGCCGGATTCCACGGCTTCCTTGAGGAAGAAATCAAGGGTCTCACTCACGGACTGTTCGAGGACAATGGACGGATTCCAACCCAGGAGCTTCCGGGCCTTCCGAATGCTGGGTTTGCGGTGCGCCACGTCCTGATATCCCTGACCGTAGTAACGGTTGCTTTCCATTTCCTGGAAGCCTGCAAATGGCGGGAACCGGGACCGCAAGGGATGGCGCTCGAACTTATCGAATAAAATTCGGGCCAGTTCTTTGATGCTGGCCTCATTATCCGGATTACCAATATTGAAAATCTCCCTGTTGCACACGCCGCCGGGGTTTTCAATTATCCGGAAGAGGCACTCGATTCCGTCTTTCACGTCAGTGAAACAACGCTTCTGCTCCCCACCGTCAATGAGCCGGATGGGACTGCCCTCGACCAGGTTGAGGATCAGCTGGGTGATCGCCCGAGAACTGCCAATCCGGGCGGAAGTCAGACTGTCGAGCCGCGGCCCGATCCAGTTGAACGGACGGAACAGGCTGAACGGGAGCCCTTCGTGCCGGCCGTACGCCCAGATCACCCGGTCAAGTAATTGCTTGGAACAGGAATAAATCCAACGCTCCATCCGGATGGGGCCCACAATCAGGCGGGAGTTGTCCTCGTCAAACTCCTTGTCGTCACACATGCCATATACCTCGGAAGTGGACGGGAAAATGATCCGCTTGCCGTACTTGGCGCAATACCGGACCACGCGCAGGTTTTCCTCGAAATCCAGGCTGAAGACCCGCAGGGGGTTCCGGGTATACTCGATCGGGGTAGCGATGGCCACCAGGGGCAGAATAATGTCGCACTTGCGCACGTGGTATTCGATCCACTCGCGATGGATGGAAATGTCCCCCTCGTCAAAAAAGAAATCGGGCCGGCTCAACAGGCGGGTGATTTTATCGGACTGCAAATCCATGCCATGGACCGTATAGGCGCCGCTGTCCAGGAGCCGTTCGCTCAAGGCATTGCCGATGAATCCGTTGACGCCCAGGATCAGCACCGACTTCTTGCGCGCCGACGCGGCAGGCCGGCGCGGCCGCGCGCCCAGCCGCATACCCTTGACCAAGCCCATGGCCTCCGTCGCCTGCTCGCCGGTCATCACCACATCCTCCTCCGGTTGGGCCTGTTCCACCCGCAAGGCGCCTTTCCCGCAGGCCACGGTCAGGGGACGGGAAGCCAGCACGGTTCCAGGCGCCGCTTTACCGCGGCGTTTTTCAGCGGAAACGGACCAGACAATCAGTTTCCGGTCGCCAACCCGGGTAAAGGCGCCCGGATAAGGCCGGGTCACGGCCCGCACCAGGTTGTAAATCTCGCCAGCGCTTCGGGACCAGTCAATCTCGCCGTCCGCCGGCTTGCGTCCGACAAAATACGTGGCTTGACTGTGATCCTGCTTGGTCCGCGGCGCTTTGCCGGCGATTAGTTGCGGCAACGCGTTATCCAGCAGGCGGGAGGCGGCTTCCGTCATTTTGTCAAAAAGCGTCAGGGCCGTGTCCGCGGCGGCAATCGTCACTTTAACCTGCGCCACGATATCGCCGTCATCCGGTTTCGGGGTCATGTAATGGAGGGTCACGCCGGTTTCTTTTTCGCCGTTCACCAGCACCCAATTCACGGGACAACGCCCGCGATATTTCGGCAGGAGCGAACCGTGGAGATTCAGGCATCCCTTCGCGGGAATATCCAGGAGCGCCGGCCTGACCATCTGGCGGTAATAAAAGGAAAAGAGGACATCCGGCTTGAGCTTCCGAATCTTGTCCCGCCAGAGCGGATGATTGATGTCATCCGGGGCATACACCGGGATGCCGCGCAACGCCGCCAGTTCCGCCACGGACCGGAACCAGATGGATTCCCGCGGATCATCCTTGTGCGTGAACACGGCCTGAATCTCGACGCCGTGCCGAAGCAAGGCTTCAATACCGGCGCAACCCATATTGTGATAAGCGAGCACGATTGCTTTCATAACATCCATTTTCTTTGAGGGTTTGCGATCCATAATCCGCCGCAGCCAAGGACTCGTTAAACAACACCCTAATGCCGCAGGGTCGCCCTGGCAAGAACCATAAAAAAACCTTTTATCAAATGCAACAATAATGAATGCGCCAACCACCGATATTTTCAACGAATCTTGGGAATGACAGGTTCCGAACGATTTTCAATCATAATGATCAGCATACAGGAAGCGATGACAATGATCGATCCAACAACCGCCCGCGGGGGCATGGGCTCATGAAACACGAGGATCCCGACAAGAAAGTTGAAGACGGGGAGAGTCATGCCCAACACCGACGCAAAAATGGGGTACGAATACGAAATGACCGTTCCCTTGGCAATGCCGAGCTTGGCAATGGACAGGAAGAACAGGAACACCCCCAGGCCGCCAAACAGGCCGCGCAGGAACAGAAGACGGCCATTAACAAACCGCAGTTGCATGAACCCGAATATGGCCGCCGTACCCAAAACAGCCATCCCGATGCGGAATAGGGAGGTCTTGAAGGAATCGATTCCCGGAACACATTTTATAAGCATCGACATGGCACAAAAAACGACGCTCGAAAAAACCATTAGCACCACCCCCTTGGTCATGTGATTTTGTTTCATGGTGACGCTCATGCAGGAAATACGGGCGGCTTGCGCCGGTCTTTCGTCCTGGATAAACAGCTTCTAGGAGTTCCACAGGAAAGAGTCAATATGTATTCTGCCGCAATCTGCCGAAGGACCAGTCCTTGAAATAATAAATAACGTCAAATCGCAATCGATAAGCTGAAAATAGCATCCCATTTGCCTCCCTGAAAAAATGATCTTTTTCTTGTTGCTTTTCTGAGCATTGGCTAGTAGATTACTTTAAAACGATATTCTTCTGAAGGAGATTCTTATGACATCAAGGCATGTTATCCTGGTCACGGCGTTATTACTGGCGGCAGCCATGGGCTACGCGCAATCGGAGTCCATCCGGCCTCTCTTCGTTAAAGAGAATAAAATTCCGGAGTTGCATTCCTTTGAATTCGATTTGCTGGGCAGTTACACGCGCTACGACGAGTCCCGGAATATTTCAGGACTTAAATTAAAACGCAGTGACTATACAATCACTCCCAGTGTGCGTTTCGGGGCTTATGAAAACCTGACGCTGTACGGCACCGTGCCCTACAGTTTCATCAAGTCCGACGTTCTCGGCAAGATTAATAATTTCAAGGATGTCACCATTGGCGCCGAGTTGCTCGCCTATGAATACACCTATAAGTACCCCTGGGTTATTCCCTATGCTGAAGTGAGTTTCCCCACCGGAAAAGACACGGACATGGCGCCCATCCAAAAATCCGACACTATTTTTGGTTACAGCCAGGGCGAGGTTGACGCCATCTTCGGCGTGGCTGTTGGCACGACCGTCAACGATGTGTATCATTACATCCTTGACGGCCGCTATGACGTCAACAACGGGGAAAACGGCGCCTTCTCCGGCGCGGCCTGCTTTATCTGGGACTTGAGCGATATATTCTCGGTCCTGGCGGAAGTCAAGATCAGCCAGGAACCGGAAAATGATGTGTACAGCGGTATCCCCGCTTTTTTCAACGGCGGCATGAGCTACGCCCCGCATGAATATCTGCGTTTCACGGCCTACGGCGGCACGTCCGTCAATACAGCCGAGGAAGGCCACGGCGGCCTCAAGATCGCCTATATGTTCTAGCCTGGATTATTTACCAAGGCACAGAATGGCAATCCAATTCACCGCCGCAGAAATCCTTGAGATGGCCGAGCAGATCGAACGCAATGGAAGTGCATTCTATCGCGCGGCGGCCAAACTTAACCCCAAATCCGATCGCCTGCTATTGACCCTTGCCGAGCAGGAGGATGGTCACCTGGCCATTTTCACCGGTATGCGCCGGCAACTGGATGCCCGCGCATCGGAACCGCTAACCTATGATCCCGCTGATGAGAGCACGCTATACCTGAAAGCCATGGCCGACCGCCGCGTATTCAACGTGGATCAGGACCCCACGACGCTTCTCAGCGGCAATGATTCGCTGGAACACATCCTCGGCATAGCCACCCGCATGGAAAAGGACTCCATTGTCTTTTACACCGGCATGAAGCCACTGGTGCCGCCGGCGCTGGGCCAGGCAAAGCTCGACGCCATCATTCAAGAGGAATGGAAACATATCGTCTTCCTGAGCAAGCTGTCCGCCGACCTGCGCTCCGGCGCATCCTGATCATCACCGCTTGCCCCGCAAGACAAACGGCGCAGCAATCCTTGGCGAAAATTCTTAAGGCAGGCTTTTGCCCGCAACTCAAACGGAGCACGCGTGATCCCGGCGCGGCGCATCCGCCAGTCCGTGGTGGCGGCCTGGCGGAAATAAAAACATCATCGCAAAAACGTGTATCTTTACGGGAAAGGGTCCATCAATGGGCTTAGCAGTATCGTCCATGAGAGCAGATCCATGCTGAACGTCAAAAAACAGATTGCGGACGGACGTCTTGTTTGCCCCGTCACGCGCCAGCGGCTGGTAATCGAAGATAACCGGCTGCGCAGCCTGGACGGGCGTTTTGTTTACCCATTAATTCAAGGGGTTCCGATATTGGTCAACCCGGATCGGCAAACCGAATACCTTTCCCAGCTTAACGGCTGGATGCAACGCGAATATTCCGGCCATAACAATCCCGGCAAGCCCAAATCCGGCTTCGCCAGATTTACCTCGTTAGGCGGAGATCACCGGAACCCCCTAGCCAACGAGGCCTTTCAGGAAACCGTCGGGACCCAACCGCTTGAAGCTCTCTGCCTGTCCGTCGGCGGAGGCCCAACTCGCGTTCATTCCAATCTGGTCAATCTGAATATCGATCTCTTCCCAAATGTGGACGTGGTGGGCGACGTCTATGCTCTCCCTTATGCCGACAATGCCGTGGATGCGATCTACTGTGAAGCGGTTATCGAGCATCTCGAGTTCCCGGACAAAGCGGTCAGGGAGATGCATCGAACCCTGAAACCCGGAAGCCGACTGTTCTCCGCCACTCCTTTCCTGCAATGGTTTCATGGATTCCCCAATCACTATCAGAACTTCACCCTGATCGGACATCAACAGCTTTTCCTCCGCGCCGGCTTCAACCTGGTTTCCTCGGGAGTATGTGTCGGACCCGTTTTCGCACTGACCGAACTTATCACGAGCGGATGCGACTTCCTGCCCTATCGGTGGCTTCGGTCCGGGGTCAAGGGGGGGCTTCGTCTGTTCAGCGCCGCTATCCGTCCTCTTGACCGCCGGATTATGGCCAGGAATCCCAACGCCCACTTTCTGGCATCAACCACCTATGTCCAGGCGGCCAAAGAATGAAGCTCCGTTCCATTGCCATCGTCATTTTCTGGCTGGTCATGACCGGGTGGCTGGTCCGCTACGAGGCCTTCCCGGAATGGTTTTCCACACCCGGCTTCGGATATCAGGCCCTGCTGCAGGATGGACCATTCATCGTCGATTCCTGGATGCAGGTGCTTTTCAAGGAAACACCCATCGGCTACAGCCACACGTGGGTGGACAGCCGCGTGGAGTCGCCCGAGGAGTCGTACATGGTCAACAACGTCACGTTCCTGAACCTGAAGATGATGGGCCTGACCCAGTGGGTCAAGGTCTCTGCCGGCGCCACGCTGGACGCCCGGTATCGCCTTCAGAAATTTTTCGCGGTAATGAATTCCTCGGTCTATACCACCCGCCTCGACGGCGAACGGAGCGGCGCCGCCGCATTCCGCGCCCGGGTGCGCACGGCCGGCGGAGAACAAACGCTCCAGCTAACGATCCCCGATGATGTCATCCTGTATTCCCCCATGACGGAAATGGCCATGCGCCGACTTCAGCCGGGACAGTCGCTCCAACTGCGGACGTTCGATCCCCTGTCGATGACAACCTCCGACCTCAGCGTCCAGGCCCTGCGCCGGGAACCGTTCCAGCTTGACGGCCAGGACCGGGAAACCACGGTTCTGAAGCTCGTCTACCAGGGACTGGAAACGCTGTCCTGGATCGACGCCGAAGGACGCATCCTCCGGCAGGAAACGCCATTCGGCTGGACGCTTCAAGCCTGCTCGCCCGAGAAAGCCATGGCCTTCAAACAGGACGCCGCCCAGGCTGAAGACATGTTGCTTTCCCTGGCCGTTCCCTGCCGTGGATTTCTCGCCAATCCCCGCGATTGCCGCAAAATTCAACTCGTCCTTTACGGAGCGGGGCTTGACCCGCAAGCAATGGCCGGCCCCCGCCAGAAGATCGACCTCCAGGGAACGAACAGCCTCCACGTAACGCTCCTTGCCCAACTTCCACCCGTCCATCGTCAGCCGCTGGGCCCAGTTCCCGGCGAATATCGCCCCTGGCTGAATCCATCGGCGTTCATCCAGTCCGGACACCCCGACCTGGTGCGTCAGGCCAAAACCGTCATCGGCAATCGGACCGACAGCTGGGACGCCGCCACGGCGATTTACGCCTGGGTCTATCGCAACGTTAAAAAGCAGTCGGCGATCAGCCTGCCATCGGCCCTGGACGTTCTGCAGAAAATGGAAGGCGACTGCAACGAGCACACTTATTTATTCGTGGCGCTGGCCCGTGCGGCCGGCCTGCCCGCCCGCATCCACGTAGGCCTGGTTTACGCTGAAATGCCCGGCCGGCCGGAAGGAGCCTTTTATTACCATGCCTGGCCCTCGGTATATGTCGGCGCCTGGGTGGAAATGGATCCCACCTTGGGCCAGGTGACCGTGGATGCCACCCATATTTCCCTGATGACGGGTGAACTGGCGGACCAGATCAAATTGCTGGGCTTGCTCGGCCGGGCCCGGGTGGATATAGTGGCGGAAGAATAACCATGATCGAATTGGAACATGTATCGAAATCGTTCGGACCGGTCGAAGCGGTTAAGGATCTTTCCCTGTCCATTCTCCGGGGTGAACTTTTCTGTTTCCTGGGCCCGAACGGCGCCGGCAAGACCACGACGATCAAGCTCTTGTGCGGGCTCCTGCGGCCGACATCGGGACAGATCCGGCTCGCCGGTCTGGATCTCCAGCGCCGGCTCGCGGCGACCCGACCGTTGATCGGCTATATCCCGGATTCGCCCTTTCTGTACGAGCGGCTGACGCCCTCGGAATTTTTCGCATTCATCGGCGACCTGTACCGGATTCCGCGCGATCGGGTTCTGGCGGAACGGGAATCGGCGTTCCGCCTGTTCGGTTTAAACGATTACGCTCACTGCCTGATTAAGGATCTGTCCCACGGCTTCCGCCAACGGGTGATTTACGCCGTGACATTTCTGCATGAACCGAAAGTACTGTTCGTGGATGAACCGTTTGTCGGCCTGGACCCCTTCAGCATCCGGCTCATCCGTGACCTGCTCCGGCGGAAAGCCAGGGAGGGCATGACCATATTCTTCACCACCCACATCCTGGCGCTGGCGGAGCACCTGGCCGACCGCATCGGTATCATTGCCGACGGCCGGCTCGTGGCGCTGGGCACTTTGAACGAATTAAAGACCCAAAGTTCCGTCCAGGGTCAATTGGAGGATATATTCTTGTTCTTAACCCAGCCCGACCCGCCCGTTTTTCAATAATAGGTCCTTATTGATACCCAGAGGAGGATGCCATGTCATTCAATCGTTTCGAAGTCATGATGACCGTGCTAATGGCTTTGAACAGTTCCAGCGGCTGGTCCTATCCGGCCGATGATTATTCCATTTTCTGGGGTGACATGCATTGTCATTCATCCTATTCCTTTGACGTCCCCCTCCATGGCTACAGCAATTGTCCGCCCAATGTTGCCCTGGATTACGCGCGATACAATGCCGGCCTGGATTTTGCGGCGGTAACCGACCATGCGGAATTGATGCAGGTCACCGACTGGCTTCAAACAAAAATCATCTGTAATCAGAAAAATGATTCGCCAAATTTCGTGGTCCTTCTCGGTTTTGAATATACGAATTCCAAGAACGTGACCGATACCGCCACGGGCTACGGCCATAAATGCGTCATCTTCCGCACGGTGAGCGGCTCCCCGGCTTATCCGATTCCTTTCGAAGGCCCGCACAGCGCCTCCAATGCGGCCGCACTCTGGGCCGCACTGGACGGATATGATTACATCACGATCCCGCATCATCCGGCCAAAGGCGCCTCCACTCACGAGGAGGAATCCACTATTGACATGTCCACCGATTGGGATCAGGTCAACGCCGCGCAGCAGCCGGCCGTGGAAATCTTCTCCGCCCACGGAAATTCAGAAACAGCCGGTTGTGAATATCCGGTCTATCAATTCCAGGTCGACAAATCCGTGGATGCCGCCTTGATGCGCTGGACCCAGGGCAATCATGATGCCGGTTATAAACTGGGCATCACCGGCTCCACCGACAATCACAAGGGTACCCCGGGCGCCGTGGAAGAAATCACCAACAACGTCTCCGAATGGGAAGGTCCCTATACGGGCGGCCTGGTGGCCGTGCTCGCCGCTGAAAAATCACGCGACGCTATTTTTGACGCCCTGCTCAACAAACGAACCTACGGGACGACCGGCGCCCGCATTCAGCTCCGCTTTTCCGCCACTTACGGAACCAACAACCTGGTCATGGGCGGAACGGCCTCCTATCAGGGCGCTGCGCTTCCCTGTATGTTGCACATTACCGCCAAGGGCGACACTGCCGGCATTGACAAAATAGTCATCATCCACAATGCCTCCAACATTTACGAAAAGGCGTTTTCCAACGTATCATCCAACGACCCGGTGACCCTCGATTACGTTGCCGCAGACGTTGAGCCCTGGTCCTACTACCGCGTCAAAGTGTACCAGGCACCAACCCTGCGCGTATTCGGCGACAACAACACCAACACGCCGGTGGCGACCACTAACGCCCCGGAACTGGCTTTCTCCTCGCCGATTTGGATTGAGGGGAATAGCGCCACGCCGATTATCGCCGATTTCGATGCCGACCGCCTCTCGGATATCGCATCATTTTCCAATGGCGCCTGGTCGGCCTGGCTGTCCGGCAACGGCTATGCTTATTCGGGACCTTATGCCCTGGGCGGACAGGGCTTTGCTACCGCTGGCGATTTCGACGGGGACGGCAAGGCCGATCCCGCCGTGGTTTCCAACGGCAATTGGACCGTCTGGTTCTCCACTGCCGGTTATCAGCCTGGCGGTCCTTATGCTCTGGGCCAAGCGGGTCTGGCACTGGCTGCGGATTTCGATGGCGACGGTATCGCGGATCCGGCCCTTTATAACAACAACGGCTGGTATGCTGCCTTTTCATCCGGCGGTTTCTTACTGCAAGGTCCCTATGCGCTATCCGTCAGTAACGGCATCCCGGTTGCCGCTGACTTTGATGGGGATCACAAAGCGGACCCGGCCATGTATATTGCCGGTGTCTGGACGGTATGGTTTTCATCCGGCGGCTATCAACCTTATGGACCTTATCCTTTAAACGCCGTCACGGGGGTACCGCTGGCCGGCGATTTCGACGGCGACGGCAAGGCTGATCCCGCGGTCTATAACAACGGCTGGTACGTCTGGTTCTCGGGCAACGGTTATCTCGTGGGCGGTCCGTATTTATTACCTTAACGATTAATGATTGATGTAACACGATGAACCCCTTGCAAGCCCTGTTCTGCAAAGACCGGCAGGTTTTCTTGAACCTGCGCCGGCTGGCCCGGGAACAGTCGCGTTTTAAAATCCTGTTCGTCCTGGCGTTCGGGCTGGGCTTGCTGGCAGGGCTTTGGGGTCTGTTCTATTCCGGGTTTCACTCGCTCAGCGCGATGGGCGGCATCGGGGTGCTGATTATCCGCCACCTGTTCGCCTTGTTTTACTTCGGGCTCGGCCTGATGCTGATTCTTTCCAACATCATCACGGCCTACACCACGCTCTACCGGTCCGAAGAGATACCTTTCCTGCTCCTGCGTCCAGTGTCGCACGGCGAGATCATCCTCCATAAGCTGGCTGAAACCGCCCTGATCTCTTCCTGGGCTTTTTTCTGCATCATCATTCCGTTTATCGGCGCCTTCGCGATGCACGAACGGCTGTCGTTCTGGTTTATTCTCTGGACCCTGCTGCTCTCGGCGCCGTTCGTAGTGCTCTGCTCGGAGCTCGGAATGCTGATCACGCTCCTGGCCGTGCGCTGGATCCCGCGGTTCCGCCCGATGCTCTGGGCCGGCGCCTTCCTGCTGGCGGCCGCCGTCTGGGCCTATATCCAGTTCCGGCCCGTCATCCGCCTGGAATCCAATGATATCTCGTTCCTGCTCTCCCGGCTGGTGCCCGGCATCCGGCTGACCTCGTTTCCGTTCTGGCCCAGCTGGTGGGTGGCCGAGGGTATCCTGTCGCTGGCGCGGGACCAGTGGGTGCGCGGCCTGTTGTTCTGTGGCGTCCTGACCGCCAACGTCCTGGTCGTCGGGCTGGCGCTTAAGCACATCGGCCAGGCCTGTTTTTTCACGGGCTGGCTGAAAACCCAGACCAGCCCCCGGCGGGACCGTTCCCGGCACGGACTCCTGGACAGGTTCGAACGCCGGTTCTCGTTCCTGGCCCCCGACTGCCGCGCGCTGATCTTCAAGGACCTGCGGCTACTGGTCCGCGACCCGGTTCAGTGGACCCAGGGCTTCCTGTTTTTCGGTCTGCTGGGGCTGTATTTCTTCAACCTGCGTAATCTGCACTATGACCTGCTCTCGCCGGTGTGGCTCAACCTGATCGCCTTTCTTAACATGTTCAGTCTTTCGGCCATCATGTGCTCGTTCTGCTCCCGCTTTGTTTACCCGCAGTTGAGCCTGGAAGGCCAGGGGTTCTGGCTCCTGGGCCTTTCCCCCATGTCGATGGGACGGGTGCTGGCGATTAAATTTGCCCTGGCACTGATTATCATGCTGGTCATCAGCCTGATGCTGATGGCGGTGTCCGCCGCAATGCTGAAAGTGGCCTGGAGCGTTCAACTGACCGGGCTGATGATCGCGGCGGCCACGTCGGCGGCCCTATGCGGGCTGGCAACGGGACTGGGCGCCGTATTTCTGAATTTGAAACAAAGGAACCCGATGGCCATCGTATCCGGCTTCGGCGGCACGCTGAACCTGGCGTTAAGCCTCGGGTACATGATTGCGGCCATTCTGCCGTTCGGCTTACTGTACCATGCGTTTACCATGGACCAACTTTCGGAGCAAGCCTTGCGCCGGGGATGGATCCTCGCGGCTCTCTGGCTCCTGGTCATCACAGCCGTGACCACAATCACCCCCCTGGCCGCGGGCCGGAAAAGTTTGCTGGCCCGGGAATATTAACCCATGGTTCGAGCCCGCTGTTCCTCAAGCAGAACGGAACCGGGGTCACCGCCCCCGGCTACAGCATCAAAATAACAGGGCATTTTAGCAATCCGTTAGCCGACGGATAGCATGGCGGCCAGGTCTGTAGCCGGCCGCGGCCCGGCCTTCGCAGCCAAGGACTTTACTACGACGGAGTAGGCTGAGGCCGGCGGGTTTTTCAGCGGAATCACAGATTGACGGGTAACCCCTAATTTTTTATCGAATTCTTTAGCTTTCATACATCCGCATCTCTTCCGGCCTGGATCGTCTGACCGAGATGATTCTAGTTTTAATACCTCGATACGTAACGACGGCGGTCCAATATACTGCTGGACACATCGATCGAGGAATGCGGAGGGGATGGGATGAAAGAGGAAAATACTGGATGTGGCCAGTAAAGCTATGGCCAGCACGACCAGTAGATATTTCCAGATCGGTACTCCCATTATGTCCATCATCTATCTCCGGTTCCAACGCCCGGGTTCACTGGACGCCGGAAGCGCCAGCTTCCAGTGGTACAGTGCGACCCGTGGTTGGAGCTTCCTTGTTTCTACATTTGTCCGACAAGTCCCACGGGAAACAGACCGTGTCGGTGACGAGTGAAATGTAAATCACCTGCTTGTCTTATAGCCACAAAAAATAGCAGGAAGTAAACAACTGTCGACGCCGCGTTTAATTGAGCAACCTTGGGAAAGCGTGCCGGATCAGAGGGTGCGGGCGTAGGGAATCCAGCGCTTGACCATGCCCTGTAATTTCTCATCCTGCTTCCAGCGCGCCAGAATGCCGTTGACGGCTTTCAGGAGCGCCGGGTCCTCTTCCCGCACGCCCCAGGCAAGATTCTCGGTGGTCAGCGGAACATTGACTGCGGCGATGCCTTCGGATTCATGCTCCGCCGCCAGCCACCAGACTACGGGCGCGTCGTGAACGAAAAGGTCAATCCGGGCAGCAATCAGCGCTTTCACGGCCTCCCGGGACGACGCATAACTCACCCGTTTGGCATGGGGAAATTCCTGCTGGACAAACAAATCGCCGGTGGTGCCTTTTTCCACGCCGACGATCCCGGTCGTCAACATCACGGCGCCACGGGTGAAGAACCGGTCCAGATCGCAACGGCGTACCAGGGCCAATTGTCCCACTTCAAGGTACGGATCCGTAAAGGCAATACGCATGGCCCGCATTCTGGTCACCGACATGCCGGACATGATGATATCCGTCTTGTTTCCGATGAGCGCGGGAATCTGATCGTCCCATTTCAGTTGAACAAAGCGTACCGGACGGCCCAGTTCGCGGCCCAGCGCACGGGCCAGATCCGCTTCCAAGCCAATGACGTCATCGCCCTGTTTATAAACAATCGGCGGCATATTCGGCGTAACACCAACGCGCAGGATCGGCGCATTGGTCTCGGACCGGCCGGCCTGATTTCCGCCGCCGGAAACGCATCCGCCTATCCCGGCGGCGAGCATGATTCCCACCGCACCAACAATCAGATTTTTGCTCAGTATGGATTTGACGTTCATAGGCGTATGGCTCCTTGGCCTCAGGATAATCCTGTAAGCCCGTTAATCAATCCGGAATCGATAAGATAACAGGATGGACATGATTTCCAAGTCGATTCCATATTCGTCGCCCCCTATCGGCACACCCGAAATCCTGCTCCCCGATCCGCGTCTTGCTTCAGCCGCTTTCCAAGCGCGCGCCGGACATCCGACAGGTCAAGGTGATTCAGGATGCCCCGGACGAAATTGGAGGTCGGCCAGTTCACGGAGGGGTCACAGGCCAGATCGAGATATGACTCCGGCGCCCCCCGGCAGGAAACACTCGTAATTTTTAGATCCAGCGCGCCCGCAAACAGCGCCAGCAGAGCGCCCTGCCCCACGCCATGCAAATGAATCCGGCGCGCGCCTTCCGCGCGAAGCAACGCGACGGTCGCCAGAACATCATACACCCTTTTCCCCAGGTAAGACTCTCCATATAGCAGATAATGGCCAAACATCATGTAGTCATGGCCGTAGTCGCGCGAAAACTGATTGGTTTGTCCCCACAGGCTCTCCCCGATCCCGCGCACGTCAAGACACCAGAAATCGCTATAGCCTTTCATCGTCCGCCGCGCATCGAGTTCCTCCTCGGACGACAGATTCGGCAAATACACGCGCGCCTCGCTCCCGACATCCAGATGATAGGGCTGGCCTCCGTTGCGAACGCGCCTCAGAATCGCCATGATCCCGGGTTCGGTCTCGACGCCGAAGCGATAGATCCACGCGCTGGTTCGATTTCGTATCGCGCCTGAATGGAAAAAACGGCGATAAGGCGGCGCGCGGGGCGGCGTCTCAATCCCCAGCACCCGGCTCAGTACCGCGCGGATGTCTCCCGGCCTTGGACGGGATAACGCCACGCTCCGCGCCCGATCCCGAATCAACGCGGCCATGCGCCGCGAACCAGCGGAGACCACGTCGTTTTTTTTCGTCACCAGCAATTCCTGCTCCGGCACCCGATGCACCTGGCGGAAGATCCGAGGCGCGCCGCGGCCGAGGACCTGGTTGAAAAACGCGACCATGGCTTCCTGGTTGCTCCTGGAATACGCATGCTGCTGATTGTCCATCAACAGCTTGCATGATTCCGGATATCCTCCCACCAACCGGTGCAAGCGCAGCAACTCCCCATGACCCTGTCGCAGTCCGCGGTCGTCAAAGTAGTCGAATTCCTGGCCGAGAAGCAGGGCCGGCTCGCCGAGCCGCGCCATGAGAAAGTCGATCTTGTCCAGACCCGCCTGTAAAAAATCCGGCGGATACTGTTCCGAATCGGCCGGCATTTCGTTTTCCAGGTCGTGCAGGTAACTGGTCTGCCAGCATGACGTCGCCACCATTCGCAACCTGCGATCGAATGCCCAGATATAGCTGGACAGCGTTCCACCCCCGGATTGCCCGGTGACGCCCAGTTGGGCGCGATCGACCTCCGGCCGCGACGCCAGGTAATCCACCGCCCGGATCCCATCCCACAAGCGCCAGGCACAGAATGGCTCGTTCATGAGAAGAAGCTGTTTACCCACCCGGTTGTGGCCACCGCAGAGATCGGCCTTCGCACGATTTCCCGGATAGAGGAGCCTTTCTCCCTGGTTGATGGGATCATAGATCAGGACGGCATAGCCGTTGCGGACCAGCCGAAGGGAGACCTCCTGGTACAGACCATAGGCCTTGGCATCCAACGCATGACCGCAGGTCACCACAACACCGGGCACGCGTCCCCGACGCTGTTTGGGAAGGTAGAAATTTGCGCTCACCAGAAATCCGGGCCGACTCTCGAACAGTACGCATTCCACCGTGAACTCATCCCGGTCGATGACCCGTGTCACCCGCGAATTAAGCGGCGTCTTTTCCGGCAACGGTCCGAAACAATCCGCCAGCTTGCGCCGGACCCTGTTCCGGTAGGCCAGCGCCTGCTTCCGGGTCCTGATCCCCGCAAGGATATCGCGCCGGCGAGCAGACGTCTCCCGCATTCTCCGGATGAATGCGTCTCTCAACATGTACATGTAACCATTAAATGCCATGAGTTTTCGCTCCATCCACTAATTGCCTGATCGTTGTTGGCGCCGCGCGGGGTTGGAACCACTGGGTATAGCCGTCATAGCCTTCGGAAAGGACGTCGAGGCGGATGGTGTAGTCAAGGTTAGTCATAATGTTAACGCTCACCACTTTTTAATTGGCGTCCGCCGAACCTGAGGGATGTTTTTAACCAGTTGATCGATCCGGACGGGTCTGCCGATACGCATGCTCTTATTGGCGGCGACGCCGACCAGGATGCTCAGGGCGCCATCGGCAACACCGGCGGCGCGCAAATACGGATCGCGAGGGGGATTGGGCGAAAATAAATTCACGATTAGCGGCATATCGCCGCCGCCATGCCCACCCTTACTCTGCCAGACGGGGATATCCCTTACCGGTTTAAAATGCGGATAATGCCGGATACGGGTGCCCTGGGGAATGGTGCCGCCCTGCACGCGGCCGTCTCCGCTGATATAAACGCTCTCGATGCAATCATGCTCCAAGCGGCCTTTGGTGCCGTTAAATGCGATCTTGTAGCCTTCCCAGGGCACAAATGCGTTGAGCGAATAGGACATGAAGGCCCCGCTATCGTAGCGCACCACCAGGTTCATGGTGTCCTCAATGTCCATGGTCTTCCCAAACACACACCGGTCGCGGAAATAGCCGTCGTAGCGCTCGCAATCCAGGTAGCCCCGTTTCATGTTCGGGTTCTTTTCCAAATTAAGAAAGAAATGACACTTTTTCCCATGCCGGCATCCATGGCATCGTTCGGCGTGCCCTTGCAAACCATAGCGCTCCGCCATACCGCTTTCACTCCCGTAGAAACGGCGGGCACCCATGGCCATCACTTCGACCGGCTGCGCAGAAAGCCACCAGTTGACCAGGTCAAAGTGGTGGGTGGCCTTGTGAACCATGAGTCCGCCGGAATTTTTTTTCTCCCGATGCCAGCGGCGGAAATAATCCGCGCCATGGTCGGTATTCAACAACCAGTGAAAGTCAACTGAAATCACCTCGCCAATGATCCCTTTCATCAACAGATCCTTGACCTGGGTCCGGGGCGGCGAATAACGGTAATTAAACGTTACGCGGACGGTTCGGCCTGTTTTGTGAGCCGTGTCAATGATGCGCTGGCACTTCTTGGCATCAATGGTCATGGGTTTTTCGGTGATGACGTCGCACCCCAGTTCCATGGCCCGCACAATATACTTGTCGTGAAAACAATCCTTGGTGGTGACAACCACCACCTCCGGTTTTTGCTCCCGGATCATGGCATCGAACCGCCTATCCGAATACACCGGAACGGGCTTTCCCTTCCAGAGTTCCGCAATCTGCTGATTACGCAACTCCATGCGTCCGCGATTATTATCGCACAACCCGACCAGCTCGCAGGAGGCCTTCATGGTGCCTACGAAGGCTTCCGTGTACATAAACGACCGGCCTCCAAGTCCCACCTGCACATAACGTTTGCGTTTCATCTTGCTCCTCATCTCCTGATCCAATTCATGACTGATTTCTGCAATCATCCCCTACCCCCGGCAAAAAGGCGCCAGATATTCCCGGACTGCCCGGTAGGCATTGAGCCGTGATCCTATTCTTTTGGCCAGCAGTCCGGGATTATCTTCAACCGACACACGGCCGTCGTAGCCGGCCTGCCGCAAAGCGGCGAAAAAACCCGGAAAGTCATAGGCCACGCCTTCGGCCATTTCCGGAATTGACGGCATAGCCAGGTGAATATGAGCCAGTCGTTCTCCGGCCGCCGCGATATCGTCAAACGGCTCCTGCTCCCTAGCCATGTGGAACATATCAGCAAGGAGCCGCAAGCGCGGATGGCCGATGCGATCCACCAACACAGCGCCCTGCTCCACCCGGTTGAATAAATTACAGGCCTGCTTAAACAAGGGTTCCATAACAACGGTCATCTTGTTCCGGACCGCGATATCGGCGGCCAGCCGCGCGGCCTCCGCCAGCTGGCTCCAGCCGCGGTCCACCGAAAATCCCTCGGGCAATGACCGGGCCCCGCCGCTCCCGAACACCATGATGGCCGCTCCCGCCTCGGCGGCGCGGCGCAAGGCCGCCTCCATATGCCGGCGTACGGCCTCAAGGTCAACGGCCGGTCCGGTGACTTTCAAACTCCCTGGCAGGAAACAGTTGAACACTTCCACCCGAATGGGAGCGGATAGTATGCCTTGACGAATCGCAGCAAAGTCCGCCTCTCCTTTTTCAAGCGCCAATGACGACACGGGCATTTCCGCAAAATCAAAACCCGCCGCCGCGGCGTCTGCCAATCCTTCGATCGACGTACAGACACCCAATTTCATGATTTTCCTCATTCCTTGTTCCTGCCGCCTGACGTTTTGCGAAGTCGAATCTATCGGTTTATTTTTCTTTTGCAAGACTAGAACCTATCTCAAAATTCGCGTGGGCGTGGCAGAAGCGATTTTCGCGTCTGGCCAGGCGAACGCACGGGTGGAATACCTGGAAGGTATTTCCCCGTGCGCTCAACGCCGCCAGACACGAAAAGCGCTCTGTTCCAACAGAATGCGGCGTCGCATCCGACAGAGTGGCGTTCCGCAAGCGGGGACATAGCCGCTGGCTATGCCTCCCGCTTGCGCGCCTAGCTCTGTCGGCGCGACGCGCGCACCACGCTCCATGCCAATTTTGAGATAGGTTCTAATGGAAAGCCCGGATAGAAACCGGGCCAAGAGCGTCAAAAAAAATCGATGGTTGGCACTTGACACCTTCTATTGTCCATTATAGGGTGACGGCCACTATGGGACAACAACTGAGAATACGACTGAAACGTCTGCGGCGGAAACGCTGGATCGACCGCAAGAAAAAGGCGTCAAAAATAATCGCCAAGCCCGTGGCTGCGCCGGCGCCGGCCGCCGCCAAGCCCTGAACGACCTGAATCCACGGCAACCGATTCAACGCAGGAAGGGCCGCCAGCATGGTTCAATCCGCCATGGTAAAAGGGATGGGTGTAGGGGGTTTTTTACTCCTGGCCGTTTTTGCATCCGGCTGCCGCTCTTTCCAGCCTCAGCTCCCGCCCTTGCCGCCTAATACCATTAAGCCGGTGATCGCCGTCACCGAATTTGAAAACGAAACCGGCTTTTCGGGCCAGTGGAAACTGGGCCGGGGTATTCCGGACCTGCTGGTGGTGGAGTTGATGAACACGCACCGCGTGATCCTGGTTGACCGGAAAAACCTGGGAGATGTGCTCGGCGAAATCAAGCGCCAGGGTCATGATCTCTTCCGCAAGGAGGACAGCGTGGCCCGGGGGCGCTTGAAAAACGCCCGTTACCTCATCCGTGGCGTCATCACGGATTTCACCCAGACGGGAAGCTCCTCCGCCTGGTTCAAGTCCTCCAAGGCCGCCGGCGGAATCACCGGCGCGCGCGCCATGATCATGATCAACCTGACGCTGACCGATGTTGAAACCGGCGAGATTATCAGTTGCGTGCCGGCGGAAGGATCGGCGAAAGCCTCCGGAAAATGGGCGCGATTCGATTACAATGGCGTGGCTTTCGGGGGGGATCTGTTTTTCAGGACGCCCATCGGCCAAGCCACCCAGGAAGCGATCCGCAAGGCCGTCTATCGCCTTGCCCAGGATATTCCCTACACCACCTGGAAAGCGCGCGTGGCCGACGCCACGGCAGAAACCGTGATTATCAACGGCGGCGAAAACGTCGGCGTTCAGGAAGGCGATCTGTTCGATGTCCGTGAGGAAGGACGGTCCGTCACCGATCCCGGCACCGGCAATACCATCGATCATATCGCCGGGAAAGTCGTGGCGCGCATCAAGATCACCGAGGTCCGTCAGACGGTATCCGACGGTATCGTGCTGTCCGGCCGACCCCGACGCGGATATTACCTGGAAAAAGTGACGCCTAGTATAATGTCCCCTAAATAAACTTGATGTCTAGGAATTTCAATCTTGCGGTTCTACTCCCGTCAGCTCCGACTTGCGGAGCTAAGGGACCACTTGTTCCGATGCGCTGGCGTAATCGGGACGACGTGGCGAACCGCCACTATCTGTCAGCCGACGGATTGCGACTGCGGGCAGGTCGCCCCGGTTGTTTCAAGGAGAACCCATGCCACCGCTTTATGGCGCGCTGTGTGCCATTTGCTCTAATAGTCACGATTAATGAAATGAAAAAACCGTTCCGGCGTTCATTCGTGCCGTCAGCCGCAACGCTTGATAGCCCGAATAAAGGCCGCCATAGTCACCGGCGCCGACGGTGACTATGCCATAAGTGTATTGGACAAAAGGCACGGCGCTTAGAATATTGGTTATATTGTCGCTTGCAACCGAGACGAAGTTGGATATGGTCGGGGCGATCAGGAAATCCATGAACCCCGGCGTGGGCGGCGCGAACCTCGTTCCGTTCAAGAGCGAATAGTCCAACGTCGCGCTTGCCAGGTTGGCATTGCGCCCGCTGGTGGCGAGAATCACGCTGTCATGCGCGCCGGAGGAGTCAAACTGAATCGCCAAAGTTCCGGCGCCGATCACGCCGCTCTTGGTGAAGACAAGGTCGCCGGTGTTAACCGTGAAAGCGCCCGCTGCGCTGCCGCTGCCGGGTGAAATAACGCCCACGTCGTAGAGGGTCCAAAACGCAAAGCCGGAGTGCATGTTCATCGTGCCGCTGCCATACAGGGCGCCTGAACCGATCAAAGTGAGGTTCCCTCCGCCGCCGACCACGTTCATCGTGCCGTTGCTACAAATGATCTCGCCATTGGGGTAAACGGTCCCCCCGTTCTGCAAGGTCAGCGTACCGCCCGGGCCGATGGTAACATGCCCCTCACTGTTGCCGGCAGACCGGCCGACATTAAAGGTGGAGGAGGTGAAGCTCCCGCTACCGATAACTCCAATTTCAAGGTATCCCGCGCTTCCGGCTTCAGAGCCCAATATGACGGCGGGGCCGCCGACTGACTCGATGAACGAACCGCCGTTCTGAACCGTCATGCGCCCGATACCCATTCTTCCAATCCACCAGTTTCCCCCGGAGGAGAATACCGAACCGGCGCCATCAACGTTCAGCGAACCACGGGAGCTTGCGCTGCTGTACCCCATCCCGTAGTTGCCCGCCCCGGTGGTGAATCTCGCGCCGCTAAGAATATCAATTGTTGAAGTGGTAGTTCCTAGGTAGCCCAGAAACATGCTACCGGTAGTGGTAAAAGTCGTGCCTGATCCGCTGACAGTCACGTGGCCTGCGCTGTTGCTGTTGGCCACGTTGCCCAAGACAAGAACTCTATTATTGGTCAACGATGCTCCGCCAGTAACGTTCAGGTATCCCACGCCTGTCCCCCCAGCGCCAACGAACAGATAGTCGAGGCCCGCCGTAAGCGTAACATTATTCCCTGGACCGGCAACGTTCAACGTTCCGGTTGTCCCATTGGCGTTTCCCAGCTTGAAGGTCCCAGTGGCGCTGACCGTTCCGTTGCTCAACCACAACTGCCCGTTGTCAGTTCCCGCTACCCCTACAATAGCGTTGGTAACCGTGTAGGTGTTCCCGCCCAAGGCAAGACTCACCTTGTCGGTCATGACCAGCAACTGGTTGTTAGTGGTCGTGCCACTCAGGGTAACGGTATATGCCGGGTCTTGGGCAAGGTTGAACTGTGCGGAGTCCGTGGCGCCCGGAACCGGCCCGGCGCCGCCGTTCCAGTTGGCGGCGGTTGAAAAATCGCCGCCGGCCGGATTTGTCCAATCGATTACCGCGGCCGGCGCGGCGGCCGCCAGCACGCATATCGTGATAAACGGAACAGCCAGGCGCACCGAAACTCTTGCCATACACATTGGAATTTTCATGGTGAGATCCCCAAAGCGCTTCGTTTCGAACTGAGCCAATGCCAATATTACCAACATCCCAATCAATAGTTGTTACTATCCTCTTTTCTTATCATTTGTCAAGATTCATGTCATTAGCGCCGGCGAACCGAATCACGCACAAGGTCCGTGTATTGCCTCACCCGGGTGACCGGTGTTTCCGGCGTTATGGGACTGCCTGTGCTCATGACAAATCGGCCTTTATTTCTAACCCCTGCCTTGATTTGCCGTTGAATTTCAGAGGCTAATTCGCTTTCACTGCCCTTCTGCAAAACACCGATGGAATCGAGATTGCCGAACAACACACATCGGCCGTTAATTTTGGCGGCAAGCTCCTCGATGTCGACGGTAAAATTCTTTTTACTTTCCTCAAAATGAATCGCGTCCGCGCCGACGTCGAGAATCCGGTCGAGTCGGTCATTGGGATTTCCACAGTAATAGTAAATACTCTTCAGCCCGTGGCGACGAATTTCATTAACGCATTGTTGCATAAGCGGAACGTTGATCCGCGAGAACGCTTCCGGATTGATCTGGTCGGTGAAGATTTCTTCGATCCAGACCGCATCGGCTCCGAGCGTGGAAATGCAGCCGATCTTTTGTTTGACGTTCGCAAGCAGTCGTTGCCCGGCATACAGAGCCAGATCGGGATGTTCGGCGATCAACAGCATCATCCCTTCATATCCGATCAGATGGTACAGCATGCAAAGCGGCGAGGTAACAAGACCGTAAAAGGCCAGATTCAGGTTATCGCGCAAAGCCATGGCAACATCCTGTTGTCCCCCGCTCAGGAACGCATCCCTGTCGAAGCAGGGATCACCGGGGATCAGGCGGTCGATTTCCCCCATGGTGAAAACAAGGGAATCCTGATCGAAATGTTTATCGGCGGCGCAGGCGGTGTTCGTCCCGCTTGGGGTGGGTTCAACCATCTGTATGGCCTGCCCCGTCGATTCGTCAATACGCCAGACGCCATCGGGACGCTCTTCGTAGCGGCATTGTTGACGTGTCTCTCGTGAAAGGCAAGGCGCCAACCTCAACCACTCCAATCCGCTCTTGGCAAAAACATCTTGCGCCCAGGCGACTTCCTTTTCGATGACGCCACTGTTGATATACCACCACGGCACCGCAGTGAGTTCACGCCAATGGTCGCGGACAAAAATATCGACATAACCGCTCACCACGCCGACCTGCGAAACGCCGCTGGGGCTGAATGCCGCCGTGATTTTATCGTGTCCGGTCATTGGGCAAATCTCTATCGGTTTGACTCATACACGGCGGCGCATTTTCGGAACGCCGCGACTATGTCGGCGACTTCCGCCCTACCCCAGCTCTCCCAGACCGTCAACTGGAAATGATCGTCCAAGGCCTTCTCGGCATTGGGACAGGGGAATGACCGGTTCGGATCTCCTTTATACTGGGGCGCGGACCAAGGCAGGCCACTGGCGCCGAAAGCGTTCCGGTTGCGGTACCAATCCGCGTGATGAATCGGATCGCAGTAATGCGAATACACGGGTAGCCCCTCGGCAGAAAGCGCCTTACAGAAAGTGGCTTTATCGCAAGTCGCCGCGCTTTTATTGAACTTGATACGACAATGCCAGAAACTCGGCTCGGCGCCGGGCAGTTGTTCCGGCAACGAAACAATCTTCAATTTCGCGAAAGTCCTGGACAATTCGGCAACTATCGCGCGGCGGCGACGCACAATGCCGGTTAATTTTTTCAGTTGCGCACTGCCGATAGCCGCTGCCAGGTCGTTCAAGTTGAAATTGAGCGATACCATGCAGTTGCTCGATCCATTAGGCAACCCGAACGGTTTGCCACGATCTGACGCGCGACGGCAGGCCCAATACAATTTTTCGTTTCGAGTATAAACCAGCCCGCCCTGACCGCCGGTGCAGATATGTTTCCCGAACATGAGGGAGAACGCGCTGAGATCCCCGAACGAACCGACCAGACGGCCGTCGATTCGGGCGCCATGCGCCTGGGCGCAATCTTCCACGACCGGGAGCTTATGCTTCCGGGCTACCCGCATTATTCCCTTCATGTCCAACGGCTCGCCAAAAATATGCGCCACCACGATGGCGCTGGTTCGGGGTGAGATCAGTTCCTCGATCTGCTTGGGGCCGGGACCGAAACTACCCGGCGCCGTGTCGGCAATCATGGGAAGGCAGTTGAGCATGGGAATCGGCATGATCCCGCCCGGGTCCGTGATGCACCCCACGATTATTTCCGTGAACGGTTCCGGGTTCAGGGCGCGTAGCGCCACATACACCGCAGTCGAGCCGGAGTTCACGGCGTCGGCATAGCCGCCGCCCATAAACTTGGCGAAGGCCTTGCAAAACGCATTCTCTTCCGGGCCGTTATAACCGAACGCCTGCCCGGACTCGATCGCGCGGTCGAACATCGCCACGACCGCCGACTTTTCCTCCTGGCCCAGCAGTCCGCGTTCCGGCCAGGGCTGGGTGCGCGTTTTCGGTCCGCCGTTAACAGCTAAATCCGCGGCAGTCAAATTCTTTTTGTTTCGGACGCAATGCTTCATTGGGTTACTCCATATATTCAGGTTTTGAATCCGGCCTCCGGCGGCATCACAACGCCGCCACCGGTGTCACCGCATTACGGATAATCGACTCGCGCGCCGCAAGCATCATGGCCAACCCCTCGAAAGTCGTTTCCATGGCCACCGGCATTGCGCCACCCTCGAAGAATTTCAGCACTTCCCGCAGCGTGTCGCGATAATCATACGTCAGATCGCAGACAAAAGGCGCGACTTGCTCCTGATTCCCGCACTTGCCCTGCAACCTTCCGCCATAAAGCCAGGATCCGCGGATCAACTCGACGAACCCCTGGCGACCCTTTCCGTAATCCACAACGGCGATAATACCGTTATCGTTTTCGATCGCCCGCACCGTCTTTGGACCCGGCCCCATGATGCGCTGCAACATTTCAAAGGTATGTACGCCATACCACACCAAAGCATCACCGGCGGGCGCCTGGCCCAAAGCGCCAAAGACCTGGCCAAATTTGATTTCGGCGAACCTGGCGCACGTTTCGCCCAAAGGCGGACAAAATGGCACACCCGATCCGCTCCAGACACGCGTTTGATGCTGTCGGATCAGTTGCAGAATCTCCCGACCATCCGCCTCGCTGCCGGCCAACGGTTTATCCAGGAACACCGGCTTGCCCAGGGCGGCGACTTTATTGAAATATTCCAGATGATAGGCCGGATCGTTGATCTCCAGCATGATGGCGTCGCAAGACGCCACCGTTTCCTCGAATTTCTCGGTCACCTTGACGCCCCAGGCTTCCAATTGTTCCTGCCGCTTGTCCAATCCGGCCTTGTTCTGAAACGGTGTTTCAAACCGTAAACAGGTTACGGCTTTCAATCCCGCCACGCGCTGGTCAGGCGCGCAATCCGGCGCCTGCATCAACCGCGGAAACTCCACACTATGACTGGTATCGAGTCCGATAATGGCAACTTTAATCATTGCAAATCACCTTTTCCTTATTTTTGCTAATGGGTCGGCGAATGCGCCTTTCACCCATTTACTGACCGATTACTTTTTTACAGTTATTGCCGGACTCATTCAACAACAATAGACTTAAAATCTATCCAGAAGCCAGTAGACTATTTTCCCTTTCTTCTCGGGAAAAAGGGTTTCCAGCAGGCACAACTGTCCCGGAGATACAGTCCTCTTTTCCGCAAAATGCACTTGGTCAATTCCGGCATACCCGCTTATCAAACGGAAAAAATCACTTTCCGGCAGACTGACTTGCCCCCCAGCTCCACCTTCCAACGAGCAACTTACCCGTCCATCTTCAACTTTCAGCCCAATATTTTCATTACCGCAGGAGAGCGCGAATTCACCGCCATGCTTTGATAATTTCGAGCAGGCCAAGCGCTTTTCCAAAAGAGGCGCCATTTTTCCCAAGAAGCTTTCCAGGTTAATCAGTTTCAGCATCATACTCTCTTTAACTTCCTCTTTCACCCCGCCTATTTCCTCCAGATACCGCATTAATTCAGGATCATTAGGAAGACGTAATGGTTTGATTAACGCTCTTCCTTCTTTCCGGCAGTAGTTTGCCGCATGAATGATCAACGCGCGCAGCGCCCGGCTGCTTTCGGAAAGGTAACCGATCTCCAGGATGTTTCCTTCAGAATAGCGCAGGTATGCGACCAAGCTCCCGCTCTTTTCCGCCACCAGAAAGGCGCTTTTGAGCTTGCCCCTGTTCTGGTCAGCGGATTCCAGTTTCTTAGTCCAGCAATCTTTATCTCTGATTCGAGCCCATATCTTGTCACCATTATAGACGTCATAGACATGCATTATCTTATTCAGATCGCCATCATTGAATGGGCGGATAAGAAAGCCGGCATCCGCCTGAGGAAGCGCCTCATTCATCTTGACTTCCCATTCATATTCAGGAAACAGCGCCCAGCCGGCCTTGGCGTAAACATGGGGAGTTCCGGTGAAGAGCATGGAAAAATCGCAGCCGCTTTCCCGCAGATATACTTTGCTTTCTTCAAAGAGTCTGACTACATAACCACGGCGCCGATATGACGGATGCGTAGCCACGCCGCCGATTGCCCCCATAACCAGATTGACATCCTCGATCCGGACGTCCAGGTTGGTAATACATACCCGGGAGACGATCTTTCCCTCAACCAGACAGACAAGGTCTGCCCGCGGCAGGTGCTTGTATTCTGCCCGGTAATCCCTGTTTGGCGTGACTTCCAATGGGGATGGAATCTCTCCTTCGTTCGCCGGGAAGTCATTCCTGCTGAAGGCCAGCGAGACCATTTCATCCATCGCTTTCTTTTCCTCCGGCCTTACCAACCTAATCTCGTATTGTTCTATCTGTTGCACTTCTTGCTCTCCCGTTTTTTTAACCCAACCAAACCCTATCAAGGCTTTTGCCTTTATAAAATGGTTTTCTCTTCCCTGATAATATTAATCGCAACTCGATCACAGTGATCCCGTGAGTTCAGAGACGATTTATCGCAAGCCAGTCAAGGAACGATTTCGCACACCGGTCCAAGTTGTCCAATGAGCCGCCACCACGCAACGGTGAACACAGCTCATAGGCGATGGGACCGGCATACCCTCCGGCTTTTAGACCTTGAACAAAGGTCAGGCTATCCAAATCCCCATCCCCCATTGGCACTGCTCGAACCATGTCCTCCTTGACCGGACTGTAATTGACCAATGCCGGTTGATACTTGAATCGCGGCATACGGATATAGTCGGCCAGAGTGGTATAGACCACATGCGGCGCCATTGACTTGGCGGTTTCGTACAGTTCTTCGCCCCGCAGGCAGGGCGACCAGGGATCGAGCATCAATTTGCAGTTTGTCCGATTGATATCGTGCAGGAGTTCCAAGAGGACTTTGCTATGGACAGCCAAATCATGATGATTCTGAATTCCAATAACCACTCCGAAAGCGGCACAGCGATCACAGCACTGCTGAATGGCTGAAACGGTTCGATCCCATTGGCGCAACAGCGGCATACCATCCCGTTCATAGGCGGTAAATACCCGCACCAGGCGACAATTCAGCGCCTGAGCCAAACACGCCAATGACTCGACGTACTGGATCTGCATATCCACGAAAGGCACTTCGGCCGCATCCATTCCTCCCCCAAAGTCTGTATAGCCCGCTATGCAAACCACATCCACCTGGTGCTTTTCACACAAACACCCCAGCTGAGCAACCTTTTCTACCGACCAGTCCAGGGGGGATAGATGAGGGCGTTTGGCCATTAGTTCCACGGCTGAAAAACCCAGTTGCCTGGCATGGGGAATGAACTGCTCCAGAGATAATAATGCCTGCCCCCATAGCCCCGCATAACTGACCGAAAATATGGTCGGTCGCAGACGGGACGCCGACGGGATTGATCGGGCACGGCCGGACTTGGTCTTGTTCTGCATCTTTTTCTTCCTCCTTATTTCCACATTTCAGTGACGACTCGCGCTCCATAAACCGAGATTGGCCGGGTCACCCTTGTCGCCTTTCAGCAACTCGCGATAATTCTCCGCGACCTTGCGGAAAGCCATGGCATATTGCCTGATGATTTCCGGCCGGTAATGCTTGAACCAGGGAATACTATATAGGAGCCCTTGCGACGCCTCGCTCGCCGGTAAACTGCCGGGCGGCTGGCGCAGGTCACGCGCAGCATTTGCAATACGCGTAGGCTTGCCGTGGCCATAGATGTCAGCCGTATTGAACAAGGGATGAAGATGCAGGGGGCGCAACATACCCGGTATGCATGACACCCCTTCTGCCCGGATCGCCTCGGCAAAGCGCGTCACAGACAGACCATTCAGTTCCTGCGGCCGATACAAGCCGTGGGGCGCAAACCACCCGCCCATATGACTATTGGAGTTTTTCGGGGGCCGATGAGCCCGTATTCCCGGCACGCCTTCAAGCAAGTCCCAAAAAAAGTTCATCGCCCGACGAATTTCCCCGCAACGCTGATCAAAATGCCTCAGTTGCCCACGACCCACCGCTGAGCTTAACTGGTGCATCCGGTATTTATGTCCACCCAACGGCAACCCGGCCAATGGCCTAAGATACTTGGTCTTTATCTTGTTTCCAAACCGTTCATAATGTCCCCACGCCAGGGCTCGTTCATAGATCTCCAAGTCATTGGTAACCAGCATCCCCCCTTCTCCAATGGCCAGCGATTTTCCGGACATCAGCGATATTCCCGCAACATCGCCTATCGTCCCCAGCTTGCGACCTTTATAGACACCTCCCTGTCCATGGGACACATCTTCAATGACCTTGATCTTGTGCTTGCGGGCAATTCTCATGATGCGATCCATGTCGACCGGATAACCCATGTAGTGGACAACCACAATCGCCTTGGTGCGCGGCGATATTCGGGGTTCGATATCGGACGGATCGATGCATTGGGTATCAGGATCGATATCCGCAAACACCACCGTTGCGCCCAACGAATAGCATGCCAGGCATGACGCCCAGTAGGTCGCCGCGGGACAGATGATTTCATCGCCTATCCCGACTTTACAGCCGAACATTGCCGCCTCCAAAGATGCGGTCCCAGTGTTGTGGGCCAAGGCATAGCGTCTTCCCTGCCAAGCGGCAAACTCCTTTTCGAATTGCAGGGTAACATCCAGATTGGACATGGCGCCCCGGCGCAACACCTCCAGAACCGCATTTTCATCCTCCTTGGTAATAATCGGCCACGTAAACATATCCCCGGGATCTTTCGTGACGGATTTTGGTCCTCCAAAAATGGCCAGAGACGACTTGCTCTTCATATCGCTTCCCTTCCGAAATGAGTAAATAATAAAAAACGCCGGCAATCGCTTATTCCAACCAAATTCATAATCGCATCCGGCCGACCTCTTGAGAATGGCATTTTCAATTGTCCGGGTGGGAAATTCTACGGTAGCCAGACGGCGTCATATTCGTAACTTGCCTGAAGATTCGACTGAAGAGCGAATAGTCGGCAAAGCCGATTTTCTCAGCAATAGCCTCCATCTTGAGCGAGGGCTGAGCCTCAAGCAGTCGCTTCGCCTCGATGATCCGACGCCGCAGAATGTATTGCTTTAATCCTATGCCCGTATACTTCCTGCACAGCAGAGACAGATGATTGGCCGAGTAACCGAAGGTGCGGGCGAGAGACGTCACCGGCATCGGTTGCACAAAATTAGCCTCAATGTGATCCAGCAATTGGGTTACAATAGGGCTTGCAACAAGCAGCGGTTTCGGACGTTCGCCAAGTCGCCGAAAACGCCAAACGAGTTCCCTGAGATTTTCACGAAGGATTTCCTTCCAATAGACAGGTCGCTTCTGATATTCGTTCAAGATATGGCGAAAGATTAGTTCGATCTCCGTGGCCTCATCCTCTGCGAGGACCAGGCAACGAGGACCGGTTGCGGGAAAACGGACAGGCTTTGAACCCTCCTTCAAGAAGCCAAGCTGGACCATCACGCAATATTTCTCAAGAGAGCGGCAACGATCAGGAGCGGAAACAAAACTGTGAGGCTCATGCGGTCGAATCAACAGCAAGGTGTTTCTTAGGCAGGGATAATTCTGGCCATTTACGAAATAGGCGCAATGACCTTCCCTGACATATTGGAACTCCAACTCAGCATGACTGGCCAACCGCCAGGACGCGGGATTCTCTTTCCGTTGCCATCCGACCCACACCGGACATTCCTTGCTGTCGGTAACCGATGGTTCAATTGTATTGGCCTTGGGATCACGTCTCGATGGCGTGTTGCCCCTAATTGTCGAATTGTGGCTCATGGCCCATGGTTCGTTTCAGAATTTAGCGTCGGCCAGTCTCATCAACCGGACTTCCGGTAAGGACATGGGACATTGTAGATGGCGGCCGTGTTTTAGCAAGCGTCTTCATTTTTTCTCCGGCGAATGATCCGTTTTGATCTCGGACTTGAGATGACACAACCGCGGAGATATCGTTCATTTATCGATCACAGGTGTTTTTTTTCGCTGACAGCTTTCCGGGCCATATCCGCGGAACCAGTTAGGCGTTGATTACTACATCGATATCGCGGTGCGCGCGGGATTCAATCGGCTAATGCTGCCGGTCGGCAGGCCGTATCCCAAGGACCTGGCGCCGGAGCAGATGAACGAATACTTCATTGACCAGTGCCATAAACACGGCATCCAGGCCAGCGCCTGGTATTTCACCGGGACAGTGCCCGAGCCGGAGAAATTCCTGAAAGAAATTCTCACCAAGTACAAGTTCGACGGCGTCAGCGCCGATGACGGGTACGAGAAGGTGGTGGGCGGAGTGACAGTCGTAGATAACCCGGCGAACATGAATATCGGGTAAAGGTGAGTGATTAGCCCGGATTTCTCACCCAGACGTGTGATAAATCCGGGTTAGCTCCCCTTCCCCTTCGATCACCGCCGCCCCGCTCTTCAGCCGGCATCCCACCAGCCTCATCGTTACACCCTTTGGCAGAATGAGCCGGCCACCGCTGCGATCATAGGACCACTGGATCATGCCTCGTGGCGTTGGGATTACGCCGCGAAACCAGTCTAATCCCGACTCACGAAGGATAAGGTCGCACGTGGAAAAACCCGGGCCGGTGGCGGAGATTCCGAGCACGCCTTTGCTCAGGAGTGCCACCGGCGCCGCCCCCGCCCACTCGTGGCAGAGGCTGTTGCCGAAGGGTCGCCCATAGAAGGCAAGCTGTTCAACCGGGCTGTCGTTCGGACGAATGTCCTCGGCAAAACGCACGTGGCCCAGCGACAGCAGCCTGCCCCAGACGCGCTTGACAAAGTCCAGTGCCTGCGGCAACCGGTTCGCCTTGGCATAGGCAAGGAATTCCCAGTGGCGGATCAGCGATACGTTGGTCGGCCGACAGGCGAAGTTCTCCAACACTCCGTCGATTGCTCCAGGATACTCCTCCGGGCAAATGAGATCAAAGAAGATACCGAAGACCTGCGCCGGCACGCTGAGACGGTCATCACGCTTACCGGAGGAAGTATAACCATTAATGTAGGCGCCACGAGCGGGATCCCAGAACTCCTCCCGGATGCGTTGGCGCAGCAGAATAGCCTCCTGACGATACCGCCGGGCAAGGTCGCTTTCGCCCCACCGATCGTTAAATGCAGCGCCGATCTCCAAGCTGCGCATCAGGAGCATCTGCACATAAGTGCAGATGCCGCGGGAGTCAGGACCAAACTCGGGGGTCATTGTCCAGTCGGCAAGGCAGCCCCAACTGCCGCTGCCGCCGAGCCAGCCGGCGGCGTTGCGTTTTGAAATGTAGAAATCCAGCAATTCGGTTAGACTGGTGCGGTAGCGTTTCGAGAAGCTGAGGTCGCCTCGGACGAGATAGTCATGCTCAAAGCCCATGGGCACGTAGAGCGGAAAATCCAGAATGCCGATGTCGATATCCGAAGGCGCGGACGGCAGGAGCTGCGAGACAAGATGGTTTCGCGCCGGCACGGAGTCGAAGAAGATGCAGTCGGAGGACTCGATGGCGGCAATGGCATCAAGTGCCCAGGGAAGGGCGTCGCGGCGGATCCCGTCAAGGATGAAATCGTGGGTACAGGTATGGAGGGTGGCTGCCCCGGCTTTCCAGATATCGTTGAGAAGCGAGTCGCTGCACTCAAACTCGCCCTGGTATTCGGTCGGCCAGACGCGGGCTTCAAAGCGCAGGTTGCGGATCGTGCAGCCAGCCGTGCTCTTGAGGCGCGCGAAGCGGACGCATCGCTCGGGCAAGCGGACCGATCCCATCGGCGCCGACGCCAGCGGGTGCTGCTCGAAATGCGCCGGCTCGTCGTTCAACGCTTCCTCAGCCGATTCGCCCACCACGCATTCGACCAAGCCACACCCCGTCGCATCGAAGCAGAGGCGCCCGAGCTCGTCATGCCCAAAGTCAATCAGCACGCTCTGACCCGGCGGGAGAGCGATCTCGTCGTGGACCACGGCCAGTGCCTTGACTGGCCGTGAATCAACTGGTTGCACCTCCTTCGGGGTAATGATCACACGGCATTCCACCGAGTCATCGGGCAGTCTCTTGGGATCGCTTAGTAGTGGTTCACACTCAGTGGGAAACCAGGTGTGCCCGTCGAGGCTGGACTCCCACTCCGGCCCCGTCGACAACTCGCCGCCCTCAAGGATGATGGCCGGCAGGCGGTTGCCGAAGTCAACAACAACGTAAAGGTCGTGCCGCCCCGCCGGAAGCTCGGCGCCGCGACGCGTGGCATTACCTTCAACACCGTCAATGGTCACGCGAATGCGACCAAGAGGACCGGCCCAGCGGAGATGCCGGGGTTTGGTCAGCATCGCCGTCGTGCGGAAGAAGGCCTGAAAGATCGGCAGCCGGAAGCGGCCTGGGTAGCCGACGTAGACGCAGCGTTCGGCCATCCGGCGCACAGTCAAGGCATGAAGGTGCGCCACGCGCTGCCCTGGAAACCAGATCCATTGAGCACACCACCGATCCCGGACATCAGAGGCGGTCACTGTGCAACGGGGGTCAAGCATTGGATCATATTGTTTGTTCATTCTTGTCCTGTGCGGCCAGTTTGCCGCCTGGTTAATTTTTGACATTCTTCGCCGATCCGTCTCTGCCGTTGCCCCTTGCCTAAATCCCCAGAACCTTCGCCTTGATTTACCGCAGTTCCTTCATCATGCAAGTGACTGGAACCGCGCCGGACAAGCCGAAGGCATCATGCAGAATCTTGTAGACGGCATACAATTCCCGGTAGACGGCGACATGACCTGGCGCCATTCGGGTCACCCATTAAAGGCCAAGTCAATAGAGTCAGTTTCCGATCATGGAAACTGCCTTGCTTTGACGCCAACACCGACCTTGCCAGCAACCATTATTGCGACGGTCTTTTCAATCGTATGATTCAAAACGGCCAAACCCGCCTGAGGACGGGCCCGCCTGCAATCCGTCAGCCGACGGATAGCATTGCGGGCAGGTATTTTACGCTCTGAGGAGTCACACATTAGGCAGATACTTGCGATGCTGGCCGCGCTTTAAGGTCGCATTTTGCGACCTTAAAGACTGCCGCTCGTTTTCAGTAAGCTGAAAGACGAAGTGTTCCGGGAACCGTTCCTTGTTACGGCGGACTTGTTCATTCAATCACTTGACCGGCACGCCGTAAAGGGCGGCCGGATCGGAATCCAGGATCACCGTATGCCCCCGGACGCAGGTGATGCACTGGTCCGGCGACCGGAGAACAAGGGCGGTGATGGTCATGCCCGGGCTTTCTTGTTGACGTGTTTCTGCACAAGCGGATGTGAACGCATTAATATCTCAACCTTCTCCGCTATAACAGGCTTCCCTGGCGATCCCGGGGTTTCAAACCCAGGCACTGGAAGCATAATTCCGTGGCCACCCGTCCCTGCGGCGTGCGCTTCAGGTAACCTTCCTGGATCAGGTACGGCTCGTAAACCTCTTCGATGGTATCGGGTTCCTCGCCCACGGACACGGCCAGGGAGTTCACCCCGACAGGTCCCCCTCCAAATTTCTGGACAACGGCAAGGAGAATGCGTTTATCCATCTCGTCCAGGCCGTGTTTATCGATCTCCAGCATTTCGAGAGCCTGGTCGGCAATGGAACGGACGATGCGGTTGTCGGCCTTGACTTGGGCGTAATCCCGGACCCGCCGCAGGAGATTGTTGGCAATCCGGGGCGTGCCCCGCGACCGGCCGGCAATTTCGCGTGCACCCTCGTCATCAATATCCACGTTCAGGATGCGCGCCGAACGCAGGATGACTTCCTGCAACTCCCCGGCGGGATAGTAATTCAGGCGGACATTCATCCCGAAACGGGACCGCAGGGGCGCCGAGAGTAAACCGCTGCGGGTCGTCGCGCCGACCAGCGTGAATTTGGGAAGGTTCAGCCGCACGGACCGGGCATTCGGCCCCTGGTCAATCATGATATCCAAGACGAAATCCTCCATGGCCGAATAGAGATATTCCTCGACGGATTTCTGGATACGATGGATTTCGTCGATGAAGACGATATCACCGGGCTCGATGCTCGTCAGGATGCCGGCCAAGTCGCCCGGCTTGTCGATGATCGGACCGGAGGTAACGCGGATATTCACACCCATGGCATCGGCGAGAATGTAAGCCAGCGTGGTTTTGCCCAACCCAGGCGGGCCGGCCAGCAGGACATGCTCCAGCACGTCCTTCCGGCCCCGCGCGGCCTCCACGAACAGCTCCAGGCGTTCCTTGACCTTAACCTGACCAATGAAATCCCGGAACTTGGACGGGCGCAGGCTAAGCTCGAACTCCGGATCTTTTTTAGCCAGTTCGGCTGAAAATTTTTCTTTCATGGATTTTTCCGGTGATCAGTAAGGCATCCGGCTTTTCAATTCATCGCCGGCTCATGCCCAACCGGTGACTTTGGCCAGTAATTTGACGTAATACACGAAATTCGGCCACGAGACATCGGGCGGAATGCCGTGATCGCACGATGGAATATAGCCGCCGGAACGGATTACGGGTTCCAGGCGCTTGATCTCGGCCTCGATAACCCGTCCTCCCTTGGCCATCGCCCTCTTGTCCACGCCGCCGGTATAGGCCATCTGGCGGCCGAACTTTCGGCGATACTCCACCAGGTCGTTCCCGGCGGCCACCTCGATGGGACAACAGGAATTGAGGCCGGACTCGATCCAAAGAGGAATCAATTCGCCGACAAACCCGTCGGAATCCACGTCATAAACAGGGCAGCCGGCGCCATGGATGATCTCTCCCCAGCGCGTCCAAGTCGGCAGGATGAAGTCGCGGACCATCTTCGGGGAAATCATGGAGAAACTCTTGTAGGCCATGTCCTCGGAAATCAGCACGGTGTCCGGGACCGCAAAAGCCAGCGCTTTTTTCAGCAAGCGGGCGATATAATCCTCCCAGAAAGCGATCATGTCCCGGACGAAATCCGGATCGTCATGAAACAGCATGCAGAGATTTTCGAATCCCAGCCATTCCCGCAATTGCCAGAACGGCCCTGAAAAACTGAGGCGGATCGGGTAATCCCGATTTTTCAATTGCTTCCCCAGCGCTTCCGGGTTTTGAGGCAAGCGGGACGCATCGTCGGGATTGTACCGGCGTTTCATTTCCTCCCAGTCCGCCCGGGTTTCCACGGGGCACTTGATCCAGCGCCGGGTCACAAAATCCATGGCATTACGCAGATATTCGACTGTGAACTCTTTTCCGATTTCGCAGATATTGCCTTTCCAGTCCTGGACCACCTGCGAACGATCTCTGACTTCGATCACTTTTTCCTCGAACATCGGAATCATGCGTTCCTGAACAACAAACGACGTGCCCCCGATCGGGGCACGGTACGCAATACCCGCCTGCTCGCAGGCGTAATTCAACAGTTCTTTGCCGCCCTGGATATGCGCCGGCAAACCCTGGCTATGCCACGCTTCCAGGGTCGACTTCCGCCCTCCACCGGGCTGAAAGGGAATCCGATCCGGGTGATCAAACAACATCGTGTTGAGATATTGTTCTCGTGCGTTCATTCAGGGAAACCTTTCACATGATGAATTTGTATCCCAGTGCATAAAAGCTATATACTAGACTTCCCTATCCGGAGGTCAACGAAATTGCGCCGGGTCCCAAAAGCACGGCCTTCCCATCCGCGTGAATTCATGATAACTTTTGCGACATGCACCTATCAGGCACAATTTGGAGCATTGGCTGCCGCACTCCATTTAAACCTCATCAAAAAATCAAACGTTTGTAGAACAGGCGCCCGAGTTATGCGAGCTGAAATCACTCTCGTGGGAAATGGAGGATTCCGGATTGCCGTGGATCAAATCCGCATTTTTATCGATGCTTTCTATAGACCGATTCCGGGTGTGGCGGATGCGCCCAGCCCGAGCGCCTCAATCGTAACCTGCGCCGACCTGATCCTTGTCACGCACGCGCATGGGGATCATTTCAATGCCAATGCGGTGGCGGAAGTTGCCGGGCACACCCAAGCCCCGGTGGCCGGTCCGAAAACCGTGATCGCCGCCTTGCGCAAGATCATGCCCGCCGAACGCCTGGTGGAACTGGAGCCGGAGGTCTCCGCTGAAAATACCCTGGTCGCTTTTATTAAGCACAAGTTTCCATCCGTCACCGTCACGGCCTTCCGAACCTTCCACGGCCGGGAGCACAACTCCTATCTCGTGGAAGCGCCCGGCTTCCGTTTTTTTCATGACGGGGACAATGAAAACACGCGACGGCTCGATGGCGCGGTCCTGGGTCAGCTCGATGCGCTCCTGATCGGACCCTGGCAGGGGTCGGGCTGGGTGAAATGCATCGAACGGCTGGCGCCCCGGCGATATTTTCTCATGCATTTGACGGATGATGAACTGGCCCAGCACGCGCAGAACCGGTTTCTCCCGGATATTTGCGATCACGTGCCGGAAGGACTGGTTGTTCTGCGGCCGGGTGAATCGTATATTTTCGGGTAGATACGCTCCGGACGGGACAAGGACGTCCCGTCTCCAGAAGAAAAACGATGCCTAACGACCGAATGTCTGAGATGCTGCGGAGGAGGATTTAATTGAAGTCTCAACACTGCGTACTGCGCAAGCGGAAGACGCGATTTGTCGAACTGTTCCGGACAACGCCGACCAACACGGTCTGCCCGAATTTCTTCGTGCTCCGGCATGCGGCCGGCTGTTCCTTTTCTCCGCACTGCGCCTATTGCTATCTGAAGGCCTCCTTCTGGTACCTGGACCGTCCGCATGTCTTTACCAACGTAACGATGATGCTGGACGACGTCCGTCGTTGGATCCAACGGGACGCGCTTGAATCCTATATCTTGAACATGGGCAATCTCTCGGACAGCCTCGTGTTCGAATCCGTGCGACCGATCCTGCCCCGGCTCATCGAGGTGTTTCGTGAAGAGGCGGAACGCCCCGGCCGTCCCCACAGCCTCCTGCTGGTCACCAAGGGCGGTCGGCGGGACTGCCAGTCCCTCCTGAAACTTCCCGCCTGCCGGAACGTCATGGTCTCGTTCTCCGTCAACAATCCTGACGCCGCGCGCCAATACGAACAGGGAGCGGCCCCGGTACCGGACCGCCTGGACGCCGCCCGGCGCCTGAAAGCATCGGGCTGGCGCATCCGCATCCGCATCGATCCTATCATCGCGGGATATGATTATGACTGGATTTCGGATCACGTCAGGAAACTCGCGCCCGAACGCGTGACGCTGGGCACACTGCGCGCCGAAGCCTCATTGCCGCGATATGTCGCCAAAGATTTATTTACGGCTCTGGTCAAACCGCGATCCGGCAAGGGCCTGGCCCGCTATCCAATCAAAAAACGTCTGGCCCTCTACCGGCGCGCCCTGAAACACTTGCGGCCAGTCTGCCCGGTGGGACTTTGCGAAGAAACCCCGGACGTCTGGAAAGCGCTTCGATTGAACGCCGATGCAAAACCCTGCAACTGCGGATGCTAAGATTGAGATTAAATTAGGCCGCCAAGAGCGGCAGTTATCGTCCGTTAGGATTCGTCCAGGATCCGCTCGCGATCGTCATCATGCAGCTGACAGTATTGCAAACATTCCGGCGGACAGGTTCCGCGGCAGGGTTCTATATGGATCGTGACCGTGGTGCCCGGATATTGCTGGCGGATCGCACCGGAAATAGTCCTGGTAATTTCATGGGATTCCTCCACCGACATATCGGCGCGCACCAGCACATGGCAGTCGACAAAACGATCCGCCCCTGCCTTGCGGGTGCGCAGATTATGTAATCCGCGCACCGTCGGATGGAGGCTGTGCAGGTAGTGTTGAATCCACGTCTCTTCCTCCAACGGTAACGAGATATCGAGCAAGTCGCGCCCCGATTCAATCGTCAGTTTCCACGCCGCCTTGACGATCAGCAAGGCCACCAAAATCGCCGCAATCGGGTCAATCCAGTCCAGGTACAAATGTGGAAACAGAAAATTCCCGATCCAGATGCAGAGCAGACCGAACATGACGCCGGCCGAGGTATAAACATCCGTCATCAGGTGCCAGGCGTCAGCCTGCAGGGCCACGGAATTCGATTTGCGCCCCACGACAAAAAGCAACCGGGACACGCCGATATTGACCAGGGACGAAAGCAGCATGATCCCCACGCCCCAGCTGGTGGCGCCAAGCGGCGACGGGTGGATCAGTTTCTCGATCGCCTCCTTTATAATCCAAGCCGCCGCCAGAAAAATCAGCAGGGCTTCCACAGTGCCGGATATATTTTCCACCTTGCCATGCCCGAAAGGGTGGTTCTTATCCGCCGGGTGCTTCACCATCCAGACCGCGAACAGGGCAATGAAGGCGGCCAGCAAATCCACGGCGGAGTGGATCCCTTCGGAAATCACCGCCACGGAGCCGATCAGCAGGCCGATGATGATTTTCGAGAGAACAAGAAAGCTGTTGGAGACCACCGATACCGCGGCCACGATAATTTTTTGATGATGAATATTCATGATCGTTTATCCCCTGACGAAAGAAAGCCCTGTGAGACAACCCATTAGTCCCACAGGGCTTTCCACCTGTTGTCCGGCTCTAAGCCGGGCCCGGCACCCTTCGACTAGCGGCCGAAGAGGCTTGATCTAACCAACGCTTATGAATTTATTGCATACGCAGGCGACCATAGTGTTTTCAGCGCCTGAAAGCAAGAAATAATCAACTGAAGAATGGGAAAGGTTGGGTACATCGTGACCTCCCTCTTGGGAAGGTCAAGGTAATACAGGGGAGTACGATGAAGGAGATTATTGGCCACCTCCGGAGGTGGCCAAAAGGCCACTTGCCCGGCGACGTGGTTGCCTCGGACGCGCAAGCGCCTAGGTGCGATAGGACGGGCACAGCCCGGCCTTAAATCCTTCGTGGCTGATCCTAACAAGCCGCATGCCGCAGGGCTTGATCAATATCCGCTTGAATATCTTCGATATCTTCCAGGCCAACAGACAGACGGAGATAGTCCTCCGTCACGCCGGTTTCCCGCTGTTCCACGGAGCTTAACTGCTGATGCGTGGTTGAAGCCGGGTGGACGATCAGACTTTTCGCATCACCGATGTTCACCTGATGAGAGATCAATCTGACAGAGTTAATAAACTTTTTCCTGCCGCCAGCCCGCCAAAGCCCAGCTTCATGTATTTCGATGCGATCGGATAGCTCGATCGTCTTCCACCCCCCCCGGCGCACCAGCGGCGCGAAGCGACGTATGGTGCCGCCGGTTGTTGGCATGGTCTACTTAGCGGAACCCCAAGGGACAGACCTTCAGTGCAGGAATATGAAGATTCCTGCGGAAAACGGCAAGGCTGGATTCCTTCTGTAGTCTTGCACGTTGACATGGCTCAAGACGGACAGGAACGACGCGCACGCATATGGCTTACCCAATTCGTCGCAACCTGCGGCTGGGAAGCGAAGTGGAGATGCAGAAAGCGGAGTAAGGGACATCCATCGAGCGGGCGGCTTTCTCTTGATCATTGCTCATCTGGAAATCCATCGGAACCCATGATATCGGGCGCAAACGCGGCAAGCCGGCTTAACAACGGTTGTTATTGACACCCCATTAACCCCCGCAATTTGATTTCGCGGTTAACATCGTCTCTGACCCCGGACGAGTAAAATAATACATGTCCGCCGTTTTGATCATGTTGCACGCCAAACCCGGAAAGAACGTTTTTTAAATTTGCCACCGTTCCAATATTGCCGTCAATGATTTTGATTTCATCCCCAACTACTTCCTGGATGATACTTTTGTAATATATGAAATGGGTGCAGCCGAGCACGATCGTCTCAAGCTCTGCCACTCGTAATGTACGCAATTTGTCTTGAATATATTTTTTAACATTGCCGGAATTGAAATCCCATGATTCGGCAAACCCAACCAAGGCGTCCATTTCCATTTTGACGGTCTTATTGTTTTTATCAACAGACGCGATCAAGGCTTCAAGCTTGCTGGCTTTCAGTGTTAAGGAAGTTGCCAGAACCAGAATATTCTTTCCGCGGTTCCTGATGACCGCCGGTTTTACCGCCGGCTCCATGCCCACAATATGAAATGGATAGTGATGTCTCAGATCGGTTATCGCAACCGCAGTGGCGGTATTGCATGCAATAACCAGCGCCTGGATATCATGCTTCGCAATATAATCAACCGCTTCGAACACATGCTTTCTAACATGTTCTTTCGTCTTTACGCCGTAGGGGGCATTTTTTGTGTCCGCATAATAAATAAAATCATGGTTTGGCAATTCCCGTATTGCGTGTTTCAACACGGTTAGACCGCCGATTCCCGAATCAAAAAAAGCAATGACCACCCGCCTTGCTCCCTTTTATTATCCGGATAACCGACCCTTTCCCTCCCCAAAAATACCGATCAGCACGCCATGCAAACATTTGCCGCGTCACACGTGGCCGCCAATCAATCGGCGGAAACGGCTAAACAAATAATACGGGTCGTGCGGCCCCGGACAGGCCTCGGGATGATACTGCACCGAAAACATCGGCGCCTGTTTATGTTCAATGCCTTCAACCGTCTGATCATTCAAATTGATGTGGGTAATTTCCACCTTCACCGGATCCAGGGAATCAGGATCCACCGTGAAATTATGATTTTGCGATGTTATTTCAACCCGACTGGTCTTTAAATCTTTGACCGGATGGTTGCACCCATGATGCCCGAACTTGAGCCGACAGGTCCGGCCCCCGCACGCAATCCCCAGGATCTGATGCCCCAGGCAGATGCCCATGAGCGGAACCTTGCCAATCAGCCGGCGCGAATTCTCGATCGCATACGTTACGGCGGCGGGGTCGGCCGGTCCATTCGACAGTAATACTCCATGAGGCTTCAGCGCCAGCACATCGGCGGCTGAGGTTTTTGCCGGCACCACCGTGACCGCCATGCCATTCCTCCGCATGCTCCGAAGAATATTCCATTTTATGCCGAAGTCATAAGCGACTATTTTCAGGTCGGCTTTCGGTAAACTGTCGGCAATCCCCCAGGAGACCGATAGGGTTCCCGTCTCATCCCACAGGTAAGGCTGTTGACAGCTGACTTTGACCGCATAATCCTGCCCATCCAGCCCGCCCCACTCCGCCGCGAGCCGAACGGCCTGTTGTTCGGCTATTTTACCGGACACCGCCAGATAGCCTTTAAGCGTCCCTTGATCCCGAAGCTTGGAGGTAAGCGCACGCGTATCGATACCGGCGATGGCCGGAATGGCGTTGCGGCGCAAGCATTCTTCAAGAGAGACCTCCGAGCGCCAGTTGCTGGGCGTATTCATCTCGTGCAGGATAAACCCGTTGGCAAATAACCGGGAAGATTCCATGTCCGCGGCATTGATCCCGGTATTCCCGATTTCCGGACAGGTCATGGTCACGAGCTGTCCGCTATAGGAAGGATCACTGAGAATTTCCTGATAGCCGGTCATTCCGGTGTTGAAGACCACCTCGCCCAGCGCGTCGTTTTCCGCGCCCACGGAATAGCCATGGAACACCGTTCCATCCGCCAAGGCCAGGAATGCGGTTTTCTCCCTTTGAGCGCGCCAGTTCCATTTTGCATTCATATTAATGAGCCCCGGGCAATTTCAGACGCGGGGCATGTCGATGATATTCCTGGAGACTGCAGACTTCCATTCGCCGGGTTTCCCGAAACGTTTCCAGGCCTTTCACCGCCGCATCCAATCCATTGAGGGTGGTCGTGATGGGAATGCCCCGGATCACGGCTTCGGTCCGCATTTTCACTTCATCCACCCGGGGGATTTCCCCGCTGGACGGCGTGTTCACAATCCACCCCACCTGTTTCTCCTGGATCATATCCAGCACATGGGGCCGACCCGTGGAAATGCGGAAGATCGCCTGACTGGTAATTCCGTGATTGCGCAGGATCGTGCTGGTGCCCTCCGTGGCATAGATGGTGAACCCCAGGGCGCACAAGCGCCGCGCCAATGGAATGACGGCGTCCTTGTCCGAGTCCCGCACGCTCACGAACACATTGCCGGCAACCGGAAGCACATTCCCGGCGGCCACCTGGCTTTTCAGGAACGCCATGCCGATATTTATATCAATTCCCATGACCTCACCCGTTGACTTCATCTCGGGGCTAAGGACGGTGTCAATGCCCGGAAAGCGCACGAATGGAAATACGGCCTCTTTCACCGACGCATGCCGCGGCAGAATCTCGCGGGTAAAGCCCAGGTCTTTGAGCTTGCTCCCGGTCATCACCAGCGCCGCCAGCTTGGCCAGCGGCACTCCGATGGCTTTGCTGACAAAGGGGATGGTCCGCGAGGCGCGGGGATTCACCTCCAGCACATAAACCTCGCCCTCCTTGACCGCGTATTGGACATTCATCAACCCGCACACCTTCAAGGCCTGGGCTAGTTCGACCGTGTGCTTGCGGATCGCGGCCTTGACCGGTTCGGAAAGCGTGGGAGCCGGAATCATGCAGGCGCTGTCGCCGGAATGGATTCCCGCCTGCTCCACATGCTCCATGATCCCGCCGATGACTACGGTCTCGCCGTCGGCAATACAGTCCACGTCCACCTCCACGGCGTTATCGAGAAAGTCGTCGATCAGGACCGGGCGATCCTCCGAAACTTCAACGGCTTCCGCCATGTATTTCCGCAGGGACTCCTGGGTGTAAACGATGACCATGGCGCGTCCACCGAGAACGAAAGAAGGCCGCATGAGGATCGGGAACCCGATCCGGTCGGCAATCCGCGCGGCCTCCTCGACGCTGGCCGCCAACCCGCTGTTCGGCTGGCGGATACCCAGGCGGGTGATCAGCTCATGAAACAGCTTGCGGTCCTCGGCCGCCTCGATGCTGGCGGTCGATGTGCCGATGATCCGGACGCCGTTCTGCTCCAGGGCCCTGGCCAGGTTGAGGGGAGTCTGGCCGCCGAACTGGACGATGGCGCCCCAGCATTGCTCCCGGCGGTAAATGTGAAGGACATCTTCCAGGGTCAGCGGTTCGAAATACAGGCGATCGCTGGTGTCGTAATCCGTACTGACGGTCTCCGGGTTGCTGTTGACCATAATCGTGGCAAACCCCGCTTCGCGCAGGGCAAAGGAGGCGTGCACACAGCAATAATCGAATTCGATCCCCTGCCCAATCCGGTTCGGACCGCCCCCCAGGATCATGATCTTCCGCCGCTCGTCGGGCCGATATTCTTCCAGCGTGCCATAGGTCGAATAATAATACGGCGTGAAGGCCGTAAATTCCGCCGCGCAGGTATCGACCAGATTAAACACAGGATTCAGGCCGATGGCTTCACGCGCCCGGCGTACTTCACATTCCGAGGCACCCAACAAAAATGCGATCTGCCGGTCTGAGTAGCCAAACTCCTTGGATTGGCGAAACAGGGCCGGGTTCCGTTTCAACCCGTCGAGATCATGCGCCGATCTGATTTCTTCTTCAAAGGCTGCCAGTTCCTCCAAGTGTCCCAGGAACCAAGGGTCGATCTGCGTCAGCTCCGCCACGCGGGCCACCGCCCACCCCCGCTTGAAAGCCGACCGGACGGCAAACAGGCGCCGGGCATTCGGCCGGACCAGCTCGGCGGCCAAAGCGTCATCCGCCAGGCCTTCGAGCGGACCGTCCTTGCCGTCGGCGCCAAAACCGGCCCGGCCGGTTTCAAGGGAACGCAAGGCCTTCTGGAACGATTCCTTGAATGTCCGCCCGATACTCATGGTCTCGCCGACCGATTTCATCTGGGTCCCCAGAGTGGTATCGGCGGCCGGGAATTTCTCGAACGCGAACCGCGGCACCTTGGTGACCACATAATCGATCGCCGGCTCGAAACAAGCCGGGGTTTCGCGGGTAATATCATTGCGTAATTCATCCAGCGTATAGCCGACGGCCAGCTTGGCCGCGATCCTGGCGATGGGAAACCCCGTGGCCTTGGAGGCCAACGCGCTGGAACGTGACACCCGCGGGTTCATCTCGATGATCACCATGCGGCCATTGGCCGGGTTGATCGCCCACTGGACATTCGCCCCGCCGGTTTCCACCCCGATTTCCCGGATGACGGCCAGGGTGGCATCCCGCATGCGCTGATATTCCCGATCGGTCAGTGTTTGCGTCGGCGCCACGGTCACACTGTCGCCCGTATGGATTCCCATGGGATCAACATTTTCGATGGAGCAAACAATGACGCAATTATCTTTCCGGTCTCGCATGACTTCCAGCTCGAACTCCTTCCAGCCGATCACCGATTCCTCGATCAGCACCTCGGAATTGAGACTATACGACAAACCGCGCGCCACGATAGTCCGGAATTCCGCTTCGTCCCGGGCAATCCCCCCGCCGGAGCCGCCCAAGGTAAAGCCGGGCCGGATGATCAGGGGAAAACCGGCCATGACGGCCTGAATCTTCAGCGCCTCGGCGAGGGAATGCGCGGATTGCCCGCTCGGCACATC
>Ga0180015_1000024_pt1 | contig 45357 bp, 53 predicted proteins | sample KR13_S2_MetaG_FD_116508 | JGI IMG/M metagenome (GOLD analysis project Ga0180015, IMG submission 116508) | Groundwater microbial communities from the Olkiluoto Island deep subsurface site, Finland - KR13_S2_MetaG | ecosystem: Environmental > Aquatic > Deep subsurface > Groundwater | place...
ATTATTCCGGTCGATCGGTTATCGTAGTAGGTCCAGAGTTAAAACTAGACGAGGTTGGATTACCAAAAAAAATAGCATTGGAAATGTATCGCCCTTTTGTTATTAGGGAATTAATGGCCCTTGGTCTTGCACCTAATATAAAGAGTGCAAAAAATCTAATTGATCATGAAGTTAACGAAGTTTACGATATTCTTGAGCTCGTAACCAAAAAAAGCTATGTACTTTTGAATCGTGCTCCTACTCTTCACAAATTATCGATTCAATCTTTTAAACCAAAATTAATTGACGGATTAGCCATCCGATTGCATCCATGTGTCTGTGCTGGTTTTAATGCTGACTTTGATGGAGACCAGATGGGTGTTCACTTGCCTTTATCCAAAAAAGCCATTAAAGAAGCCAAAAAACTAATGCTTCCCTCAAAAAATATACTTAAACCATCTGATGGTAATCCGGTCCTTGTTCCCACTCAAGAAATGGCTGTTGGCTGTTACTATATTACCTCCATAAGACAACAAGATATGGATAAGGTAGGGGGAGAAGGAATAAAAGATATTCCGATTTTTTCTGATAAAAACGAAGCTGAACTAGCTTATCAAACCCAAAAAATAAACTTAAGACAACTAATTGCCGTCAGGATAAACAACAAAATTATAAAAACTTCACTAGGAAGAATAAAATTTAATGATACTCTTCCCAAGGAATTTAATTTTATAAATACTCCGGTACCAGGCGGAAAATTCATAAAAGATGTTTTAATCAAATCATTAAAAATAGCCGGTAGAAAAAAAACAGTCAAGCTAATAGATGCTCTAAAAGATATTGGTTTCTTTGGTTTTGGACTATCAGGTATTTCTTTGTCTGTTAGGGATTGTGGATTTTTACCCAAAAAAGATAAACTTCTTTCTCAAGCCGAAGAAAAAATACACGAAATCGAGAATAATTTTAATCTCGGTTTAATTACCTCAGAAGAAAAAAAGAGATTAGCTCAATCGGTTTGGATGGATGTTACAGAGGATATAGCCCAAAAAACTTGGGCCACTCTGAGTCCCGACTCGCCGATAAAAATTGTTTCTGCCGCAGGAATTAAACGCGCTTCAAAGGATCAAATTAAACAGCTATCTGGTATTAGAGGTCTTATGGTTGACCCAACCGGACGTATCGTTCCTTTGCCGACAAAATCAAATTTCAGAGAAGGCCTATCTCCTTTTGAGTACGTTACGGGAACCAGGGGGACAAGAAAAGGTTTGGCTGATACAGCCCTAAAAACTGCTGACGCTGGTTATCTTACCAGGCGTTTAGTTGATGCATCTCATGCTTGCTTGGTGAGAGAAGAAGACTGTAAAACTAAAGATTTCCTTACTATCAGTAGTGATGATAAAAACAGAGAAAGATTCTTCTTGAAAAGAATTATTGGTCGTACTTTAGCTACGGATATTATCGATCCAAAAACTAAAAAAACTTTAATCAAGAAAGGGGTTTTAATCGACGATGAACTGCTAAGTCTGATCGAGGAAAAACAAATACGATCAGTTGATGTCCGATCTCCCATAAAATGTAAATCAATCAACAGTATTTGCCAGAAATGCTATGGTTGGGATTTGTCTACAAGAAAAATGGTTGATTTAGGTGTCCCGGTCGGAGTTATCGCCGCTCAATCAATTGGCGAGCCGGGGACACAATTAACACTCAGAACCAAGCATACTGGCGGTGTTCTTGGTGTCGACGTTACCCAGGGTTTACCCCGTGTACAAGAGCTTTTTGAAATAAGAACACCCAAATTACCGTCTCCTTTGGCAGAAATATCTGGTAAGGTACACATTAAAGAGGGTACAGATGCCTACGAAATTAGACTAGTTGGCAAAGACGATAAAAATGTTAAAAAAACTATAAATTATTTATTGCCATTAAATGTCAACCTTTCTGTTTCTGATGGTGATTTGGTTGCAAAAGGATTGCAATTTTGTTCTGGGAGTTTAGATGTTAGAGAAATTTTGGCAGTTAAGGGTATTGGAGCGGCTCAAAAATATTTGATTGATAACATACAGGGAGTATACGAATCACAGGGAATTTCGGTTCACGATAAACATTTTGAAATTTTGGTTAAAGAAATGAGTGATAAAGTTAAGGTAGAAAACCCAGGAGATTCGATTTTTCTATATGGTCAATTTATCACCAGATCGGTCTATAATTCCACTAATGATGAGTTAAAGAAAACAAGAGGTAAACCAGTTCGTGGCAGAAAAGTCTTACTTGGGTTGATACAATCATCTTTGACTACCGATTCGTGGTTATCGGCTGCTTCTTTCCAGCAAACCACTAACATTCTTACCGAAGCATCTTTGTTAGGAGAAGTTGATAATTTGATAGGATTAAAAGAAAATGTTATCATCGGACGCTTAATACCAACAAAAGTTATACAATAAAAAATTAATAAATATGCCAACATTTAACCAACTAACAAAAAAAGCTCGAAAAAAGCCGAAGAAAAAAATCAAAGCTAAGGCTCTAAGAAATAACTTTAATAGTATAAAAAACAAACTAGTCCAGACTTATAATCCCCAAAAAAAGGGAGTTGTAATTGTTGTCAAGACCATGACTCCAAAAAAGCCACACTCGGCTTTACGGAAAGTAGTCAAGGTGAGACTTTCCAATCGAACAATAGTCACAGCTTATATACCAGGCGAAGGCCATAATTTGGCAGAACATGGAATAGTAGCTATTCGAGGAGGCAGAGTTAGAGATTTACCGGGTGTCCGCTATCGTATTATCAGAGGTCGTCTTGATGCCGGATCAGTCGCTGATCGTAGACAATCCAGGAGTAAATATGGGACCAAGAAACCATCAACTGGCCAAAATCAAACTACAGCCAAGCCAGTTAGTCAGCCAGTTGCAGATACCGCCACTGCCACAACTTAATTTTTTATATTTTAATATTATGTCACGAAAAGGACCAACAAAACCAAGAAAAACAGAGCCAGACGCCATTTGCAATAGTGAGTTATTGGGTAAAATAATAAATTTTTCAATGAAAAATGGTAAAAAGCTTGCTACCCAAAAACAGGTTTATTCGGCTCTCGATCTGCTTTCAAAGAAAGGGAAAAAAGAAGCACTTGCTTTAGTTGAACAAGCCATAGAAAACATAAAACCAAAGGTAGAAGTACGCCCCAGGCGGATAGGAGGCGCGGTTTATCAAGTTCCAAGGCCGGTTTCTAGCAGAAGACAGCTTTCATTAAGTATTCGCTGGTTAGTGAATTCAGCCAGGGCCAGGCCTAACAAACAATATCGCACCTTTGGAGAAAAATTAGCAGCCGAAATCACATCGGCTCTAGAAAATGAAGGCTCTGCCATAAACAAAAAACTAGAAGTCGAAAAAATGGCAGAAGCCAACAAGGCCTTCTCTCACTTGCGCTGGTAAACATTTTCCTACATACTAAGCTAAATGTCCCTTTTTACAAAGCCCAAAACAGTTTTCTGGCCTAAAAAGAATTCTCTGGAAATTTATTTTGACAAAAAAGAACAAAATCATTTCACTTTTGATATTAATCTTTGGGAAGAAATTTCAGAATCAAACTTAATTGTCCTTAAAAACTTTTTCAATCAAAACAAAATCAAACAAGTCGATTTGCTCGTACCAAACAGGGTCGCTGTCAACAAATCTTTTATTTATGATTCCAAAATAGACAGCATTGACAAAAATGAACTAGTTGCTTTAGCCAAAGATACGGTTGAATTCAAGATTTATCCTGATTTTTTAACATCAAAACTCTTTAATCGTGGTGAAAAAACCATTATACAAACAACAATTTATGACAAAAGCAAACTATTGGTATTGAGAAATAATTTATCTAGACTTCAATTAAAACTAAAAAAGATTATTTCTATTTCTTCTGCTATCTCATCGTTAATTTCTTCATTTTATCAAAAGAAATATTTTTTAATTTACCAGACCGACATTTCAGAATTTCTTTGCTTATTGGCAAAAAATAAGTCAGTTTACCTTAGTGTTTCAATAAAAAATATTTCAGCTGAAATACAAAAAAACATTAATTATTCCAAGCTTTATTTTTCCTCAACGGTCGATAAGCTGTTTTTACCAAAAAACCTAGACACCAAAGACACACCTCTGGATAATTTTGAAAAAACAATCTTACAAGAATCAAAAATAAGTCAAGATTTCAAAAAAGCATCTAATTTTCCACTACCCATCGTCCCGTTCTTTGTAAAAAAATTTACTTTTGACAAAACTGGTATAATAAAACATATGCTAGAAGACAACCCCACCATCCAAACAGTTAATGATAGTCCTAAAAAAAACACCACGTCGATCATTTTAGTTTTTATCGCCACCATTTCCATTGTATCTGCTATTTTGTGGATTCTTCTAAACAAAAATAGTGAGAAAAATTCCGAATCTCTATCTCCAAATCAAGAGGATGAAAATAGGCTTTCACCGTCTCCCACCTTACTTATCACTCCAACACCGGAAACCAAACAGGTCGAAGTAGACAAAGAAAGTAAAATACAGGTTCTGAATGCCACCGAAATTAACGGTCAAGCTGCCACCCTCAAAAAAGACCTGGTCGAACTCGGTTTTGATAACATTGCGGTTGGAAATAGCAACGATGAATTAACTGTCAATACGGTAAACTACAAAAAATCCCTCGGAGAAATATCAAATTATTTCATTAGTAATTTGGTATCTTTTTCGACGGCGGATTTTAATGATAGCCTAGACGAAGACAGCACCTACGATATGGTTTTTATAATTGCTACTGACTTATCAAAATCAAATCAAGACATTGATGAAGATATAACAGAGACAGAAACAGAAACGGAAACCCCAATTTTAACTCCAACAGAATCGGCAGACTTGATTGAGTAATTTTTACTCCAATACTTCAATCGCCTTGTTTCCCTCTTTTACTGCATAATTTAATCCGCGGTCTTCCGGATAAATTTGAGAAAAATTAAACAAAAATACATTATCTAGTTGAGTTTTATAAGCAGGTATCTTTTTTTCATAATCACAATTGACCAAATGTTGCGCCTTTTCTAATCTAAATAAATATTTTTTCTCTATCTTTTTTGCTTCAAAAGCAGGAAATATCTTTTTTAAGTAAGCCAAAAACAAGCTATAAATCTTTTCATCTTCCATTTTCCACATATTATTATCTGCCGAAAGATATGTTCCCATATAGTAAACATGTCTGTTTCCATACATTTTTTTGTCAATCAAGTTAGTATGTTGGATAAAAGCCAAAAAGGGAGATTCTGAGTCATTTATGTTGTGCCAATAATAATTGCTTAAGTTTTGCTTTGTCGTAAAAACCAGATTTAAGGCTCCAAGATACTCAATGCTTTTTAGTTTTTTCAAATATTTTTTATTTATTTTTTTATTATCTTCAATTAATTTAGCGAAATTATTCGAATCTATACAGCAAATTATTTTTTCAAATTTTCTACTTTTTCCTTTAATCCAAATTTTATTATCAATAATTTTATCAACCTCACTTTTACAAAAAATTTTACCTCCATCATCATCAATCCTCTTTATCAATTTGTTTGTAATTAGTTGAAAACCACCTTCCAAATACCCCAATTTTTCTTTTCCAAAAGCATTACTCGATTTTCCTCTAATGTGTATTCTTGCCCATAGCCAAGCCATTGATACATCTTTATAAAAATGATGGAATTTACCAATAAGTAAGGGTTTCCAAACGGATTCATAGGCTTTTTTCCCACACATTTTTTTCATCCATTGATCAGCGGAAACCCCTTCAAACTTTTTCCAATTTGTTGTTTTTTGTAAATACAATCCAACCATTCCCATTCTTAACCGATCAATCAAGGGAAGGGCCTCAAACTTTAAAAGATCAATAGCTGACACAAAAGCATAGGTTTTTTTATTAAGGTAAAGACCAATCGAACTGTCTTTCCAAACCAGCTTATTTTCTAATTCCAGTTCCTTAATTAAGTTAATAATTTCTTTATCAGTTTTAAAAATATGATGATATGTCTTTTCCAAATATGTTTTTTCAAGCTTAAAGCTACTCAGTAAACCACCTAGCTTGTCTGCTTTTTCAAACAAAGATACTCTATATCCCCTTTGTCCCAATCTATAAGCAATCACCAAGCCTGTCAATCCACCACCCACAACCGCTATTTTTTTCTTCATATATTTAAATTACTCAATTATTACATTAATTCTTGTAAATAAACTGCATCGTGTTAATATAGAAAATACTGCTGTCGCTAACATAGCAACAGCAGATTTTAATTCATGACTGACACAAATAACAAAATTACTACCAAAGACGTAAATATGGCTAAAGTCCGAAATATCGGAATCATTGCTCATATTGATGCAGGCAAAACCACCAGTACAGAAAGAATACTCTTTTATACGGGGAAAATCCACAAAATGGGTGTTATTGATGAAGGAACTACAACTACGGACACTATGATACAAGAAAGAGAAAGGGGAATAACAATTCAATCGGCCTGTATCACCACTTTTTGGAAAGATAATCGTTTTAATATTATCGATACCCCAGGACATGTAGATTTTACTGCAGAAGTCGAAAGATCTTTGCGTGTCCTTGATGGGGCCATTATGATTTTTGACGGTAATGCTGGAGTTCAGGCCCAGTCAGAAACGGTTTGGCGCCAAGCCGATAAATACGGCGTACCTAGAATTGTGTTTGTAAACAAAATGGATAAAGTTGGCTCCAGTTTTAATATGTGCTTGGAAAGCATAAGAACAAAACTAAGAGCCCCCGTTATTCCCATGGTTATTCCAATAGGTGAAGAACATGAGCATATGGGTGTGGTTGATCTGATGGAAATGAAAATGATTATTTGGGACAAAGACGAAAAAGGGACAGAATACAGCGTCAAGAAGATTGACAACGAATATAAAGATAGAGCCCAAGAGGCTAGGGACAAAATGATAGAACAAATTGCCGCAGAAGACGAAAAACTTATGGGAAAATTTTTAAATGATCAAGAAATTTCAGTAGAAGAACTCAAAAAAGTTTTAAGAAAAGCCACCATAGAAAGAAAATTGTTTCCAATTTACTGTGGTTCTGCATGGAGAAATAAGGGTATACAGCCACTTCTTGATGCCATTGTTGACTATTTACCGTCTCCATTGGATCTTCCGCCAATAAAAGGCTTTGGTCCACAAACAGAAAAAGAAATTATTAGGAAACCATCAGACGATGAATTTTTATCAGCCCTCCTTTTTAAAGTTCAGACTGATCCTCATGTGGGTACGCTTTCTTATGTAAGAATTTATTCCGGAATTCTTAAAGCTGGATCAGAAGTCTATAATCCCAACAAACAAAGTAAAGAAAGAATAGGTCGGCTATTGCTTATGCACGCTGATAAACGGGAAAGTATTCAACTGGGTCATGCAGGAGAAATAGTCGCTTGTATAGGATTAAAAGAATCAACTACTGGAGACACCCTTTGTGATAAGGATATGCAGATTTCTCTGTCTCCGATTAATTTTACTGACCCGGTTATCTCACTAGCTATTGAACCGGCTTCTGCCGATGACCAGGAAAAAATGGGCACAGCTCTCAACAAGCTAGCATCTGAAGACCCAACCTTTAGAGTAGGATTTGACCATGAAACCGGTCAAACTATTATATCCGGCATGGGAGAACTATATTTAGATATTATAATAGATCGTCTCAAAAGAGAATTTAAGGTAAATGTTAAAACAGGTCAACCTCAAGTTGCTTACAAAGAAACAATTACCTCCGTTACCAAAGCCGAGGGTAAATATATCCACCAAAGTGGCGGTCATGGGCAATACGGTCATTGTAATATTGAAGTTGAACCAAAAGACAGAGGCACGGGTTTTGAATTCGTCAATGCGGTAAAGGGCGGTGCTATTCCAAGCAATTTCATTCCATCTATAGAAAAAGGTGTAAAGGAAGCCTTGATAAATGGCATCATCGCTGGATATCCGGTGGTGGATTTAAAAGTAACGGTCTATGATGGTAGCTATCATGACGTTGACTCTTCTGACAATGCTTTCAAATTAGCAGGATCCTTTGCCATAAAAGAAGGCGTAAAAAACGCCAAACCCATAATCCTAGAACCAATAATGAAACTTGAAGTAAGTGTTCCTAGCGAATACTTAGGAACTGTTATTGGAGATCTTTCTTCCAGGCGTGGCCAAATAGAAAGCACGGAAGAATTATTGGGTTTTACCACTATTAATTCCAAAATTCCTCTAGAAGCTGTTCGTGGTTATGCTACCGTTATTCGAAGTCTAACCCAAGGTAGGGGAAGCTTTTACATGGAGTTTTCCTGTTACGAACCAGTACCAAAAAATATTCAAGAAGAATTGATTATAGCCAAAAATCCAACTCAAGACAAAAAATAATTTGTTAGCCTTGCAAACAGTTGTTACAGTTGGTAAAATCATAAAGCTGTTTTTATGCCAAAATTAGTATAAAATCAATTATTATTAAGATTCTAAAAAAAAGGAGAAAAAATGTCAGATAGTAAAAAATTTATTCGAAACAAGCCTCATATTAATGTTGGTACCATTGGACACGTAGATCATGGGAAAACCACCTTAAGTGCCGCTATGGCAAAGGTAGCCGGTAACCCAAAAAGTTATGCTGATATCGCCAAGGGTGGTACGGTTCGGGATGAAAACAAAATCGTTACTATTGCTATCGCTCATTTGGAATACGAAACAGAAAAAAGGCACTATGCTCACATCGATTGTCCCGGACACGCTGATTATGTCAAAAACATGATTACAGGTGCAGCCCAAATGGACGGCGCTATTCTTGTTGTTTCCGCGCCGGATGGTCCCATGCCTCAAACCAGGGAACATGTTCTTTTGGCCCAACAGGTAAACGTACCAGCCTTAGTAGTTTTCTTAAACAAAGTAGATTTAGTTGAAGACCCCGAATTCCTTGATCTTGTTGAGATGGAAATAAGAGAACTTCTTAATAAATACAAATTTGATGGCGATAAAGTACCAATTATTCGGGGTTCAGCATTAAAAGCGTTAGAGGGTGACGAGAAATCAATTGAATCAATCAAGGAATTGATGAACACTCTCGACACTTACATTCCAGAACCAAAAAGAGAACTGGATAAGCCATTTTTGATGCCGATAGAAGATGTCTTCTCTATAAAAGGCAGGGGAACGGTAGCTACGGGGAGGATCGAGAGAGGCCTTGTTAAGATCAACGACGAAGTTGAAATAGTTGGTCTAAAAGATACCAAGAAAGTAGTAGTTACGGGAGTAGAAATGTTTCACAAAATGCTCGACCAGGGCCAGGCTGGAGACAATGTTGGTATTTTGCTCCGTGGTATAGAGAAAAATGAAATTGAAAGAGGTCAAGTTCTTGCCAAGATAGGAACAATCTCTCCACACACCAAATTTAAGGCTGAAATATATCTTCTCAAAAAAGAAGAGGGCGGAAGACACACACCAATTTTTGCTGGATACAGGCCTCAAATTTTTATTAGAACTACCGATGTTACCGGAAATGTCCTTCTAGAAGAAGGCGTAGAAATGGTTATGCCGGGAGATAACGCCAACGTTATTATCGAGCTGATCAAACCAATTGCCATGGAAAAAGGTCAACGCTTTGCCATCAGGGAAGGTGGATTAACAGTAGGGGCGGGAGCCATTACCGAAATTATCCAATAAAAGATGACAAAAGGTAGCCGCATACGAGTCAGATTAAAATCTTTTGATCATCGGGTTATCGATGAAGCGGCTTTAAAGATAGTTGAAGCTGCGGTTACCGCTGGCGCTAAAATTATCGGCCCTGTCCCTTTGCCAACCCAAAAAAAACTATTTGTTGTTCTAACTAGTCCACATACAGACAAAGATGCCAGAGAACATTTTGAAGTTCTGATACATAAAAGGCTTATCGATATCGTTAGCACCAGCCTAAGAACAATAGATCGTCTTCAGCATTTGGACTTGCCGTCTGGGGTTGAGGTAGAAATTAAAATGTAAAACTATGATTTCAGGTTTCATAATAAAAAAAGGGGACATGACTCGGAATTTTCGAGAAGATGGTACCTGTATTCCTATCACCAAGTGTCAGGCACTACCTATTGTCGTTACTCAGGTTAAAACCAGTCATACTAAGCCAAACTCAGTTCAATTTGGCTATGGACACAAAAAGAAATTAAGCAACGCGATTTTATCAAAACTTAAGAAGCTCAAAATCAAAAAGACCCCGTCAAGATTTATCGAATTCAAGCTTATTTCTGACGATTTACCCCAAATCGGATCAGAAATTAATTTTGAATCTGTATTTTCCTTGGGAGAATTGGTAGACGTTACAGGAAAATCAAAGGGAAGAGGTTTTTCCGGTGTTATAAAAAGACATGGTTTTCATCGCCAGCCTGTTACCAGGGGTCAATCGGATCGTACCAGGGCTCCAGGCTCTATAGGCGCTCAAACTCCCGGAAAAGTTATTAAAGGTAAAAAAATGCCAGGCCATTTTGGTAATAAGCAAATTACAGTTCAAAATTTGGAAATTATTGCTTTTGACAAAGATAACAATCAAGTTAGTATCAAAGGTGACTTGCCGGGACACAAAAATTCATGGTTGATAGTTAAAAAGCAAGCGTCAGCTAAGTCTGCGCTAGAAGTAAAAGGAGTAACAAAGTGAAAAAAGTAAAAAAAGCCCAGACAAAATTTCTTTTAAAATTCCAGTTTACGATCTAGAAGCCAAAAAAACAGGTAGTTTAGACTTAAACCAGTCTATTTTTGGCCTTAAGCCTAATCCCCAATTATTGGCTCAATCAGCAAGGGTTTATTTATCCAACCAAAGAAAAGCTAGGGCCAAAACCAAAAATCGGTCCGAAGTCAGGGGTTCAACCAAAAAAATTTGGGCCCAAAAGGGAACTGGTCGTGCCAGACATGGAGATATGAGAGCCCCAATCTTTGTCGGTGGAGGTATAGCCCATGGTCCCCGAGGCGAACAGAATTATAAACTGAGATTAACTAAAAAAATGAGAAAACTGGCCACAAAAACTATTTTATCTCTCTTCTTAACTAATAAATCAATTTTAGCTGTCAAGGATTTTGACAAAATTATTCCAAAAACAAAGAAAGCCTTAGGTCTTATTACTGGACTAAAAGCCAAAGATAAAGTATTATCAAAAAGCAAAAAAATAGGGATTATAATATCTGACTCAAGTCAAAATATTAAACGCGCTTTCAAGAATTTACCCTTTATTTCCGTATTTTCGTCTAAATCTTTAAGTACTTATCAACTAAGTAGACAGGGCTTTTTGATTTTCAGCAAAAAATCCTTAGACGAATTAAACAAAACATAAAATGATTGCACCAGATAAAATAATATTAAAACCAATAAATACCGAAAAATCACTTATTGATCGTTCCAAGGGTAAATATCATTTTTGGGTTGCGGCAAAATCTACCAAAGGGCAAATCTTCCAAGCTTTTGTTTTACTTTTTTCCATTAAGCCTTTAAAAATCAACACTATCAAACTTAAGGGAAAAACAAAAACAAATTGGAAAAACAGAAAAACATATACCAAGATTAATAGAAAAAAAGCTATCATAACATTAAAAACGGGAACCGAGCTTGATCTTTTTTCTTCAAAAAAGAAAAAAACAAAGTCTGTCTCTGGCAGAAATAAAAAATAATGACAAAAAACAAAAGAATCAAATCACTATTAAAAATTAAAAAAAAGAAAAGCGGCCGGGATTCTTCCGGACAAATTTCAGTACGGCACCAGGGCGGAGAACACAAAAGATTTTTAAGAAAAATTGATTGGAAAAGAAATAAGATAGGAATAAAAGCAAAGGTAGTTGCTATTGAATATGACCCTAACAGAACCGCAAATATTGCCTTACTCAGTTATGCCGATGGCAGTAAAAGCTATATATTAGCATCTCAAAAACTAAAAATTAATGATTATGTTGTTTCTTCACCAGACGCTGATATCAAAGAAGGAAACTGTTTACCGATAAGCAAAATCCCGGCCGGAGTTCCATTCCATTGTTTAGAAATTCAACCAGGCAAGGGTGCTCAGTTTGTCAAAAGTGCAGGTTCTGCCGCTTATATCCAAAGCATCGACGGTCAAAAAGCCATTATTAAACTTCCCTCAGGGGAACTAAGATTATTTAATATAGATTGCAAAGCCACCATTGGTCAATTAAGTCGTGCAGATTTGGCCAACATCAAACTTAAAAAAGCAGGGGACAAAAGAAACCGCGGTATTCATCCTACGGTTAGGGGAGTAGTTCAACATCCCGATTCCCATCCACATGGCGGAGGCGAAGGTAAGAGCAGTATAGGTATGCATCCAAAAACTCCATGGGGGAAACCAGCTTTAGGTAAAAAAACCAGAAAAAAGAAAAAATATTCAAACAAGTTAATAATTAAGAGAATAAATTAAAAAATATGTCTAGAAGTTCAAAAAAGGGACCATACATAGACCAGAACTTAAGCAAAAAAGTTGCTAAGCAAAAAGCCGGCGACGGTGCTATTAAGACATGGGCCAGGTCTAGTCAGATACCACCAGAATTTATTGCTTATACTTTTCTGGTTCACAATGGAAAAAAATTCATTGAAGTTTATATTACAGAAGATATGGTTGGTCACAGATTAGGTGAATTTGCCCCAACCAGAACCTTTAGAGGCCATGGACGTGTTGTAAAAAGAACTCTTGAAAAAACTTAAACCTATATGCCAAAACTTATCAAAAAACAACCAGTTAAATCTTCACCAATATCAAAGCCTGTTGATAAAGAAAAAAAGATATTTCAGGTTAGTCATACTAACAAAAATATCAAAGCCTCCCCTCGCAAGCTTAGAATTCTTGCCAACACAATCAAAAAACTCAAGCCGGAAGAAGCATTAATTAGACTAAAGTTAACCAATTCTAAATCAGCCAGACTTCTTTACAAGAATGTCAAAGCCGTCATAGCTAACGTAAAAAATAATCCAAACTTAGATTTAAATACAATGTCTTTTCATTCAGTCCAAGTGGACGACTCTATTAAATTCAAACGTATGGATAAATCACACAGTTCTCGTTTTGCTCGGGGACTGATTCAAAAAAGACATAGTCGTCTAAAAATTATTATTTCTGCTAAAATACGCAATTAGCAATTATTTATAAATTATTTGGAAATTTAGATTTTAAATTTTAGATTTAATTAATATGGGACAAAAAGTTAATCCTATCGGTTTTAGAATGGGAAAAATCGACAATGCACCGCCTTGTCAGTCTTCCTGGTTTGCTTCTCTAAAAAATTATGCATCCTTTCTTTTAGAAGACAAAAAAATCAGAGATTATGTTCAAAAAAAATGCTACACCGCCGGTTTGGTTTCTACCAAAATACAAAGATTTAACAAACGCATAAAAATTACACTTGTTGTTAGTCGTCCCGGCATAGTCATTGGTCGCGGAGGTAGTGAACTGGAGCAAACCAAAAAAGAATTAATACAAATCACCAAGCTTCCGTCTGACAAGAATTTGGATATACAGGTAGAGGAATTTAAAATTCCAGAATTATCATCGAAGTTAGTAGCAGAAAAAATTGCTTATCAGTTAACAAAAAGAATGCCTTATCGACGCATAGTTTTATCTGCAATCGAAAGGGCCATGAGTTCAGGAGCACAGGGAGTTAAAATCGTTCTTTCGGGCAGAATAAACGGTGCCGAAATTAGCCGTCGGGAAAAGTTTTCTCAAGGTAAAGTTCCCTTAAGTACCCTAAGATCAAGAATTGATTATTATGAATGTCCCTCCCTTACTCGTTCCGGCTATATTGGAGTTAAGGTTTTTATTTGTCTGGGATAAAAAATTTAATATGTTACAACCAAAAAAAAGTAAATTTAGGAAACAGTTTAGAGGTAAAATGCGTGGTAATTCCAAGGGTGCTATAATGAATTTCGGTGAATATGGGCTAAAAGCCATTGGTAGATCTTGGCTTACTCCAAACCAAATAGAAGCAGCCCGTAAAGCAATAACCAACTACACCAAAAGAAAAGCCAAAGTTTGGATAAGAATTTTTCCAGACAAACCTATTACACAAAAAGGAGCAGGTGCTCCGCTTGGGGCAGGGAAAGGAGATGTTTGTGGTTACGTTTGTGTCGTCAAACCCGGCAGAATAATTTTTGAAATTTCCGGTGTGTCGGAAGAAATTTCCCTAGAAGCCTTAAAAAGAGCTTCTTCTAAGTTACCAGTAGTTACCAAAATTGTGAGAAAAAAATAAAAATGATCAAAAAAACGGATAAAATCGCTTACCGACAAAAAAGCATCGAACAACTAAAAGCCGAATTGCTGTTAATTAGAAAAAAATTAGCCCAAGACTGTTTCAAACTTTCCATGGGGCAAATAAAAGACACTTCGGTCATAAAAAAATCAAAATATATGATATCTTTCATTTCAACATTAATTAATGAAAGCAAGCCAAAGCGCAGTCCGCCTCTGGAGGAGGAATCTACAAAAAACAATGACAACAAATAATAAACAAAGCAACCAGTCTCAAAACGGTAAAATTTTTACTGGAACAGTTGTTTCTGACAAAATGCAGGGTACTCTTGTGGTCACTTTTGATTACAAACGTAAACACCCAATTTACAAAAAAATCATTAAGAAAAAACATAAAATATATGTTGACAACAATTTAAATGCCAAAAAAGGGGATATTGTTAGAGTCAGGGAATCTCGTCCTTTAAGTAAAACCAAAAAATTTACTACCTTAAAAATCATTAAATCAGTTAAATAATTAGGATAAATTTATGTTGCAACTAAGAAGTATTATTAAAGCGGCAGATAATTGTGGAGCCAAAAAACTTCAGGTTATCCATATCTATACCGGTCATCATCACAAAAGCGGTACAATAGGAGATATTGTCTTGGCAGTAGTAAAAGAAGCCATTCCTTCTGGTATTGTTAAGAAAAAAGAAAAAGTAAAACTGGTCATTGTCAGGACAAAAAAAGAAATAGGCAGAAAAGACGGTTCGTTTATTCGTTTTAGTGATAATGCTGGTGTTATAATAGACAACCAAAATAATCCCAGAGGAACAAGAATTTTTGGACCAATCGCTCGCGAGATCAAAGATTTAGGTTTTAGTAAAATTGCTTCCATGGCCAAAGAGGTTTATTAATATGAAAATAAAAAAAGGAGACAAAATACAAGTTTTAAGCGGTAAGGATAAGGGGCGTAAAGGTGAGGTAATTCGTTGTCTACCTAAGAAACTAAAAGTTTTAATAAAGGGTTTAAACATTTACAAAAAACACGTCAAGGCTCAATCTAATCAGCCGGGGGGAATCATAGAGATAGAAAAACCTCTTTATGTTTCCAAGGTTCAATTAATATGTCCCAATTGTCAGAAAAAAACAAAGGTTGGCTATCAGCTGGATAAAACAAATAAAAAATTCAGAGTTTGTAAAAAATGCAAAAATATTATTGATAAGGAAATAAGTAAAAAATAAAACAATATGCTAAAACAACAATTTAAACAAAAAATTCAAAAAGAACTTTGGCAAAAGTTAAACAAAGGCAATATTAATGCCGTACCCATGCTTCAAAAAGTAGTCATTAATTGTCGAGTACAGGGAGCCAAAGAAAATAAAGAAATTCTTGAGCTGGCGGGAGTCGAATTAATGGCCCTAACAGGGCAAAAACCAAAACTTTGTTGTGCCAAAAAATCAGAGGCCAGTTTCAAATTAAGAGAGGGCGACCCCTTAGCACTCAAAATTACATTGCGAAGTGGCAAAATGTATGATTTTGTCGAAAAATTATTCAACCTGGTTTTACCAAGATTAAGGGATTTTCGTGGCTTATCGGCCAATTCATTTGACAATGGGGCCAATTACAATCTTGTTATAAAAGATCAAACATATTTTCCTGAAATTAACCTTGACAAAGTTAAGCAAATTAGATCGGTTCAGGTGACCCTCGTTACCAGCACCTCTTCAAAAGAGGAGGCAAAAATGTTATTATCCGCCCTAGGCTTACCATTTAAAAAAGAAGACAAAGAAAGTAATTAATTTTATTTGGAAATTTAGATTTTAAATTTGTGATTTATCAATATGGCCAATAAAGCAAAAATAGCAAGAGAAAATAAAAAACTAAGGTTTAAAACCCGTTACCATAACAGATGTTCCTTGTGTGGCAGACCTCGTGGTTTTATCAGATTTTTTGGTCTTTGTAGACTATGTTTTCGTGAATTAGTTCACAAGAGCTTATTACCTGGAGTCAAAAAATCCAGCTGGTAACAAAATCCGTCATCCTGAGCTTGCCGAAGGATCCCGTCGGAATTATAAAAAAATTAAAAAATTAAAAAATTAAAAATTAAATAAAATATGCACAGTAGTCCAATATTAGATTTTTTGGTTAGAATAAAAAATGCCTATGCAGTAGGCAAAAAAACTATTAAATCTCCTTCGTCTAAAACCAGAGAATCGATTGCAAAGTTGATGGTCAAACACTCTTATCTGGATAATTTTAGTGTCGAAGGTAAAACCAAAAAAATCATTACTCTAAAACTTTCTTATAACGACAAAGAACCAAGTTTTACTAATTTAAAAATTTTTTCTAAACCTGGTCGAAGAATTTATTCGCCGGTCAGTTCCCTGCCTTGGGGAAAAACTAAAAATTCATTAATTATAGTTTCTACTTCAACAGGGATTATCTCTCACAAGGAAGCAAAGAAACAAAACGTCGGTGGTGAAATTATCGCCGAAATCTGGTAAAAAATATGTCAAAAATTGGAAAACAGCCAATACTAATACCAAAAGAAGTCACCGTTTCTATTGGTAAAACTTCGGTTACAGTTAAAGGCCCCAAAGGGGAGCTTTTTTTGGATATTCCTCATAAAATAAAAATAAAATTAGTTGATGACCAAATAATTGTTGAACGTTTGTCCGAAGAGAAAAAAGTAAAATCGCTTCACGGCACCATCCGCTCTTTGATAAAAAATATGGTCAAGGGAGTCACTGAACTTTGGAAAAAAGAATTAGAAATTCGTGGCACTGGTTACAGAGCTACGGTTTCCGGTTCGAAGCTTATCGTAAATGCCGGTTTCATCAATCCCGTAGAAGTTGATATACCCACAGGTATCAATATTGATGTCCAGAAAGAAACAGAAATCACAATTTCTGGTTATGATAAAATACTGGTCGGACAAATTGCCAGCAATATTAGAAAAATAAGAAAACCAGAACCATACAAAGGCAAAGGTATTCGATACAAGGATGAATATATCAAACTTAAACCAGGCAAAACCGCCAAAGCATAAAAAATGATTAAAAAAAACCCAAAATATCAAAGGCAAAAAAGAGTCAGAAATAAACTTCTCTCTGTTGGCAAGGGGCTATTCCGACTTTCTGTTTTTAGATCAAACAAACATATATTGGCCCAAATAATTGACGATAAACACGGTAAAACTCTTGTTTTTTTCAGTTCACAAAAACTTAAAAACAGCAAAATTAACAAAATTGAACAGGCTAAATTGGTTGGAGAAAAAATTGCTCTACTTGCACTCAAAAAAAATATCAAAAAAATCAAATTTGACCGTGGTTGTTACAAATATCACGGTCGTGTTAAAGCATTGGCAGATGCCACCAGGCAGGGTGGTTTAATTTTTTAATATGAATAATCGGTATCAAAACAAAAAAGACTCAGAATTTCAAGAAAAAGTAGTCCAAATTAAAAGAGTCTCAAAAAAAACCAAAGGGGGAAACCAAATTTCCTTTACGGCTCTGGTAGTTTCTGGCGATAAAAAATCCAGAGTAGGAGTTGCTCTTGGCAAAGCAAAAAATGTGGCCGACGCAATCAAAAAAGGAGTTCAAAAAGCCCAAAAAAACCTAATCAACGTAGAAATTGTCGATGGAACCATTCCTCATCAGATCAAATTTAAATTTAAATCCGCAGTGGTTTTGATCAAGCCGGGTAGAAAAGGAGGCGGTCTTATTGCTGGCGGTCCTGTCAGAGCCGTACTTGAATTAGCCGGCATCAAGGATGTTGCTTCAAAAATAATCCGTTCCAAAAACAAATCTGTTAACGTTTGGGCCGTTTTCAAAGCCTTATCCAAATTAAAATCATGAAAAGTATATTAAGCAAATTATCAAAAACCACTACCAAATCAAAAAAAAGAATTGGCCGCGGTTATGGTTCAAAAAAAGGGGGCCACACTACTATCCGTGGTGCCAAAGGTCGCAAAGCCAGGGGAAAGGTCAAGTTAACTTTTGATGGTACCAAAATCAAAAAAGGCTGGATAAAAAGATTACCATTTTTAAGAGGCAAAGGTAGATTAAAGGGCTTACAGAAAAGGACAACCATTTTTAGTCTAGAGCAATTACACAAATGGTTTAAAGACGGAGACTTAATTGATATCAAAGCCCTAAGTCAGGCTTCAAAAATCCCGGAATCAATATTAAGAAAAACCGGCGTTAAGATTCTTTCTTCAAAAGAAAAAATCACCAAATCTTTTGTCTTTAAGGAGATTTCTTTTTCCAAAACAGCCAAAGATCAATTGGTAAAAACTGGTGCTAAGATAAATTAATGAAAAAAAAGAATAAACTTCTATCTCTTTATTTACAAAGTTTTCAGGTTCCTAACTTACGAAACAGGTTGCTAATTACCATCGTCCTCCTTATACTTTTCCGATTTATAGCCCACATTCCGGTTCCGGGTATAAATCTGGAACTTTTAAAAAGTTTTTTCTCATCTAACCAACTGCTTTCTCTGTTAGATATTTTTTCCGGCGGTACCCTGGCAAATTTTTCTATTGTTGCTCTTGGTTTAGGACCTTACATAAACGCTTCGGTCATGTTCCAGCTCTTTGCCCTAGTTATTCCAAAAATAGAAGAGTTAAGCAAAGAAGGGGAATATGGACGGGCCAAAATTAACCAATACACCCGCATTATCACTATTCCTTTGGCCATAGTTCAGGCTATTGGTATGTATGGTATCTTGCGTTCGCAAAACATAATAGGCACCTTGTCCCCTCTCCTTTTAGTTGCTCTCATTGCCAGCATGCTTTGCGGTACCATGATTATGATTTTTTTGGGTGAATTGATTGATACCTACGGTGTCGGCAATGGCACTTCTATGATTATTTTTGCCGGTATTATCGCTCGTTTGCCGATTAATTTCTTTCAAACGGCCAATATTACGGATTTTTCTAACCCCCAAAATATTTTAAATTTATCAATTTTTCTCTTATTGATCACGGTTTTAGTGGGAGGGGTGGTTTTTGTAGAGGAAGCTGTTTTACGCATTCCGGTTCATTATGCCAGAAGAGCCCAATCTACTTTTCTGCCCATAAAAATAAATAGTACCGGAGTCATGCCCATAATTTTTGCCATGTCCCTAGCCTCAGCTCCTTCCTTAATCGGTCAATTTTTAAGCAAAGCTCCTCAGCCACAGCTTGCTTCTTTTGCCTCCAGTTTTTCCTCATTTTTTAATCCAAATAGCATTCCTTATTCTCTACTTTATTTTATATTTGTCATGTTTTTTACTTTTTTTTATTCATCAGTCGTTTTTAAGCCAAAAGATATTGCCGAGGATCTCAGAAAATCTGGGGCTTTCATTCCGGGTATCCGTCCCGGTTCAGCCACTGAAAAAAGATTAACTTACCTTGTCAACCGCATAATGGTTGTAGGGGCTCTTTTTTTGGGATTGGTGGCTATTTTTCCGTCAATTCTCCAAAACATAACAAATATCAACACTCTAAATATAGGTGGAACCAGTATTTTAATTGTAGTTTCGGTTTTAATTGAGTTAACCAAAAAAATGGAAAACGCCGTCCAAACCTACAATTACGACAAATTTGTATTCTAATATGCCACTAAATCTATTCATAATCGGTCCATCAGGCTGTGGAAAATCCACCCAGGCCCAAAAAATCGCCCAAAAATACAAACTAACCCATTTATCAATGGGTCAACTGTTGCGCGACGAAATAGCCAGCAACACAAAACTTGGTTTAGAAGCAAAAAAAACAGTTGATAATGGCGTTTGGACCCCGGCAGAAATTCTTTATCCAGTTTTAATTAATGCTTTAAACAAAATTAATAATCAAAACTTTATTTTAGACGGTTTTCCGCGAATAGTTGATCAAGCTGTTTTTGTCGATGCCCACCTAGACTCTCTTGGAAAATCATCGGATCTTTTGATCCATCTTAATGTTTCAATTGAAGAAATAATCAAAAGACGAAAATATTATGGTAAAAAATTCCAAAAGGCCGATAGAAATGATAATACCGCAGAAGCTGTTATCCAAAGGCAAAAATCATATAACCAAACTATAAATCCAATACTTGAATATTTTCAACAGCAAAACAAGCTTTTTGATATCAACGGCAATCGCCCGGTAGATCCTATTTTTGCCGATATTTGCCAAAAAATCGATTTACTAATTAAAAAAAGTATTAAATAACTATCTCGTCATTCTGAACAAAGTGAAGAATCCCAACGGGATCCTTCGTCCAATTGATCGGACTCAGGATGACGACATAAAAATAATCAAAAACAACTTATTAATAATTTATAAAAATATGACCAAAACAAAAGAACCACCTGTTACCGGAGTAGTTACAGAATGTTTACCCAGTACTCTTTTTAGGGTAAAATTAGAAGACGGCAAAGAGATTATAGGTCATCTTGCCGGTAAATTACGAGTTCATCGTATTAGAATTATGGCCGGAGACAAGGTTTCTTTAATCATCAGTTCGGACGGTGATAAGGGTAGAATAGTCTACAGAAACTAGTCCAAATTTTAATCTTTGATATTATCGCTTTTTTAGGGTACAATACTCAAGTCTATGAAAGCTTCTTCAAGCGTTAAACGCAGATGTCCTAAGTGTAAAATCGTAAAAAGGCGAGGGGTGGTGCATGTTATTTGTGAAACCAAAAGACATAAACAAAAACAAGGATAGGTAAAATGAGAATTTCCGGAATAAACATACCAGATCACGAGAGAGTAGAAATAGCCTTCACCAGGTTTTTCGGCATTGGTAAAACATTGGTCAAGCAATTATTGCAAAAAAGCAAAATTGACCCCGACAAAAGAACAAAAGATCTTTCCCGGGAAGAAGTTAGCAATCTAATCAAAGCTCTTGAATCCTTTAAAACAGAAGGGGATTTAAGAAGGGAGATAAGAGAAGATATCAAAAGATTAAAGGCTATTAAATCTTACAGAGGTATCAGGCATATTGTCGATCTTCCTGTCCGTGGACAGCGTACAAAAACTAATGCCAGAACCAGAAAAGGCAAGAGAAAAACTGTCGGTTCACTTAGCAAGGAAGCCTGGGCAAAGCTTGATTCAACTCAATCAAGAAAACCTTAAATAATTTTTCTAAAAAATGATAACCAAAAAAACTAAAAATAAAAAAAGGAAGGAATATAAAAATATTGCTCATGCCAAGCTTTATATTAAATCTTCTTTTAACAACACCATAGTAAACATTACGGATGAAAAGGGTAACACTATTTGTTGGGCTAGTTCTGGCAGTGTTGGTTTTAGCGGGGCCCGCAAATCAACTCCATACGCTGCCACCAGGGCAATTGAATCGGTATTGTCGGAAGGACAAAAATATGGAATAAAAAAATTATCGGTTTATATTAGGGGTCCAGGTGTTGGGCGAGATGCCGCCTTGCGTCTTCTTCGAGGCAAAAGGGATCTTGACATTGACAAAATCTCAGATCTTACACCAATCCCTCACAATGGCCCCAAACCTTCTAAAAGGAGAAGAACCTAACAAAAAATGGCAAGAGATACATTACATATAAAATGCAAGCTATGTCGCAGGGAAGGCACTAAATTGCACCTCAAGGGTACTCGCTGTTTGTCAGCCAAGTGCCCCATTGAAAAAAAAGGTGCCGTTCCTCCGGGCATGCATGGCCTAAAAAGATCTCGTCGCCCCAGCGCTTATGGTATTCAATTACGTGCCAAACAAAAATTAAAAAGAATTTACGGGATTCTGGAAACCCAGCTAAAAAATTATTACAAAAAAGCCAAGCGTCTAAAAGGTATTTTAGGTGATAATCTGCTTGTTCTTCTGGAAACAAGATTGGACAATATCGTCTATGTTTCCGGTTTGGCACATTCCAGATCTCACTCAAGGCAAATTATTAGCCATCGGCATGTTTTAGTTAATGGTAAGATACTAAACATCTCTTCTTATTCGGTCAAAATTGGAGACAAAATTTCCATTGACAAAAAAACCGCCAAAAAGAAAGATATAAAACCAAGGGCTGTTGAGAAAGATTTTAAATGCCCCGACTGGCTTTCGCTTGATAAAACAAAACTTGAGGTTAAATTTATTTCTAAACCAACTAGAGATCAAATTTCCCAAGATATAGATGAAAATTTAATTATTGAATATTATTCAAGATAAAGGAGAAACAAATGATTGATACAAGCAAATTTAATATGAAAACGGTTAAACTGGACGCAAAGTATGGGAAATTCCAACTAAGTCCTCTCTACAAGGGTTTTGGCCACACCATAGGCAATAGCATTAGGAGAATACTTCTAATCACCATTCCCGGCAGTGCTATTACCAAAATTAAAGTCGCGGGTGCCAATCATCTTTTTACTACTCTAGATGGAATAAAAGAAGATTTGGTTGACATTTCCCTTAACCTCAAAAAAATCAAGTTCATATATAACAAAAACGAACCAACGGTACTCAAATTATCAAAAAGCGGTAAGTCTATTGTCACCGCCGCAGATATAGCTGATACTGATACTTGTAAAGTTTCCAACCCAGAACAGCATATTGCCACTCTAACAAATTCAAAAGCCAGTTTAGACATTGAGCTGACTGTTGAAAGAGGCATTGGTTTTACTCTTGCCAAAGAGCAAGAAAGTGAAATCGTAGGAGAAATTATCCTGGATGCTACCTTTACTCCGGTTTTAAGGTCCAACTATTCGGTTGAGTCAATTCGCTTAGGCAAAAAAAATGATTTTGACAAACTGACCATGGAAATATGGACTGATGGTTCTATAGACCCAAAGGAAGCGCTTAAAAGAGCCACCAAGGACCTAATCGTTTCCCTGTCTCAAATCGTTGACCCAAAAGAGTTTGAGGAAGAAGAAATTGTTACCATCGGATCTAATTTAAACATCTTCAACACTGATGTGTCGGTAGAAGAAATAGAATTACCACTAAGAGTAACTAATGCCTTGAAAAAGGCTGGTTTCCAAACCGTAGAAAGCCTAATACAAAATGGCAGTTCTGAAGTTAAAAAAGCCAAAAATGTAGGAGAAAAATCAATCAAAACCATTAATGATTGGCTCAAAGAAAAAGGAGTCGATTGGAAGTAACTTCTATAACTCATCAAAGTGAGATTCAGTTAGAAAACACCCGTCATCCCGAGCGCGGTCGAGGGATCCCGTGGGGAATTGTAAAAATTTATTAAAAATTAAAAATTAGAGATTAAAAAAGTTTAAAAATTTTGGAAATTTAGATTTTAAATTTTGAATTTAATTATATGCGTCATCGAAAATTCGGCAAAAAACTAGGAAGAAATCATCATCAACGAAAAGCTTTACTCAAAAGTTTGGTTAGGGCTGTTTTTACTCATGGTAGTATTAATACCACCATGGCAAAGGCAGAGGCAGTCTCTCCCTTAATAGAAAAAATCTGCACTAGAATAAAAAAAGCAGACTTAAGTAGCAAAAGATATCTATATAGATATCTTCAGGACAGAAAATGGGTAAAAATAGTTGAGGAAGCTTTTTTAAAAGTTTTTCCGGACAGAAATTCAAATTTCCTAAAAATTTCTAAAGTTAAAAAAAGACAAGGAGACGATGCCACAATAGTTAACTTAGCTTTTGTCAAAACTGTTTCTTTTAATGTAGGGGAGACCCTTGCGGTCGCCCGCAAAAAAACAAAAGAAAGCTTAAGTTCAAAAAATTTATTAGGGCTCAAAAACAAGCTAAAGCGCAGTTCGTTTCAGGCAAAACAAAAGCAACAATCGTCTGTAGGAACAACTTTTGCAGTCGCTCGCAAAAATATAAAAATGAAAAAGAAAACAAGTCAGAGCGAACTTACTCGAAGGGGAAAATCTAAATGAAAAAGATAACAACCATAAAACCAATAAAAGACATCAAAAGATATTGGCATTTCATCGACCTAGAAGGCCAAACTCTTGGTCGCATTAGCACAAAAATTGCCAAACTTTTAACCGGAAAGGATAAGGTCCAATTTTGTTATCATCACGATTGGGGAGATTATGTCATCGCTGTTAATTCTAATAAAATAAAAACTACAGGTAAAAAGCTAAAAGACAAAATTTATTATCGTCATTCTGGTTACGCTGGCAATTTAAAAGAAATTCAATTAAAAGACTTGATGAAAAAAGATTCCAGAAAAGTTATTTATGCATCGGTTTATGGAATGGTAGCCAAAAACAAATTACGAAAACCAAGAATGCGAAGATTAAAAATCTTTAAAACCGCAGATCATCCTTATCAAGGCAAGCTTAAAGGTTTATCTCCCAAGCGTCATCCTGAGCTTGCCGAAGGATCACAAAAATAATTTATGAAAAAATACATATACGCAATCGGCAGACGTCGTAGTGCGATTGTAACTGTCAAGCTTTTTAAAGGAAAAGAAGAATCTCTAGTTAATAATATTTCTGTATCGAAATATTTTCCATCTCCACACCAAAAGATTAAGTATCAAAAACCTTTTGTTTTAACCAGCCTTTTGGGTAAGTATTTTTTTCAAGCTAAAGCTTCTGGAGGTGGCAAGGAAGGCCAATTAGACGCCCTAGCCCTAGCCATTTCAAGGGCTTTAGAACGACAGAACCCAGATCTTCGCGATCCTTTAAAAAAAGCCAAGCTGTTAAGAGTAGATTCTCGTATCCGTCAGCGTCGTCGGGTTGGTAAAGGTGGCAAAGCTCGTCGTGGCAAACAATCCCCAAGAAGATAAAAATGTTATCCTAAGCAAATGTTGTGGTATCAATCTCTTATCCTTGCCCTTATCCAGGCCATCACTGAATTTCTTCCGGTCTCCTCTTCTGGTCATCTTGCTATAGCCCAAGAGCTTTTTGGTTCTACACCTTCGCTTTCTTTCGATATTTTTCTTAACACGGCCACTCTTTTTTCTGTTATATTTTTTTTCAAAAAACAATCCAAGGATTTTTTAAACAAATTAGTTTTTATTTTTTTAAGCTCTATTCCTGCTGTTCTGGTAACTCTTATTTTCAAAGATCAGATTAGCTCTCTCTTTTCTCAAACCACATATCTCACCGCCTCTTTTCTCGTTACAAGTCTTTTGCTTTTTTCAGTCAAATTAATCAAAAAAAGGAAACAAACTTTTCTTACTCCCCAAAAAGCCATAATAATTGGTCTTTTTCAATCGTTGGCTATTTTTCCTGGTATTTCCCGTTCTGCTTCTACAATTTTTGCCGGTCTTCTTTGTGGACTTGGCAGTCAAAAAGCCTTTGAATATTCTTTTTACTTATTCATTCCCGCTTCGCTGGGCGCTCTTGTGTTTGGAGTTACGCAAACAGATCTTGCATCGTTGTCTTTTTCCTCCTACCTTCCTTACGCCATAATTTGCTTTCTGGTTGGTTTAATTTCCCTCAAACTCTTAAAAAAAACAATTCAATCCAAAAAACTTTGGTATTTTAGCTTTTATACCTTAGCACTCTCCTGTCTTACCATCTATTTTTCCTACCACCAATCTTTTTAAATCTTCCATTGCCTCTGCAAGTATCATTCTTTCTTCAAGTTCTCTGTTTAGTTTATTCATAAAAACCACCTGCTCCACTCTCTTTATCTGCTTAATTCTGCCCAGTCCTGTATTTCTTATCATAGATAAATTATTCTACCACTTCCCACACTAACCCTCAAATCTATTTATAATGTGTTTACTGCCCTTTCCAGTCTTTTAATCGTTTTGTCTCTTCCTAAAATCGGTAAACATTCTACAATTGGCGGTGTAATTTTTTGTCCGCTCAAAGCCACTCTAAACACCATAAAATACTGTCCCGTATTCCAATTATTTTTTTTAATCAACTCCAGTAGTTTATTTTGAATATTGACAACATCATCCCAATTCTTAGTTTCTTTTAATAATTCTGTTGTCTTATCCATCATTTCTGTTACCAGCTCTTTTGTTGCCCCTCTTTGCAACAGCATTTCCTTATCATATTTAATCTCTTCAAACAAAAACTTAGTTAATTCAACTGCGTCAGACAACCTAGTGATTCTTTCTTTTAGCAGGGGAGCCAGATATAACAATATTTCATCATCAACTTTTGGTAAAAAAGTTTTCAACAATTTTGCTAATTCTTTATCGCTTTTTTTCTGAATGTAATGTTTATTAAAATAATCAAGTTTTTTTCTATCAAAAGCAGGCGCTTTTTTGTGTAATCTTTCCAAACTAAACTCTTCGATAAACTCATCCAGGCTAAAAAATTCTCTTTCGTCTCCGGGATTCCATCCCAAAAGCATCAAAAAATTGAGCAAGGCTTCGGGTAAATATCCATCATTTAAAAAATTTCGGGCAGACCAAGATCCGTGTCTTTTAGATATTTTCCCTCTCCTTTCTGGGTCCATCAAATCAGTTAGATGCGCAAATACTGGTATATTCCAACCAAAACATTTATACAAAATTACCTGTTTCGGGGTTGAAGGTATCCAAGCCTGTCCTCTCATTATGTGGCTGATTTCCATTAAATGGTCATCAATTACCACGGCAAAATGGTAAGTGGGAATTCCATCAGATTTGATCAACACTTGATCATCTATATCTTTGCTTGGTACCGAAATTTTTCCTCTGATAAAATCCGTCCAAACAATTACCTCATTATCTGGAACTTTCATCCGGATTACATATTTTTCTCCTGCTTTTAATCTTTTTTCTACCTCACTTTTTGATAGTTGCAGGCACTTCCTGTCATATTTTGGTAATTTGCCATCGGCTTTCTGTGACTTTCTCATTTCATCCAATCTCTCTTCACTGCAAAAACAACAATAGGCAAAACCATTTTTTATCAATTGATCAGTATATTTTTTATAAATACCCAACCTCTCTGTTTGAATATAAGGACCATATTTGCCACCTTTCTTGGGTCCTTCGTCCCAGTCAAAGCCATAGTCTCTAATTACTTCAAACATTCTTTCTTGCGCTCCAGCAACAAGCCTTTTTCTGTCAGTATCCTCAATTCGAATAATAAACTGACCTTTGTTTTTTCTAGCAAAAGCATAGTTATAAAGAAGTGTTCTCATGTTCCCAATCTGATATTCTCCCGTTGGACTCGGCGCCATTCTGGTTCTGACTATTTTTTTACCACTCATTTTACTATTTTATCATTATTTCTATCTAGCATCCTGAGTTTTCACCGTCATCCTGAGTGATCCGCCAACTGGCGGAGACCGAAGGATCCCGTCGGATTTTCCCCCCAATAATCTTTTCTTTAGTTTATAATCAATTTAATGTCCTTAACTCATACTGCCTACAGTACTAGAAAACTAATTAAATTTGGCGGACTAGGTATTATTCTTTTTTCTTTTGCCTGGTCTTTTCTTGTCACCGGAATCAAAGCTTATCGCAAGGCCCATCCGCCCAAGCTCCCTCCAACAGTTCGTTTTGGTAAACTGCCACCAATCACTTTTCCGTCAAAAAAAATAGAAAAGAAAGATTTTGTTTTAGAATTAGCTGATGATAAATTTTCAGAATTTCCCGATTCCGCTAAGGTTTATGTAGTCTATCGACCCACCAGTACTATCTTAGCTCTAGAAGAAGATACAAAAACAGCCAGAAGTCTTGGTTTTGTAACTCAGCCTATAAAAATTAACGACGGAGTTTACCAATTTCAAAACACTACTTTTAAAAAAACATTAACCATGAATATCTTAGATGGCAGTTTCAAGCTGGAATATCCATACAAAAAAGACCAAACCTTACAAGGTTCTGGAAAACTTCCCGACAAAAACCAAGCCATTGATACGGCCAAAGCCTTTTTGAGAACAGCCGGAAAACTCGGTCCAGATCTTGAGACCGGAGAACAAACTATCACTTTTTGGAAAATAAGTTTTGATGGTCTTCATTCAGTTTTATCCCATTCAGAAGCCAATGCCATAAGAGTAGATTTTTTAAGAGAAAACCCAGAAAAAGATATGAAAATTTATTCCACTAAGCCCGATAAGTCTTCAGTATCGGTCCTGGTCAGCAATTCAGCGGTTGAAAACAAAAGGATTATAGATGTTGATTACAAATATTCCCCGATTGATCGTGAATCTTTTTCTACTTACCCCATCAAATCGGCCATCCAGGCATGGGAAGAATTAAAAGCAGGTGATTATTGGCCGGCCATACAAGACTCTTCTGCCACCGTCTCCATTCGCAATGTTAATTTGGCCTATTTTGAGCCCAGTAGTTTAACTAATTACATGCAACCAATCTTTGTATTTACTGGCGATAACGATTTTACCGCTTATGTTCCGGCTATATCTTCATCCTGGATTTCAGAATAATCTATCTGTCATCCCGAGCGCAGTCGAGGGATCTCCCCGGAATTTAAACTTCCATTTGGGATTCTTCTCCGCCAACTGGCGGATCAGAATGACGCCTTTCTCCCACCCGTCATCCTGAGTGAGTTTTACGACCGAAGGATCCCATCAATATTCTTCCCACTCAATGTTCTTTTTCGCCCATTCAAGTAATTGCAAAGTATCCGCAAATCGATCCTCACTTTGCGCCACCACACTAATCAATCTGTGTCCTTCTATGTTTAACAATCCCGCAAAACATCCACCAGCCTCCGGTGTCCACCCGGTCTTCAGCCCTTCAACTTCTGGCACTGTTTCCAGTAATTCATTTGTATTAAGCAGTAAGTGTTCCGTGCCATTCCTGCTTGTTATTTTTAATTCTTTAATTTTTACTGTTTCTGTCACTGTTTTATTTTTAATTGCCAATCGTGCCACCTGAGCTAAATCATAAACAGTTGAATAGTGATTTTCGTCATGTATGCCGTCGTAATTAACAAAATTACTATCCTCTAATCCATTTTTTTTCAAAATTCCATTCATTTCTTTAACAAAACCATCCACTCCATTTTTGTGTTGTTTAGCCAAAACAAAAGCCGCATCATTGGCAGAATGAACCAACAAAGCCTTTACCAGATCTCTTATGCTTAATTTTTCTCCCACCTTAAGCTCCATTACCTTTCCATTTTCGTATTCTGTATCTATCTCTATAATTTCATCCAGGGGATAAATATTTAAAGCGGTTAGTGCTGTGATTAACTTTGTAGTGGAAGCCGGATAAATTCTTTCTTTTTCTTTTTTGCTTATCAAAATAGTATTTGTTTCTGTATCTAGGAGAATAAAAGCTTTAGCACTCAAAACAGGGGTAAAATTGGTTTTATTTTTTGTTACTGGTATTAATGGGTGTTGGTAATTGGCAAAGACGTTATTTTCTTTTCTTGTTTGTATTGCCCTGCGGTCTAGATTAGAAACAATTAAATTAAACCACAAAAAAAATCCCAGTCCGCCTCCTAAAAAAATCAAAATCCTACTACGCTTTTTTCGCATAATTACCCTTTTTATGCTTAACCAATCTCACAAAGTCGATTAATTTCATCATTACTGATCTTGTTCGCAAACCGGCATTAAAGACAATTTTTTCGTTCTTCAAAAAGTTTTTATCCACATATACTGGCACATTAAACAAATTTCCAAACGGTGGTACAGCCCCAATTTTTACACCACTAATCTCTCCCACTTCATTTTCACTCGCCATCCTTAAATTTTTGATCCCAAACAATTTTTTAAAAATAGTACTATCTAATTTTTCGGCTGCCGACAATACCACTAATATAGCTTTCTCGTCAGCAAACATCAGCAACGCTTTAGCACCCTGTTCTAGCTTTGTTCCTCTAGCATCCGCCGCCTCTTGTGATGTTCTTACTTCCTCATGTTTAATTTCTTCAAACTCAACTTCTTCTTTTTTTAATAATTCAATCAAATTATCATACAAGTTTTTTTTCTTTTTTTTACGTAAATTTGATAATCTGATATCTATTCTTTCCATTTCCCGTGGATAAAGAGTTGCTTGTCTGATATTGTCCAAGCCCAAAATATTTTGCGTAATTCTTTCTAGCCCTATACAAAATCCACCCTCTGGTGGCATACCATATTTAAAAGCCTGTAAATAGGGGATTTCAAAATCCTTTGGATCAGCCCCCATCTTTTTAATATTCTTCACCAGTACGTCGTATTGGTGTATTCTCTGTCCTCCTGTGATCCATTCCACTCCACACCCAATCAAGTCAAAGCTTAAAGTTTCTTTGGGATTTTTAGGATTTTGATATGTATACCATGGTCTTTTTTTGGTGGGAAAATGGCTTATAAACACCATATCGCTTCCATGTTCTTCTTTAGACCATTTACAAATTCCCCTTTCTCCTTCAGGATCCATGTCCGGCTCACCTCTGATATCTCGCTTGGTTCTTTCAAAAATTATTTCTTGTGCTTCTGATAATTTTATAACCGGTGTTTTTTTGCAAGTTTCAGGAATTGTCATTCCATATTCTTCCAAAATATCGGCATGTTCTTGTTTTATTTTATTAAAAATCGCCTTAACCAGATTATCGGCCATTTCAACCACATCAAGCCAGCTGTCTATAAATCCAAACTCAACATCCAGGCCAACATATTCAGTCAAATGTCTGGTTGTTACACTTGGCTCAGCTCTGTAAGCGTGCGACAGAGTAAAAACCCTTTCAAAAATAGACACCATAATTTGTTTATAAAACTGCGGACTTTGAGCCATAAATGCTTTTTGGTCAAAATAATCAACAGCAAAAACCTGCGATCCGCCTTCTGTGGCGGTTGCTACAATAGTTGGCGCCTGAAATTCAACAAAATCATTTTTGTTCATGTATTCCCGAAAAGCCTTTACTATAGTTGCCTGTACTCTAAAAATATCAGCGGTTTTTTTATTTCTCAAAGACGCGTTTCTGTAATCAAGCATAACCGGTAGTGATACGTCCAGTTTGGGTTTATAAATGTCAAAAGGTAATTCGCCACTTTCAGACAAAACTTTAATTTTTTCCACTTCTATTTCTATTTTTCCGGTTGCTATTTTTTCATTAAAATTTTTCTCTTGTCTGTTTCTGACAGTTCCTGTGATTTCCACTACATTTTCTCCATGCAATTTCCCCAGATCCTTACTACCAACCAATTGAATATAGCCCGACCTGTCTCTCAAATCGGCAAAAGATAATTTACCGTAACTTCTCACACTATTTATCCACCCACAAAGTCTCACTTTTTCCCCAACACACCCCAAAGTTTTAGATATAACCGTCCTCTTCATTTCTTCCTAGTCTACCACAGCCACGCTCGATTTCAGACACCAACTTATTGCCCGACTCTCACCCTTGTATGTCCAGATCGTCTATCTATCAACAATGGCAAATGTCGTATTCTCTTATCCAAAACATTTTTAAAAAACATCAAAAAACCTCTCAAAATCATTATCGTGCATACGGATTTTGCTTTCGTGCAGTACCTCTTTTCACTCTGACACGCTCTCTTTTTCTAGTAAAGTATTCCACATTATCACCAACGCTACTTCTTTGGACTATTTTTTTATAGCTCTTAGCTAACAAGATGGCCCCTCTTCTTCCGGTAAACTCAGTTGGATTAGTTTCTATTGCAACCCTTGTCATTGTGGGAGATCCAAGTTCGGCATGATACTCTGTCTTCAATCTAACATCTGCTTCTGCCCAATCGTTCATTCCATGTCTTGCCATTAATTTATCGCGAACAGGAAATCCCGTCTCCGTTCTAACTCTCGATACTCTATCTCGTCCTAATTTGTAATCATTTCTAAACATAACCCACATTATAGCACACAAGTTGATAAAGTCAATTCTTTACATAGGTCACAGACATTTTCAACATTCGGTCTTGTTCTGTTATTAATAATTGACGTTTAGTGATTAGTATTTATCTCTCTTACCATCAACTGCGGTTTTTGTTTTCCTCCCCAACTATTTATTTCCATCCCAGCTACAATATCAACACAGGCTCCGGTTTTTAATTGCTCAAACAAATATCCTTTTTTAAAAGCAATGGCATCAACAAAATTATCACCCAGCACCAATTTCAAATGACTTTTATCACCACCCACCAGTCTTTTTTGAGCCACTTTTACATTTTTAAACCAAAACATAGGTTCTTGATTTTCCATTCCAAAAGGCAATAATTTTTCAATAGCTTTACAATTAGAAAGCTTTACAGCCCCCATTTCCATTTCTGCTTCAACTTCAATAGCCTTTTCAATTTTCTTTTTTCCCAATTTTTTGTTAATAATTTTAATAATTTTTTTTCTAAATTCTTCAATATTTTTAGTCTCAATACTAAAACCAGCCGCGCCCTTGTGTCCCCCCACATCTATCAAAAGTTTGTCAGTTTCCCTCAAAGTCTTAATGATATCCAGCTCCTTTATCGATCTACATGATCCTTTGGAAATTTTTTTACTCTCACTTATAACAATTGCCGGCAAGCCATATTTTTCAGTCAAATTACCGGCAATCAGTCCAATCACGCCTTCGTGATATTTCTTGTCAGAGATAAAAATAACTCGATCTTTATTCAATTCACACCCTTTCTTTGCCATTTCAAAAGATTTTTTTTGTAGTTTTTGCCGTTCTATGTTTAATTGATTTAATTTATCAGCGTATTTATCCAGCAAATTTCCATTCAGGCATAATAATCTCAAGGCATCGGTTGCATCTCCCAGTCTGCCTACTGCATTAATTCTTGGTCCAATAACAAAACCAAGGTGATAACTGGACAAATCCTCAATTTTTACTCCTGCTGTTTTTATCAATTTTTTAATACCCAAATTAGGATTTTCTCGCAAATATTTGATTCCCCAATAAACTATATTTCTATTTATCCCCAAGAGTGGTACACAATCAGCCACCGCCCCCAAAGCCGCTAAACCCAAATCGGCTTTTTTACTGAATTCTTTTGCCAAAAGCCAAGATAAAACACTAGCCGAAGTTCCGGTCGAGTGAATTATCCCACTTACTTTTAATTTATTTTCGTCTTTTTGGTGATGATCAATTATCACCACATCTACATCTCTTTTTTTGATTCTTTTAATTTCTTTATTGGCAACTATTCCATTGTCCACCGTAACAAGCAAAGAAAATTTAATATTCTTTGCCTTTTCAAACTCTATAAAACTTTTATACTTGATTCCATACCCATCTTTTTCCCGATCGGGAATAAAAGGCAAAACCTTGCCCCCCTTTTCATTTAATGCCATCCACAAAATCGCCGTTGATGTAATTCCATCCACATCATAATCGCCATAAATCAAGATATTTTCTTTATTTTCAACTGCCTTTTTAATTCTTTTTACACTTTTTTCAAATCCATTTTTACCGACACCAAATTCTTTCAGATTTAATTTATCGGGATTTTCAGGTTTCAAAAATCCCTCAACTTCCTCTTTTTTTACTCCTCTATTCTTCAACAAAATTCCCAGCAACTCTCCTGCACTAGTCTTATCCGTTACCAATAATTTACTTTTTCTTACTATACTTGCCACTTACTCATTCTATCAACTTATGATTTTAAAATGTTTGTCAGTAATGACAATATTAAATAATTTTGGGTTTAATTTGGAAATTTAGATTTTTGATTTCAGATTTATCTTCTCATTGCTTTTCCTTTTCGTTCTGTTATACTTAACCCCAGAACTCAGATACATAGTTATTTTAACTGGGTTCTGTTATAAGGATTCATTTTTAAACTGTAGTATCAAGAAATTTCCTTTTTTGTTTCTCTGTTATTTTGCGTCCTTAATTTATAAGTTCAAAAGTAAAAAAAAATGGCAAAAAATCTTTTTGTAGGTAATATTTCTTACCAAAGCACAGACGACTCATTGGCTCAAGCCTTTAGTCAATACGGAACAGTAGTTTCCGCAAAAATTATTAAAGACAAGTTCTCCGGCAGAAGCCGAGGTTTCGGTTTTATCGAAATGGGAACAGAAGAAGAGGCACAAGCCGCTATTCAAGGTCTAAACGATCAACCACTAGATGGCCGAAATATCACAGTTCGGGAAGCTCATCCCAGATCTTCAGATTCAGGATCAGGACAATCTTATTCGCCTCCTCAGTCTTCTAGCTCCGATCCTTTTGGCGGATCATCGGCTCAAAGCGATGATTCATCTGATGATCAGCAACAGGCTGATGATGTAGTTTTCGAAGAAACTCCTCCAGTTGAGGAACCAGAAGTAGAAGCTATTCCAGAAGTTGAAGAAACAGCAGAAGTTGAAAAACCGGCTAAAAAAGCTTAAAAATTCTTTTCTGTAAATTTAAACACCCCGATTCATCGGGGTGTTTTTGTTGGCCTAAATAAGCTAAAATCAAATCATGTTTCCTATCAAAAAAATACCAGTCAAGGTAATCAATCTTGTCAAAAAGTTTGTTGACAATAATGCCGAAATTTACATTGTCGGCGGTTCTGTTCGTGATCTTTTTTTAAAACGATCAGTCAAAGACTGGGATTTTACCACCAATCTTACACCCAATCAAATGAAAAAACTTTTTCCCAAAAACAGTTTTTACAATAACCAATTTGGCACTTTCAGCATTGTTGGCAAAAACAAAGAAGTTTTTGAAGTAACTACTTACAGAAGCGAACAGTCTTACTCAGACTCCCGCCACCCCGACAAAGTTAAATGGGGAAAATCAATAAAACAGGATCTAAAAAGACGCGATTTTACCATTAACGCTATTGCTTTAAATTTAAATTTTAATAAATTAGGCAAAGTTATCGATTTTGAAGTTATCGATCCCTACAACGGCCAAAAAGATTTAGGAGATAAGTTAATCAGAACTGTCGGCAATCCGGACAACAGATTTTCAGAAGATGCTCTAAGGCTCATGCGTGCTATCAGAATCTGTTGTCAAATAGGCTTTTTATTAGAAGAAAAAACCTTTTCCTCAATTCAAAAAAAATCAAAACTGTTAAAAAAAATCGCTGTCGAAAGAATCCGCGACGAATTTTTCAAAGTTCTTGTATCAGATCACCCCGCCGATGGTATCAGATTATTAAAAAACTCTAAATTATTAAATATTATTATTCCTGAATTACTGGAAGGAATTGATTTTGAACAAAAGGGCCACCATATTTATAGCGTTTGGGAACATAATCTAAGGACCCTACAAAACTGCCAAAGCAAAGACCCGGTCACCAGGTTAGCCGCCCTCTTGCACGACGTAGCCAAGCCAAAAACAGCTCACGGGGTAGGGCAGGCTCGCACTTTTCACAATCACGAAGTAGTTGGCTCTCGTATGGCCGTCAAAATCGGCCAAAGGCTTCGTTTGTCAAACAGTCAACTAGACCAGCTTTTTAGGCTGACTCGCTGGCACATGTTTACTTGCGAAACCAAACAAACAGACAAAGCAGTCAGAAGATTTATAAGGAATGTGACACCGCAATATTTAGACGAAATGATAGCTCTTCGTCGGGGTGATCGGATTGGTTCCGGTGCCAAAGAAAGCTCTTGGCGCTGGGAATTATTTAAAAAACGTTTAATCGAAGTTCAAAAACAGCCTTTCAGAGTCATCGATCTAAAAATTAACGGCAATGATGTTATGAAGATTCTAAATATCAAACCTGGTCCTCAAATCGGTAAAATCCTAAATGCTATATTTAAACAAGTCGACCAAGATCCAAAACTGAACCAAAGAAAAATTTTATTAAAAAAAATAGGGGAATACGCCACCTGACTTGTAGGGGCGACCCTTGCGATCGCCCGCAAAATATAAAAATGTCAAACAACAACAACAATCAAAAAAACAAAGATTTTTTAAAAGCTATTTTTTGGATCTCCAAACTTGTTTACGGTCTTATTCCATACCTGCTTTTGACTTTGTTTGTCATGGAAATATTAACATCCATTTTCCCTTTTATAAGACAAAGACTTTTTTCACAATTAATTGACGATGTTATTGCTTTAAGCCAAAATAAAAATAATTTTTTAATAAAAACATTTTTAGCATTATTTGTTGTCAGGATTACAATTTCTATAGTCAGTCGTCTCCAAACAATGTTTTATCAAACATTGGGAACTAAGCTCAGACATGAATTAAACAAACTTTTTCTAAAAAGAGTTTCAAACCTTGATTATCAGCATTTCGAAAACAAAGACTCAGCCAATTTAATAGCCAAAGTAAGTGAAGAATACAAATGGCGTATGCAAGAAGTCATAATCAACATACTTCGTTTAACAAGCCAAACTATCAGCCTGATTGCTATTTTTATTATTTTAGTTCCTCACTATTGGTTTTTGGTTTTGGTTCTTTTTGTTACCGAAATACCGGCCTATTTTATTAATCAAAAATGGCAAAAAATAGATTGGAAATTTTTTAATGACAATATAGAAAAAACTAGAAGTGGTTGGGATATAGCCTGGCAATTAACAGAAAAAAGGTTTATCTCAGAACTAAAAATATCAAATTCTGTTAATTTTCTTCTAAATAAATTTAATCAAATTTTTGACAAATTTATCATTGGCAGAATAAAAATCAAACAAAACAAAAACACATCTCAAATCCCCCTCATTTTTATCTCAAACTTGTCTGTTGCCTTTTGTATTTGGGTTTTACTAAAAGATATTCGATCCGGAAGCATTACCATAGGGCTTTTAACTTTTTATTACAACGCCGTTGGCCAAGTTGGTCAGAATTTTTCTGGCTTACTAAGAAGTTTTATTGATATTTCAGAACAAATTCCCTATGTTTTGGATTTCAAAAAAATAATAGAACTGCCCCATATTGTCAAAAATGGACAAAAGAAAACTGGCTTAAAAAAAACTCCCTTAATAGAATTTAAAAATATATCTTTTAAATATCCAAATTCAGACGACTACATTTTCAAAAATTTAAATCTAACCATAAAAGCAAACGAGGAAATTGCCATAGTCGGTATCAATGGCGCCGGCAAAAGCACGCTAATAAAACTCTTGTGTCGTTTTTATGATCCTCAATCGGGGCAAATTTTACTAAATGGTATTGACATAAAAAAATTCGACCTAAGTTATTGGTACAAACAACTTTCCGTCCTCTTTCAGGAATTTAATATCTATCAAAACCTGACCCTGAAAGACAATATAATAATAGGCAAACCAAATTCTATAATTACCAGGCAAAAAATCATTTCTTCACTCAAAAAATCAGAAGCCTATAATTTTATCAAGGAATACAAAAATGGTTTAAATACCATGATGGGTCAGCGCTATGGAGGCAAAGAACCGAGTTGGGGTCAATGGCAAAAAATAGCTATTGCCAGGATTTTTTATTCTGATACACCGGTTCTTGTTCTTGACGAACCAACCGCTTCTATAGATGCTACCTCGGAACACAAAATTTTTGATCGTCTTTACAAACAGACAAAAAACAAAACTCTCATAATAGTTTCTCATCGCTTTTCCACTGTCAGAAACGCCCAAAGAATAATCGTTATAGACAAAGGTAAAATAATGGAGCAGGGGACTCACAAAGAATTAATAAAACTAAAAGGACTCTACGCCAAATCTTTCAAACTCCAAGCCCAAGGCTACAATTAACTTTTCCTCTTAAACAACAACACCAACGGCACGGCTACTCCCATAGACGAATAAGTTCCACTAACAGCTCCAATCAGCAACGCTACCGCAAACCATCGAGTGCTTTCCCCTCCCAGCAGAGCCAACGAAACCAGCATTATTATTATAGTCACTGAATTATTTATCGATCTTACCAATGTTTCAGATACTGCTCTGTTGGCCAAATCTACCCAACTACTTTTATAATCACTCCTTCTAAGTTCTCTGACTCTGTCAAAAGTAACTACCGTATCATGAACCGAAGCCGACAAAGTCGTCAAAACCGCCGTTACAAACAAAGCATCCAATTCCGCTCCAAAAAAATGCCCCAAAACAGAAAATCCTCCCACCAGTATCACCGTATCATGTAACATGGCCAATATCGCCGCCATGCCAAACCCCCAATCACCAAATCTTTTTGCCACAAAAATCAACACTGCCAAAGTCGACAAAGCAATTGCCATTATTGTTTTTTGCATCAATTCCTTTCCCAAGGAAGGCCCCATGCTGGCAAAACGCAATTCCTCAAATCCTTCATCTATATCACCAAGTTCGTCTTTTAGTTCTCTTCCTTTATCTACCTCTATATATTCACTCTTTATTACAAAATTACCTTCATTTTCAGAAATAATCGGCAGTCCTAACCCCTTTTTTTCAAAAGTATTATTTATGTCCTCTTTTTTAATTTTTTCACTTTTAAATTCCCATACTGTCCCGCCACCAAAATCAAGTCCGATCTTAAAACCCCATTTGTTTATTGAAAAAATCGAAAAAACCAACAAAAACAAGGATACAAGATAAAACATCGGTCTTAATTTCATTATATTCACGATTGTTTCTCCTTGGCAAACATTCTAAGCAAGTTTCTAGTTACAACAATTCCCGTAAAAAGACTGATTCCAATCCCCAAAAGCAATGTGACGGCAAAACCTCGTACCATACCGGAACTATTTAAGAATTTCCAATTAAGAGGATTAAATAGAATTAATCCGGTAATCAAAGTACAGACATTGGCGTCTTTAATCGAGTCCCACGCCTTTCCAAATCCAAGTTCCATTGCTACACTCCACGGTCGCCCCTTTCTTAATTCTTCCTTCATTCTTTCAAAAATCAAAATATTGCTGTCAACCGCCATACCAATGGACAAAATAAATCCAACAATGCCAGGAAAAGTTAGAGTTATCGGTATCAGTCTATAAAGGCTTAGGGTGATAAGTCCGTATACCAATAAGCCGATATTAGCAATCAAACCCAGTCTCCCATAATTCCCTATCATAAACATTGCCAGTATTATTAATCCGACCATTCCAGCCCTAAGGCCCTTTTTTATGCTGTCTTTTCCCAGCGTTGCCCCAATTTTGTCCTGGGAAATCAGTTTTATAGGCATAGGTAAGGCACCGGCATTTAGTTGAGCTGACAATGACTTAGCCTCTTTTAAGTCAAAATTCCCGCTTATAATCGCCTTGCCGTCCTTAATTACGTCATTGACGGTTGGAAAAGTAACAAGTCCGCTATCCAAAAAAATTGCAATTCTTTTACCAATCATGTCTTGGGTAGCCTTTTCAAATAGTTTAGCCCCTGTTTCATCAAATTCCAGTGCTACTTCGGCTTTTCCCGTATTGTTGTTTATAACCACGTCACTTTTAGTCAAGTTTGAACCGGTTAGTCCTGTTTCTTTGGAAAACAAATCATAAACAGTGGCGCTTTCCGTTGCCTCCGGTGGAATTTCCACCTCTCCAAAAAATTCTAATTTAGCGGTTTGCCCCATTAAGCTTGCCGCTTGATCAATGTCTTCTATTCCGGGAAGTTCCACTATTAATCTATCTGATTCTTCTTCTTTTAGTATTTGCACGTTGGCCTCACTGAGTCCAAATATATTAACCCTCCTTTCAATGTTTTCTTTTAAAGAAACGGTTGCCTTGTCTTTGTCTTCTTGATTAATTTCACTACTGTCAATCTCAAAAAGCAATCTAACTCCTCCGGCCAAGTCCAGTCCATACTTCAAATCCAGATCTTTTTTAAAGTTAAAATTTCCCCAAGAAAAATCTATTTTTGGTTTTTTTAAATCATATTCCTGATTAATTTTCCACCAATGAATTTTAATAGGGATATTTTGGGGCATATTTATTACCAAACCTAGCAAGCCTAATGCCAATATTGCCCAAAAAATCTTTTTTGTTCTTTTATTATTCATCGCTTTTACATTTTTTATTTATCTTTAGTATAAGACTGTTGAATAACATCTCCACATCGTCATCCTGAGTGTAGCGAAGGATCTAGCGTTAGCGTAAAATACGGCACTTCGTGCCTAGATTTTTCACTTCGTTCAGAATGACAAAGAGTTGTTCAACAGTCTGAGTATTTGTTTTGAGTTTTGCTTGTCCTCCATAGCTTTAGCGAAGGAGGAAATTTTAAATTTTAATTTATTTACTTACCAACGATAATTGTTGAGCCTTACCGGAAAAAATATAAGTTATTCTTGCTTTTGGTCTATTAACCTTTATCCGACCAACATCCCCCTCTCTGATGTTGAAACTTTTAGCTATTTTTGACGGAATAGTCAAAGCCAAGCTATTTCCGGTTTTGATTACTTTTCTAAATTTTGCCACTTATATTTCTAGTATTTCCTATTATAACAACTGGTAGGTTCAAAAAAAAATCAACCAAAAAAGGATCCCTTCTCAAAATTCTCATTTTAAATTCTTTCCTGTCCATCAACATATAATTGATTTCCTGTTTCCTGTCTTTTTCTTCATCTTTTATGTATGAATCTAACAATCCCAAGTTAACTTTTCCCACTACCACTAAATCAACCGAACCAATCGGAGAACGTTTGCCATTTGCAAATGAATTGCTATATATAAGATATTTTAATTTTCCCAATCGATTTTGTCTTTTAATTATTTTTGCCCCCAAGCCGGTTGTTTTGTTCATTAATACCAGCAAATCACGATAAAAAATTGAATCAAAATTAGTCCAGTAATAAATTTTATTCCCTCTAGGCTCACTTTCAATCACTCCGATTTTTAACAAATTCGCCAACTCTCTTCTGACTGAGTTGATTTCCTCTTTGCTTATTCTTACTAATTCGCGCACAAAGTACATCTCTCCTGGTTCCTTAAAAAAAATACCCAACAAACCAAGCCTCGTTCTCGAAGTTAGTAAAAGTTTTAATTTTTTATTCACTAGCATATTCTACTTTTGTACCCAAAGGCAGAATTTCAACCCAAGTCCTTCCAGGCACAAAACCTATTTCTTTACCGCTACTGTTTTTAAATATTGTTCTGGCCGTCCTAGATTTTTTCGACCAGTTAATATCAATTTCTTTTCCGTTTTGTAGTAATACTCCCTTACCGCTACCTATCACTTCATACAAATTGTGTTTGTGTTCATCAATAGACCTGCTTTCTTTACTAAACTGAATCAAAATATTTTTTGCAGTTAAAGTTTCCTCGGTATTAAAATCGATCTGTTTTTTGTCTGCGTTATATCTTTCATATTCGTTAGCTTCTTGGTTATATTTCCATTCAACCAAATATTCATCATCACCCCAAAATCCGAAACTGATACTTTTCGCTTCTGTACCACTATCAATTCCGTCTTCATCAAAACTCCATTCATCAAAATCTTTATCCCATGAATTTTTACTCATCGCAGTCATGTTAGTCAAACCTCTTTCCTCGGCAACATTCCACAATTCCTCCGTAGAGCAATACATGGTATGTTCAGCCGCTCTGATCTCTCCGGTCCTTTCTTTTTCTCTTCGGCAAACTTTGTAAGACAAGGAAAACTGGCTTAAATCAGACCAACTGCCCTTATTATTCCAACCGTAACCGGCGATTTGCTCAATTGCTTGTGCTTTGCTCTGAGTTGTACATGGTCCTGATTGCCTGCCGGTGCTTGGGTCTTTTGGTGCACTGCAGTTGGCTCCGCCCACGTGAGCATAAAGGGGATAATCTGAATATTCAGAGGCTATGTCAAGAAAGTAAGTCCTGGCTGACCTAACCGGTCCTACGTCATAGTTTTTGCTGGCACCTCTAACGGCATTGCAATAATAAACAGCTATAAATCTTGTTATACCGCCTTCCGCTATCGCCTCGTAAACAACATCAGCATTTTGTAATCCGGATTGTGGTCGCGAATCAACATGATTTTCAATCATTACCAGTAACGGTCGTCTTTTTTCCCAAATTTCTTTTTCTTCTTTTGTAAATAATTGTCCATTAATAGGACATTTTTCAGTTTTTGGTCCTTCAAATTCCAAAACTCCTGTTATTTTTTTCTCTTCATTTTTACTTTCGTTGTCTACTTCGTCACTTTTAGCATTTTTTACCTGAGGTAAAAAATTATCAAAGGACCAATACGACAATCCGGAAAAAAATAAAAATAAACCGGCCAAAAACACAACCATTTGATTTTTTTTGTTCATTTGTTCAAGAAACTTTTAATGCTTTTTTAATGGCTAGCTCTTCCTCTTTGGATAAAGTAATTCCATCTGCTTTGCCATTTTTAACTCGCTTAGAATAAATTCTGGTATTTTTTCTACCATGGAGCGATGTTACTATAATACCCGAATTGTCTGAATCAAGCAAAACCAAAACAAAACTCTGATTGCCACCTAGCTCGTTAAATGGATTAAATCGATGTAAACTAACTTTTTGGATACACTTTTCTCCCAAAAAAGAGCCATTCTTTTTTTCCTTTGCCGAAAACAAAGCATTTTTTCTTGTTTTAGCTACCAAAAAGGCTAGATAAAGCAAAGCCAGAAAATTAATAATTATCAGTAATCTGTTCAAAAGCATTTATTTATTGTATCAGTTCTTATGCTATACTAGCTTTGAATTATGGCCAAGAAAAGTAAGCGAAATAAGCAGAACAAACGAAAGCGCACTTCGCTCCCGGTAGAGAGCAGTTTTCCGAAGACAAAAAAACAATCAACGCCTGTTTTGCCCGAAGCATCCACACCAAATTACCTCAAAAAAGACCTTGTCAAAAGCTTGTTTTTGAGTTTGCTTGCAATTTTAGCTTTACTCACTGTATATTGGACTCAGAAGTAAAATCTAAAATTTTAATATTTAAATTTTGAAATTGTTTAGAATTTAGATATTAGAGTTTAAAATTTCAATAATTTTGGAAATTTAGATTTTAAATTTTAGATTTAACTTAAAAGGAGGTGGTAATTAATGGCAATGATAACTTTTTATTGTGTAAAATGTCGTGCAAAAAAAGACGTAGATGAAGAAAAGTGTGAAAAGGTGACGCTTAAAAACGGCAGACCAGCGGCAAAAACCGTTTGTCCAGACTGTGGCACAGGTATGTTCAAGATTCTACCCAAAAGCGCATAAAATATTTTAAATTAACCCCGGCTTTTAATAGACGGGGTTAATTTGTTATTGTATAATCCTTCTTAAGAATAAAAGGATCAACCCCGCCACGGCGGGGAGGAAAGTCCGGACCACAAAAGGCAAAAAAAGCTCTGCTACAGAGACGAGAAATGTGAAACGAGTATCTTTTTTGTGGAAATCTCAAAAATGAACGTTAATATCTAGCCTTTGAGAGTTCAAGGTAGAGAGAGTAGATAGATGATCCATAAACAAAATCCGGCTTATTTATTCTTTTGTAAAATTTTATTTCTTTTCTTTCCAAAAAACCTTTATCAGAGTTTCAGTGGTCAAATAAGCCGGTATTGCCAAAACCGCCCCTGATATTCCCGCTAGCTTTGCTCCAATTGCTAATAAAAATATCGTTACCAAAGGATTCAGTCCTACCGCCGTTTTCATCACTTTTGGCACAATAAAATTATTTTCAATTTGTTGTACAGTTATTCCCCAAACCAAAGACAATAAACCCAAAACAGGGGACATGGAAAAACCTATTATCATCGCCACTATAGTCGCAACGGTTGGTCCAATATTTGGAACCAATTCCAATATTCCTGCCAAAATAGCCAATGGTACGGCAAATTGCAAACCAAGAATCAAATAACCAACATAAGATAACAATCCGACCGCCAGCATGAGAATCAGTTCTGCGTTAACCCACGAACCCAGTCTTTTTTCCAAGTGTTCCATTATTTTCATCGTTTTCTGGCTTCCTTTTTTGCCAAAAAGGTCAAGACTGTATTTTTTGAATTTCTTTCTTTCTACCAAAAGATAAAAAGTTATCATCAAAACCAAAAAACCGGAAAAAAGGTTAGAAAAAACTGACAAGGTGGCTTTGGTAATATTGGCCGGCAAATTTTCTAATATTTTTAACTGAGAAGAGATATCCATTGCCGACAAACCAAAAAAGTTTATTTCTTCTATTAACCTCGGAAAAGAATTAATCAGTCCTGTTGTTTGTTCTATTAATACCGGAATCACTCCGGCAATTCCAAAAGACAAAAAAGTTAACATGATAATATACAAAAAAACTATCGCCACTCCTCTTGGTATCTTAAATTTTTCTAATCTCTCCACGGTTGGATTAAGAGATTCCATCAGAATAAAACAGATAAAAAACAGTACTAGCAATTCTCTGATTTTCCACACCAACAGCAAAGAACCCAAAAAGATAACAGCAAATATTATTGTTTTGTGTGAAATTTCAATTTTATGTACTTGTTTTTCTTCTTTTTTCATAATCCTATTGTAGCATTTTTAACACTCGTCATCCCGAACTTGCCCCCCCGTCATCCTGAGTGAGTTTTACGACCGAAGGATCCCCTCGGAACCAAATCTTGCCTTTGAGATTCTTCGCTCCCGCTCAGAATGACGCCCCACCCGTCATCCTGACCCCCCGTCATCCTGAGCTTGCCGAAGGATCCCCTAGCCATTTTTTCACCATTTTTTCAATCTCTTTTTTATATTCTTTTTTTCCTATATCAAAAATTATTGCTTCCTTTCTTTTTTTAAACCACACCCGCTGTCTTTTTGCATATCTATGTTCATCCATTCTCCACCTCTCAATAGCGTCACCCCGAGCACACGCCGTCATCCTGAGTCTGTCGAAGGATCCCATCGGAATTTTACCCACCTTTTCGAAATACTCTTCAAACTCTTTATACGCCAGCGTATTCATCCCCGGATCACTCCACTTATATTTTTTCAGCAACCCCTCAATTTCACCCAACAGTCCCTGTTTTAATCTTTTTTTAATTCTTTTATCAATTCTTTTTTTAATTAATTCTCTATTTCCTGTTAGTGACACATGCAAACAATCAAAATCAATGTCACCCCGCCCTGGCGGGGTCTCCGTCGGAATCTTACTCAACCTAATCTCTATCTTTCTTATCAATCTATGTCTATTATTTTTTTCTGAATTGTTTAATTTATCAAAACTCTTTTTATCCAAAACCTTATAAACATTTCTAATCAGACCTGTAGAACACTTGTTCAATATCAATCTTAATAACTTATTCGGCTTTATCAAAAAATTCTTTTTCATATTCAAAATCGCATCAATATAAAATCCCGTACCTCCCACCACGATTGGTAGCTTTCCTTTTCCATAAATTTCCTCAACAGCTACTTCAAAACACCCCAACCAATCCACTACGCTAAATTCTTTATCCGGTTCTACCACATCCAGCAGCCAAACCGGCATACTATCAATTTCATAATATCCAACATCAAACGCGTCATTCCGACCGAAGCGGAGGAATCTCTGAACTCGTTTCAGTATTCCAACATCAAACGCGTCATTCCGACCGAAGCGGAGGAATCTCTGAACTCGTTTCAGTATTCCAACATCAAA